>ERZ1292640.973-Hain-H43-02um-R1-973-length-23770-cov-8_pt1 | contig 23770 bp, 25 predicted proteins | sample MGYA00564404_ERZ1292640 | MGnify/ENA primary metagenome ERZ1292640 (study PRJEB36523, sample SAMEA6512636) | groundwater metagenome | collected 2019-01-08 | study: AquaDiva: Metagenomics assemblies of 32 groundwater samples
ATGCAGTTATCCATAACTCAAAAATTGGAGGGTTATTCAAAGCTCTCTATAGAAAGCCAAGAAACTAAAAATAGGGAAATTAGAGCATTACTGAAAGCAAGCAAAGAGCTGAAATGCAAGGACTTGATTGTTATAACATCGCATAAAGAAGCCGAAGAAGAAATTGAATGGTTCGGAATAAAAAGAAAGATTAAGTTTATTCCTCTTTGGAAATGGCTTTTTAAGGAGAAATAATTTAACGGCGGTAAAATAATAGAAAGAAGCTATTTATGCGCCTTGGCTTTTTGCAAATCTTCCTTTGCAGTTCCGCCGAATCGCCTCACGCGCTTGCCGAAGCTATTTACTGCTTTTCTCAGGTCTTTTGGTCCGAAATCGGGAAAATATCTATCGCAAAAATAAAGCTCGGCATAAACTCCTTGGTATGGCATGAACCCAGAAGTTCTTTTTTCTCCAGCAGTTCTTATTATCAAATCAACATCTGGAATTCCATCTGTGTCAAGATAGCTGGAAAATTCTTTTTCATTTATTTTTTTAACGCCAGATTTAATCATTTTATTTATTGTTCTGATAATTTCATCTCTTCCGCCGTAATCCAGACAAATCTGAACATTGAAATTATCGTAATTTTTAGTTTCTTCTTCAAGAGTTTCTAAAGCATCAGAAAGTTTAGCTGGCAGCCTGTCTTTTCTTCCAAGATGCCTGAATCTTATTTTGTATTTTTGCGCATCTTTTCTGAAGTTATCAACATTTGCAAGTATCATATCAAAAATCGCTTTTATTTCTATATCGCTTCTGCTCCAATTTTCAGTGGAAAAACCCCAAATAGAAAGATATTTGATCTTCATTTTTCGAGCTTCTTCAAAAATAGACATTAAATGCTCATAGCTTCCGGCGGTATAATGCCCAAAACTCGGTTCTTTGCCTTGCTCACGAGCCCATCTTCTGTTTCCATCAGGAATAATCGCAATATGCACCGGAATTTCTCCAGAGCCTGCCTTAATTCCAGCTAAGTGTTTTCCAAGATTTACAAAGCTTTTTAGTTTATCAGAAAAAAAATGGCTTTCTATTTTTACTTCAAAATTAGCGTATTTTTCTTTTGCCTCGCGGAAATTGTAGGACATCCCGTCAATTCTTGAAAGTCCGGGACTGATTCTTAAATTGCTAATAAAATTATCCAATTCTTCTTTTTTTCCCTGCGCGATAATTGTTGCAGAGCCATCTTCATTGTTTTCAGCATATCCTTTTAAGCCAAGCTCATCTGCGATTTCTTTTGCGTTCTGCCTGAATCTGACTCCCTGCACTCTTCCAAAGACATTTATTTCAATTTCCATTATTTATTTCCTTTTCTAAAGCATTCCTAAACTGGACAAGATGCTCGTTTCTTATTCTAGCGCCAACAGCGTCTTCATGCCCTCCACCAGAGGCACCTTCGCAGACTTTTAAAGCTTTCTGCAGAATTGCATTGATATTTTTTCCTCTAATTGAAAAATTAATTATATTTCCCCTATGATATGCAACAGCGATGTATTTATCTGGATAGTTAAAAGAGAGTTCATTAGCTAGTTCAGAACTAATGCTTAAATCTCCGCCATATTCAAAAAAAAGCAGTTTTTTGCCGAGATTTCTTTTTGCTTCATCAATTAGGACTTTGTATTTTGTTTTTATTTCCTGATATTTTTCTCTGAAAGCTCTGTTTTCTTTACCTTCTGAAAGAACTTCGCTGGGAGCATTGCATGAAATTAAAAAATTTTGCATTGTGACAACATTAGTAATAGAATCTTTTAATCCAAAACTTAGTGCCTGCGCTATTTTTCCAATTTCTGTTTTATAAAGAGCATCAAACGGCGCTTCAATACCTTTTTTCCAAAACTCAGGGTACCTTTCAACAAACTCTTCTTTAAAATCAGGCATAAAATGATCTGAAATGCAGCCCATCATTGCAATCCAGAGATCTTCTCTTCTTTTAGTTATTTGATAAGCTAAATAAGTGACTGGCTCAAAACTTTTTTCTTTGCCAGCTCTAGCAGGATTATAAACATGAAAATTAGGGGCTTTATCAAATTCTTCATTGCCGAAGACAGCATGATGGTCAATCCAAACAATCGGCAGCTGTAATTTATCTATTTCTTCAACAAATTCTTTAGAAATTAAAGGTTTATCTAAAACGAAAACATAATCTGCTTTAAGTTCATGCGCTTTTCGGGCATATTGGGAATTCAAATCAGGATAACTTTTAATTGCAACTCCTTTTCCTCTTCCTAGAAATCTTCTAAAAAGCAAAAAACTACATAGGCCATCACAATCATTATCATAATAGAAAATAGGATTTTGCGCTTTTTCCAGATGTTCTCGTATTTCATCAATTTGTTTTGCGGTTAACATTAAATAAAGAAAAATAACAGGTATTTAAAGATGTGTCAAGAACTCCGGAATAAATTCCGAAGCGTGTTCGGAGTTCTTGATCACCTCGAAAATTAAGTTTGCTTTCTTTCGAACTAAAGTAGGGAGTTTACGAAAAAAGCAATTCTTGACATATTAAAATGCTCTTAGCTTATATTGTGCGCTGACTGATGCGCTGACTTCGAGTTCTCTTGGGGAGATGTCCATTGCAGCTTGTCTTACGCTTGCAACAGATCCTTTCTCAGCTGAACCTGCATAATATAATAAAGGTCCAGGATAATTAAATTCCTGAGAGCTGACAGAGACAAGCCTGCCGACTTTTTTTCCGAGCCCTGCAGCAATAGAATCTGCTTTTATTCTGGAATCTTGACTTGCTTCTTTTAACACCTGAGATTTGTATTCATTCTGCTTTTTTGTGGAAAGCTCGAAGTTTATTGTTGAAATAAGGGCGCCCGCATCAATAGTTTTGTCAATGATTTCTGCAACTTTGTCAAAATTATCGATTTTAATAATTATCATCGAGATTGCAGTATAGCCAGTTATTTTTTGAGCGCCATTGCTCCAATCATAATTAGGGTAGATATTATAGTTGGAAAGCTCAAGTTTGCTTTTGTTATATCCAAGACTATTTAGCGTGCCAATAACTTTGTCGCTTATTGAATTATATTGGTTTTTTGCATCTTCAGCAGTTTTATTTATTGCTTGTATGCTCAAATAAATAGAAACTTCATCTGCAGGCATTTTTAATGAAGAATAGCCCTGGCTAGAAACAACTGGACCTGCATTATACCAGAGGTATCCTCCAATCAGCACAATACTGATTATTAGGATAACTGCTATGATTTTATTATTCATTTTTGTCTCCTTTTGTTTTATTCATGTTATTTAATAAATAATCAGATATTTAAATAAATCGATGAGTTCAAATGCAATTGAAGCATTCTCATTTTTTCTTCCAATTCCAAATCAAAAAGACAAGCAGAGCTATAAAAGCGCCGAGCAAAAACCATGCCCAAATATAATTTGTGCTATTAGAGATGTTTTGCAGGGCATTTACAGCGGTTTCGGGAGCAACAGGGGCAATTCTCTCTGCACCTGAATAAAAAGCAGGAGCTTTATCACTTGCTCCTTTCATTAATTCTGCACCTGCTTTTATGGAAGTCACATGCATATTTTCAAAAATTCCAATACCTGTGGCAATCAATGCTGAAATAATTATTGAGGGAACAACGCCTTTAATCATGTTTTTGGGAGAAATAATTATTTTTTTATTAACAATTGCGTAGCTGTCAATTTTTTTGCCTTTTACGCTCCAAAAGAATTTCTTTGATTTTTCAATCAAGCCAGCAGAAACAAGTTTTTCGAGATTATATCCGATAGTATTTAAAGGCAGATTTAGAGCTTGTGCAATCTCGCTTGCGTTCATATCTTTCTCAACCAATAAACTAAGAATCTTCTTGCAGGTCTTGTTTGATAAAGCCTCTGCTAATTTATCCGCACGGGGGTCATCTAAATTAAAATTGATATACTTCTCACCCATTCATTAATTATGATTTTAATATATATAAATCAATGGATAACTTCAAATTGCTTTGAATCTAAATCTAGAAAGCGCATTGAATAATCGCAGAGCCTCTTGCTTTCGCTAAATAGGAAACACATTTAATTTCTGTAAGCGTTTCCTATAGCAACGTTTAAATTCTAGAATTAGTTATAATAAAAATGAAGAAAGGGGCTCTTTATTACATTTTACTCATTGCTTTATTTTTAATATTTTGGATTTGGGCTGCAATCAATCCTTTATATCAAAAGGACTGGCTTATGGAGAATTATCTTGTTTTTATATTTATTCCGCTTATATTGATTGCAGGATATTACTTCAGGCTTTCAAAGTTATCCTACACGCTTATTACATTCTTTATGATTTTGCATGTAATTGGATCTCATTACACTTATGCAGAAGTGCCATTTGGTTTTACATTGCAGAATTGGCTTAATTCGAATAGAAATATGTACGATCGTCTGGTTCACTTCTCTTTTGGACTTTTACTAGCCTATCCCATAAGAGAGATATTTGTTAGATTGACAAAAGCAAAGGGATTTTGGGGATATTATCTGCCTCTCGATTTGACTCTTGCCTTCTCTGCAATTTATGAAATAATTGAATGGATTACTGCTGTAAATGTAGATGCATCAGCAGGATTAGCTTTTCTGGGAGCTCAGGGAGACATTTGGGATGCGCAAAAAGATATGTTAATCGCAGGAATAGGTGCGGCAGTAACAATGTCAATAACATTCTTTATAAACTTAGTCTATAACAAAAATTGCTGGAAAGAGATAAAAGAAAGTTTCCATATACAAAAGAATGACGCTCCTTTAGGAGAAGTCAAATTAGAAAAGCTAATACGACTATCGAAGTAAAGAAATATTTAAATACCCATCAATATTCTTTCTGGCATGAATAAATGGATAGAACTTTTAGCGGGATTAATTTTGGTAATTGTTGCAGCAGTTCTCTGGGTGCAGAATATCTGGGGATTTGGCGCATCTGCCTTAGAGTTTCTCAAGGGCGGTGTAATCTGGGGCATTATCGGAATTGGGCTTTTACTTCTCCTGCTTGGAATCACAGATTTGAAGGAATAAATTTTATTTAAGAATATTATTTGAGTATTTGTTTAGTTTTAGAATTTTTACTCTATGGAGAGTGCACTATGTTTGCAGGCTTCTATGCAAATGCTGCATCCAATGCATTTTCCTTCATTTATTAGAACGAATTTTTCTCTTTTTAATGCCTGCATGGGGCAAACTTCAATACAGCCAACGCATTTTTTGCTGTTTCCACTGCCGCATGAGCATTTTATGCATTTTCCTTCTTTCCAGCAGCATTTTTTATTACCATTCAATTATGCTTTAGAATGGATTAATAAATATTTGTTTGAAAAAACAATAATTTCTATAAACTCTCTTTTCTTTATAATTAAATGGCATACTGCAAGATTTGCGACTCCGATGACTGCAAAATTCACCAATTTCCCATTGGCAAAACTAAAAAGATAACTGAATTTTCAGGCTCGAGTCCGCCGGAAATCTTTGTCGGCCAGTGGAGTTATCCAAATGTCTATGCTGGGATTCTCAGCCCAGAAGAATACGGAGATACAAGAATTCTGTCATCGCCAGAAGAATGGCATTCTAAAAAGTTATCAATTCCTGAAATTCTTTCCAATAGGCAAAAGCTAATTTATGGCAGAACGCAAAGCAACATAAAAAATCTTCAGCAGAAGTTTTTATCAGTAATGCAGGAAATAGCGATGACTGAAAAATCCATTGCTGCAGAGTTCAAACTAAAAAAACCAATAACAAAAAATAAAGAACAAGCGCCTAATTCCCCATTGATAGCCAAGGCAGGCGACGTTTCTGATGTAAGGCTGCAAGAAAATCCCACGGTAAAGCCCAAAGTTGATTATTTAGTAAATGATTCTGATGTAAAATCTCTAGTAGCTATTACTGAATTGGAGAAGGCAGGAATAGAGACGTCTTCTATTGTTAAGCTTTTATCTGCAGGGCTTCTCGGCTTAAAAGCGAATCGCAAATTAGTGCCGACAAAATGGGCAATAACTGCAACAGATGATGCTTTATCAAAAGAAAAATTAAAAAAAATTAGATATTATTCTGAAATTCCAGAAATACAAGTTTTTAGCGCTGAATATCTGGGAAATCATTATGAATTTCTTCTTCTTCCTGAAAAATGGAGCTTTGAAGTTATTGAAATTTCAATGAAAAATACAGGCATTTGGCACGATTATGAAACTTTCTTTAGAAGAAAATCTTATGCAAGCAGCGTTACTGGAGCGTATTATGCAAACCGCCTTGCTCTAACAGAATATCTGGAAAGAATAAAAAAACAAGCGCAGTGCATTGTTTTCCGTGAAGTGCGTTTGGAATATGACGCTCCTTTAGGGGTGGGCATTTTGCGCCAGACAAGCAGAGAAGCATTTTCAAAACAGCCAGAAAAATTTTTTTCTCTATCTGATGCTTTGGCTGCAATTCAGAGCAGAATTAAGCTTTCTGTGGAAAAATTTACTTCAAAATCTTTTTTTCTCAAAAACTACGGCAAGCAGAAAAAACTCAGCCAGTTTTTTTAAGAAAAACTGGATTTGAAAAGAAATAAAAAATAAGAAAAAAAATTTTACTTTTTGCTCCAGGCAGCAATACCTACAAATACTGCATATAATATTGCGCCGATAACCAACAAAATTATTGATAGTGCTGTAAGTGCATTTGCTATAAATGGCAATATGAAGCTAAGAACAGCTAATGCAGCAGGAATAAGCACCCATGATTTCGGCTTACCTATTGCTTCAAAGGTTTTGCAGTGCCAGATTACTATCATTACTAAGAATGCCAGCAAGATCAGAGAATAAATGATTGCTGTAACTATTGGATTAACTAGAGCAAACATATAAACAACCAATATGCCTGATATAAGCATTGCCCACGGCCACCAATGCATTTTAGAAATTTCGAAGATAGAAACAATTGGATTTATCCAAGCGACACCAGGATTTTGCAATTTAGCTTTTTTTCCGATAGCCATGAATGCTAAGGAAAAGTATACGTAAATCAATAAGCATATGAGCAAAAATCCTGCAAAGATGCCTTTAGCCCATGCAGGTATCGCAGAAATTATATCCTGTCCGCTAAATGCGCTGTCAAGCGAAGCAGATGCTAAAAACAATCCCATTATTCACCCCCTTCCATTTTTGTTTTATTCATGTTAAAAATTATTTATTTTTTTTAATTGCTTCTTTGATGCTTTTATTCAATTGTATCATGGAGTCCTCGAGCTGCTGTTTGTTTTTTGTTCCAGTGCACACTAGTTTTCCATTCGAAAAAAGCAAGAAAGTTGCTGTTGGATCAACTAATTTATATACAAGACCTGGAAATTGTTCAGGTTCATATTCTGTGTTTTCCAATTGAAGAGCAAGAAGGTTAAGGTTTAGGTTTAAATCAATACTGCCTGAAGCCACAATGTTCTCAACTGTTATTTTTGGCTTTTCAGTTACCTTAACCCCTATCTTAGCAATCTGTTTTATGACTGCTGCAATCACCTCTTTCACCTGCGCGACACTTTTTGTTCCAGTGCACACAAGATTCCCAGAAGAAAAAACCAGAACAGCAGATTTCGGTTTCTCGACACGCAACACCAAACCAGGGAACTGCTCTGGATTATATTCTGTGTTGCTCTGCATTCGTGCGAGTTTTGTTAATGGAATTTCTTTTCCTAAAGAAGTAGTTGCAACGATATTTTCAACTTTTAAATTAGATTTTTTAGCCATTATAACCCCAATATCCTTTATAAAGGATTTTCGTTTATAAAGCTTTCTCTTTTTGCCCTCGACTTTTAGCTTCCTTTTCAATTTCACTAAGAGTTGCAATTTCATTTAGGGTTTTGTCCGGCCTGTAATGAGTAATGCGCGGAAAGCGCAATGCATATCCTGAACTATAAGAAGGACTTTTTTGTATGTTTTGATAGGTTACTGAAATAATTACCTTCGGTTTGACTTTTATTTCATTTCCAGTTTCTTCAGTAATCAGAGGCTTCAGTAGATTAGTCATTTCATCATAACTCCCTTCTTCCTCTTTTTCTTTTAAACCAGAAGAGACTTTTCCTATTTCTAAGAATTTATCGTCGTCTCTGCAGGCAACAATATAACTTGTCAGCCAGCCCCCTCTCTTTCCAGTTCCATATTCAGCTCCAACAATCACTAAGTCCAAGTCATTTACAATTGGCTTCATCTTTACAATATACCCTACTTTTCTGCCAGGTTTGTAGGATGCACTAAGTTTTTTTATCATTATTCCTTCTTCTCCTGCATTCAGAGCATTTTCATAAAACTTTTGAGCTTCTTTTTCATCAGAAGTAATTAGCTGAAAAGAGGGCCTTATTTTCCATTTTTCTGTTTTTACAACTTTTTCAACTAATTTTCTTCTTTCAATAAATGGCTTTGCAAGAAAACTTTTTCCATTATAATACAAAATATCGAAGACATTTATTTCAACAGGAAGCATTTTTATAAGTTTTTCTATCTCGTATTTTCTTTTTATTCTTTGGCTGATTGCTTCAAACGGCATGTACTTTCCAATCTTCGGTTCGTAACCAACAACTTCTGAATCTATGATAAAGTTTTTTCCCTTAACGTTTTTTTTCACAGCTTCAACAACATCTGGAAATTGGTTTGTTAGATTTTCTAATTTGCGCGTGAAGAGCATGATTTCATTTTCTTTTTTGTGAATTAACATTCTAAACCCATCATACTTAAATTCTATAGCTGCCGGCTTTCCGCAAATTCGGAAGGCCTCATCAAAACTTTCCACTTTAACAGCAAGCATCGCTTTTAGAGGCCTTCCTGGTGCAAGACTGATTTTCTGCAGACTTTCAGCACCTCCTTGGCTAGCTTCAAAAACAAGAGCAAAATCGTTTGCTAAATCGTAAGCTTCTTCGATTCTATCGCGCATTTCATCTTTGCCTTCAAAAAATGCCATTGCGAGAGCATCAACTAATAAAGCATCAGCAACTCCCACCCTTAAGTCATTCATTAGAGTTCTGATTAGATATTTAGTTTCTTTTTCAGAAGCGAAATTCAAAATTTCCGAAATCAAACTTATTTTTTTGTCAACAGCTCCATTTCCTTCTATGTAAACAATTTTTTTTAAATTATCAAAAACTTTTTTTACGCTTAGCTTTCCGGAAAATAAAACAGACTGATTTTTTTTAACAGCAAAATATTCAGCAATCTCCCCCAAATCCCCAACCGAATTAAATTTTTTTATTACCTCCTCAATTTTTATGCCAAAAGAAGAGCTTATTGCTTTGACTACAAGATGGGTTGAAATTCCAAATTCTCCTGAGTCGTAATCTGGCAGAACTCTTCCTCTTAACAAATAAATCCATTTGCTTTCCCCTTTTTTCTGAAGTTCTTTCAAAAACTGAGCTAAAATTGCAGTTTTTTCAAACTTCTTAGTTGTTGCAGACAGCTCCTCATAGAGTTCAGCAAATTCAGAGTAATCCATTCGTATATAGAATAAATGCTCTATTTAAAAATTCCTAAAATGAAGGTTTTCTAAATGAATCGTATTTTGGAAAACTAATTCCGATAGCGCTGTCGCTGCTGCTTTTTCCTTTGGTAACTTCGAGATATATCCAAATTATTAAAATAATAATTAACACAACAAAACTCGCAATAACTAAAATCAAAAGATAAGAGGGCAGGGTCTTTTTATCATTGCTGCCTGTTGCATTGTTAATATTACTTAAATTTGCAGCAGTTCCTCCACTTCCACCTGTTCCGCCACTTCCTCCACTTCCACCTGTTCCGCCACTTCCACCTGTTCCGCCTGAGATGCGCTCTGAAATAGTTTTCAAGAAAAAGTTAGCTCTGGTATCAGACGAAAGATTATTAAATTTTACAGAGAGGTCATAAATATCATCGCTATCAAAATCGAATTTTGCTGTTTTATTAAGCTGAACTGTGAAATTAATTTCTTCATCATGATCGACAAAAAATCTTGCTCTTGAATTATTCAGCGCTCCCAAAGTTAAGTAAAATTCTTCGCCTGCAACAGTCAGCTGAATTTCATCATCAACCTTGAGGGATACAGCACGTCCAATTCGCAGTTCATTAACTGTTAGTTCTATAGTCTGGGGCTCTTCATCTGCAGTCAAATCAGAATTATCTTCAGAATCAGTGTAAAATCTTTCATCGCTGAATTTATTTATTTGAGAATCGTATATCTGCTGGATTTCTTCACCTTCGACAATGCGGTCATAAATCATAAAATCATCGAGTGCGCCTTTGTAGCAATAAGCACTTGTTTCACTTCCGACTTTGTAATTAGGAATGCATCCTATTATTAATCTGCCAAACTTATTATCTGGACCGCTGGAATTTGCTTCAGAACGAGCAAGCGCCCCATTTATATAAATTGCTTTGAAATTTCCATTAATTCCTCCAGAAACTAAGGCGACATGAGTCATACTGCTGAAATCATCTGTATAATCATATTTAATTCTTCCTTTGGAGCTTATATTGCCATAATCCCAATAAAGCATATTATTCTCCCAAGGAAGATAAGATGCAAACTGCCGTGGATTGCTTGGACTGTCTATATCAACGCTGAATGCTGCTGCCCGCACGCCCATACTGCTGATATTTGCCTGAGCCCAAAACATAATTGTTATGGGGCTATTTGAGGGAATTAAATCTCTGAATCTTGAAACATTAATATAATTTTTGCCATTAAATAAAGCATAATAATCTCCTGATGCGCTTGGGTTGCTAATTTTCTTTGGGCCTTGGCCTTTATTTGGAATAGGAACGCCGTCTAAATTATTGGGGGCAGAATCTATGAAATAATCCTGTGCATCATTATACTCATCAAATTTGAAATAGACTTTAGGTCCGAGTCCAAAATTATTGCCGGCAAGAATGTTATCTGATGCACCACTTTCCATTAGGATATTGCGGGCATTATTAGAAAAAGTATTATCAAGAATCTTATTCTTGTCTGAATTTAAGTAAACGCCACGATAACTGTTTCTAATAGTATTATTTATTATAAATCCCCGTCCAGATTGTGCAGTAAATTTTATGCCTATGCCTGAGCTAATATTTGCGCTGATAACGCAGTTGCGAATTGTTGTGTTTAGGCTATTAGAATTAATTACTACTGCATTTGTATTATTATTAATTATAGAATATCCCCTGCAGTTAAGTTCTACATCGGAATTTGTGATGTTTATGCAAGCAAGGTGGGAATTAGTTGCAATAATATTTGAATTAAGCTGATAAGTTCCCTTATTTGAGATATCTTTGCATTCTTTAATTTCTTGAACTATGGGTATGGGCACATTGTTATCATAAATCGCATTAGGGGGCGTGCTTATGTTCATATCCATCTTAGAATTATTTCTAAAAGTATTTTGAGTTATATTATTTCCACTCGACTTAATAACAACACCATATGCATTTTTTTCAATAGTATTGTTTATAATCGTACCATTGTGAGCATTTTCAGTGAATTTTATGCCTGTGCCTGAGCTGATATTTGTGCGAATTACACAATTGCGGATAGTTGTATTTCGGGCAGTTGAATAAATGCCTATAGAATCTTTACCTTCGCTGATAATTGTTTTGCCCCTGCAGTTAATTTCTACATTAGGCACATTAATGTAAAGACAGCGCGTGTTTTTAGAGATATCAGAAGAGAGGTAATAACCGTAGCCAGTATTAGATAAATCTTCGCATTGGGATAATGCATATACATTAAAACCAGTAACACCATTTTTGGATGGATAATCTGAAGAAGAGAGCAGGTAGAATAAGCAGAAAATTAATAATGCTACTATTAAAGAATAAACAATCCAAACCCTCGATTTTCTCTTTTGCATGCTCGATTTAGTTAAAAATACTATATAAATATTTCTTAGTTTCTCAGTAAAACTTCAGGCTTCAAATCCAGCCCTTTTTCCTTATTCCAGACTCAACAATTTGAAAATCGAGATATTTTTCAGGCAAGCTTCTGTGCTTTCTCAGATAAGCTGTTCTTTTGCCTTTATTATTAACCAGTTCAATAAGGCATTTTCCCCAGTAATGCAGGATATCTCCCCCGACCATTTTTTGAGAATCTTCCCAGTTATAAACTTGATTTGTAACGATTATTGGAATTTCTCTTTTTCGGGCAATTTCTGCAAGAGTTTGTATTTGGCTTGCAAGCTCAGAAGAAGTTTTGTGCATCTCATCGCTGTTTTTCTCGCGCGCCGAAGCAAAATCTGACCTATAAAGAATAGTTACGCCATCAACAATAATTAAACTTATTTCATCTTTCAGATATTCTGCGATTTTTTTGAAAATTTCTTTTTGTTCTGAAAAATTAGTCGGCTTCAAAAGCAGGATATTTTTCAGCGCTTCTTTATGATTTTCAGGCGCAAGTTGTTTTGTCCTTTCAACGCTAAATCCTCCTTCAGTATCTATAAACAGGACTTTGTTTCCTTTTTTTGCCTGGGAAATTGCAGTTAACATGCAAAAATTAGTTTTTCCTGTTCCAGGACCGCCATAAATAACATTAATTACATCGCAGTCATAACCGCCGTGCAGCCAGGTATTTAAATCATAGCTTCCTGCTGATATTTTAGCCATCTTAATTCAAGGGAAAAAGAGTATATAATAATACTTGTATTTGATTATCTGCTAAACAAATTTTTAAACCAATTAGCAATTTTGTTTATGGCGTTTACGTCAGCACATTTTCCAGATATGCAAGAATTGCTCCTGCACTCAAATTGATTTTCGCAGTCTATTTCTCTTTCTTTTTGATTCATAAATGCCATTTCATCGGCAGAGCAGTATTTTTCAGAATCTCTGTAGCCAAAGGAATAACATTTTCCTTCCGAAATGCATCCAGATTCACATTCAGTCAAAGAAGCAGAAGAAATTGTGAAATAATCCTGCTCATTTCCAGCAACACCGAAAGATGCCCCATCTCCCCAAGTTATTTGCAGGGTTGAAACATACCTGCTTTTATTGTTCACCTTAAAATAAAAGGCGTTTCCATTGATATTTGCTGCAGCTTCGCCATTTATTCCAACAATTAAACCAGATTCAAATATCTGCTCGCCTGTTAAAACATCTTTAAGATAAATCTTCGAATTTTCTAAAGAGCCAAAGGGCAGAGTTATTGCTTTAATGATTATGGCTTTATCAGGATGATTGGATGCATAAATTATTGCTTCATCTTTAAACCCAATTTCTTCGCCTTCTCGCAGAAAGATTTCATGTCTCGTTTTTTCTATTCTTTTCTTAGTTAAGCTAATATTTGTTTTAAATCCTGAACTTAATTCATTAGTTTTATCTGCATAATAGGGTGCTGCAGGTGTTGTTGGGTTTATTGGAGTTTGAATTGTTTGAGCTGTCTGATTTACAGAAGTGTTTGCTTGGGCAAGTGAAATGGTCTGATTTACAGAAGTGTTTGCTTGGGCAAGTGAAATGGTCTGATTTGCAGGAGTATTATTTTTTAAGGAGCCATACCCACTTGAAGTGTTTGAAGAGCCATACCCACTTGAAGTGTTTGAAGAGCCATACCCGCTTTGTATGACGCGCCCGCCAATTATTTTTTTAAACCAATTAAAAGGCCAAAATGCAGAAGCAAAACTAATTGCAATTAAAATTATTAGTGCAAATGCAAAAAGAATAATCAGCCCCTTTTTCATTTCTCTTTTAATTATTAAAAGTATATAAATGTTTTTGACTTCGCGTGAGTGTGATAAAACTAATTTTTGTTTGCAGAAAGAGCAAATTACTTCTTCAGAACACTAATAATCTTTCCGCAATCTTTTTTTATTGCTACAACAGCATCACCAACAGCTTTTCTAATGGTTTTATTAGAGCTCTTTATTTTGAATATAATTGGTTTTGAAGGGTGCTCTCTCTTCCAAGCTGCAAAATCAACGCCTTGCTCGTATAGATAAACACGCAGAACTTCAGCCAATGTAGGGTTGTCTAAATGCAGTTCAATTTCATCTTTTTCAGATTTTATAATCTCGATGTTCATATCATTAACCCTAAAGGGTTATTTATAAAGCTTTCGTGAAAGCTTTATAACTGGAAGTTTTAGCGTTAATCAAAAGTCTTTTTCGTCTGTTGAAGTGAGTTCAATATCTATGCCTGAAATCTCTTCAACTTTAGAGACTTCACTCTTTGAAACCTCTATTTTATCACTTTTCTCTTTCTTCCCAGATTTAACATCCTGTTTTTTCAGGCTAAGCTGAGCAATAGCAGAACTGCTGAAGTCCTTACCATCTTTCCTTAAATTAATCCCAAAAAATTGCTGTGCTTTATTTATTAAAACATAATCATCTGAAGGAAGGATGCCGTTTTCAAACATTTTTATATCTAATTCCCTTACTCCGAGCTTATCAGCAAGCTGTTTTCTAGTTATGTTCATTGCTCTTCTTCGCTGCGCAATTTCCCAATGAAAATTATCGATTAATGAGGATGCAACATCATTTGGTTTTGGTCTCAGAGGCTTTCGAAAAGCATCAAAACCTCTTGAAGTGCGCATTTCTTTTTTTTCTGCTTCACGAGCGGCTTTTCTATTGGATTTTCCTAAAAAAGAGATTTCCATTCTTCTTAAGATTGGCAGGCCTTCCCTTAAAGCATATTCTTCCGGAACTCTTACAATTTTACCTTCATCGATGGCTTCGACAATAGCGTGCTTAGATGCAGAGTATTCATTCATAGAAATAATGAGTAATCTGGCTTTTTATTCTTTATTGCTTTGGAGAATAATATTCCTATATATCTTTCCAAGTCCTGGAGAGTTGTAAGCTCAGTTATTTTATACTCTCCTCTATCTGTTTTATGTTTTTTATCTTTGGCAAAGTCATATTATTCAAAATAACTGCAGGAAAAGTCTTCAATTTATATTTTAATATTTCATTCTGTATTTCTGATTGATCCAAATTTACATCAAAAGAATAAATCATTAGCTTATTAGGATATTTGCTTTTTAAAGTATCAAGAATGTATCCTACTTTTTCACTTTCTTTGACTATTTCATCATCGTTTGAATAAAAGAAAAGAATTATTTGCAAGTTCTTATTGCATTTTTCATTGAACTCCTTTACAAGAAATAGATGTTTAAACTGCAAGGCAGTATATGATTTTTTTAATTCGAGCACAGCAGGATCATTTTTTCCAAGCCTTTCTTCCAATAGCCCTATTTGCACACCTGAGTTGTAAATTAAAGCTGAGATATTATAAAAATATTCAAATGTACAGTTTATGTTTCCAACGTATAATGAAATATTTATAATTTCATTGTTCGCCTTAGCGCTTTGGTAATTTAGGTATGATACTGAATTAACGAATAAAAATATAATAATAAATAAAACTGTTGCAATGACGAAAGATAATATCAACCTAGCTATTGGGAATTCTCTTCCTGAACTTATTTCCATTTTACCCTCCTGCCACTTATAATGTAAAATATTGAAATCAACCAGAAAAGAGTATACACTAAGGAGTATCCAATTATAAAGCGAACATAATTAGATGCAATGCTTTCTTTATATCCCATAGTTTTTCTTGAATAAGATAAATAAACCAATAAAAGAAGGATGAAGATTACCGCAAATATAAATATGGGCTGACTGAATGTCCTGTATAAAAATTGTTCAATAATAAATTTATTTATTTCAAACATATTGTTAAAATTAAATCCTGCTGCTTGCAGTATAACTAAATGATCTTTTATATCTAAAAAGCCACGGATTAATGAATATACTGTTATTACGATTGCTAATGCAAGAGTGATAATTGCAGCGGGAAGAACAACCATTCCAAGAGCGCCATATTTTGGGCTAAAAAGCCCTTTGTATCTCCAAAGATTGGTGAGATATCCGACATACCATCTTTTTCTCTGTGCGAGAAACTGCTTAAATGTTCTTGGGCATAAAGTATAAACGACGGCATAAGGGGTGTTTTCAATGATATAATGATGACTTTGAATTCTTAACGAAAGTTCAATATCTTCAGTTATGTTATTTTCATCAAAGCCCTCATGTTTTAAAAAGAATTCTCTCCTATACGCCGCAAATGCTCCTGGAGTAATATGTATTGCATTTACCGCTCCAAAACTTTTTCTAAGAAACACACTCATGTAATATTCAATATGCTGTATTTTTTGCCAAAATCCCTTAGGATTATAGATCCCAATAGATGGAGTTACTGACATTACTTTTTCGCTATAGAAATATCCAATCATCTTTTTAAGAGAGTCTGGTTTAACAAAAGTATCTGCATCCATAGTCACAATTACATCGGATTTAGATTTTGATATTCCATAATTAAGGGCGGTTCCCTTTCCCCCATTCTTTTTTGTAAGTACTATTAAATCTGGGTGATTATCCTTAGCCTTCTCAAGTTCTGCAATACATTTCTGAGCAATTTTAAAAGTCTTATCTTTGCTGCCATCATCAACAACTATAATTCTTAATTTTTCCGAAGGATAATCCAGAGACAATGCTGATTTTATTGTTCTTTCTATGCTTTTTTCTTCATTATAAGCAGGAATTATTATGGAAACACTCTTGTCTGTTTTTGACGGATAATTGCCTTTTTTAAAATGTTTAGCCATTCCAAGCATATAAAAAGAAACTAAAATAAAACCAATGTAAGCAAGAATGTAAACAAGCAGGTTATATGAATCCATTATATTCACCTTTTTTGCTTTCCATTTTTACAAAGCTCCTGCAGAATTGGCTTCTCGAGTAATATCATCCTCGCGATTTAAGCTGAAATAATCATAAAAACTCTCGCTTAAGGAGAGTTCATAGGTGTGCCCTGTTTTTTTCTTGTTTATCAGAGCCATTTCAACAAATTTCTTTACATGGTCATAACCTTTGTTCCCCCTTATTTTAATAATTACTGACTGTTTTATCGGCTGTTTATAAGCGAGAATTGCCAGAGTTTCCTGCTCGGCTTTGGAGAATTCTGAATTTCCAGTTGCTAGTTTGTTTACCATATCTATATACTCTTGAGCGACATCCATTTTCCAGAGTTCATTTTTATTTACTATTTCAATTCCAGAATCTTTATATTTATCAGCTAGATTTTCGAGAATCCTCCTCAGAAGTATTGGATTTACATTCGTCAGCGCAACAAGCTCCGGCAAGCTCATAAATTTTCCAGCAATAAAAAGCGCAGCTTCAACCTTTCGCTGATTTTCAGCTTCAATGGCATTATCAATTTCTTCAATACTCTCTTTGCTTACTTCCATAAAGATACATAATTAGTGCAGTTTTAAAACTTATTTATGCCGGCAATAAAGGGGGTGATTTAATTGAAAAAAATCTCTTCATCTTATAACAGATGAATAAAAAAGCAGGAGAGTAATTAGTTTATTGTGAAGAATACTGGTGGCTGTTTAATGCATTGGCTATAACAAATTAATCAGCAGGCTTTCAATGACTGAAGCAACTATAAGCAGGGGCACAATAACAAAAAGAAAAACCAACAATGAATTATACGCCCTCTTGACGAGATTTTCTCTTCCTTTGGAAAATGCGAACATTCCCAGCTTTATTCCCAAACCAAGAGAAATGAAAATGGCGGGCAACTCAAAAATTCCGTGAGGTAAAATTCTCCAAAATTCTCTTAATCCGGAGGCTGTCCATACTCCATGAAAAACATATCCTAAAACAAGACCATTCGCGAACGCATTAAAAAAGGAGAATATTCCGAAAAGAAGACCTAAAAATAATCCTAAAAAAGATACTTGAATATTATTAAGCAAAATAAAATCAAATAATTCGAGAGTGCCCAAGTCCTGAGTTTTTTTAATTAATTCTTTCAGAATTTCATCAAGAAATCCAAGCTTTTCAGAGAATATAAATCCTAAAATAGCGCTGAATATAAATAAAAATACAACAAAATAAAAATAATTCTTGCTTTCTTTAAGATATCTCCAGCTGTTTATGTAGGGTTTATCCACGACCAAAAATAAGCCTGCATAAAACACGCCTGCGCTAATTAAAAGCAAGATAAAATAAATTTCATTTTTCATTCCATTATAAATACCAGAGCTATACAAGCGGCTAAAAATTAATAAGATTAAACCAACAGCTAAAAGCCAAATGTTTCTTTTTGCGCTCTTATTTTCCTTTTTCTTTGCAATTAGTTTTTTTTTCATCTAAGGTATTTTTCTATCAGTGAAACTCTCTTTGGATATTTAAGCCTTAAGTAAATGCCATAGATAAGCCCTGCTATGAGTCCGCCAAAATGCGCAGAGTTTCCTATCGGCAAAGAAACATAAAAGCTGATTGCAACCAGAGGAATAATTGCCACAATTGGCGCAATCCAAAGAGGCATTTCAATTGGCAGAGCAAGTTTTCTCAAGCGAGGATTAGGCAAAAAAAGCGAGAAAATCATTGCGAATAATAGAATGTTTAAAGCAACATCGAGCACAGCTAAAAAAGCTCCGGAAATCCAGTTAGGCAGCAGCACTTGCAGAATTATTAGGATAATAGGTCCGACTATAAGATAAACTTTTTTTCGAGGGATTAAGATTGCTAAAATTCCAATTAAGCCGAATAAAGCACCTGAAGCTCCAACGCCTGCGATATTTAAATCTCCTAAAACTTGAAGCCATTTGCCTCCAAATGCACTGCCGAGTTTAGCAAGAAGAACAAAGAAAACTCCAGCACTTAGACCTGCGAAAATGTAAAAACTAAAAAATCTTTTTCTTCCTATCAATGTTTCAGTGATACTGCCTATGAAAAACAATGAAAACATGTTGACAAATAGATGAAAAATATTTGCGTGAAAGAAGATATGGGTTATTAAAGTCCATAAGTTTTCTCCATTTATCACTTTTAGAGGGACAAGTGCGAAATAGTCGGCTAAAGCAGGCGCAAAACTGAATAAAATAAATCCTGCTAAAGAGATTAAAGATGTTAAAATAATAATCCAAATGAAAATCGGCCAGCTAAACAAAAATGATGCAAAAAAACTGCGGTATAATTTCCTTTTAGGCAGACGGATATTGTAATTCATCTTTTTGAAGATTTTTTATGCTTTTTGAAACCTTTCGCATGTTTCTTCTTTCCAGCAGATTTTTTAATTGAAGTTTTTTTTGCAAGGTTTTTAGCATTTTTTTTAATTTGCTTTTCCTTGGCTTTTTTAATCTCTTCAATACGCATTTTCTTTTCACGTGTTTTTGCATTTTTTTGAACAATCAGGGATAATTCGCCTTCAACTTCCTGCAACTCTTTTTCAAGCCGGGCTATTTCCTTTTCCATTGCAATAACTTCTTTAGAATTATCTTTTAAACTTAAAATCTGACCGCATTCTTTGCAGGTGTATTCTTGAAACAGCGCATACTCTTCATTTAATTCTGCTTCACAGCTCTCGCAATAGTAAAAGCGCTGGTGTTTTTTAATCTGAACTTCTTGCTTGAGAGAATTGATTTTTTTTAGCATGTTTTCTCGAAATTTTATTAAACTTTTTTCCATATCCAAAGTCCAGAAGTGGTCATACCACCCGCCTTTTTTCTTGTTTTTTTTCCTGATCACGCTTACAAGCCCCTCATCTACTAATTTATAGAGAAGATTTCTCGTTTGGTTTATAGTCAGATTGAGTTTTTTTGCAATAATAAATTCATTTACATTTCTCTTTACTGACAGCAAATCAACAATTCCTTTAGATTTTTCTCCAATTATAGAATATACTACATCTTTTAGAAGTTCTATGTGCATATGCATCTTTAAAGAGGGGCTGTTAAAAACCTTTCGATTTTTTGTTACTATTTTATAATTAATATAAAGCTATATAAATAAATTTTTGAATAAGATTGTATGTTTTGGAATAAAAAAGAGGGGGATTCTGCTTTACCTGACCTTCCACCTCTGAAATCTCCGCTTAATCAGGGTTCAAATGCTCATCCGCAGACAGAAGAAGATGAAGAAGATGAGTCTACTGAAAAGCACGTTTTACCCTCTTTTCCAGATTCACCAATCGCAAAGGGATTTTCTCAGGCAGCAATAAAAGACGCAGTTTCAGATGATTTAGATAAAGAAAATGAAGGTTTTAAAATAGTTGAAATGAGCGATTCTGCAATTCCCAGCCCGCCTGAAGAGCGCATACCTTCTATAACTGAGTCCCAGCCAATTAAAAAACAACGAGCAATAACTCAACAAATATCGGAACCGCCTGAATCAAAATCTATGCCTTTGCTTTCTGAAATGGAGAAGGTTTCCAGCCAATCTTTTAAAACTTCAGAGCCAAAAAAGGAGAATATTTTTGTCAAAATAGACAAATTTTACTCAGCAAAAAAAGCACTCGAGACTGCAAAAAATCAACTGGATCAAATTGAAGAATTATTAAAGAAAATAAGGGAAACAAAACTAAAAGAAGAACGAGAGCTTGAAAACTGGGAAAGGGATTTGATGACTGCGAAAGCTAGAATACGAGAGGTCAATGAAAATATTTTTGAAAAAGTAGAGTGATTAAAATATGATAGAATATGTCAAGTTAACAAAGCCTGAAGTAATTTACAGTCAAAAAAATTTATTTAAATCGCAATTAGAATTGCTAAATACTTTAAAGTCTTATCATGAATATAAAAAACTAAGAAAAGAGGAATTTGTGCTTAAAGTAGCTTTAAAAAGCAAAATAGATGAAACAAAAAATTCTCTCAAGCTTTTGGATTCTCTTCTGCCTAAAATAAAACTTCGAAATTTTGACTTTTCAAATGAAATGGAAAGCAAGAGCACAAGAAAAAAACGCCTCTCGCTTGAGCAGGAAATAGACTTGATTCGCAAGAAACTTAAGTCTTTGCACTAAGCTAAAAGATATTCATCAACAAGCCTCTGTGCACTTCCGCATGAAGCAGTCCATTTTTGAATTTGTTCATCTGATGGAAGTTTACTCCAAAACCCATATCTTCCTCCTTTCTACTTCTTTTACAATCCATTTTATTTTTCGTTTATTCAGTTTTCTCATAAGAATCTGCTCTTCAGCAGACTTTATCTTATTTGTTGAGAGGAACTTATTTCTGGATAAAACATAAATTTTTTAAAAGCAAAAGGTTTAAATATCTGTTTAACATGTTAAACATATGCCAAAAACATTCATAGGTGTGCGAGATGTAGATGAAGAAACATTCAGGAAGTTCAGAGCGCGAGCAATAGCAAGGCGTATGGCATTAGGCACTGCCTTAACACAAGCTATGAGAAATGCACTAAGGGAAACAAGAGAAAAGAATTTAAAAGAAAATCTTGAAAAAGTTAAGAAAGCATTCACAATAAAACCATTAAACTTTGGGCCAGGCAATGAAAGGCTCAGTGAGCAAGCGGATGAAATTCTGTACGGTTGGAAAAAATGATACTGTTAGACACAAGCTTTCTCATTGCATATCATAACGAGAGAGACCAAAACCATACAAGAGCATGCGCCCTTCTTGCTGAAATAAAAAAAGGCAACTACGGAGAAATTTATATAACAGACTATATTTTTAGTGAATGTGCCACTGTTCTAGCTGTTCGCATAAAAAATAAGGAAGAGTCTATTAAACACTCTGAAAGCATAAAAATGATACCAATGTTAAATACAGATGAAATAACATTTGAAGAATCATGGGAATACTTCAAATCCCAAAACAGACTACTTCTAAGCTTTACAGACTGTACAATGCTCACACTAATGAAAAAGAATAAAATATCACATTTGGCTACTTTTGATACTGATTTTGATAAGATTGAAGGAATAATGCTTATCAATTAATCCTCGGAATCTTTATTAACTACTTGGCCATAAAAAGAGTATGAAAAGAGAACTTATTTTATATTTCGTACCAATGTTTTTAGCAGTTGTTCTATTAATTTCATTATCTTCTGCTTTCTGGCCTTTTAATGCTCAGGTGATTAATCCTATTCCTGTCAATGTTCCTCTTCCAAATAATGCGAATTGCATTGACTCTGACGGGGGCATTTTTTCAGAAGTAGCAGGCAATGTAAGCAAAAAAACCGCAATGTGCAAGCTCAAATCTAGCAGACGCTGTTTTGCAATTTATTCTGATTATTGCATTAATTCAACAGCTCTCTTAGAAAATTACTGCAATAAAGGCACGAGAAAGTTTGCAAAGATAAAGTGCGAGGAGGGATGTGAGAATGGGGCGTGCATTGGTAAAATAAAAAGCTGTTCGGATGGCACGCCCATTGGAAAGTGCTCGCTTTATAGCCGAAGGTATTGCAACGAAAAAGGAGAAATAGAATTGGATAATTACGAACAATGTGGTTGCCCATATAGCTTAATGAATATTATTAATAATACCTGCGAAAATAAAATAATTTCTTCGCCTGTTTATAATTGCACAATTTGTCAAGGGTTATGTAGAATTGAAGACCCAAATTACCTTTCCATATGCACGGAAGATGATAGATATGCGAGAGTTGAGAAAACGGCAATTTTCTGGGAAGTTTATGCTAAAGAATGTAAATCAGACTTAGATTGCTCCTCAACTTCTGATCCAACTAAATGCCTAGGAAATCATTGCCTAATAGATCTTTTTGATAAACCGGAAGGCCTTCCAATAAAAGTTACTCCAATTTACCCCTTTTCTGTAAAGATAGGTGAAAGTTTTAACTTAACTTTAGAAATTACTAATCTAGGTGTGGAAGACAGAAAGATAACTATTGATTATGTTAGATTAACGTTCAATAATGAAGATTATCTTCCAGTTGATTACAACCAGTCAAAGCAAATAAAATCTAATTCTAAAGACAGATTTGTTATAAAGTTCCTGCCTCAGAATGAGGAATCAAATATGGCATATATTTCATTTAATATTAAAGATGAAAAAACTGGAAAGGAAATATGGTACGACACTTTAAATATCGGGGGGAGAGAGACTCTGAGCTATCATCCATTAATAATATATGATCCTATAAGTGAAGCTGAATGCGGGGAATATAAATATAATAAAGAAAAAGCAGTTTGTATCAATAGTGTTCTTTATCCAACTGATTTGCGTTTTAGATCTTGTCAATCAAATTCAGACTGTTCTTCAGATTATGGTGCAATATGCATTAATTACAACTGTTTAAGACCATCAATTGGATTGCCTAATGCACCAAATTTAAATAAAAAATATAAAGTGGGTATAGTTCCGATATTTGTTTATGAAAATGATAGTTGGTATAAAAGTGAATCAGTTAAAGAATATAATAGAATTGTAAATTTATCCAGGGATTCTTCGGATTGGTTCAACAAAGAAAGGGCGTTCTGGGAGGCTAAGAATAATTTTAGTGTAGGTTATGAATTTTATAACTCTTGCGCTTTAACCAAGAAGCAATATCTTGATGTTCTTAATGATTGTACACCCCACCAGCTCAAAGAATGTGAAGAAAAGACACTAATAAAATGCAACCTGAACAAATCAAAATATGATATTATTGGAATGACTTACAACGAAGATCCAAATATGGGCATGGATGAGATATATGCTAAGGAAAACCAATTAGGTTATGCTGGGGGGGCGGGACAGAACTTTGGAAGTATTCTTTTTGGGGCGAAAGAAATGAGTGTGCTTATTCATGAAACTCTTCATTCTTTTGGAGAAATCGATCTTAAAGAAAATCATTTTTATCAAGAAGGAGATTGCAATTTATTCGCAAGTTTTTGGAATGATTTTGAGAATTACCCGCATCTTTGCAATTTTGAAGCAAAAATGATTGGATGGAAAGATTAATTTTAAATATATACTTCCCTAGCCCATATCATGCCATCAAAAATCAAAACCTGCCAGGAAGTAATAA
>ERZ1292640.748-Hain-H43-02um-R1-748-length-26830-cov-5_pt1 | contig 23769 bp, 19 predicted proteins | sample MGYA00564404_ERZ1292640 | MGnify/ENA primary metagenome ERZ1292640 (study PRJEB36523, sample SAMEA6512636) | groundwater metagenome | collected 2019-01-08 | study: AquaDiva: Metagenomics assemblies of 32 groundwater samples
GGGGGTGGCGGGGGCGGGGGCCGCCGAAGCGGGGGGGGCTGGGGGGGGGGCGGCTAAGGGTAAGTGAGGGGCGTTGTCTGTTGCTCGGGCCTCGGGCCCGACGGCGGCTCTTGGCGCGCATCTACGTGGCGCCCGATCGCGAGTTCTACTTGCGGGAGTTGGTGCGCCTGACCGGCCTCGCGCCCCGCTCGGTGCAGGTGGAGTTGGACCGGCTCGTGGCTGCGGAGCTGGTGCTGGAGCGTCGGTCCGGCAACAGAAGGTACCTGCGCGCGAACATTCGGCACCCACTGTTCCGTCCCGTCTACGATATCGTTGCCCGGACCGACGGGCTGGCCGCGGCCCTCGCCGGCGCGCTCGGGACCGACGGCATCGCGTTCGCGTTCGTGTTCGGCTCGATGGCATCCGGGGTGGCGACATCGGGGAGTAACGTGGACCTACTCGTGGTCGGGAGTGCGGGCCTGCGCCAGGTGGTGCGGCGCCTGTCGCCGGTCCAGGAGACGCTGGGGAGGGAGGTCAACCCGGTCGTCTGGACGCGCGTGGAATTCGAGCGTCGGCGTAGCGCGAAGGACGCCTTCCTGTCGCGTGTGATGGCCGGGCCGAGGCTGCCGGTGGTGGGGGATGCCGATGGGCTTGGGGCTCAGCTGCGGCTGCTGCACCCGACATGGGTGCAGTGAGCGCTCGTCGGAGGCGAAGTGGCTGATGTGTTGCCGGCCGGTTAGATTGCGCCTCCGGTCAACGGGACGTAGCGCAGTCCGGTAGCGCACCTGAATGGGGTTGTTCGCAGTCGCTTCGCTCCCGCTCACACCCTTGTGCGCTCCACGGCTGATGTGGTACGGCAGGTTCACGGGACGTAGCGCAGTCCGGTAGCGCACCTGAATGGGGTTCAGGGGGTCGCGGGTTCGAATCCCGCCGTCCCGACTACATCAAGCTCACGCGTGGATCTCCACCACGTCCCCCTCCACGAGGGCGTGGGCCTCGCCCACCGCCTGCCCGGCGAACGCGCCCCGCCCCCAGACCCGCGCGAACTTGAGCTTCGCGGCGATGTCGTTGTGGATGGTCCGCGCCAAGTCGCCCACCGTGGACCCCCGCGGCAGCGTGAACGGCCGCTCGCGGTCCGGGTCCTTCCCCGGCTCCTTGGTGTAGATCCGCATGATGCCCAGCGCCTCGAACGTCCGCCGGCCCAGTTCACCCAGGCCGCCGCGCGTCACCGTCGAGACCGGCACGAGGGGCCACGGCACCTCGAGCAGCTCCCTCAGCGCACCCAGGTCCCGCTCCGCCGTCGGGCGGTCCATCCCCGTGACCACCAGCAGCGCGGGCTTGCTCACCCAGCCCGGCCGCGACGCGGCGGGCGCTTCGGTACCCGCCGGATGGAGGTCGATGCCTTTGGCGCCGAGCAGCGCGATCACCGGGTCGAGGCCGTCGAGCGCGTCCTCGATGGGAACGACGAGCCAGACGAGGTCCGCCGCGCGCACGAGGTCGTAGACCCACGGCTCCACGTGCTCGCGGCAGAGCGGCGGCAGGTCCACGAGCTGGAAGGCGATGTCCTCGTACGGCATCATCCCGGGCGTCGCCTCCCGCGTGGTGAGCGGATAGGGCGCGACCTCGGGCGTGGCGTGGGTGAGGGCGGCGACGAGGCTCGACTTCCCGGCGTTGGGGCACCCGACCAGCGCGACCTGTCCCGCGCCCTCCCTCGGGATCCGGTGACCGTGCCCCTTGGCGGTGACGCTCCTCGGCTCGCGGCGGAGCCTCGAGAGGCGGGAGCGCAGGTCGGCGTGGAGGTGGTCGGTGCCCTTGTGCCTGGGGAGGACGCGCAGCATCTCCTCGAGCGCGGCAATCCTCTCCTCCCGCGTCACCGCCCCGCGGAACCGCGCCTCGGCCTGATGGTAGGCGGGGGTGAGGTTGGCCGGCATCGCACGTCCTCCCCGCATGCGCCGCTCGCACGGCGCACGCGCCGTAGGGCTCTCTCTAGGTTGTGCGCCGGCGAGGGAGGCGGCAAGGGGCGAAGCGGAGGGGTGCGCAACGGAATGCCCCTGCCCGCAACAGCCGCGTACCGGCGCTCGGCGCGGTCGGCCGTAGCGTGTTCGCCCCACACCTCGGAAGGGCGGGCAGCCGGCATGGCGAGGAAGTATATAAGGCACTATACTATGAGATATACTTCCGACCGGATGCCGCCCGTGGGCAAGCCCCTGATGCTGCGCGACGACGACGACCGGCGCATCGAGCGCCTCAAGCGCCGCCTCGGCGCCGCCTCGAAGGTCGACGTGGTCCGCTCCGCCCTGACCCTCCTCGAGGCCCGCGCCGAGCGCGCCGAGCGGGTCGCGCGGTGGCGCCGCGCCGCGCGGCTCGCCGCCGCGAGCAGCCTCGAAGTGCTGCGTGACTTCCAGTCGCACTCCCGCCTGCGCCGCGATGACTGACGCGCCGCGGCGCTGGCACGCCTACATCGTGGACCTCCTCGGACGCGTGGGCACCAAGCCGGGCAAGCAGCGCCCCTGTCTCGCCATCCAGCCCAACGAGTTCCGGGAGGGCGGGCTCGGGAGCACGGTGGTCCTGCCGCTCACCACGCGCCTCACACCGGCGGCCGCGTTCCCCCTGCGCGTGCGGATCCCCGCCGGAACCTGCCGCCTGGAGCGGGACAGCGACCTCCTCATCGACCAGATCCTCGCCTGGGACAACACGCTCTTCCGCGACGATCTCGGCGAGCTGCCGGAGGCGCTCCAGGACGAAGTGCGGCGGGCATTGACCGAGTTCCTGGACCTGGCCGCCCCGGCCGCGTAGCCCGTCGCTCGCGCGAGATCACAGGAAACGCAATCGGCGGCTCGGAATCGAGCCGCCGATCGCGTCATCTAGTCAGCTGGCCTTACGCGCCGAGCTTGACCACGTTCTCGGCCGCCGGGCCCTTTTGGCCCTGGACGATGTCGAACTCGACGCTCTCGCCCTCGGCGAGGCTCTTGAAGCCTGAGGCCTGGATCGCGGAGTGATGGACGAAACAGTCCTTCTCACCGTTCTCCGGAGTGATGAACCCGAAGCCCTTCGCGTCGTTGAACCACTTCACTTTCCCTTTGGTACGCATACTGTCCTGCTCCTTGTGGTGTTCGTGATCGTGCCCTCACGATAGGCTGTGTTCCCGCAGCGAACGGCACCCGCCGTCGCTACCCGCGATCCCGACAAGCTCAAAGGGCCGGCGCGGACGCCAGCCCTCGGAGGTGTCGCCAGAACTTGTGTGCGTACTGCCACGCAAATCGCTGCTGTATGGTAACCCTGCTACGGCCAAAGCACAACGAGCCCCGCGCCCACGCCCCGTCGCCGCCTAGGCCGCCGGGACGTTCCCAAGGCCGCGCCCGGGCGCCTTGCACAGGGCGCTCCCTACCTCCGTCAAGCGCGCGAGCCCCTCGATGTCCGCCCATCGGGCCAGGATCGTCAGCCCCTGATCCCAGAACAGCGCGAGGATCAGCCCGCCACCGTGGCGAGCCGAGCCGGACTGCGCTGTCCACTCGCCGTACGCCAGCAGTGCAGCTCGCGCATCGTCGTCGAAGAGCCGCTCGGCCGCGGCGGGATCCGTCGCCCGAACGCTGAAGTGACGCTCGAGCGCGCCGCCGGAGTTCCACTCGCGCACGTCCAACAGCTCCCCCGTCCGCGACTCGTCCACGCCCAGTGCCTCGGTGATGGGGCGGAAGAGCATCCGGACCAGCGGATTGTCGGGGCTCAGCTCCACGCCGCTCTGAATCCCGGACCCCCTCGCGGGCCAGATCTCGACCACCTGACCGCGCAGCGGCGGCGCCGCGCCGTTCCAGCGCGTCCTGTTGGCCCACGTGCCGCGCGACCTGCCACTGCGCCGGTCGGCCGCAGACTCGGCGGTCCACTTCACGCCGTCGGCAGAGCCTCCGTACCGGTGCACCAGCCGGCCGGGCGAGTGGTCGGTCGCGAAGTGCCAGCCGCGCGCCCGCGCCCCCTCGGCCAGCGCCGCGTCGTGAGCCTCCTGCCGCTTCGCGCCCCTGGCCCGGAGCACCAGGCTCAGCGCGAACAGCGCGGCCATCGCGCCGATGACCAGGTAGTGGAACGGAATGAAGTGCCCGAAGAGGATCATGCTGCGCTCCTGGAGTTGACCCGATTCCGTGGACGCCTCACTCCCCGCACGGCCGCCGCGCCGGGGCGACCTCCCGCACCATCGGCGGAAAGATGTCCTCCCCCGCCGCGCCCCGGAACTCCAGTCCGCGCACCGTGACCATGCCGCTCGGCCCCGCCCTGTACGACAGCCGCCACGTGCGACCGGTCGCGGCCGCCATCTCCAGGAGGCAGTCCGCCTCTCCGATCGGGCCGGCGGCCACGACCCGGTAGGACGCCCCGTCCAGCACCTCGAGCCGCACCTCCTGCGCCTGGTGATACAGCCCGCTGTGCCCGGTGTGGATCCCCACGCCCGTGAGGGTCACCGGCGCGGGGAAGGCGAGGTCGAGCGCGACCCACCCATCCGCTGACCGCGATGACTGCCACATCGTGCCCGCGTCGAACGTCACCCCGGGCCCCGCGCTCGATCGCACGCGCCCGTGGGCGAGGCGGAACGCCGCGCTCTCGTACTCCTCCCCCGAACGGGTCGTCACCGCCAGCGCGACGGATGGCTGGTCCGGAATCGCCATCGGCGGCAGCCACGCGATGTCCGCCCGCCCCGGCACCGCCGCTGGCAGCGCCACGGTCGCCTCGCCCGCCAGCGCCGGGAACACGCGCCGGTTGAGCGCCAGCGCCGCCAGCTCCACCGGCAGCAGCACGCCCGGCGTCGCGCTCGGCGCGAGACCGCTGGTGTGGTGCGCGGGATTGTACGACATCAGCGACCGGCCGGTCGCCATCTCCTCGCCGTAGTTGTCGGAGTGCACCAGGCCGAAGCCGTGCCCCAGTTCGTGCTGAAGCGTGCTCTGGACGTTGGGGCTGCGCGCCAGCGCGAAGGACGAGAGCACGACCAGGCCGGCCCCCGTCCCCAGCCCGCCGTTGAGCGGCCGGCCACCACCCACCGGGAAGTCGTCGCTGTCGTTGATCACCACGATGACGTACACGTGCCGCGCCGAGTACCGGCTCACGCCCTGCACGGCCAGCAGCTCCGCCACCAGCACCGGCACGCCGCTCTCGGGCGCCGCCCGAAGGAACGCGAGCGTACGCGGAGAGTGGTGCACGAGGGGAACGGGCTCGAGCAGGAAGCTGTCGCGATGCCCGAGCAGGACGGCGTACCGGGCCTGCGCCAGGCGCAGGTGCGCGAGCAGCAGGCTTCGTTCGCCCGCCGTGGGCTCGCGGCCGCCCGCCGGAACGGCGAAGACCGGGAGGACGGTGACGCGCGTGAGCGGCGGCTGCTCCGCAGGGGCCGTGTCGGCCGACGTGCCGTCGGCGCCCCGGGCGCCCGCGGCGCCGAGCGCGCAGACGAGCGCGGCTACGGAGACAGCGGCGCGTCGCATCGGTTGTCCTCCCCCCGGTTGCGGAAGCGGCGTCGCGGCCCTACTATCGGCCCCAGTGTCCCCACACACCATCGTCCGACCTCTCGCGCTGCTGCTGCTCAGCAGCGTCGTCGCCGTCCCGGCGCGGGCGCAGGCGCCCGGCGCCGCGCTCCCCGAGGCCGCCGTGGACTCGGTCCGCGCCCGCTACCAGGAGGTCCAGCGCATCCTCCGCGAGGGACGGCGCGATTCCACCGTGACGCCGTTCGAGTCCCCCGGCGGTGAGGGCTCGGTCACCACGCATCGCGCCGACGGGCGGGTGCGAAGCCTCGTCGTCCGGTTCGACGGCCACGGCGCCAGTTGGCGTACGGAACTCGTCTACTGGGACGACGCGCTCCTCTTCGGCTTCAGGCGCTGGGAGCGCTTCCCTCCCGAAGGCCCGACACGGGCCAGCGAAGACCGCTGGTACGTGTGGGAGGGCCGCGTGCTCCGGTGGCTGCGCACGGAGGAGAGCGGCGTCCGGCGCACCGTTACACCCACCGGCCCGGACTTCGCGTCGAGCGCGAGCGCCTTCCTCACCTCTGCCGCCTGCTGGTGGCGGTTCGCGCTGGGACCCGGCGGCGCCGCGACCTGCTAGACGCTTCCTACTTCCGCCGCAGCAGGACGATCCCGTTCGAGTCGGTTCCGTTCACGCCGGCCAACCGCGCGCGGAGAACGTATCTCGCCCCGGGCCGGTGGGCAGCGAGCGGTAGTGCGTACGTGATGTCCCGCCTCTCGCGGCCGCTGTGCCCGGCGTGCGTGTCCCGCGCCACCTCACGCCCGTCCTCCAGGAGCGTGGCCGACTCGATCGCCACCGCGTGCCAGCCCCGGGTGAACCAGAAGGTGACGTCGAACGTGCCCGCCGCAGTGACGGCGTCGGTGACGTCCCACTCGACGGTCGCGCCCTCTCGCACGATCTGCTCGGGCCACCACGCGCCGACGAGTCTGCCGAGCGCCGACGCCTCCGTCGGAACCGACTCGGTGTTGAGGATTTCGCTCACCGTCCGGATGTCCGCGATACGCCGGGCGTAGACCGCGAGGGTCTCTGGAGCGGCCCGCTCGGCACGCAGTCTGTCGAAGACGGGGGTCAGGGCCTCGGGAGCGTACGGGCTCAGCGCTAGCGCTCTCCGGTACAGCTCCGCCGCCCGCGCCGGGGCGGAACTCTGCACGCGCCCCGCGGAGTCGGCGAGCTGGCGCGCCTCCTGCCGCGCCGTCAGGGGGATCGCCGCGTAGGCCGCGAGGATGCGCCCCTGCGCCTCCACCCGATCGGCGCCCGGGTAGAGCCGCCACCGGTTCGTGTGGTTCATCGTCCGCCACACGCGATCGCGCAGCGTCGTGGCGAAGTGCCAGCGGTAGTAGTCGAACTCGGTGGTGCCGCGCCAGTTCGGGAAGCTGCGCCGCTCGGGCTCGCGGAAGCCGTGCGCCGGACCTCCCAGGCCGCCGGACACCCACTCGACGCAGTGGAAGAACTCGTGCAGGACGAGCGAGTAGCTGCCTGTGGACACGGCCGCCATGCCGCGGTGCGGGCCGTACAGCACGCCGTTGACGACCGGGTAGCGCCTCGCGAGCCCCATCGATGGGCTCGTGGTCGTCGAGAAGGTGATATACGTGTCGTGCCGGTCGGCGTGCTCGAGGAAGTAGCGCTCGAGGTTCAAGTGGTCGGGGTTGGGGGGCTTGAGGGGAGAGCCCTCCGGGTGCGTGGCCACCGCGTCCACCTCGTCGAACGCGAGCGTCCAGCGGCCCTCGGTGAACGCCTCGATCGTCGCGCGGATCGCTCCGAGCTGGATCCGCCACAACACCTTCTGCTCCTCCGTGACGTCGCGCTGGTGCGCTCGGCTGCCGTCGGAGCGGACCCGATGAATGTCCGTGACCCAGATGATGCCGATGCGGTGCGTGTCGGCCGGCGCGATGACGCCGAGTCGGCTGCGGGCCTCGACCGTCTCGATCAGCTCGGGAAGCCAGTCCCAGCGCGAGCCCTGCTCCCGCGCGAGGCGGTACTGACGGATCGCCTCGTCGTAGCGACCCTCGCCGAACGCCGCGTACCCCGCCATCGTGGGAGAGAGCCGCGGCGCCGGGGGCGACGGCCGCTCCTGGGCGCGGAGTCGCCGGGCAGGGAGCTGGCCCACGAAGCACGACACGAATGCGGCGAACGCCGCGCCGCGCCGGAGGACCGGCCGACTCTGTGGCCGAATGAGCATCATTCCTCCTTCCATCGCGTGGAATGAGGATACCGCCCGAACGCCGTGTGGAATGCGGCCAAGGTGTGCCCCGTCTTCGAAGCGGTCAAGGGCGTCAAGGGCGCGATGGACTACGTCCCTCGCTGCATTCCCTCACTCGGCAACCGCAGGCGGCCCTCGCCCGGCTCGAGGAAGGCGTTGCACGCCGTGAGCGACTCGGTCACACGCGGCAGGGCGCGGAAATCGAGTTCAGCGGCGAAACGCTGGGCCCGATCGAGCATTGCCACGAACGCCGCCGGCCGCCGCTGGCGGGATAGCGCCCGGAGCGCCAGCAGGTAGTCGTCGCGATACACGATGGGAATGAGCACCCGCGTCTCCCCGGCGGCCGCCAGCTCGGCGTTCATGAACACCCGCGCCACCCGGCCGTTGCCGTCGGTGAACGGGTGCACCTCGGCGATGAGGAACGTCACGAACGCGGCGAGGGCGAAGGGGTCGGTCAGCGCCCGCATCATCTCGAACCCTCGCTGCAGCGTGCCGCGCACGAGATCCGGAGCGACGAACACCGTCTCGCCCGCTCGATTCGGCTCGGTCTTGAACTCGCCCGGCCGCACCTCGGGTCGCTCGCCGAGCATCCGCGCGTGGTGCTCCCGCAAGAGCGCGATGAACGCGTCGGCGTCGCCGGCGGCGACGCTCACCGCCATCGCGGAGCGATCCTGAAGCAGCCGGAAGGTGCCGAGGATGTCGTGCGCGTCCTTCGGGCGCCCCGCGGGGATCTTCCCGTCGAAGACGATCCCCATCGCCTCGCCCATCTCGAACTCGGTGCCTTCGATGTAGTTCGAGAAGTACGCGTCGAAGAAGGCGAAGTGACGCCACGCGTCGTCGTCCCTGTTGCGGTCCGGCCGGCTCAGGGGCGGACGGGACCGCAGCTCCGCGAGCAGGCTCTCCAAGAGGGGCAGACGGCCGGCGTCGTACGGGCGGCCGGCGAGACGCGCGAGTGCCGCCGTCGACGTGCCGGCGGCGCGCCGCGTGCCCAGCAGGGTGCCGATGACGTCGTCGAGCCGGGCGAACGCGGCCTCGGCGCCCAGATCGGGGGCGAGAGCACGCGCACGGTCCCGGAGCAGGTTGATGGCTGGCTCACCGCCGATCTGGAAATCGCGCTCCAGCCGCTCCTCGAGCTCGCGGTCCGAGATGCCACGGCGCACGCCACCCCTCCGACGCGCGGCGGCGACGGATTCGAGCAGCGCCCGCTCGCGCGAGGCGAGATGGAGCGCGCCGACAAAGGGGGCGTCGCCCGTCAGCGGGCCGGGACCGCGAGCGATATGCACGGTGTGCCCGGGAAGGCGCAGGGTCCGATCGTAGCGTCCGGTCAGGTACACGTGGCCGTCGGGGCCGGGCGTCCCCTCGAGCGCCGTGCGGCAGCCGACGACAGCACCCGGCACCATCTGACCGAGCAACACCCAGAGGTTGCGCCGTACGATGTCCGCCGGGGCGTCGGTCGCGTTCGTGGTGTAGAGGCGCGGCCCGATCTTCCGCAGGTGGCCCCGGGCGACTTCCCGGCTCACCGCCTTGGTCAGCGCACGGCTGCTAAGGACGACCTCCGGGAACGTCCTGCGCGCGGTCCGCCGGGCCTGTTTTCCGCGCTCCACGAGTGCCTCTCATGCCGGAGTTGAAGCGAGTCTGGGAATAATTGTGAAGTTATGATACGCCACTCGTTCCTTTTTGTAAAGTCTCCAACCACTACGCGGGCTTTTCATTTGGTTAGCAGCCCACTAGCGCGCCTTTTTTTAGTATCTCGGTTCCGTCGGCGTGGACGGCCGCCGCCGCCGCCCCCTACCGCGGCCTCCGCGACGGCCGCGAGAACGGCGGCGGCACGACGCGCCTCACGCCCTGCGCCTCCAGGAGCCGCAGCGCTTCCTGCACGCCGCGCTCGAGCTGCGGGTCCCGCCCCGCCGCGACGCTCCGCGCGTCCAGCAGCACCTCTATGTCCGGCGGGACGCCCTCGTTCTCCGCGATCCAGCGGTTGTTGATCGGGTCGAAGACGGCGTTGTCGGGCGCCGTCACCGTGCCGCCGTCCACCAGCGCGTAGTGCACCGAGGACTTCACCAGCCCGCCCCAGGTGCGCGCGCCGATGAGCGGACCCGCCTGCTGCTGCCGGAACGCGAACGGGAAGTAGTCGCCGCCGGAGCCCGCCATTTCGTTGATGAGGAGCACCTTGGGGCCCAGCACGCCGGCGGGGAGCCGCATCGGCGCGCCGCGCGGCACCTCGTTGGTGATCGCCGCCCGCAGGGAGCGGGTCATGTAGTCCACCATGTAGTCGTCGAGGTTGCCGCCGCCGTTGAAGCGCTCGTCGATCACCGCTCCCTCCCGGTCCTGCTGGGCGAAGAAGTAGCGGTTGAACGACACGACGCCCGGCCCGCCGGTGTTCGGCACCCAGACGTACGCCAGCCGCCCGGCGGAGAGGGAGTCCACGCGGCGGCGGTTGTCCTCCACCCACGCCCGCTGGCGGAGCTGGTCCTCGCTCCGCGTGGGCTCGACGGTCACCGTCCAGTGGCCGTCCAGCGTGGGCCGGTCGCTGATCATCAGCACCGTCTGCCGCTCCGCGGTGCCGTCCAGCAGGCGGTAGGGATCGTCCGCCGCCGTCAGCTCCACGCCGTCCACGCCCACGAGGTACTGCCCGGTCCGCACGCGCAGGCCGGGCCGGTCGAGGGGCGCCACGAGATCGGGGTTCCAGCTCTCGAAGGTGTAGATGCGCGCGATGCGCCAGCGGCCGCCGTCCGCCACGAGGTCGGCGCCCAGCAGCCCCACGCGCGAGGTGTCCACGGAGGGGAAGTCGCCGCCGCCCACGAACGAGTGCCCCACCGACAGCTCGCCGTTCACCTGGTCGAGGAGGTAGGTGAGGTCGGCGCGGTGGCGCACCCACTCGACCAGCGGCCGGTAGCGCTCGCGCACGGCGTTCCAGTCGTTCCCGTGCATCCCGGGGTCGTAGAAGAAGTCGCGCTCGTAGTGCCACGTCTCGTCGAAGATCTGGCGCCACTCCTCCGCGCGGTCGAGGTACATCCGCAGCGCCACGCGGACGTTGCCGGCGCTCGCCTCCGGCGCCCGCGCGGTGCCCACGACCCGCCACTGCGTGCCGGCGCGGAAGAGGATCTTCTCGCCGTCGCGGGAGACCGCCACGTTGGTGACGCCGCGCACGAACTCCGTCGCCTTGCGCTCGGACTGCACGAACTTGTGGAGCACGAGCCCCGTCTGGTTCTCGATGCGCTCGCCGATGAAGACCGTGCCCTTGGGCCCCGCCACCAGGGTGGGATAGCGGCGCACCGGCAGCGTCGGCAGGGGGACGATGCGGCGCGCGATGCCCTCGCGGTCGATGCGCACCCGCACCGCGCCGGTGTCGGCCCGCGTCCGGCCGGTGTCGGCCCGCGTCGCCGCCGAGTCGCGCTCCTCGTCGCTGCGCGGCGGGAAGGGGGTCGGGTCGTCGGCGCGGAGCACCATCAGGTAGACGCCCTGCGTGGGGTCGGCCGTGATGGAGCTGGTATTCGCCCAGCCGGAGCCGAGGGCGAGGTTGGTGCTGGCGAGGAAGTAGAGGTGGCGGCCGTTCCGGTCCCACGCCGGCGACGAGGCGTCGGCGAGGGCGTCGGTCAGCGCCCAGGTGGCGCTGCTGTCGCGCGACCACACCACGATGCGGCGGAAGTTGTTCGGGAACGTCTTGGCGTAGGCGAGGAACTTCGAGTCGGGCGACCAGGTGAGGCCCATCCCGCCGCGCTCGATGTTGATGCCGCCGGTGTCTACCGTGCGGATCCGCCCCGACTCCACCTCGACGACGCGGATGCGCACGTCGTCGTCCACGAAGGCGATGTGGCTCCCGTCGGGCGACCACGCCGGCTCCCACGCCATCTTCGACTCGCCGATGGCGATGCGGCGCGGCGCGCTGAGCGCATCCTGGTCCGCGATCATCAGCGCGTAGCCCTCGCCCGCGTCGCGGAACCACGCGATGCGCGCGCCGTCGGGCGACCAGACCGGCGCGCGGTCGGCGGCGCCGGCGGAGCGGGTGAGGTTGCGGGCGTCACCGTACTCGGCGGGGACGGTGAAGATCTCGCCGCGGGCCTCGAAGAGGACCCGCCGGCCCTTCGGCGAGAGCGACGCGGCACTGGCGCGAGTGCTCACGTCCTCCCAGCGCGCCGCCGCCCACGGGAAATCGCCCTGCACGGTGATGCTGAGCCGCTGGGTGCGGCCCGTGGCGGGGTCGAGGGTGTGGATCCAGCCGTCCTGCTCGAAGACGAGGGTGCCGGCGCCGCCGGAGAGGGTCTTCACCTCCGCGCCGCTGAAGCGCGTCACCTGCTGCGTGGCCCCCGAGGCGACGTCGTACGACCAGACGTTGGCGGCCCAGTCGCGGTCGGAGACGAAGAAGATCTTGTCCCCCAGCCACACGGGGTCGATGTCCTGGGTGCGCTCGTTGGGGATTCGCGTCTCGGCGAGGTCGCCGAGGCTGAGGATGGTGAGGGCGGTGTTCTGGCCGCCGCGATAGCTGCGCCACTCCACGTCCCAGCGGCGCACGCGGTCCACCACGATGCGGCGCCCGTCGGAGGCGAAGGAGCCGTCGGTGCCCCACGGCGCGGGCAGCAGCGTCGAGGGACCGCTGGTGCGGGGCACGGTCCAGAGGCGGTTGTAGGAGCCCGGGGCCGTCTCGCGGCTCGACGCGTAGAGGACGCGGGAGCCGTCGGGCGTCCACCCGCGCGCGAAGGCCGGCGACGGGTGCCACGTGAGGCGCGTGGGGTCGCTGCCCTCCACCGGCACGACGTACACCGCCGGGGTGCCCGAGCGGTTGGAGGTGAAGGCGATGAGCCGGCCGTCGGGCGAGAAGTGGGGCTCGCTCTCGACGGCGGGAGTGCTGGTCAGGCGGCGGGCGAGGCCGCCGGCGCGGTCGGTGACCCAGAGGTCCGCGCCGTAGGTGAATGCGACGTGGCGCTCGCTGATGGTGGGCTGTCGCAGGAGCCGGGTGCCTTGGGCGAGGGCGGGGTGCGACAGGGCGACGAGCGCGGCGACGACGCAGGACCAGCGCAGGGTGCGGGACACGGGGGTGGATCTCCGGAAGCGGGATTCCGGAAGCTCCCGCGCGGTCGGGTGGGGCGCAAGCGCTGCGTGGTCCGGCCCGGCCGGCTTCGCGCCGGCGTCTCCGCTCCGAGCGCCCTCTGGGCTATGCGGCGTGCCGCTTCAGGTACGCGAGACTTCCGGGTACGTCCCGCAACAGCCGCAGGAGGACGTCCATCGCCGCCGTCTGGACATTGCGGCCGGCCTCCCAGCGCGAGAGGGTATTGGCCCCGAGCCGCAGGAGCCGAGCCAGGGCCGCCTGCGTGAGACCGAGGCGCTTGCGCAGCGTGCGGATCTCGTCGCCGGTGAGGAGATGGTGCCGAGCGCGATACAGGGCCAGCGCGCCCTGTTCGAGAACACCCGCCTCCTCGTAGCTGAGCAGGTTCTCGCCGCAGGACGGACAGTGCAGGTGCGGGACACCGGGCACGCGCACGGCTTCGCCGTTCACCGGCAGCGACAGCGTCCCGCGCCGCTTCCGCATCGTCGTGCCGCACGTGGGGCACGCGTCGTCGGGGAGCCGGCGCGCCGTGCGGCGCTCCCGCGAGCCCGTGCCGTCAGGCAGCACCGTCCGGCCCTTCCTGCGCTTGGTCTTCATGACAGGAGACGACCACAACGTCGTGCCGGAGAACGACCTTGAGGTAGAGCAAGAGGCCCACGGCCCTCGGCCGGAACTCGTACATCCACTCGGGCCCCTGCGACGACCGCATCCGCGTCGGCGCGCCTGCCGAGCGCAGACCAGTGAGGATCTGCACGACGTCGTCGCGCGCGAGTCCGAACGCCGCCATCTCGGCCAGCGCTTTCTCCGTGAAGCGCAGGCGCCCTGCCGCTGCGAGTCCCCGCACGCGCCTCAGGACGCGAGGCAGCCAGCGCGGCATCCGGTGCTCTCACCATATGGTGAAAATGGCGACTCCGGCACGTTTGGCAACCCCCGGGGTTCCAGTTCGATTGCCAGAGTAGCGTAGGGCCGTCACCGGATCGTCACCGGGGCGGAGACGGCGGCGCCGGGGCGGCCGCTACTCGACCACCGGGGTCGGCCCCGGCGTCCCGGAGAAGATGCGGCTGACGAGCATCCACGAACCCACGTGCACGAGCAGACTGACCGCCATCCCCGCGACGAACGTCCAGCGCCATCCGCCGCCAAGGAGGAGCAGCACCACCACCGTCGCGCCGGTCCAGCCCACGACGCGCCGCACCGCCACGGGCCACGCGGTCCGGATCGTGTACCAGAGGTCGATGGGCGCGTAGAGGGCGGCCACGAGCCGGATGCCGAGCAGGATCCCGGCGAGGAACGTCATCGCGATCAGCAGGACGTGGCTCACGCGGCCCCCCTCACGCGAGCACCCGGACGGTGCCGTCGTCGCCGTCCACGAGGAGGCGGTCCCCGGTGCGGATGCGCGTGGTGCAGTCCGGCACGTCCACCACGCAGGGGAGGCCGTACTCGCGGGCCACCGTCCCCGCGTGCGAGAGGAAGCTGCCCACCTCGACCACCGCCGCCCCCGCGGTGAGGAAAAGCGGCGTCCACGCGGGGTCGGTGTACGGGGCCACCAGGACCTCGCCCGGCCTGAGCTCGACATCCACCGTCGGATCGAGGATCACGCGCGCGACGCCCTCGCAGCGCCCCGAACTGGCGGTCTGCCCGCGCAGCACGACGCCATCGACCGCGTCGGGCTCCGCGGCGGCCGGCGCCGCCGCCGCTGCGATGCCGATCGTCCGCGGCGGCGTGATCTTCGAGAGCCGCACGTACTCCCGCCGCCGCTCCGCGATGCGCTCCTCCACGTCCTGCCAGCCGAGCGACCCGCGTTCGAGCTGCTCGATTTCCGCGCACTCGAGGTAGAAGATGTCGTCCCGGCACTTGAGCCGCCCCTCGGCGATGAGGCGCGTCTCGAGCCGCAGGATCTTCTTCCTCGTGATGTGGGCGGCCATGATCCAGTAGAACCGGGAGTTCTCGCGCATCGTGGCGAAGTACTTCACGCGAGCGGCCAGGTAGCGCACGAGTCGCCGTCGCAGCCCCAGCACCCGCTCGAGCGGCCGACGCCCGAGCTGGTCGTGGATGCGACGCTCCAGATCGGCTCGCCGCTGCGCGACGCGGCGCTCGTGCTCGGCGGGGTCGCTCTCCGCCAGCAGGTAGTTCCGCACCATCCCCAGCACCGGCGCGGGCTCCTCCTCCCAGCGGGGCGAGCGCAGCTCGAACTCCTTGAGGGCCCGATGGCCGAAGGTGGCCAGGAACGCGTCCAGTTGTGCGACGAACGCGGTGGCATCGGGCGAGCCGCGCAGGAGGGGCAGCGCGCGCTCGGGCGGGTTCGCCAGGAGCAGCTGCCGCACCGTCTCGCTGCGGCGCGCCTCCTGGGCGAGCACCCAGATGCGGCGGCCCGCCTCCGCCGACAGCACGCCCTCGCTGCCGGAGGTGAGCAGGCCGAGGGCGTCGCGCGGGAGATCGGGCAGGTAGCGCCTGAGGACCTTCTTGAGCACCGCCATCCAGATGAAGTAGCGGACCGCCGAACCGTTGACCGCCATCACGTGCCGGCCCGCGGGCGCGAGGAGCATCGCGCGCAGCGACGGGCCGAGGAGCAGTCCCCGCCACGTGTCCTTCACGCCGAGCTCGGCATCGGCGTCGGCTCCCTCGGCCGCGCGCCGGAAGCCGTCGAGGAAACCGGGCGGCAGGTACGCGGTCCGGGTGTAGAGATTGGTGCAGATCGCGGCCAGGGCGAGGCCGACGAGAGCGGCCGCCGGCAGCCGGGCGAGGGAGAGCTTCAGCGCCGGCGCCACCCCCTCGTCGGTGAGGTAGAGGAGCTGCGCCAATTCCCCTTCCGTGAGTCGCAGCGGGACGATGCTCCGCACCAGGCCCACGTCGAGGTAGACCCGTCCGCCGATGAGCGCGAAGCAGCGGGCGAGAGGCCCCTGCAGGAAGAGGTTCGCTGTGAGCGGCGTGAGCGGATCGGTGAAGTTCTCGATCAGCGCCTTGAAGAGCACGTACGACCGCCCGGCGGCGTTGCGACAAAACTCCTTGCGGCCGGAGACGGTCACCGGCCGGGACTGCAGCACGTGCACGCGGTCCTCGGCGACGGCCCACTCGACGTCCTGTGGGCTGCCGAACCGCTCTTCGGCCCTGAGCGCCCAGCGCGCGATGGTCACGACCAGATCCGTCGTCAGGGTCGCCGCCTGGCGCTGCGCGACGGAGACCTGCACCACCCTGGCCACCGCGTCCTTGCGCAACGTCGTGGACACCCTGAGCCGCTTCTGCGCGATCCGCAGTTCCTTCAGCACCAGTCCGTCGCGTCGCAGCACGTAGCGGTCGGGGGTCACGCGGCCGTCCACGATACCGGCGCCCATCCCCCAGCTCGACTCGACGACGACCTCGTCGCGGGCGCCCGTGACGGGATTCACGGTGAACGTCACGCCCGACACCTCGGCGGGGATCATCTGCTGGACCAGGACGGCCATATACGTCGTGGCGTGCTCGATGCCGTTGGCGGCCCGGTAGCTGACGGCTTCGTGGCTCCACAGCGACGCCCAGCAGCTGCGGATCATCGGGATCAGCTGGGCCGCGTCCACGTAGTAGTAGGTGCCGTGCTGCCCCGCGAAGCTCGCGGCGCCGAGGTCCTCGGCGGTGGCGGAACTCCGCACGGCGCACACGAGCCCCTCGCCGCACCGTGCCCGCAGCGTCGCGTGGGCCGCGACGATCGCGTCCTCGAGCGCCGCGGGGATCGCGGTCGCGCGGATCTTCGCAGCGATCGCCTCTCGGCCGGACTCCACGTCCGCCGCCGCTGCGCTGCTGAGCTTCGCGATGTCGCCGGAGAGCGCGAGAGCGTCGAAGCACCGCTGGCAGGCGGGCGCGGTGACCACGAACCCCGGGGGCACGGGGAAGCCGTGGGCGAGCATCGCGCCGAGGTTGGCGGCCTTGCCGCCCACGAGCGCGGTGTCGGCCCGCCCCACCTCCTCGAGCCAGCGGACGTCTCTGTCGGGCATTGAGGGCTAATGTACGGGTGGGCGGCGCGTGTCGCGAACGGCGCTGCGTCGCGGAGACGGCGGCGCTCGCCGGTCGGACGGCACGCACGGCGCCCGGCTTCGCGCCGGCGTCTCCGCTTCTCGCGCCCGCCCGGCAACGTGTGGCGCCCACCCGGCAACGCTGGCGGAGGGCGATCGTCGGCCATTGGTGCGCGGTCTACTCGCGCGAGGGCGGCGTCTCCCGCGGATTGAGCACGGCTACCGGCACGGTGCTGTCCCGCCGGCTGCCGTCACCGAGCTGGCCGGCGTGGTTCCATCCCCAGCACCAGGCGGCGCCGGCGGTGGTGGCGCCGCAGGTGAAGCTGGTGCCGGCACTGACCGACGCGAACCGGAGGCCGCCCGCCACCGGCGTGGGAACGTTGCTGTTCGAGGTGGATCCGTTGCCCAGTTGGCCCCTTTCGTTGCGCCCCCAGCAGTACGCCGCGTGGTCGGTCGTGACGCCACAGGTGTGGCTGGCCCCCGCGTCGAGCCCGAGAAACCGAAGACCGCCGCCGACCGGCACCGGCTCGAAGCTGCTCGCGACAGGGCCGGCGCCGAAGTAGCCGCCGCCGTCATCGCCCCAGCAGTAAGCGACGCCATCGGCGGTCAACCCGCAGGCATGCCCTGGGCCGGCGGTGATCGACTCGAAGCGGTGCGGGCCTGGTACGGGCACGGGCACGCGGCTCTGCCTGGTCCCCGGACCCAGGTTGCCCGCTCCCCAGCAGTACGCGGTGCCGTCCACCTCCAGCCCGCACACGTAGCTGTACCCGGCGGCCACCGCCCGGTAGCGACGCGTGCCTGTGACGGGGAACGGTACCCGGCTGCGCGACCGCGTCGCCGCCCCCAGCTGGCCGCTGCTTCCGGAGCCCCAGCAGTAGAGGCGGCCGTCGGTCGTCACGCCGCACGTGTGGCCACCACCGGCATCCACGGCCGCGAAGCGATACCCGCCCGCGCTCCGGACCGGCTGCGCACGACTGCTATCGGAGCCGTCTCCGAGCTTGGCGCCGCTGTTGTCCCCCCAGCACGAGAGGGCACCGTCCCGCGCCAGTCCGCAGGTGTGGTCGGCGGTGCTCTGGAGCGACCGGAAGGCAGCCCCACCTGCGACCGGTGCCGGATAGGAGCGGCTTCTGATCGTCCCGTCTCCCAGGCGCCCCTCGAAGCCGTTGTGGCCCCAGCAGTACGCCGCGCTGTCAGTCGCGAGCGCGCACGTGTGGGAGGCTCCGGCGCTCACCGCCCGCCACCGTCCCGCGCCCCCCGCACCGGTGCCGAGGTCCACGACCGCGGACGGGGGAGGACTATTCCACAACACGAACCGCAGCGCCTGCTCGAATTCCTCCAGCGGTGCGGGATCGTGCCCTGTCTCGGGGATCACGCGGAGGCGATGCGCGACGCCGTGGCGCTCGAGCAGGCCGGCGGCAGCGCGGGCACCCTCCAGACGCACGGGTTCCTCGTGATCGCCGACCGTGAAGAAGTATCGCGCCTCCCGCGCGGCGAGGACGGTCATGCGTGATGCGGCGGTCCGGTAGCTGGCGCGGCTCCCCATCACGATGGCGCCGCGGAACCGCCGCGGGTTCCGCAGGGACAGGGCCCAGGCGAGGTCGCCGCCCATCGAATAGCCCGCCAGCACGATGCGCGTGGTGTCGAGGGAGTGGCGTGCCGCGAACACGCTGAGGTCGGCGAGGATCTCGTCTTCGTAGCGCACGATCGTCGCGGACCAGGCGTCCGCCGTTGCGTAGTCTTCCTCCCGGCCCCAGCCCCCTGAGAGCATCACGGCGAAGGCCTCGCGGCCCGCTCCCTGGGGGTACATGTACCCCAGCAGCGCCGCGAGCTGCTGCTCGGCCGAATCCCGCGCGCGCGACCTAAGGCCGGCCTGCGCGGCATAAGCGGACAGCAGCCTCGGCGCTCCCCCGCCCGTGAACGGGAGGAGGACGACCGCGGGATAGCTGCGGGTCGAGTCGTACCCGGGTGGCAGCACGATGGTGCTGTTCTCCTGTGCGCTCAGCGTGTGCCCGCCGGTCAACAGGACGAGCAGGGCGAGGAGCGGTCCGGTCCGGGTGAGGATGCGCATGGGCCACTCGCTGCGTGCGCCAACTCGCCGGGCGAGCCCTGGGGCCACCCGGCGGCGGGTCTCGGGACGAGGGATCACGGCACGATATGTCGCCCGGGCCCCCGCCCCGCAAGGGCCTGGACGAAGCGCTCCGCCGAGGAGTACAATTGCATCCTCCCACACGTAGCGGGCCGGCAGCGTCCGCGCGGACGCGCGGGCATCGTGCCGGCTCGTCGAGGAGGGCGTGGCACATGAGCCCCGCTCGAGCCACAATCGTGCTCGCCGCGCTGTGCGCGGTGGTTCTCTCATGCCCATCAGGCGAGGCGCCGCGCGAACAGCGCCGGGCCATGCTCCCCGACACCGCGCCTCGCGCGCCTGCGACCAGCGACAGCGCACCGACCGCGAGCGACAGCGGGCCGCGCGGCGTGCTGGCCCTCGGCACGTCGTGGATCGCGCTCGAGGAGCGGGACGGCGCCCTCGCGATCGTCGAGCACTGCTTCGGCAACGTCCCCACTCTGACGCTTGCCTTGGACAGCGCGCCTCCCCGGGTCGAACGGTTCTACGGCCAGGACGCGGAGGTCTTCGAGGTTGGCACGCGGCAGGAAGACGACACGCTGCTGCGGCTGGAGATCGGCGCCCGACACTACCCCAGCCCCGGGACCCTGCAGCTCGTGGTGCGCGACCCCCGGCGCGGCGTCATGGAGGTGACGCAAGAGATAGCGGGGCAGCGCCTGCCGAGCGCTTTGTTCGTGAGCACCGGCTACGCCGCGGGATTCCGGCGCGTCCCGCGCCCGGCGGACTGCGGGCTGCCGTAGGAACTGACGCGGAGCCACGCTCGCTCCGCCGACTGGGCGCGCCGTGGCGCCGTCCGTTGCGGTGTCGCATCGGAGGCGCGGCGGCCGACAGCGCGTTCGAGCGGCTTGACGCTACCGGGTCGATCATGTCTCTTGGTGCCTGAGAATGCTCCTCCCCCCGCGCTCCCTCCTGATACTCGGTGGGCTCGCCTTCGCCGCCGTACCCTCCGACAGTTCACAGCCGGTCACTCCCGTGGTGTGGCGATCGATCAGCGCAGGGCCGGAGCACACCTGCGGGCTCAGTGTCGACGGCGTCGCCTACTGCTGGGGCTGGAACCTCTACGGGCAGCTTGGCGACGGCACGCGGAACAGCCGCTACATCCCCGTCCCTGTCGCCGTCCGCGCCGGGCTCCGCTTCCAGTCGCTGGCGGTGGGCGATCAGCATACCTGTGGACTCAGCGTGGACGGCACGGCGTGGTGCTGGGGCGACAACAGGAACGGGGCGCTGGGCGATCGCACGCGCGTCACCCGCGTCTCTCCGGTGGCGGTCGCCGGGAGGTTGCGCTTCAAGTCGATCAGCGCCAGCGGCATCACCTGCGCGGTCGCCGAGTCCGGGATCCTGTACTGCTGGGGCGGGTCGAGCCTGGAGCCCGTGGCCGTGGCCGAGCAGCGTCGCTTCGTGTCGATCGACGTCGGAGGCCGCCTCTGCGGCCTCACCGCGGACAGCACTGCGGTGTGCTGGAACGAAATGGACGAGTACCGGGAGCCGGCCGCGCTCCCGGGCGGGCTGCGGTTCGCCCGGCTGACTCCGGGAGCACGCGCCGACTGCGGCGTGACGGCCGACGGCGCGGCCTACTGCTGGGGGGAGTTCGTGCCGGGCCGGCAAGAGAACCCAGCCCCCGCGTCACGAGCCATGGAGCCGTTTCGGGTGGCCTCTGGGCAGCGGTTCCGCTCGATACACCTTGGCCAGAGTTCCGCGTGCGGGCTCACGCTGGAGGGAGTGCTGTACTGCTGGGGCGAAGGTCCCGCGCCGATTCCCGGCGTGCCCGAGCAGGCGGTCTCCACCGTGCCCGCTCCCGTTGCCGTCGAGCAGAGGTTCGTCTCGCTCACCCTGACCCCTTCCCGAGCGTTCGGCGTGACGGCGGACGGCGTGGCCTACGGATGGGGGCAGAGCGGTGGAGGGCTTCTCGGCGACGGCACCACGATCGACCGGCCCACGCCCGTCCGCGTCGCCGAGCCGGCGGCCGCCGGAGCGACCGACATCCCCGGCCCCCCCGTGGTCGTGCGGCGGACGGTGACGCGGCTCATCCTCCCGGCGAACTACGATCCCGCGAGAACCTACCCCGTCATCGTCTTCTTCCCCCCCCTGCTCGGGTCCGAGACGAGGCCGATGGGGCGCTACACGAGCGTCGTATCGGACTACGTGGTGATGCTCCCAACTGACACGGTCCGGAGGGACTCATTCGACGGCCAGGAAGACCCGAGCGAGATCTTCGAGCGCTTCGAGCGCGGGCTCCTGGCCGATCTCCCGGCCGTCGCGGCCACGCACCGGCTCGACACTACGCGAGTCGTGCTCGTGGGGTTCTCGGGCGGCGGGGATATGGCCTGGACCTTCGTCCAGCGGTATCCGACGCGGTTCTCGGGTGCGATCCTGATGGGAAGCCGAGCGGGCTACCGCGCCCCGCTGGCGAACCTCCAGAGCCTCGCTCAGCGGCGGGCCCGGTTCTTCTTCGCGCTGGGCGACGGCGAGGCCCCCGGCACGCTCACGGCCGTCCGGTCGGCGATGACGCTGCTCCAGCGCAACGGCATCGAGCACCGCTTCGCCAGTATTCCGGAGAGCGACCATGTGCCCGCGCCGGCGGCGATGTTCGCGGAGGCGCTGGCGTTCGTGCTGGGACCGCGCTAGCTACCCCCGGAACTCCTTGGGTACCAGCAGCGCCTCGATCCCCTCGTACACGGCGATGAGGTGCCGCACGTTGGAGACGAAGTCGATCTCCGAGACGTCGATGACGAGCACGGGGCCGTCGTGCCAGCCGCTCTCCCGCAGGTTCGCGACGAAGTCGTCGTAGCGGGGGTTGAGCGCGCGCACCAGCCGCGAGAGCCCCTCGGGGATCTCGTCGGCGTGCGTCTTCTCCTCGTCCCGCCGCCGCTCCCGGATGTTCCGCAGGAGGTACTTCACCGGGCTCTTGAGCAGCACCAGGAGGCCCGGCTGCACCAGCGGCCGGAACTCGGTGTCCAGCCGCGCGTCGATGACCGCGAGCGACTCCGCCGTGAGGTACGGCACGTCCATGTCGCGGTGCAGCACCTCGCAGAAGGCGTAGCGGTCGGCCAGCGGCGAGCCGTCGATGCACGTCGAGGCCGCAAGGTGCGGCACCGCCTGGAGCTGCATCTTGCGCAGGTCGAGGTAGGCGTGCTGGATGTCGAGCGCCGCGTGCTCCAGGTTCCGCTTCGCCGCCGCCCAGGCCGGGCTCTCGGCGCTCGCGCGCGCCTGGCATTCGATGAACTCGTTGATGGCGCCGTAGTACTGCCCCAGCGTCCGCTTGGCGGAGTTCTTCGCCGTCGCCAGCAGGGGGAAGAGCGACGCGTTCTGGACGATGTGGTCCTCGAACCCTTCGTCCGGCAGCTCGAAGAGCGCGTTCATCCCGGTGCTGTAGGCCAGGAACTTCACCAGGGAGCTCTTGCCCGCCCCGATGTTGCCGACGCAGGTGACGAGCGTCTGGTGCTTCGCGAGGTAGGTGAAGAGGCGCCGCTCGACGTTGGTGAGCCGGTTGGCGATCTGGTGCCGGCGGATCGTCTCGTCCTCGCGGACCTCGAGGATGCGGCCTGCGCCGCCCGCCGCCTGCGCCTCTCCGCCGCTCACAGGCTCTTCTTCCTCGCCGCGACCATCCGGCGCACCTTCTCGCGGATCGTCCCCGCGGCCACGTGCACGTAGTCCGGGTGGTCGTGCATGTCGATCTCGGCGGGCAGGATGACCATGTCCGAATCGGACGGCACGATCGCGAACTCCTGGTACTTGCGCAGCGTCGCTCGCCAGTTGGCCACGAGGTTCTCGTAGCACTCGTGGATCGAGCGGAGGTAGTCCGCCGAGATCGTCTTGGCGTACGCGTCGCCCGCGTCGGCCCGCGCCGCCCGCCGCTTCTCCAGCACCGCCGGCTCCGTGCGCAGGTACACCAGGAGATCGGGGAGCCGGATCCGCTCGCGCTCCAGCGTCTGGTAGAAGAGGGTGTGGTAGAGATTCGCGTGGGCCGGCGGCATCTCCCCCGAGTCGATCATCCGCTGGACGAAGACCTCGGGCCCGTCGAGGAAGGGCCGGTCCTCCAGGATGAGGACGCCTGTCTTCGCCTCGCGGGTCATCAGGTGGCGGATCTCCCGCTGCTGGAGCACCCGCATGTGGAGGAACGCCGTCTCGGTCGGGAAGATGTTCGCCACGCGGTCCTGGTAGAACAGCGCGAGGCACTGGTCGGTGAGCGACCCCTTCTCCACCCGCTCGGAAAAGGCGTGCGTCTCGCCGGCGTCGAGGAGGCCCTCCAGCTCGGACCGGTAGGGGTCGGCGGCGAGGGCGTTCATGAGCGTCGTCTTCCCCGAGAAGAGGTTGCCCATGATGCCGATGTGGAAGTTGCCGGACGCCATCGCTGCGCTCTCCTCCGGGAATGGCCCGTTGCCCAGCGCCGAGTATACCGGACGCGCGAGTGCTCTGCCAGCGGCGCGGACGCCGCCCGGCCCCCCGCCTTGACACCGCCCGCCGCATCCCCTAGTTGGAGCGAGGTGGTCCCCCAGCGGGTGGGGGTGTCGCGCACCGGAGGGGCGGCGTGAGCATACGATCGGGAGCGGCGGCTCCACCAGCATGGCGCCTCGTGGTGTCTGTCGTCGCGGTGGCGCTGGCGACCGGCGGCTGTTCGATCAACCGGATGGCCGTCAACAAGATCGGTGACGCCCTCGCGGGCTCGGGCACCACCTTCGCCGCGGACGACGACCCCGACCTCGTGGGCCAGGCAGTCCCCTTCAGCTTGAAGCTGATGGAGAGCCTGCTCGCCACCTCGCCCCGCCACCGGGGCCTCCTCCTCGCCGCCACCAGCGGATTCACGCAGTACGCCTACGGCTACGTGCAGCAGGACGCCGACGAGCTGGAGGACCAGGACATCACCCGCGCGACGGCCGGACGCGACCGCGCGCGGCGGCTCTACCTGCGGGCGCGCGGCTACGGCCTGCGCGGGCTGGAGACCCGCCAC
>ERZ1292640.975-Hain-H43-02um-R1-975-length-23738-cov-6_pt1 | contig 23738 bp, 19 predicted proteins | sample MGYA00564404_ERZ1292640 | MGnify/ENA primary metagenome ERZ1292640 (study PRJEB36523, sample SAMEA6512636) | groundwater metagenome | collected 2019-01-08 | study: AquaDiva: Metagenomics assemblies of 32 groundwater samples
CCGCCGGCGCGATTGGGGGGGCGGGCAAACGGCAGGTCCGCACCGGCGTCGGCCGCGCGCACGATGGCATCGTGCGCGTGCGATCCGGGGCGCCGGGCGGCGTCGGGTCCGATGCCGATGCCGACGGCCTTGATGGCCGGGATCGACATCAGCGCCTGCGCAAGCCGGCCGTCGAGCCGCCGGTCCCACTGCGAATAACTGCCCAGGCCCGGCGGGACACCGGTGGCGACAACCTCGAAGACGCCACCGAGCGTGTCACCGTGATCTCTGGCGGCATCGATGGCCGCGATCATCCGCGACTGCAGTGCCGGATCGACCGAGCGGGTGGCCGAGTCGTCGGGAATCGCGGCAATCTGGTCAAACGACGGTTCGACGGCATCCGGCGCGCCAACATCCCCGATCGACACCACGTGGCTGGCCAGCCGAATCGCCACCTGCCCCAGCAGCTGGCGGGCGATGGCCCCTGCCGCGACTCGCGCCGCCGTTTCGCGGGCGCTCGATCGCTCGATCACATCACGAAGATCGCGATGACCGTATTTCAAGGCACCGGCCAGGTCCGCATGTCCCGGGCGCGGTCGTGTCACCGGACCTCGCCGGGCGCCTCGAGCGTCGTCGGGCGGGTTCGGTTCGGTGTGCATCGTGAACTGCCAGTTCACCCAGTCGCGGTTGTCGATGGTGATCGCGACCGGCGCGCCTGTCGAGACCCCGTGTCGGATTCCGGCCACGACCACCGGCGTATCCAACTCGATCGCCATCCGCTTGCCGCGGCCGTACCCGCCCTGCCGCCGACGCAGCTCCCGAGTGATAGCCGTGACATCGAGGTGCAGGCCGGCCGGCACGCCGTCCACGATCACGACCAGCCTGCGGCCGTGTGATTCGCCCGCTGTGAGAAATCGCAGCATTCCGGCCGCTATTCTATACGAAGTTTCTGCACTCCCTGATGGCGCTCCCTCTGCCTGATGCCTGGGAATGGCAGGAAATCACACACTCTTCCGCCGGGCCTTCTTCTTGCAGCTCCGGACAGGCACCACCGGTTGCGCGTGGGGGAGGCGTGCCAGCTTGACCGAGCCGTGCCTGATGGAATCGACGCCGTTTGCGCGTGCAGGTCGGCACGCCGGACCGATCGGCATGGCGACTGAACTGGCCAGGCGCGGCCGTCATGCCGCCGCGTTGCGCGCGCTGCGACGAGCGCATGAGGCGTTACGCCGACGTCACGAGATGGCCGGGGCCGCGCTGGTCGGACTGGCCGTGGCTCGGCTCCACCTGAGCCGGGGCCACGTCGAAGAAGCCAACACCGCCGCGAAATCGAGCCGGCGCCTCTTCCACGCGGCGAGCGATGCGCCTGGAGTGATGGCGAGTCTGATTTGTGAAGGCTGGGGTCTGGTCGATCTGGGTCAGCTGGTTGATGCCGAGTCGGTCTTGCGTGACGCGCTGCACGAAGCGGAGCGGCTGCAAGAAACCAGGCTAATTCGGGCGTCTGCGGGGTGCCTGGCAAGATGCCTGCTGTGGTCCCGCCGCCACGACGAGGCCCGCGCGATGACGGAGCGCGCGTTCGAGCTGGATCATCGGCCGCCATTGCCAGACGGAGAGGTCGCCGAACGATGCCCCGGCTCGCCAGTGGCCGTCAGTGCGGCCGAGCGCGGCGTGAGAAGTCAGGCGATTCTTCCGTGGGGCGTCGACACGCTGGCCATCGAGGTGGCGGTGCGCCTGGCGCTGGCCGACCAGAGGGTGCCGTCTGCCGCGGCGCTGCTGCGGCAGGCGCGCGACACCCTTGTCGCAGATCCCTTCGACGCGTGCACCCTGCATGCGTGCGCTTCGCTTGTGCAGGGCACTCTCGGCCATGTCGAAGAGGCGAGAGCGGAGTGTCTCGCCGGGTTGAAGCAGGCGCGCCGGGTACACGCCACCATCGCCGCTCTGGAACTCCGGCTGGCGCACGCCGAGGCGCTCATGCACGCCGGAGCCCGGCAACAGGCCACGGCATCGCTTCTTCGGCTGAGCCGGTGGAGGCGTACGCCGATTCCGGGTCTGATTCGTCGCCGTGTTGATGGGCTCGAAGACGCGCTGCGCCAGCCGCCGATCCGCCAGCCGGTACACAGTTCTCCGGACACGACTCACCGGGAGGCTACCGCGCTGATGCATCTGCTTCAGCTCTGCTCGGACGCACCCGGGGATCGACGTCTGGCGGCCGGTGTCTGCCGTGTGCTGCGCGAGGCACTTGGTCCGGTTGCCGTCTCGGTATTCTGCCGAACGGCGTCGGGCATCGTCACAGTGGCCCACGAAGGCGGCACGGTCTGTTCGCCAGAGGCGGCTGGACGATGGTTGCGGGTGGCCAACGGCTCGCGCCCGCTACTCGACCCCGACGGCCGCATCACGGCCGTGCCGGTGGTCTGGGGCACCACGGCCGTGGGTGTGTTGGCGGTGCGATGTCCCGACACGCTGCCCGACGCGGGCCGGTGGCGGCCCGGGCTGCTGAGTGCCGTCGCCGCCGCGCTGGCACCAACCGTGGCGGCGCTGGCCGATTCGATGTCCTCCACGACTGGATGCCCAGATGCGGTGGCCGCCATCGGTGGATTGAGCGATGCGGTGGCCACACTGCGTCGTGACGTGCTGCGCGCCGCCGCGGCCCCGTTTCCGGTGCTGGTGCAGGGAGAGAGCGGAACCGGAAAAGAACTGATTGCCCGTGCGATTCACTTGGCCGGTCCGCGACGGGGCCGCCGCCTGTGCGCCGTCAACTGCGCGGCGATTGCCGACGACTTGTTCGAAGCCGAACTGTTCGGACACACCCGCGGTGCGTTTACCGGTGCCGCGAACGAGCGGGTCGGTTTGATGGAAGAGGCCGACGGCGGAACGCTGTTCCTCGACGAGGTCGGCGAACTCTCGCCCCGGGCCCAGGCCAAGCTGCTGCGGGCGCTTCAAGAAGGCGAGGTGCGCCGCATCGGCGAGAATACGTCCCGCCGTGTCGATGTGCGGATCGTGGCGGCGTCAAACCGAGCCTTGAAAGACGAAGTACACGGCGGCCGATTCCGGAACGACCTACTATTCCGACTCGACGTGATACGCATCGAGGTGCCTCCGCTGCGGGAACGACGTGAGGACATTCCGGTGCTCGCGATGCGATTCTGGCGTGATGCCGTCCGGCGGGCCGGTGGACAGGCCGAACTGGCCCCTGCCACGGTGGCGGCCCTCGCCCGTTACGACTGGCCGGGCAATGTCCGGGAGTTGCAGAACGTGCTGGCGGCACTGGCGGTCAGGGCACCTCGCTGCGGCCGGGTCGGCCCGGTGCACCTGCCGGTCGCTCTGGTCGGCGAGCCCGTTGACGGAGGAGACCTGTTCGAGACGCTCGAACGCGCACGGCGGCGATTCGAACATGGATTTGTCCGCGCGGCGCTGGTCCGGTCCGGTGGACGGCGTACGCATGCCGCCAGCGAGCTGGGAGTCACCCGCCAGGGCCTGGCCAAACTGATCGCGCGGCTCGGGATTGACGCGGCCCCCAACGACGAGGCACCCGGGGTCGCTGGACTATGATAGGGACCACGCATGTGGCACTACCTGCTTCGTCGGCTTGCGCTGACTGTTCCGGTGTTGCTCGGCGTGGCGACGCTGGTGTTTCTCTTGATCCACCTGGTGCCGGGCGATCCCGCGCAAGCGATGCTCGGTGATGGCGCCGCGCCTCAGGATGTCAGCGCGCTACGCACGCGGCTGGGACTCGACCAGCCGCTGTTGGTGCAGTACGCGCAGTTCCTGCGCGGCAGTTCTCGGGGCGATCTCGGACTGTCGTTGCGGACCGGTCAGCCGGTCCTGTCGGCGATTGGTGACCGGCTGCCCGCCACGGCCGAACTGGCGCTGTCGGCGATGATGGTGGCGCTGCTCGTCGCCCTGCCGCTTGGGGTCGCGGCTGCGGTCTGGCGGGGAACCGTGGTGGACCACGCCGCGATGACCGCGTCATTGGCGGGCATTTCGATCCCCAATTTCTGGCTCGGTCCCATGATGGCGATCGTGTTTGCCGTGCAGCTGGGATGGTTGCCCGTCTCGGGGCGCGGCACCTGGGCACACCTGGTTCTGCCATCGGCGACGCTTGGCGCGGCGCTTGCCGCCATCCTGGCGCGCATGACCCGGTCCAGTGTCCTCGAAGAACTGCGCGAACCGTACGTGCTGGCCGCCCGCGCCAGGGGCGCTTCGCGGGCACGCGCGGTGTGGCGCCACGCGTTTCGCAACAGCCTGGTGCCGGTTGTGACCGTTGTGGGCCTGCAGTTCGGATCCGTGCTGACCGGCGCGATCATCACCGAGACGATCTTTTCGTGGCCGGGCGTCGGGCGGTTGCTGATCCAGTCGATCAACTTCCGCGATTACCCGATGGTGCAGGGCTGCATTCTGCTGATCGCCATCACGTACGTGGCGGTCAACTTGCTGACCGACCTGTTGTACGGCTGGCTGGATCCGCGAATCAGGTTGGCATAAACGCATATGTGGAGGGTGGGCGCAGCCATCGTCATGCTGGCCATCACGGCCGCGCTCGTCGGTCCGTGGCTGACGCCGTACGACGCGGCCGACCAACAGCTGTCTGCGCGCCTCGACGGTCCGTCGATCGCGCATCTGTGTGGCTTGGACGAGCTGGGCCGGGATGTCACCTCGCGCGTGCTGGCGGGTGCACGCGTGTCGCTGCTGGTCGGGCTGTCGGTCGTGTCGACCTCGGCGTTGATAGGCCTGATGCTAGGCGGAATCGCCGGCTACTTCGGGGGATGGCTCGACGACGCGATCAGCCGGCTCATCGACGTGTTGATGGCGTTTCCAGGCATTCTGCTGGCGATCGCGCTGGTCGCCGTGCTTGGACCCAGTCTGACCAACGTCGTGGTGGCCTTGTCGTCGATTGGATGGGTCGGCTACGCCCGACTGGTGCGTGGACAGGTACTGCGCGCCCGCGAATTCGAGTTCGTGCACGCTGCCCGCGTGCTGGGTGCCCGGGTGCCCCGCATTCTGGCTCGCCACGTGCTGCCCGCCGTGCTGCCAGCCGTGGTGGTGCAGGCCAGTCTCGGGATGGCCGGCGCCATCATCGCGGAAGCGTCGCTCAGCTTCCTGGGCCTCGGGGTGCAGGCGCCGACAGCCAGTTGGGGAACGATGCTCGCCGGGGGCCGGGGGCATCTGCTGGACGCGCCTCACCTGACGGTGTTTCCGGGGGTCGCGATTGCGCTGCTTGTGCTGGGTTTCAACTTCCTGGGTGACGGGCTTCGCGATCTCGTCGACCAACGACACTCGACCTACTGAAGCCGCTGCTGCAGGGCCAGCAGGACGGGATGGTGCGGATTGCGCTTCAGCCCTCTGGCCACCGTCTGCCGTGCCGCTGCCACCTGGCCCACACCCACCTCGGCGGTCGCCAGCCGGGCCAGCACATCGACCGATGCCGAGGAATCCGTGAGGTGCCGCCAGGCCTGTACAGCGCCAAGCGCGTCGCCAAGTCGTTGCGACAGCACGCCAATCCGTTCGTAGACTGCTGGTCGCGCGGCGTCCGATTCAGACGCAAGCACTGCCCAGCGTTCCAGCGCCGAACGGGCCATCGGCAGGCGGCCCATTTGTTCGGCCCCGTTCGCCAGCCACATCAGCGTTTCTGGCTTGACCGGCAGGATGTCGGCGGCCTGCTGTAGAGCCGTGATACCGGCGTTGGTCTCGCCCGACACCAGCAGCGCGCGCCCATAGACCGCCAGGGCCTCGCCCGACACACTTGGTCCCCGCGCCAGCGGCTCGACCGCCTCGATAGCCTTGCGCAGCGACACCCGGTCGCGGCGCGGCTCGGCGGCATTCAGCCAGACTCGCCCGAGCGTGGCGTAGATGGTGGCATTGCCGGGGAACCGCTCGGCCGCCTGCCGAAGCACGCCAATGGCTTCTTCCGTCTTGCCAAGCCGTGCATAGGCCAACCCTACCGAGGCCTGGCGTTCCGGACGATCAGCTTCGAGTGCAGCGATCGCCTCCAGCTGCTCGATGGCCTCACGGGATCGGCCCGCGCCCGTATAGAGCTGGGCGAGTTCCTCACGCGGGGCCACCAGTCCCGGCGACGACTTGATCGCCTGTTCCTGCGACCGCAGCGCCTCGCCGGGTTGGCCCTGGCTTCGCAGGCACAAACCCAGCAGGTAGTGAGCCTCGGCGAATCGATCGTCGATGGTTGCCGCCTTGCGAAGCGGATCGATGGCCTTGGCCGCGTCGCCCGATCGGTACAGCGCCAGAGCGAGCTTATAGAGAATCCTGGGGCTCCGGTCATCGAGCCGGACGCAGGCCTGATAGCTCTCGGCGGCGCGGCTGAATCGTTCCAGTCCGTAGCTCAGGTCTCCCAGCAGCTCGGCCGGCCTGATCGCCGCCGGGTCCAGCCTGGTCGCCGTCCGCAGATCCCGAATGGCCGCGCCCATTTCGGCCCGTCGCCGATAGGCCTCCCCGCGCTTCAGGTAGGCAATCATCGAGTTGCCTTTGAGCGCGATGGCGCCGCTGTATGCCTCGATAGCCACAAACGCCTGGTCGCTGGTCAGGGCCGTGTCGCCTCGCAGGATGAGCTGTTGGTACTCGCGCTCCCGCAGTACCGCGTTGACAGCCAGCAGGCTGCCAACTGCGACGGCGACCAGCGCCAGGGCCCCGAACCAGCTCCGTCTCATGGCGGCTCTATGGTAGCAGCAGACGGAACCTTTGCCCCGCTTTCGTGTCTAACCTCTACGAGTGCGGAAGCCGGCGTGGGCCCTGCCCACGCCGGTGCAAGATCGCCCTGTTCGGGGGGCACCCGAACTTGCTATAGTTCAGGGAGATACTGGCGTGGCAGATGGAGCCTTTGTGAAACAAGCGCCCGCCCTGAGCTGGCCCGACATAGCCGATCGAGAAGCAGGGATGATTAGCCGCTGCGTCACCGGCGATGACGAGGCGTGTACCTCGCTGGTGGCAGACCATCAACGGATGGTCTCGCAACTCGGGTTTCACCTGCTGGGTGATTACGAGGACGCTCGCGATCTGACCCAGGACGTCTTTCTCCAGGTGTTTCGCACGCTCGATCGGTTCCGCGGACAGTCGGCGCTCCGGACCTGGATCTACCGGATCGCGGTGAACCAGGCCCGCAACCGCCAGCGTTGGTGGCGCCGGCGCCGGCGGGCCGACCAGGTCTCCCTCGAGGAACACATCGAGCAACACGGCGAGCAGGCGCTCGCGGATCACTCGGGTGGTCCCGATCGTGCGCTGAACCGCCAGCAACTGGCGACGCGGGTGTGGAAGGCGCTCGATGAGCTGCCGTTCGACCAGCGGACTGCCATCGTCCTGCGGGAAATCGACGGATTGAGTTACGACGAGATCGCGTATTCACTGGGGATCGCGATCGGGACAGTCAAGTCGCGGCTGACTCGGGCGCGCGAAGCGCTGCGAACACGGCTGCGCGAGGTGAGGGCGGAATGAACAGGCTGTCGTGCGGCGGCGTCGGGCGTCGGTTGTCGGCGTTCCACGACGACGAACTGCCAGTTGAGGAGCAGGTTGCCGTTGAAGCGCATCTGCGCGCGTGCGTGGACTGCGCGGCCAGGGTGGCCGGTCTCGAGGAGCTTGGCGAGGTGATGCGCGCCGGCGCCGCGCTTGCCGGGCACCGGAGTGATGATCTGGAAGGCCTCCAGGGCGATATCGTGAATCGCATCCGCGTCGAGCGCGAAGCGTCGATGCCGGCGCAGGTGTCACGGGCGTTTGAGGACATGCGCCTCGGGTTTGCGGCGTTGGGTTCGACGGCGGCCACCGTCGTGTCGATTCTGTTGATGATCGTCATCTTCTACTTCGGACCGCGCAGCGAGCGTCCCGATTCGCTGGCCGGCATGATGGAAACTATCGGCGCCCAGTCGGTGGCTGTCGAAAGCGGGTTGATGATGCCGCGCGTCTCGGATGGCGGAACCGAAGTACCCGGTGACCTGACGTCCGAGGAAGACGCCGTGTTTGCCTTGTCGGCGGTGGTGACCCGCAACGGGCGCATCGTCAATCTTGAAGTGGTGTTGGCGCAGCAGTTGTCGGCCGCCGAACAGCGGCGCGTCGTCAGGCTGCTGGATCGGGTGTCGCGAGCGCGCTTCGAACCGGGCCGGGTTGGGGGCACGGCCGTGTCGGTCCAGACGGTGTTTCTGTTGACGCACACGACGGTGCGCCCCAAGCTGCCGCTCACGCCCAAACAGAGCGCGCTGCCGTCCTCGTTCCGGCCGTTGTTCGGATAGGCCGAAGCCGGCCGCTGCTTTGCGGCGGCCGGCCTGCTATCGGGGCTTCTGGCGCGCAGTGTCCACCCGGGCCGTTGCGATGTTTCCCATGGTATCGACGGCCCGCACTACCACGTGGCCTGCCATCTCTCCTTCCAACGAGAGATCGTAGCGTTCGCTCCTGGAATCGGCCGCCCCGTCCACAGGATAGACCGGCTGCCACCGTCCCGCGTCAACGGCATACTCGACACGATCGACCCCTGAGTGTGGATCGCGCACAACGAGCGTCACCCTGGTGCGGCCCGCTTCAGCGGTCACCTGCGACACCGTGATGACCGGCGGGGTGTTGTCGACCTCGAAGGCGCTGCTCTCCAGGTCGCCGCTTCTGGCGGTTCCGGCCGGATTGGCTGGCGCGTCTGACGCCACCACCTTGATGAGATACGTACCGTCGGGTACCGAGGTGGTATCCCAGACGAGGATCTGATCGGTGGTGGCACGCCTCAGCACGGTCCACGTGGTGTCGTCCTCGGTGCGGTAGAAGACGTCGTACTGCAGCTTGTCGTCGTTGTCGTCGTCGGCCTTCCAGACAAACGCTTGAAGGCCTTTTTGATAGAGCCGGCGGCCCAGGGCCGGTCCCGCCGACGCAGAGGCCGGGACCGTGCCAAGCGGCGTGGAGAACACCGGCACCCGGGATTCCGGAGCGGCGTCGCTCATCCCGGCGATGTCTGGCTCGCCGGTCGAAAAGGGCTTCTGAAACACGAGGCCCGGCGGCTGAACGGTGATCGACGTGACTCTGGGGCGCAGGTTGCGCTGGAGGTACGCGATCCGCACCGACACCAGGGCCGGATTCGACGGTGGCGATCCGGCAGCCAGCCGAACCTTCCATTGAAAGTAGCGAGCGGCCGGACTGCGCACCGCGTCTCCGTCGGCCTGTTGGTAGGGACCGGTCCAGGGGCTCCAGGTATCGTCGGGCGTTGACGTATTGCCCGATCGGGTTGACACCTCCACGCGGCTGGTACCGTCCTCGGTCGCGCGCCACGACAGGGTTCCCCAGGCCGCGACGTTGCCGGCGTCCTTCACCTCCGACACGTACGTGCCTGCAGCGGCGCGGTCGCCGGTCTGGATGTAGATCTTCGACGGATTCGATGTGGCCACGTAGCGGCCCGCGGTGGACATCAGCATCGCCGTGACCTGCTGACCACCCAGGCGGGTCAGCAGCAGCGCGCGTGTGGGATCGCCGGCCAGCCGGTAGATCTTTCCGGCGTTGCCCGTCGACACGAGGAGACTGCCGTTGGCCTCGAGGTGCAGATCGAACGGCAGATCGTCTTTGAACTCCCACAGCGATTCGTACCCGCCGTCGGGCGCGATGCGAAACACCGCACCCTTGAAGCCCGGTGTGGGCGGCGGCGCGGAAGGCGCGGCGCCGCCGGCCGTCGCTGGCGTGTCGACCACCGTCATCGAGACGATCTCGGTCGAGACCGACGGCATCGGCGATGATTTTGGCGCCTCGATGTGGGTCGATGTCGATGCGGCATCGCCGCCGCTGGCCTTGCCATTCACGGCCGCGACATACACGGCGCCAGTGTCATCAACACGAAGCGCCCGGAGTTCCCGGTAGGCAGATTCCAGGACGACAAACCCCTTGCCCGAGCCATCGATGCGCAGCACGCGGCCCGGCGATTCGGTGCTGGCCAGCAATTGGCCCTGCCGGTCGAACGCCAGCGACGTGACATTGTTCGTATGCGTACGATAGAAGACGTCGCCCTTGCCGTCTGGGCCCACCCGATAGATCACGCCTTTGTCCCCGGTTCCCACATACAGGCGGCCCTGGGTGTCGAGCGCCAACGCCCAGATGTACTTGTCCTCCGGATCGAACACGACCGAGGACTGGCCTGTCGACTCGACTCGATAGACCTTGCCGTCCGGAGATGTGCCCACGTAGAGGCCGCCACCCGGCGCCAGCGCCATGGCGTGCACTTCCAGTTCCGCCGCATCGAAATACACACGGGTCTTTCCCTGGCGGTCGATGTGCAGCACCCGGCCATCGTTGCCCGTTCCGGCGAACAACGATCCCTCGGCCCCCGCCACCAGGCACCAGATGAATGGATCGGTGGCTTCGTGAATCACTGTCATCTCGGGGCCGAGCACGAGGCGCCCCTGCTGGTCGATCGACAGGCGATCGACTTCGCCTCGCTGCAGGTCCGTCTGCGTAGAGACCTGCCAGAACCGCGGCGTCGAAGCCTGGATGCCGGCGACCGTCGCCGCCAGGATCAACACGGCGGCCACCATCTCGGGCCGGCCGGGGCGCGCCCCACACACCTTCTTCACGAGTGCAGTCATAGTCACGGTGTATTCCCGCTTAGCGAAATCGTGAGCGCACGCACCCCGGAGACGGCCTGGCCGACCGCAATTTCCCAGGCCCCAAGGGTCGCGTTCTGCAACGCCGACCCACCTGACGTCGGGCGATCCCCGCCGAGCACGGCCAGCACCGACGCGGGCAGGGACGGCAGCAACTCGGTGCCCACGATGGCGCCGGCGTCCCGCGTCAACAGGCGGATGTACACGCGGTTGGACCGGCGCACCTGGTTCAGTTGTTTGATGAGCGCGGCGACCGATGCGGGTGCTGCAGTCGGGCGTCCATCCCGCTGCTCGAACTGGGCGAAGCGGGCGCCGTCGGCCACCAGCACGGTCAACGTGCCCTCGGCATTCAACGGAATCTCGATCGGGATGGTATGCACCCCAACGTCGCCGCGCCAGTTTCGAAGCAGGATTTTCAGGGGCACGGTCCGGCCGCGACGGATGTCGGTGGCATCGATCCAGGCACGCTCAATGGTCGTGACCCGGGGGAGTTCTGTCGACTGGACGTCCAAATGCAGCGAATCGATCTGCACCGGCTCGCGGTCGTTGGTCATCAACGCGGCCAGCGGCGCCACCACAGAGAGCGCGGCGTTTGACGACGCCTGGTCGCCGGTGTACACGTCGTCAAACACCACGTCGCCATGGTCGTGGACCGACGCCGTGCCGCGCACCGCAAAGCTGGAGGTGCCGAGGTCTCGCTCATAGGACGAGAACGTGTTCAGCAGAGCCGCAAACGTCAACAGGGGCGTCAGCAACGGATCGTCTGCGACGTCGAATCGGAACTGGCGGCGTTCGCCCTTCTCGCGCTCGAGCGACAGCGTCACCCGGACCGTTCTCGGACCCGGACCAAGCGTGCCGGCAATCGCGGTAGCCCTGTCCTGATCGATCGTGCCGATGGTCTCTCCGACCGATGACAGTTTCATCGACGTCAGCAAGCTCGGCAACACGGCGTGCACGAAGGCTCGTGTCATGGGAAAACGGGTGTGTCCGAGGTTGTAGAACGGGTGGCCAAACGCGTAGACGCGAGTGCCGTCAACCTCGGTGACCGTGCCTGTGGCGCCCAGGTACAGATCGCCCGTCATGAGTGCGACACCAACCGGATCGCCCGGACGAAGCGGAGCCATGCCGCCTGGCGCGGGTAAAGCCTGGATCGTCGAGCCGCCACCGGGGACGGTCACGAAACCGGCCTGCTGAAAGACGCTCAACACGGGTTCTATCACGCCAGGGCTGAACCCGCTGACAAACAGCGGTGTGGCAATCGGACGTAGCGCCGTCATCAGTCGGGGATCGCCCAGCGGCCCGGTCCCGGCACCTGCCGCCTCGGCGGGCGCCGCAAACGGCCGGACTGGTCCCAGCACATCGCGCAGCGCGTCCACCATGGCGGCGGGTGTCAGCCGGCCTGTGGCGGCAAACGGCCGGCGTGCGGTCGCGGCCACCGAAGCAGTCGAGGTGGCGGTGCGCATTTCTTCAAACGGGGTGATGCCCGCGATCGCTTCGGTCGAAAACGACCCGAGCGAGTGGGAGACGGCACCCACCAGGCGCCCGTCGATGTAGACCGGGCTGCCGCTCATACCGGCAATGACGCCAGTCTTCGCCAGTGGTCCGCCTTCCAGGCGCGCCAGGATCAAGTCGCGACGCGGACCGACCGTGGCCCGAAGGACACCCAGCACGTGGACCTTGAACTCCTCGATCGTCGTGCCCTGAAAGACGGTAAGGCCGATGCCGTCCATGCCTGGTTTGACCTCATCGATGGGCATGACGCGGGTGGCGGCCGGCGCACTCATGATGAGCGCCGTCCACGCGATTACGGTGACGACAAGGCGGCTTAGCAGCATCAAGGGCGGCCGCAATCTGACAGATGGTTAGTACGATCTCGCTGTGGCGTCTCACCGTTATAGCCAAGTGTGCCAGGCGGGTCAAGGACATCCGCCGGAAAGCCCTCGCTCGCGACGTGAATCGCGACGTGAATCGCGCGTTGACACCACCGGAGCGCTCTGGTACGCTCCGGTCACATCGAGATGGCCATCGCGTTCAGTCGCCCCACCGCCGCACGAGCATGGTGGTGGTGGTGTGTTTCGACAGGCTGGAAGGCTGACTAGGACTCGACGACATCCACCGCGTTCGACCAGGCCTCTTCAGCCCCCGGGTTGAAGGGGCCTTTTTGCTGTGTCAGGGAGTGATGTCTGAAGCATCGTTGATCTGTGCGACGGTCACCGCCGGGACGCTGGCGGGACTGCGACGGGAACGGGATGCGGTCACAGGCGCGGACTTGGTGGAACTGCGTCTCGACACGGTGTCCGATCCCGACGTCGACGGCGCGCTTGCGGGACGTCCTGGGCCGGTGGTGCTGACCTGCCGACCCGTGAACCAGGGTGGCCACTACCGCGGCAGCGAAGAGTCGCGGCGGGCGCTCCTGATGCGAGCCCTCGATGCCGGCGCCGAGTTCGTGGATCTGGAATGGAACGCCGGGTTCGATGGCGTCATCCGCGAAAGGGGCGGCCGCAACGTCGTGCTGTCGATGCACGATTTCGAGGGAATCCCTGCCGATCTGTCCGCACGGGTCGATGCGATGCTGGCCACCGGCGCCGAGGTGATCAAGGTGGCGGTGACCGCCAGGTGCCTCTGTGATTGCCTTCCGTTGCTCACGATCGGGTCTCGGCATGCGGGCCGTCGGATCGTGCTCGTCGCGATGGGAGAAGCCGGCATCCCGACGCGCGTGTTCGCCGCGCGCTTCGGATCGTGCTGGACGTACGCCGGGACCGGGGTGGCTCCCGGGCAGATCAGCGTCGAGCGATTGGTGGGCGAGTTCAACTTCCGGCGGATTCGAGCCGATACGATGATCTACGGCCTGCTCGGCCGTCCCATCTCACATTCGCTGTCGCCGGCCATGCACAACGCCGCCTTCGAGGAACTTGAGCACAACGCGGCATACGTACCGCTGGCGGCAACCGACATCGAGGACGGGATGCGCTTTGCCCGCCAGGTCGGGCTGGCCGGCGCCAGCGTCACGACGCCGTTCAAGGTGGGGGTGATCCCGCACCTCGACTCGTCTGACGAGGTCGGCGTCGCCATCGGCGCCGTGAACACGATTGCCTGGCGCGACGGCGGCTATGTGGGCACCAACACGGACGCGTCAGGATTCCTGATGGGTCTTGCCGCTGCGCGTGTGCCGGACCGTCCGCGGGTGGCGGTGCTCGGTACCGGTGGTGCCGCCCGGGCCGTGGCGACGGCGTTTGGCGGCACGCGCGCGTGCGTGACGCTCTACAGCCGGTCGCGAGCGCGGGCCGACGCGGTGGCGACGCTGGTGGGCGCCCAGGCCGCGGCGCGGCCGGTGCCTCCAGGCTCCTGGGATGTGCTGGTCAACGCGACGCCGGTCGGCACCCATCCCGACGTGACACGCTCGGCTTTCGACGAGGGCACGTATGACGGCCGTGTGGTGTATGACCTGGTCTACAACCCGATCGAGACCCGGCTGCTTCGTGACGCCAGGGCGGCGGGGTGCCAGACCATCAGTGGCCTCGAGATGCTGATCGGCCAGGCCCAGCAGCAGGCAGAGTGGTGGACCGGGCGGCGGCCCTCGGCGGCATGCCTGCGGGGGGCCGCGCTCCGATCACTGGCGCACGTGGTGGAACACGCATGAACCTGACGACCTTCGAGCAATTCTCCGACCTGGCCACCCGGGGCACCTTTGTGCCGGTCTGCAAGGAGATCATGGCCGATCTGCTGACGCCGGTCTCGGCGTTCCTCAAGATCGCCGAACACTCCGATTACGCCTATCTGTTCGAGAGCGGGGAGCAGGTGGCGCGCTATTCGTTTCTGGGCAAGGATCCGTTCCTCACCTTGCGGTCCCACGACGGCCAGGTGACGATGGAGCGGGGTGGGGGCACCACCGTCAGCGCTGCGCCGTTTATCCCCACCTTGCGCACGTTGATGGATCAGTTCCGGTCCCCGCACGTGCCAGGCCTGCCCCGCTTCACCGGAGGCGCGGTGGGGTACCTTGGCTACGACGCCGTGTCCTGGTTCGAACCGGTCACACCGCCGGCACCGCGCGAGGACGACCCCGATGTGGATCAGGCCGTGTTCATGCTGTTCGACACGATCCTGGCCTTCGATCACGTCCAGCACCGCATCCTCATCATTGCCAACGCCCGCATCACCGCCGACGATGACCTGCAGGCGCTCTACCAGTTTGCGTGCGCCAAGATCGAGTTTCTCGAGCGGGAACTGGAGCGCAACCTCTCGCAGTGTGAACGAGTCTCTGCGCCTCCGCTCGACGTGCGCTCGAATCTGACACAGGCCCAGTTCGAGCAGCAGGTCCGAACCGCGAAGGAAGCCATCGCGGCGGGCGACATCTATCAGGTGGTGCTGTCCCAGCGATTCGAGGCGACTCTGGCAGCCGACCCGTTCACCATCTATCGGGCGCTACGCCACGTGAATCCGTCGCCGTATATGTTCTTCCTGCGAATGGGCGGCGTGTCGGTGGTCGGTGCGTCGCCAGAGATGCTGGTGCGTGTGGAAGGCAGCCGCGTCGAGACGCACCCCATCGCGGGCACCCGGCCTCGGGGCCACTCGGCCGAAGAGGATCAGCGCCTGGCTGAGGAGTTGAAGGCCAGCGAGAAGGAACGCGCCGAACACGTCATGCTTGTGGATCTCGGCCGCAACGACATCGGCCGGGTGAGCGCCTACGGCACAGTCCGGGTGCCGCAGTTCATGACACTCGAGCGGTTCTCGCACGTGATGCACCTGGTGTCGATTGTGGAGGGCCGCCTCGCCGAAGGTGTCGATCGGCTCGATGCGCTCGGCTCGTGTTTTCCGGCAGGCACCGTGTCGGGCGCGCCCAAGGTGCGGGCGATGGAGATCATCGCCAGCCTCGAACCAGTGCGGCGTGGGATCTATGCTGGCGCGGTCGGCTACGTCGACTTCGCGGGCAATCTGGATTTCTGCATCGCGATCCGCACCATCGTCATTATCGGCCGGAGGGCGCTGGTGCAGGCCGGGGCTGGCATCGTGTCGGATTCGATTCCGGCCGCCGAGTACGAAGAAACACGCGACAAGGCCCAAGCGCTGCTGCGGGCGCTCGAACTGGCTCAGCAGGGCCTGTAGCAGCCCGTGGCGCGAGAGGCGGCGATGATGGTGCTGGTCATCGACAACTTCGATTCGTTCACCTATAACCTCGTGCAGTACATCGGCGAGCTTGGGGCGCATCCCGCGGTGTACCGCAACAACGCGATCGATGTGGCAGGCATCGAACGGCTGGCCCCGGCGCGGATCGTGATCTCGCCCGGGCCTGGACGTCCGGAACACGCCGGCATTTCGACCGCGGTGATTCGCGCGTTTGCCGGCCGGGTGCCCATCCTGGGCGTGTGCCTCGGCCACCAGGCCATCGGATACGTGTTTGGGGGCCAGGTGGTTCGCGCTCCCAGACCGATGCACGGCAAGGTGTCGTCGGTCGAACACGACGGGCGCGGACTGTTCGCCGGTTTGACGGGGGCCTTTCCAGCAGGGCGGTACCATTCCCTGGTGGTGTCGGAAGACGGGTGGCCGGCAGACCTCGAGGTTGCCGCTCGTGCTGCCGAGGACGGCGTGGTGATGGCGTTGCGGCATCGCCGGTGGCCCGTCCACGGCGTGCAGTTCCACCCCGAATCTGTGCTGACGGGCGAGGGACGGCACCTGATCCGGAACTTCCTCACGCTCTGATGAGGAAAGGCGGTACATGACGTTTGGCGAACTGCTTCAGCGCGTGATGCGGCGGCAGGATCTGACGGTCGACGACGCGTCGGCCGCCATGGACGAGATCATTGACGGCCGTGCGCCAGGTGCGCAGGTCGCGGGGCTGCTGGTCGGCCTGGCGATGAAGGGCGAGCGGCCAGCCGAGATCGTGGGCTTTGCCCGCAGCATGCGGCGACGCGCCGTGTCTGTGGCCACGCCGGACGGCAACACGGTCGATCTGTGCGGCACGGGCGGCGATGGAGCGGGCACGTTCAACATCTCGTCGGCAGCGGCGATCGTGGTGGCGGCCTGCGGTGTCACCGTGGCCAAACACGGCAATCGTTCGGTCTCGAGCCGGTGCGGAAGTGCGGACGTCTTCGAGGCGCTAGGGGTGCACGCCGCGGCGCCGCCGGTGGTGGTGGAGCGATGCCTGCGCGAGGTGGGGCTGGCGTTCCTGTTTGCACCGGTCTTCCACCCCTCCATGCGTAACGCCGCGGAGGTACGACGCGAACTGGCGGTCAGGACGGCGTTCAACCTGCTGGGCCCGCTCACCAACCCCACCGCTCCTCGTTGCCAGTTGGTTGGCGTGCCGAGACCGGAACACACCGAACTGATCGCCCGATCGCTGCTGTTGCTCGGTTCCGAGCGCGCCTGGGTCGTTCATGGATCCGATGGCCTCGACGAGATTTCAACGACGGGCTACACCAAGATCTCGGAATGCCGGTCCGGTTCGGTGAACACGTTCTACTTGCACCCGGCGGAACTTGGCCTGCCGAAAGTGTCACTGCAGTCGTTGGCAGGAGGCGATGCGGCCCACAACGCAGGGATCGTGAGCGGCGTGCTCGCCGGACACCCCGGTCCTGCGCGCGATATCGTGGTGTTGAACGCGGGATCCGTGGTGTTCTTGTCCGGGCGCGCCGACACGCTCCGGGCCGGCATGGACCGGGCCGCCGCCGCGATCGACTCTGGCGCCGCGCGGCGCGTGTTGGATCATCTGGCCCGCCTCTCACACGAGACGACAGGCGAGACCGCCGCGGCGAAAGGGTAGCGGGATGTCCGGAGCAGTCCAGGGGGCAGGAGGTGACTTGCTTGGAGCCATCGTGGCGGCCGCACGTACCATGGTGGCCACGCGGCGCCAGGCCGAACCCCAGGCGCGGCTGGAATCGCGGGCCGCGCGCAGGCAGCCGGCTGGCTCGGCGTTTCGCGAGGCGCTCTCTCGCCCGGGCCGGCTCAATATCATCGCTGAGTGCAAGCGCCGGTCGCCGGCTCGCGGTGTACTCTGTGCCAGGTACGATCCGGCAGCTATCGCGCGATCGTACCAGCGCGGAGGCGCAGCGGCGGTGTCGGTGCTGACGGAGCCGACGTTTTTCGACGGTGCATTGGCGCACCTCGAACGTGTGCGCGAGGCGATCTCGTTGCCGGTGCTGCGCAAGGATTTCATCGCTGAGGAGTATCAACTGCTCGAAGCCCGTGCCTGTGGAGCCGATGCGATCTTGTTGATTGTCGCCGCGCTCGACCCATCGCACTTGCAGACATTGATTCGGGCTGCAGCCGCCCACGGGCTCGCGGTGCTGGTCGAAGCGCACACGAGGGACGAAGTTCGGCTGGCCATCGATGCCGGAGCGACGATCGTGGGAGTCAACAGCCGAAACCTCCGCACCCTTGACGTCGATCTCCAGGCGTGCGACCGGCTGATAGGCGACCTGCCCCCGGGGTGCGTGGCGGTTGCCGAAAGCGGGGTGCACTCGCCTGGTGACCTGCTGCACCTGAGCCGCATGGGGTATCAGGCGTTTCTGATCGGGGAGTGGCTGATGACCAGCGCACACCCGGAACGGTTGCTGGCCTCGCTGGTCACATCGACGCCGCCCGGGTCCGATCAGGTGAGCCGGCGCGAGGGGAGAGCGTCATGACACGCACCAGGGTAAAGGTGTGTGGCATCACGCGGGAGGCCGACGCCGCACTGGCGGGCGAGCTGGGCGCCGATGCGGTGGGCTTGGTCTTCTGGCTCCACAGCCCCCGTGCGGTCACCGCAGCGGATGCGGAGCGGATCGTGCACGCGTTGCCACCGTTTGTGACCGCGGTTGGCGTGTTTGTGAATCAGCCGCTTGACGAGGTGGCCGACGTGGCCGCTCGGGTGGGCTTAGGCGTCATTCAGTTGCACGGGGATGAGGCCATCGAGACGTGGAGCCGTCTTCCCGTCGCGTGCGTGAAGGCCATTGGCGTTGATGAGACGTTCGATCCAACCGTGCTCTTGACGTGGCCCTCGACGCTCACTCCGCTGCTCGACGTGCGTGACCCTGTCGGTCGGGGAGGCACCGGGCGCCGGATTGATTGGACTCTGGCGGCGCAAGCCGCGCGGATTCGGCCGATTATCCTGGCCGGCGGCCTGCGCCCCGACTCGGTTGGTGCCGCAATCGGTGAGGTGCGCCCCTTCGCGGTCGATGTGTCCTCCGGTGTGGAGGCCGAACCCGGTGTGAAGGACCCCGTGCGGATGCGCGAGTTTTTTGCCGCCGTTCGGCGGGCAGACGAAGCGAAGACGAGATGAACCATACAGAGGTGCGGGTGGAGCCACGCTTCGGGAGCCGCGATCCCGACAGCCGCGGCTACTTTGGCGACTTCGGCGGCCGGTTCGTTCCCGAAACCCTGATGGCGGCGATCGACCAACTGACGGGCGCCTATTTCGCCGCGCGCGCCGATGAAGGGTTCCTGACCGAGTTGCGCCGGTTGCTGACGACCTACGCGGGCCGGCCGACGCCACTCTACGACGCGCGACGATTGTCGGCGCACGCCGGCGGCGCACGCCTCGTGCTGAAGCGCGAGGATCTCACACACACCGGCGCTCACAAGATCAACAACGCCATCGGTCAGGCCTTGCTGGCGGCGCGGATGGGCAAGACGCGGATCGTTGCCGAAACCGGGGCCGGGCAGCACGGCGTCGCCACGGCGACGGCGTGTGCGCTGCTCGGCCTGGCGTGCGACGTCTACATGGGTGCCGACGACATGCAGCGGCAGGCGCTGAACGTGGTACGGATGCGCCTGTTGGGCGCCACCGTGACGCGTGTGACTGGAGGCAGCCGCACGTTGAAAGACGCCATTAATGAAGCCATGCGCGACTGGGTGGCGAGCGTCGAGACGACGCACTACTTGCTAGGTTCGGTGCTCGGGCCCCATCCCTACCCTTTGATGGTACGAGAATTCCAGTCGGTGATCGGCCACGAAGCACGGCAGCAGTGGGCAGCACTGATTGGCGGCCTGCCCGATGCCATCGTCGCGTGTGTGGGTGGCGGCAGCAATGCGCTGGGTATCTTCGATGCGTTTGTCGACGAGCCGGACGTCCGCCTGATTGGTGTGGAGGCTGGCGGCACAGCCATCGAGCCCGGCCGCCATGCCGCGCGGTTTGCAGGCGGCGAGGCCGGGATCTTCCAGGGCACGCACACCGTGGTGCTGCAGGACTTGTCCGGCAACATCTCGGGCACGCATTCGGTGTCGGCCGGCCTCGATTACGCGGCGATTGGACCGGAGCACGCCTGGCTGCGTCAGACCGGACGCGCACAGTACACCCACGTGTCGGATGATGAGGCGCTCGAGGGATTCACCGTGCTGGGGCGTCTGGAAGGCATTCTGCCGGCACTCGAATCGGCCCATGCCATCGTGTATGCCTGCCGGCTGGCCCGCCAACTTGGGCCGGCGCGCACCATTCTGGTGAATCTGTCGGGCCGCGGTGACAAAGACGTGCAGTCTGTGGCGGCCCGGCTGGGCGTCGCAGGGGAGTAGCGGGTCATGTCGCGCATTGACTCAACCTTCGAGCGTCTTCGCCGGGAGCGACGAGCCGGACTGGTCACCTACACCACGGCGGGCGACCCCACCCTGGCAGAGAGTGGCAAGATTCTTCGGGCTCTGGATGAGGCCGGGGTCGACGTGCTGGAGGTTGGCGTTCCGTTTTCAGACCCCTTGGCCGACGGGCCCGCGATCCAGCGGGCCAGCGAGCGGGCATTGGCCGCCGGCGCCACACTCGATCGCGTTCTCTCGCTGGTCGCAGATGTTCGGCCAGCGGTACACGCGCCCATCGTGTTGTTCTCCTACGCCAACCCGATCTACCGGATGGGCTACGCGGCCTTTGCCGATCGCGCGGCGGCGGCGGGAGTAGATGGCGTGCTGACGCTCGACCTGCCAATCGAGGAAGCCGACGGTCTGCGCCGCGCACTGATCGGGCGTCATGTGGACATGATCTTCCTGCTCAGTCCGACGACCAGCGACGAGCGAATGCAGCGTGCCGGCTCGCTGGGGAGTGGATTCCTGTACGCCATCTCGCGGCTTGGCGTCACCGGCGCTCGCGACACGCTGTCGGCTGGGATTGACGGGTTTGTGACTCGGATCCGGCGTGCCAGTGCCATGCCGGTCGTTGTGGGGTTCGGGCTGTCCACGCCAGACCACGTCGCGCAGGTCTGCCGGGTGGCTGACGCCGCCGTCGTCGGCAGCGCGCTGGTGACGGTCATCGAGCAGGCATCGGCACGAGGGGAACCGGCCGCCGCCGCCGCCGCACGGTATGTGAGCTGGTTGCGCGGCTCCGTGGACTCGGCCCCGTCCGGTTCCCTCGTGTGATGGCCGCATTCCAGTCGCGGCTTGCGCACGACCAGACCGGCCTGTAGGCTATCCAGGGGGGTTCTGTGCTGTGGTTGTGGTGATGCAGGAAGGCGCGACGTCCGACCAGATCGAACGAGTCGTATCAACGCTCGTCGACATGGGGTACGACGTGCATCGCTCCACCGGTCCGGTCCGCATGGTGCTTGGGGCTGTCGGTGGTACGCCACATGGAGATCCTCGCCTGATCGAAATCCTCGACGGCGTGCAGGAAGTGGTTCGCATCACCGAACCCTTCAAGCTGGCAAGCCGGGCCTTCAAGCCGCAGGGCACGGTGATCGTACTCGACGATGTCCGAATTGGCGGCGACGAGGTGATAGTGATGGCCGGCCCGTGCTCGGCCGAGAACGAACAGCAGGTTCAAGCGGCGGCCGCGGCGGTCAAACGGGCTGGAGCCAAGGTGTTTCGTGGCGGGGCCTTCAAACCGCGCAGTTCGCCCTATGCATTCCAGGGCCTGGGAGAAGACGGCCTGCGCATGCTGCGCGACGCGGCTCGCGATCACAACCTGAAGCTCGTCTCGGAGGTCATGGACACCAGCCAGATCGAAACCGTGTCCCGCTATGCCGACATTCTGCAGGTCGGCGCACGCAACATGCAGAATTTCTCGCTGTTGCGCGAGCTGGGACGGGCGCGCAAGCCGGTGTTGCTCAAACGCGGGATCTCGGCCACGATCGAGGAATGGCTCCTGTCAGCCGAGTATCTGCTTGGCGGCGGCAATATGGAGGTGATCCTCTGCGAGCGCGGCATCCGCACCTTTGAAACGTACACCCGCAACACCCTCGACATCTCCGCCATCCCGATCGTCAAGAAACTGAGCCACCTGCCAATCATCGTGGATCCGAGCCACGGCACGGGGCGTCGCGACCAAGTGGCGTCCATGGCGCGGGCTGGCGTGGCGGCTGGTGCCGACGGCCTGCTGATCGAAGTGCACTGCGATCCCGACCACGCCCTGAGCGATGGCGCGCAGTCGATGTTTCCGGCGCAGTTCGATCGGCTGATGGCCGAACTCCGCATTATCGCGCCGGCCATCGGCCGCAGCATCTGCGTCGAACCCTTCGCCCGCCGCGGGTGGGGCGTCGGATGACCCACGATCCGCGCTTCCTGCCTGTGGCCCAGCCCGGGCGGCTTCCTGAAGCGCCTCCTGTCTTCGAGCGGATCGCTATTGTCGGCCTGGGTCTCATTGGCGGCTCCATCGCGCTCGGAGCAAGGCAGGTATGGCCGAAGAGCCTGGTGATAGGCGTCGATCGCAACGATGTGCTCGAACTGGCGATGCGGCTGCATGCCGTCGATGTCGCCGCAGAGGACCTCAGCATCCTCTCGGACGTCGAACTGGTGGTGCTGGCGGCACCCGTGCAGGAGAATTGCGCGTTATTGCTCCGCCTTCCGGACTTCTTGCGCGGACCGGCGATGGTGACCGACGTCGGAAGCACGAAACGCGATATCGTCAAGGTCGCTCGCCAGCTTCCATCCAGCCTCACCTTCGTGCCGGGACATCCGCTGGCCGGAGCGGCTCGAGCCGGCATCGCGCACGCTCGGGCCGACCTGTTTGTTGGACGGCCGTGGATTCTCACGCCGGCGGCTGCGCAGGACGATGAGGTGAGTCGTCTGTCGGCGTTCGTGTCGGCGCTGGGCGCGTCTCCGGTATGCGTCGACCCTGACGCGCACGACCGGCTCGTCGCGTATCTGAGTCATGTGCCGCAGTTGGTCGCCAGCACCTTGATGGCCGCCGTAGGCGCCGGAGCGGGCGTTGAAGGCCTTGCGCTGGCCGGCCGTGGTCTGATCGATACCACCAGACTGGCGGCGAGTCCCTCGGGTATCTGGACCGACATCTGCTCGGCCAACGCCGACGAGATTGGCCCGGCGCTCGACCAGGTGATCGCTCGCTTGACCGAACTCCGGCGACATCTCGGGTCCGGGGACGCTGTCCAGGCACTCTTCGCGCAGGCAAACCTGTGGCGCGAGCGTCTGGTCGGGGCTGGCCCGAACCGTCACTCCTAACTCCTCTCGGCGGGGGCTATAATCCCCTGATGCGTAAAGTCATTGGCGGCGCGGCCGAGGCGGTGGCGCTCATTCCGGATGGCGCCACGGTGATGGTCGGAGGGTTCGGGCTGTGCGGCATCCCCGAGCAACTGATTCGGGCGCTGCACGACCGAGGCACCCGAGGCCTCACCATCATCAGCAATAATGCGGGCGTCGACGGGTTCGGGCTCGGACTGTTGCTCGACTCGCGTCAGATCGCGAGCATCGTCGCCACCTACGTCGGAGAAAACCAAGAGTTCGAACGCCAGTGCCTCAGCGGCGAACTGCGCGTCGAACTGGTGCCGCAGGGCACGTTCGCCGAACGCATTCGCGCCGGCGGGGCGGGCATCGGCGGGTTCTTCACCCCGGCCGGGTACGGTACGGTGGTCGCCGACGGCAAGGAGACGCGCGACATCGACGGTGTCCCGCACGTCTTGGAGCGCCCGCTTCGGGCAGACTTCGCGTTGATCAAGGCCTATCGCGGCGACTACCACGGCAACCTGGTCTACCGCCGAACCGCCCGTAACTTCAACCCGATGATGGCGACCGCGGCGCGGGTGACGATTGCCGAAGTCGAGCAATTGGTGGCACCCGGCGTGATCGACCCCGACCACGTACATACCCCGGGTATCTTCGTGAAGCACATCTTCGAGGGCCCTGGGTACGAGAAGCGCATCGAGCGCCGGACGACCCGCAAGGCCTAGCAGCCCGTGGTGCGAGGGCGTCGTCGCACCGCCCTTCGACAGGCTCAGGGCGTCCCGAGCGGGTCGAGTCGAGGGACGAGACCGGGGATGCGCCCGGCTGGCAAGGCGGGAGACGCGAGAATAT
>ERZ1292640.704-Hain-H43-02um-R1-704-length-27366-cov-10_pt1 | contig 23725 bp, 26 predicted proteins | sample MGYA00564404_ERZ1292640 | MGnify/ENA primary metagenome ERZ1292640 (study PRJEB36523, sample SAMEA6512636) | groundwater metagenome | collected 2019-01-08 | study: AquaDiva: Metagenomics assemblies of 32 groundwater samples
TGGGGTGAGGGGTGTCCTCGATCACGAAGGCGATCGTCTTGGCCTTGCCCTCCTGCGCCAGCATGTCGAAGTAGTGGAACGACCACTTCGGGCCGTCGTCGATGACGCCGACCACCCACTCGAACCCCCGCGTGAAGATGGGGGTCGCGTTAGCCTCCAGCGCGATGAAGGGGATCTTGTGCTTCTCGGGCACAGTGGATGCAGCCATGGTGAGAGGGCTCGAGTAGGGCCCCAGGAGTACGTGGACCTTATCCTCGGTCACGAGTTTCTCGTAGAGGCGCTGGGAGTCCGGCGGCTTGGAGGTGTCGTCGTAGATGATGAACTTCAGGGGGAGCTTCTTCCCGTATTCCTTGATGAGAATGCCGCCCTTGGCGTTCACCATCTCGGCCCAGTTCTCCATCATCTTCTTGAAGACGCCAACCTCCGCCGAGAACGGACCGGTAATGGCGAGGGTGGCGCCCACCAGAATGGCGTCGGGGGCCTTGGCCTGGGTGGAGGCCTCCCGGGCCGGCCCCAGTGCGAGGGCGACGGCCACGAGGAGCAACGCGGGGAGCACGAACCATTTGGCTCTCATAGGGTGTCCCTCCTTGGGAAGAAAAGGCCCAAACGTGCCATGACTCTAGGGGAAAATGGGGAGCCGGTCAAGGCCCTTTGCCGGGCGCGCGATCCGCTTCCTGCCGGCGCAGCTCGCCGCGGCGGATCTTGCCGGTCTCGGTCCGCGGCAGCCGCTCGACGAACTCGATCCGGCGGGGATACTTGTAGGGCGCCAGCTCCTTCTTGACGTGCTCCTGGAGCTCGCCGGCCAGGGGCTCCGAGGGGGCCTGGCCCGGCTTGAGGACGATGTAGGCCTTGACCACGAAGCCGCGCGTCTCGTCGGGGGAGGCCACCACGGCGGACTCGGCCACGGCCGGATGCTCGTCGAGCACGCGCTCCACCTCGGGCCCCGGGATCTTGTAGCCGCCCGAGACGATCATGTCGTCGGAACGGCACTGGTAGGAGAAGTAGCCGTCGGGGTCCTTGATGTACACGTCGCCCGTGACGTTCCAGCCGCCGAAGCGGACGTACTCGGCCTGGCGCTCCGGCTTTCGCCAGTACCTGCACCCCGTCGGCCCCTTGATCGCCACGAGCCCGGCCGTGCCCGTCGGGACCTCCTGCCCCACCTCGTCCACCACGCGGCAGTCGTACCCGGGGACGGGAACGCCGGTGGCGCCGGGGCGGACCTTGCCGGCGAGCGACGAGATGAAGATGTGGAACATCTCCGTGGAGCCGATCCCGTCCAGCAGCTCGGTCCCGGTGCGCTTGACCCACTCCTCGTACGTCGCTGCGGGGAGCGGCTCGGCCGCCGACACGGACAAGCGGAGGGAGCGGAGGTCGTAGCGGCGCTCCATCTCCGGGACCCGGAGCATCAGCTTGTAGGAGGTGGGGGCGCAGAAGCAGACGCTCAGCCGATGACGCTGGATCGTCTCCAGCATGGTGTCGGGCTGGAAGGGACCCATCAGGACCGTCGCGGCGCCGAAACGGAACGGAAAGACCATGAGCCCGCCCGTCCCGAAGGTGAAGGCCAGCGTCGGGTGGCCCCCAAACCGGTCCTCCTCGCTCGGGGTCAGGACGTAGCGCGCGTAGGAGTCCGCCGACGCGAGGATGTCGTTGTGGAAGTGGACGCAGCCCTTGGGGACTCCCGTCGAGCCCGACGTATAGGCGATCATCGCCACGTCGTTGGCCCCCGTGTCTTCGGCCGCCAGGCGCTCGGGTTGTCCGTCGAGGAGGTCCTGCCATCCGACGTCCCCGGGCTTCGTCTCTCCCGCCACGATGAGCCGCTTCAGCGTGGGCGCCTCTCGCTGAGCCTTCTCCAGCTCCTCCCGGATCCCGCCCCACACCACCGCCGCGGTGGTCTCGGCGTCGTTGACGATGTACGCCAGCTCGCGGGAGCGAAGCATCGGCATCGTCCCGACGGTGATGATCCCGAGCTTCTGGCAGGCGAGCCAGGTGATGATGAACTCCGGGACGTTCGGCATCCTGAGCAGGACGCGCGAGCCTCGATCGAGCCCCAGCGCCCTCAGGCCGTTCCCCAGGCGGTTGACCTTCTTCTGGAGCTCGCCGTAGGTCAGGACCTGCTCGCCGGCGAAGACGGCGGGGCGGCCCGCCCGGCCGCCATCGGCGTTCCGGTCGAGGAGCTCGCGCGCCACATTCAGCCGCTCGGGGTAGCGGAGATCGGGCAGGGTATAGACGCGCTCGGGGAAGAGGTCAAGGCCCGGCAGCCCTTCCTCAATCGTCGTCATTCTCGTCCTCGATCCTCGAGAGGCCGGCGGGAGGAGCATCCCCCTGTGGCCTCCGTGTCAGTCGAAGGCGGCGATGCCCTCGATCTCGAGCATGCAGCCCTGGTCGGCGTCGTAGAGGCCCTTGACCTCCACCAGCGTCATGGCCGGGTAGTGCTTGCCGAAGTACTCGCGGTACACCTGGCCGATCTCCTTGCTGTGGGCCTTGTAGTTCGCCTTGTCCAGGACGTAGATGGTGAGCTTCACGACGCTGTGAAGCGTGGCGCCCTGGGATACCACGAGCGTCTTGAGATTCTCGCAGACCTGGCGGAACTGGGCGACGATGTCGCCCTTGCCGACCACGTGACTGTCCTTGTCGAAGGCCACCTGGCCGGCCATGAACAGCATCCTGCCGCCAGTGACGGCGAAGGCGTGGGAGTAGCCGGCCGGCTTGACCATGGAGGGAGGATTGACGGGCGTCTTCGGCATTGTGCGCCTCCTAAGATCCATCCAAGATGATGGTTTCGCCGTTCGTGCCTTCGTCCCAGAGCAGCTTGACGGCCGCCGCCGCCACCTCAACCGGCTCGATCAGACGGCCGCCCGGGTTGATCCGGGCAATCGCCTGGACCGCCTCGTCGAAGGACTTCCCCGTCTTCGCCGCGACGTTCCGCGCGCCCTTCCAGGTGAGGTCGGTTGCGACGTAGCCCGGGCAGAGGGCGTTGACGGTGACGCCCTTGCCGCTGACTTCAGCCGCGACCGCCCGCGTGAGACCCACGAGGGCGTGCTTGGACGTGGCGTAGGCGGTGATGTACGGAGCGCCGAAGAGGCCTGCCAGCGAGGCGATGTTGATCACGCGCCCCCAGCTCCGCTCGAGCATTCCCGGCAGGACCTCGCGCGTGAGGAGGAACGGGCCGGTCACGTTGACGCGCAGGTGGCGCTCCCAGAGCGCGGGGTCGGTCTTCATGAAGGCCGCCGACTCGGCGATGCCGGCGTTGTTCACGAGGACGTCTACAGGGCCAAGGGCATCGGTCACCGTCTTCACCGCGGCGGGGATCGCTCGGGCGTCGGTGACATCGAGCGCGACCGGGAGCGCCTTGGCGCCGAGCGCGCGGACCGCCTCCGCTGCCTCCTCCACCTGGCTCAGCGTTCGCGCAGCGACGGCGACGGCGAGGCCCTCGCGCGCGAAGGCGAGCGCGATTTCGCGACCAATCCCGCGCCCGCCGCCCGTCACCAGCGCCACTTTACTTTTGATGCTCATGGGTCCTCTCGTGCTCCCCCTCACCTTTGTCCTCTCCCCCAGTGGGGGAGAGGGTGGGGTGAGGGGGCCTTTGTCCCTAGCGAAACGGCGCCCAGGGGGTGACGCGCTCAGGGGCGATCTTGTAGATCCGCCGGACTTCCCCGGGGAATTTCCAGCCGGGCGGGTACTGATCCCGGCCCAGGTAGCGGCGGGCGAGCTTGTCCAGGTGCTCGTCGGCGCCGTCCTCCGTGATCTCCGCCACGGGGCCCCGGACGGCCAGGTAGCGGTTCGGATCGTCCGGGTCCGTGATCTCGAGGGCCACGTGGGGCCGCTGCTCCATATTCCTGTCCTTGAGGCGGCCTTTGGCAGAGTTGATCAGAATATGCTTGCCGTCATAGTCAACCCATACCGACGTGACGTGAGGCGTGCCATCGGCCATCTGGGTCGCGAGGTGAGCGAAGGTCCGCTTCTGGAAGAGATCGAGGAACTCCTCCGGGATGGCGCCGGTGGACGGGTGTTCCTGGCGCCACCGGTCGTAGCGCGCGATGAAGGCGGGGTCCTTCTGCTTGAGCCGGTTGTAGCCCATCCGCTTGCTCCGCGTCATGAGCCGGTAGGCGAAGGGCACCGGGTCCAGGCCGAGGTGCTCGCCGACGTTCTCGAGCCAGGTGAGGCTCTCGGTGGCGGCCTGCTGGAACTCGTCCACAACCGGTTTGCGGACGCGCTCGAAGGCCGGGAGCGCCGCCTCGACCGTCCGGTGCTCGGCGAAGCACCCCGCCAGGGCGATGGAGTCCTCGAGCGCCAGCTTCGTCCCCGAGCCGATGGAGAAGTGCGCGGTGTGCAGCGCGTCGCCCAGCAGCACCACGTTCCGGTGGTGCCAGCGCTTGTTCTTCACGAGGGGAAAGTTGAGCCACTTGACGAAGTTGTTGGAGAGGAGGGGACGCCCCTGAAGCTCTTCCTTGAAGACCCCGGCCAGGTACGCGCAGGTCTCCTCGCCCGACATGCGGTCGAAGCCCGCCTTGAGCCAGGTCTCCGGGGGGCACTCCACGATGAAGGTGCTCATGGTGGGGCTGAAACGGTACGAGTGGGTGATGAAGAGCCCGGCGTCCGCCTGCCGGAAGCCCATCGTGAGGCCGTCGAAGGGCCGCTCGGTGCCGAGCCAGATGTACTTGTTCTGGCGGAGGTCTACCAGCGGGAGGAAGAAATCGGCGTACGCGCGCCGGACCAGGCTGTTGCCGCCGTCCGCCCCCACGAGGAGGTCCGACTCGCCGAGCTCCGCGAGGTCGCCCACGTTCGTCCGGAAGCGGATCTCCACGCCGTGGTCGAGGCAGCGCCGGTGGAGGATGTTCAGCAGCGCGATGCGGGCGATGCCGTAGAACCGGTTGCCGCCGACGGTGATCCGCTCCCCCTTGTGGACTACCGCCACGTCGTCCCAGGTCTCGGCCCGCCGCGTGATCTCGGCGCAGGTGTCGGGGTCGCTGTCCTTGAGAACCTCGACCGTCCGCTGCGAGAAGACGATCCCCCAGCCGAAGGTGTCGTTGGGGCCGTCGCGCTCGAGGAGGGTGATGGCATGGGCCGGGCTCTGCTTCTTCATGAGGAGGGCGAAATAGAGCCCAGCCGGCCCGGCGCCTACGACCGTGATTTTCATGCCGCTAGCGATTATACTACCAGCGTTTCCCGATGGGACGCCCGTTCGAAAAACTCTCTCTCGCCGACGCGGTCGGACGCCTTCGCCCGGGGCAGAAGGTCCTCCTCCCCCCGGGCAGCGCGGAGCCGGCGGCCTTCATCGAGGAGCTGTGCCGGCAGGCCGACCGTCTCGCGCCGCTCACGCTCATGGGGGGGCTCCTGCTGGGCGACTATCCCTTCCTCAGGCCGGAGCACGCGCGCCACTTCCAGTGGGTGACCTGGCAGCTGATGCCGCCGGCCAGCGCCGCCTGGGAGCGCGGCCAGGCCCACCTGGTGCCGGCGCGGTATTTCGATGCGCTGAGCCTCTTCGGCAGGGGCGGCCCGTGGGCGCCGGACGTCGTGATCGTCCACGCGACGCCGCCCGACCGCCACGGCTACCTGAGCTTGGGGGTGTCGGTGAGCTATCCACTCCTCGCGGCCCGCGAAGCGCCGCTCGTGATCGCCCAGGTCAACCCGCGGATGCCCCGGACGCTCGGCAACGCCTTCCTCCACCGCTCCCAGATCGACTGCTGGGCCGAGGCCGATTCGCCGCTGGTCGAGTATCCCCCGGCCGCCGTGGGGCCGGCGGAGCGGGAGATCGCGGCGCGCGTGGCCCGGCTGATCCCCGACGGCGCGACGATCCAGCTCGGCGTGGGCTCCATCCCCCAGGCCATCATGGAGGCCCTCGGCGAGAAGCGGGACCTCGGCGTCCACTCGCTCCTGGTGGACTCCGTGCTGCCGCTGATCGAGAAGGGCGTCATCACCAACGCGCGGAAGACCCTCCACCCCGGGCGGATGGACATCGGCGAGGCGATGGGGACGCGGACGCTCTTCGACTTCGTCCACAACAATCCCATGGTCAACATGGAGCCCTCGGACATCATCCACGACCCCCAGGTGGTGGGGCGGATCCGGGACTTCATCTCCATCAACTCGGCGTTCGAGGTGGATCTGGCCGGCCAGGTGAACGCCGAGATGGTCGGGCCACGCCAGCTGACGGGGATCGGGGGGCAGTTCGACTATGTCCTCGGCGCCTCGCGGGCGCCCGGCGGCGCCTCGATTATCGCGCTCCCCTCAACGGGGAAGGGCGGCGCCGTCTCCCGGATCGTGGCCGGTCTCGGCGAGGGCGCCAGCGTGACGACGCCGCGCTATCTGGCGGACTGGGTCGTGACCGAGCACGGCGCGGTCCGCCTGACGGGCCTGGACGGCGCCGAGCGCGCGCGGGCCCTCGTGGGGCTCGCGGACCCGAAGTTCAGGGACGAGCTGCGCGGATCTGGTCGAAGATTTCCTGGTCGGTGGGGAAGCGGTGGGTGACCTGGTTGTTGTAGGCGACCTTGCCGTCGATGGTGACGGTGAAGATGCCGCTGTGACCCTCTTTGAGGCTGGCGGTGATGCCGAACTCCTTCTTGATGGCGGCCTGCAAACTGGAGGCCTGGGGGAGGTAGTTTCACTCTCCGCAGTAGGTGATCAGAATGTCCATCCGATCCTCCTTGAATTGATGAATGCCGTCTATGCGATCATAACGGCCTGGCCCGGGGCTGTCAAATCATGACGCTTCCCCTGCTGATCGACACGGACCCCGGCATCGACGATGCCCTCGCGCTCCTCCTGGCGCTCCGGTCGCCCGAGTGCTCCGTGGAGGCCATCACCACCGTCGCCGGCAACGTCCCGGTGGAGCGGTGCACGCTGAACGCGCTCCGGGTCCTGGAGGCGGTGGGGCCCGCGCGCGTGCCCCCCGTCGGGCGCGGAGCGGACAAGCCTCTGACGCGCACGCTCGTCTCCGCCGCTCACGTCCACGGCGACGACGGGCTGGGCAATCTGGGCGAGGTGCGCGAGGCTGACGGGAGCCTCCGCTATCCCAAGCCGCGCGTCAGCCTGTCGCCCCTCGACGGCCCGGACCTGATCCTCGACACCATCGACCGCTTCCCCGGCGAGCTGGTTGTGGTCGCCATCGGGCCCCTGACCAACCTGGCGGTGGCCCTCCAGCGCGACCCGCGGCGGATGGCGCAGCTGCGCCGGGTGGTGATTATGGGCGGGGCCGTGGGCGTGCCGGGGAACGTGACGCCGGTGGCCGAGTTCAATTTCTACGTGGACCCGGAGGCGGCGGCGCAGGTGCTGGCCTCGGGGCTGCCCATCGAGCTCGTCCCGCTGGACGTCACGCGAAACGCCATTCTGCCCCGCAGCGTCCTCCAGCAGCGGCTCGCGGCCTGCCCGGATCCCGTCTCGCGGTTCATCGCGGACACGACCCAGCGGGGGTTTCAGTTCGGCGAGGAGATCGGTGAGGGGGGCATCACGCTGCACGATCCCGTGGCGCTGGGGATCGCGCTCGTTCCATCGTTGACGTACTTCGAGTCGCTTCACGTGGCGGTGGAGTGCGAGGGGGCGCTGACGCGCGGCATGTCGGTGGCCGACCGGCGCTCCATTCCGGTGGGGCGAAAGGCGCCGGCTACGTGTCGGGTGGCGCGCTGGCTGAGGGCGGCTGACTTTCGTGATTTGTTCCTGAGCCGGCTGTGCCCCGGGTCCTCGTAGTCGGCTCCGCCAACGTGGACTTTACCATCACCGTGGAGCGCCTCCCGCGGGAAGGGGAGACCGTGTCCGGCGGGCGCCTCCACGTCGGCCACGGCGGCAAGGGGGCCAACCAGGCCGTCGCCGCGCGGCGCCTCGGGGCTGAGGTGCGCTTCCTGGGCTGCGTGGGCGCGGACACGTTCGGCGACGAGATCGCCGCGCGCCTGGCCGCCCAGGGCATCGCCACCGACGGCCTCCACCGCACTTCGGAGGCGGCGACGGGGACGGCCCTCATCATCGTCGACGCCGAGGGGCGGAACCAGATCGCCGTGGCGCCGGGGGCGAACCGCGTCCTGACCCCCGAAATGGCGGAGCAGCGCGAGGCCGACTTCGAGTGGGCGGAGGTGTTGCTGCTCCAGCTGGAGACGGCGATCCCGACCGTGGCCTGGGCGCTCCGCGCGGCGCGGCGGTATAACGCGGTGACGATCCTGAATCCGGCGCCGGCCCGGCCGCTGCCGGAGGAGATGTACCCGCTGGTGGATTACCTCACCCCGAACGCGGGAGAGGCAGCGCTCCTCTCAGGTCAGCCCGTCCAGGGCCCCGACACGGCGCGCGCCGCGGCGGAGCGCCTGCTCGCGCGCGGCGTGGGGACCGTGGTGGTCACGCTGGGGTCAGCGGGGGCACTCGCCGCGGATGGGACCGCGGCCGTCCACTACCCGGCGTTCCCCGTGCAGGCCGTGGATACGACCGGGGCCGGCGACGCGTTCAACGCGGGGCTCGCCGTGGGGCTGGCGGCGGGTGGCACGCTCGATCAGGCCATGCCGCTTGCGAATGCCGCCGCGGCGCTCGCCTGCACGAAGACCGGCGCCCAGGACGCCCTGCCCGACCGCGCCCAGGTCGAGGCGTTCCTGCGCTCCCTCCAGCGGGGCGTCTGAAATTCCGGACATTGACCGTGCGTCGGGTTACTCTTAGCGTTGAAGGAGGATGATCGGGGATGCCGGGCGAGCGCGTGATTCTCACCTACAAGGACTATGAGGCGCTCCCGGCCGACGGGCGCCGGTACGAGCTCCACGACGGGGAGCTCTCGGTGACGCCGGCCCCGAGCCCCCGGCACCAGGAGATCAGCGGGAACCTCAACGAGATTCTTCGAGGGCACGTGAAAACTCGGGGGCTGGGTAAGGTGTTTTACTCACCCATCGACTGCATCCTGAGCGACATCACTGTCGTCCAGCCTGACCTGGTGTACCTCGATCCGAGCCGCCTCGCGCTGCTCAGCAACCGCGGGATCGAGGGGCCGCCTACTCTGGTTGTGGAGATCCTCTCTCCCTCTACAACGGAGATCGACCGGAGCACGAAGCGGCAGGTCTACGCCCGGCATGGCGTGCCGTACTACTGGATCGTGGACCCCGAGGCGCGCGTCGTTGAGGCTTACGTTCTCTCTGAGGGTGCCTACCAGCTCAGCGCACGTGTGGCCGGATCGGAACCCGTGTCCCTCCCGCCGTTTTCCGCCCTCGCGTTCGTTCCCGCGTCGCTCTGGCCCTGATCCTCCCAGGTGAAAAATGGCTTCTGACATATTTTGAACGTTTTGTACAAGTTGGTCATCAGAGGACTGTGGAGCGTGCCGGGGAGGGAGGAGTCATGGTCGAGAAAGTTGCCGTGTCGGAAGCCCGTCGGAACATCGCGGACCTGATTGGCCGGGTTCACCATCGGGGGGCTCGAATTGTTCTGGAGCGGTCCGGAAAGCCCGTCGCGGCGCTGATCAGTATGGAAGACTACGCGGCCCTGGCTGAGATGCTCGACGATCTTGAGGATATGCGGGACGCGCGGAAGATGCTGGGCGAGCTCAAGCGTGAAGAGCTCGTAGACTTTCGTGACTACGTCAAGGCCAGGAAGCGCAAGGCCTTATAAGCTCAGCGTCCCCAAGAAGGTCGTCAAAGCCTTCGACCTCATTCCGTATCACGACTACGGCAAAATCCGGACCTCAATTCTGGCCCTGGCGTCCTCACGCCGTCCCCCTGGAGCCAAGAAGCTCGAAGACAACCTTTATAGAATTCGGGTCGGACGGTACCGCGTGATCTACTCCGTGGATGATCACGGCAGGGAGATCATCGTCTTGAAAGTCGCCAAGCGAGATGAGCGCACGGACGACCTCTGACGCGGCCTCCTCCGGTCAGCGCGCTCTCGCGCGGAAGCTCTGAACGCGGGCGAGGACGGCCTCCACCTGCTCGGGAGCAAGGCGGCCGTCGGCCAGGGCCTGGCGGATCGCGCCGACCACGCGGTCGGTGGCGCTCGTGTCCCCGGCCAGCGTGTTGTGGGAGAGGAGCAGCAGGTCCACGCCGGCCCGGAGGGCCAGGACGGCGGCCTCCTCGATCCCGTAGCGCGACACGATCCCTTCCATCAGCAGATCGTCTGAGACCACCAGGCCCTGAAAGCCCATCTCCTTCCGAAGGACCCCATCAATGGTGGGAGCGGATAGCGTCGCTGGATACCGAGGGTCCACGTTCCGGTTGAAGACGTGGGCCGTCATCACGGCGTCCACCGCGCCCTCACCGATCAGCGCGCGATAGGGGGCGAGTTCGGTCGTCGGATCCGCCGTCTTCGTCACGTCAACGAAGCCCAGGTGGGAATCCTCGAAGCTGGAGCCGTGGCCGGGGAAGTGCTTGAGGGCGGTGAGGATCCCCGCGGCGTGCATCCCCCGGAGGTACGCGCGGGCGTGGGCCGTCACCCGCTCCGGGCTCTGGGAGAAGGTCCGCCCCGACTGGACCAGCACGGTGTTGAAGGGGTTGGCCGCCACGTCCACGACGGGCGCGAGGTTCCAGTCGATCCCGGCGTCGCGGAGCATCCGGCCGATGCGTCGCGCCTCGAGCTCGGTCAGGGCGACGTCGTCCGCCTCTCCGAGCTCAGCGTGGCCGAGGGTGGGCGGGTAGCCGGCCCGCGCGCTGAGCCGCATCACGGCGCCGCCCTCGTTGTCGGCGGCGACCAGGGGAGCGCGCCCGGCGCAGCGCTGAGCGAGCGCCCGGAGGTCCGCCGTCAGGCGCTTGACCTGTTCCGGGGTCGAGATGTTTCGGGGGCCGCGCGTGGCGACGTCGCGCTCGTAGAGGATGATGCCACCCACCTTGAGATCACAGAGGAGATGGCGAAGCTCGGCGTTGTCCTCCACCTCGGTGCCGCGAAAGCCGACGAGAAGGAGCTCGCCGAGCCGGGCGGTGAGAACCGGATCCACCGGGCGGATGAGGGCGCAGCCGGCGAGGAGGAAGAGGAGGAGGGCGAGCCGGCGACCGATTTTACCCGGGCCTCGCCTCACGGCGGGCTCTCAACCGCCTCGCGCGGCCTCGACCAGTCGCTTGACCCGGTCGGGGTCCACCGGGTTGCCGAGCCGGCCGTCGCGCTTCAAGAAGGTCCCGACGATGGCGCCGTCGGCCACGGAGAGCAGGTCGGCCACCGTGTCGGGGGTCACGCCGCTCCCGACCAGGAGCGGGACGTCCCGGACCGCCGAGCGGACGCGCTTGACGTCCTCGAGCGGGGTCGCCTCGCCCGTCGCCTTGCCCGAGACCACGAGCGCGTCGGCCAGTCCCCGCGACACGCAGTCGCGCGCCTCCTGCTCCAGCTCCACCGGCGCCAGGGGCACGCCGTGCTTGGCCTGGACGTCGGCGAAGATCTTCACGTCGGCGTCGAGGAGCCGGCGGTAGCGTAACGTGTTATAGGCGTCGGACTGGATGATCCCCTGATCCCCCACCACGGCGCCGACGTGGACGTTGACCCGGATGAAGACTGCACCGGTTGCCGCCGCAATGGCTAACGCCGACTGGCAGTCGTTCTTCAGGACGTTGACGCCCAGGGGCAGGCGGGCGTTCCGTCCGATCTCCGAGATGACGGCCGTCATGGCGGCGACGGTCGCGGCATCCACGCGGCCGGCGGTGAACGGGGCGTCGCCGTGGTTTTCCACGAGGAGGGCGTGGAGCCCTCCGGCTTCCAGCGCGCGCGCGTCCGCCAGCGCCCGCTCGGCGACCTCGGCCATGGAACCGCCCCAGCGCGGGCTCCCGGGGAGCGGGAGCAGGTGGACCATCCCGATCAGGGCGCGGGGACCGCCGAGGATGTCCGCAAGTGAGGAGGCCATGGCGGAATTCTATCATCCGCCGCCTGGCAGCGGGGCTATGGCGTGAAGACTTCGTTCACCGCCGAGTAGGTGCCACCCGGGCGAGGCCCTCCCGAGATGACGAAGATCCGACCCCCGACGGCGGCGGCGCCGAGGCCGTGCCTCGCTGTCGGCATGGGCGCCCACGCCGTCCAGCTGTCGGTCAGGGGGTCGTAGGCCTCGACGTGGTTGAATGTCCCTGCGGGCGCCTCGCCGCCGCCGACGAAGATCTTCCCGTCGAGCGCCGCCGCGGCGATCCCGCTGCGCGCCGTCGGCAACGGCGCACGTTCCCGCCAGCGGTCGGTCCCCGCGTCATACTCCTCGTTGATTTGAAGGTTCCGCGCGTAGCTGCCGTCGAGCCGGCCACCGATGGCGTAGAGTCGCCTCCCGACGACCCCGGCGGCCAAGTGATCCCGGGAAGTTGGCAGCGGGGCGAGCCGGGTCCACCGGTCCGTGGCCGGGTCGTACACCTCGTGCGCCCCCGTATTGCGCCGGTTTCCCCCCACTCCACCGACGGCATGGATCTTCGCATCAATCACACCGACGGCGAGGGCCCCGCGGGCGGTCGGCATGTTCGCCCGTTGTCGCCATTGGTCGGTGGTCGGGTCGTACTCGAAGACCGTATCGACCGGGTTCCATCCGTCCGCGTAGCCGCCGACCACATAGAGGCGCCCGCTCACCGCGGCGGCCGTCGTGTGGTGGAGTGCCCGAGGGAGCGAGGCGCGCTCTCGCCACCGATCGGACACCGGATCATATTCCAGGAGCGCCTGTCCTCGCCCGAAGCCGCCGACCACATACACCTTCCCCGCCAACTCCGCCACGGCGACCTCCGTCCGCTCCTCGGGCATCGGTGCCGCCCTCGTCCACCGCCCCGGCCGCTGGGAGTAGCTGGCCGTTACGAGGAGTCCGACCACCAGCAGACCGCAGAGCAGGCTGATCAGTCTCCGGTGTCCCATGGAGAGTGCTGTAGCACGCGCGCGTATCGATCGCAAGCCCATTTGCCGCTCCTCCCGTTACGCGGTATAGTGGGGCGACATGGCGCGGGGGAAGATCTTTTACGGCTGGTGGGTCGCCGTAGCCTTCTGCGTGATCGTCTTTCTCTCCACCGGTCTTCGCTTCACGGTGGGTCCCTTCCTCAAGCCGCTTGTCGCGGATCTCGGCCTGGACCGCGGGAGTTTCTCCCTCGTCATCTCCGTCTCGCTCTTCCTCTACGGCGCCTTCATGCCCGTCGTCGGCCGGCTCGTGGACCGCTTCGGCTCGCGGCTGGTGGTGACGATCGGCGCCCTCGTCCTGGCCGTCTCGCTGGCCGCCACGGGGCGGGCCACGACGCTCTGGGAGCTCTACCTCTTTTACGGGATCATCGCGGCGGTGGGCTTCGCGGCCACGGGCCACGTGGTCGCCGCGGCGATCCTGGTGCGCTGGTTTGTCAAGCGGCGGGGCACCGTCGTCGGGGTGCTTTCCGGCGCCTCCATGGCGGGGATGACGTTCCTCGTCCCGATCTCCATGTGGTTCATTCTCACGGTCGGCTGGCGGACGACCTACCTCCTGCTGGGCGTCTTCACTCTCGTCCTTGTTCTGCCGCTGTCGCTCTGGGTGTTGAGAGACAATCCGGAGGCGATCGGCCAGCATCCCGACGGCCTCGCCCCCGACACCGGCCGCGGGGTGAGCGCGGGTTTGGTGGAGCGGACGGCGGTGAGCGAGGCGCTCCAGACCCCGCCCTTCTGGCAGCTCTCGGGCGGCCTCTTCACCTGCGGTTTTTCCATGAGCCTCCTCTCCGCCCACGGCGTGCCCATGCTCACCGACCACGGCTTCCACCCGATGACGGCCTCGTGGGCGCTGGGCCTGCTGGGGGGCACGAGCATCGCGGGGGCCACGGCCCTGGGCCTGATCTCCGACCGCCTCGGCCGCAAGCCGGTCCTGGCGGGCATCTACTTCCTCCGCGCGCTGGCCTTCAGCGTGCTCTTCCTGGCCCAGGATTCCCTGACGCTCGTGGTCGTCGCCATCATCGGCGGGTTCGGGATGGGGGGAAGCCTGGCGATGACGGCCGCGCTGTCGGGCGATATCTTCGGGCGCTTCTCCGTGGGCTCGATCTTCGGGCTGATCTTCCTCGTTCACCAGGCGGGGGCGTCCCTGGGGTCATGGCTGGGGGGCTTTCTCTTCGACCTGACGGGCAGCTACGGCGCCGCCTTCGTCGTGGCGTGCGGGCTCCTCCTCCTGGGCTCGCTCCTGAGCCTGACCATTGACGAGCGCTTCAAGCGACCGGCGCCCGCCCCGGTCCTGGCGGGGGGGAGGTAAGAGGCATGGGCTTCGGCACGATCCTCCTCGAGAAGTCCGGGCACATCGCGACGCTGACGCTCAATCGCCCGGACGCGCGCAACGCGATCGACCTCGTCATGCGCGAGGAGATCGTGGCGGCCCTGGACGAGATGGAGGCCGACGAGTCCACCCGCGTTGTGATCGTCACGGGCGCCGGCGAACACTTCTGCGCCGGGGGCGACGTCAAGACCATGCAGGCCAAGCGCCACACGGCTGCCGAGGGGCGGGCGCGCGTCCAGTTGCTCAACCGCATGGTCCTGAGGCTCGTCAACTTCCCCAAGCCGACGCTGGCCATGGTGGACGGCTACGCCGTGGGCGCGGGGTTCAACCTGGCGCTCGGCTGCGACCTGATCGTGGCGTCGGACCGCGCCCGGTTCGGTCAGGTGTTCTCGAAGATCGGCCTGGTGCCCGACGGCGGCGGCACGTACTTCCTCCCCCGCGCGGTAGGGCCGGCCAAGGCCAAGGAGCTCATTTTTACCGCGGACATCATCGACGCGGAGGAAGCGCTCAGGCTCGGCCTCGTCAATCGCGTGGTCCCGGCGGGGGACCTCCGCCAGGCGACGCTCGGCCTCGCGCGCCGGATCGCCGAAGGTCCGCCGAAAGCGCTGGCGCTGGCCAAGTACCTTCTGAACCGATCGGCGAACGTGGACCTGCCCGGGGCCCTCGAGCTGGAGGCGTTCGCCCAGTCCCACGCCATCACGACCGAGGACCACCAGGAGGGGCTCCGGGCCTTCTTCGAGAAGCGGCCGCCCAAGTTCCAGGGGAGGTGACGATCCCGATGAAGCGAGCGGGTAGGCTGGGGTAGGCTGGGGTCAGGCATGCGTATTTGCGTTAAGGGCAGGTGAAGGTCCTATGAAGCGAGCGCGGATCGTCGGCACGGGGATGGCGGTGCCGGAGTGCGTGGTGGACAACCACCTCCTGTCCCGCTGCATGAATACCTCGGACGAGTGGATCGTCCAGCGCACCGGGATCCGGGAGCGGCGCGTCTCCCCCGACACCTACCGAATGCTCCTGCGGCTGGCCGAGGCCCCCGACAAGGTGGCCTTCATGGACGAGGTCTTCGCCCAGGGGCTCGACGGCAAGATCGATTCGACCCTGACCGTCTCCGATCTCGCGTTCGAGGCCTCGACGATGGCCCTCAAGAATGCGGGCGTGGAGCCCCGGCAGCTCGACTGCATCATCGACTCCTCCACCGTCCCCGACTTCGCCTATCCCCACACGGGCTGCGTCCTCCAGGGGAAATTCGGCCTGACCTCCACGCCGGCGATCTGCCTCCAGCAGGGGTGCGCCGGCTTCATCTTCGGCCTGGCCGTCGCCGACCAGTTCATCCGCGGCGGGATCTACGAACGGGTTCTCGTGGTGGGCGCGGAACTGCTCTCCTCGATCTTCGACTACACCGACCGGGGGCGGGACATGGCGGTGCTCTTCGCCGACGGGGCGGGGGCGGTGGTCCTCCAAGCCGTGGACTCCGGCGAAAGCGGGCTCATCTCCCACCATCTGCACACCGACGGGACGATCCTGGACGGCCTCTCCGGCGAGGTCTGGGGGACCTCCACCTATCCGGCGATCTCGAAGAAGAAGATCGAGGAGGGCCGGGGGCGCCCGCGGATGAACGGCCGGGCGGTCTTCGTCCAGGCGGTGCGGCGCTTTCGCGAAGTGATCGGCAAGTGCCTCGGCGCCAACCGCTTGACGGTCGCCGACGTGGACTGCTTCATCTTCCACCAAGCCAACATCCGCATCATCGAGGCCGTGACCGACGCGCTCAAGATCCCGCCCGAGAAGACCTTCAACAACGTCGAGCGCTACGGCAACACCGCCGCCGCCTCGGTCCCCATGGCGCTCCACGAGGCCGTGCTCGCCGGGCGGATCAAGGATGGGGATCTGGTCCTCCTGGCCGCCTTCGGGACGGGCTTCTCCTGGGGCGCCTCCCTCCTCCGCTGGTAAGGCTGGGGTCAGGCATGCGTATTTGCGTTGCGGCGGAGCCAGGCTTCCACGCTGGCTTCAGCGGCCGGGTCGGGATTGTCGGCGTACTGGTCGTAGAGGCGGCTGATGCGGGAGGGATCCCGGTGCAGGCGACGCCCCAGCTCACGAACGTCCAGGCCGCTCCACGCCCGCCCCAGATAAACAAGCAACGCCCGTGGCTTGAGCCAGTGGCGGCGGCGATCCTGGTGGAGGAGGAGATGGGGTTCTGCTCCGCAAGCGTGCGCCACGGCTCGCACCAGCAGGTCGAACGGGGCAGCGGGCCGCTGCGCTTCGGCCGGGCGCTCTCCGCGCGTCCTTGACGCCACCTCCCTGACGAATTCCCCATCGCCCAGGAACTGCTGCTCCGTCACGTCGTAGAATTTCGCCTGATGTCCGTCTGCCAGGCCTTTGGCGACAAAAGCCAGGTAGGCCCGCCGCGCCGGACCGGGGCGCGACCCGAACTGCTGCAGGACGAGGGAGGTCTCCACCCTCACCGGGGAGGACTTCCCCATGTAGGCCGAGTGGCTGCTCCAGCGATACCGCCAGGGATTTGCCGGGGTCTCAGTTCTGGCCGGGTTCAGGTGGATGTATCTAACGAGTTCACGCAGGTAGGCGTCGCGGTCGCAAAGGATGGCCTTGTATCGCCCCTGAAAGAGGTGCCCCGCCTTCTGATAACGGCAGTTGTAGTGCTGGGCGTAGGTAAATTGCAGTCCCTGCATGATCTTAGACAGCGGCGTTTCCCCGGTCTCGAGCAGGAGGTGAACATGGTTGGTCATCAGCACGTACGCATACAGGGTGAAATCGAACCGGGTGCGATAGTGCTCGAGGCGGTTCAGATAATGGCGCCGGTCGGAGTCATCGTGAAAGATAGCCTGCTGTCGGTTGCCGCGGGCGATGACGTGGTAGCAGGCTCCGGGGAATTCGATGCGGGATCTTCGGGCCATAGAGGGATATTCCCGTCGATCGCGGGGAGGAAATCAAGGTCCAGAATCCGATACAGTCGACCCTCCGCCCGCGCAACGCAAATACGCATGCCTGACCCCAGCCTCACTCACCCGATCCACCGCAGCGCGGTCGCCCGAAATCGGGTAAAGTCCTCGAGATGCTCGCGCAGGATGCGCACGACGATGGCGGCGTCTATCTCGGCGTACTGGTGGACGAGCACATTGCGGAATTGACTCATCCGGATCATTGCATCGCGGAGCGTCGCGTCGAGCAGGCCCCCTTCCGTGAGCACTTCAAAGGCGTCGGCGTAGGTGGTGGGGACTCGAAGCGCCCGGTCGGCGATCACGTGGTTGGAGATGTCCACGCACACCTCGATCGCCATCTGCAGGGTCCGCTCGATGATTCGTTGAGTTTTCCAGTCCCTGCGGTACTGCTCGACCGTGATATCGGTGTACTCGGAGAGTTGGCTCACATACAGGTCCAAGGCGGCCAGCTTGCGGAGGATCAGATCTCTGTCAACCACGGGCGTATCGGTGGGCCAGCAGGCGGTGTTCGAAGCTGCGGAAGTCAAAGAACTCACGGAGCGCGCGGGATTCGAAGCGATGACGGCTGAACGGATCCCGATCGCAGATGACCTGCCGGCTCTGGAGGATCCGCCCCGTCAGCGATATCGGCGCCGTATTGAGGACTACCACATCCACTTCCTCGGTCCCCAGGTGCCTGGTCACGGCGCCGATGGCCTCGAGCCTCCCTTCGACAGGGTCGGCGGTCTCGTCGAGATACACGGCCACATCGACGTCGCTCAGAGGGGTCAATCGCCCGGCCGCCGCCCCCCCGAACAAGTAGCCGAACACCACCCCCGGGCACTTCTCAAGCGCCTGGCCGAGGGTTCTCAGCCGATGCGCAATGTCTTGGGGAAGCGGCCGTTTGTGGATCATGGCCCTCCCATCATACAGGCAAGGCTGGGGTCAGGGCCGATTATCCGAGGATGTCGGCGACCGGGAGGCGGATGTCGGGGAGGGCTTCGGGAGTCAGAACTTCCCCACGTCCGAACCTGCGCACACTCGCGTATCCGTTCGGGGTGGGCTGGCGATATGCTTCGACGGCCTGAGCCGGGAGGTCGACAAGCCACGCTTACACCCATTTTACTCCACCCACCCTCAAAGGACGGAGCGCCTGTAGCCGGGCCCACGCCTTCCCCGGCGCCGCCTGGCTGAGGCGCCCTCACGAGCAATGGGCCATATTCATACCAGCCGCCAGCCGCACGGCAACGTCCAGAATCCGATACGGTCGACCCTCCGCCCCGCCGTAAGTCCATTACTCAGGCCTGACCCCGTGTAGAATAGAAGCATGCGGTGGTTTTATCGTCTCTGGCCTGAGCGGCGGGAGCCCGGCAAGCGCGCGCTCGTGCTGTCGGGCGGGGGCGTGATCGGCGGGATGTACGAGGTGGGGGTCCTAGCGGCCCTGGACGAGGAGCTTCAGGGCTGCTGCGTCAACAACTTCGACATCTTCGTGGGGTCGAGCGCAGGTGCGGTCGTGGCCTCCCTCATGGCGAACGGGGTCCGGCCCACCGACCTCTACCGGATCCTGGGGGAGGGCCTGGCCGATCCGATGAACTTCAGCCGCGGCTCGGTCTACGACCGCCGCGCCTTCTCGGGCGCCGCCGGCCGGTTCGGCCAACTCGTGTGGGCCGTGGGGAAGAACATCCTGACCGGCCTCCGGAGCTCCTGGCCGGACATGCTGGCCAAGGCTCAGGGGTCGCTGCCCGCCGGCTTTTTCACCGTCCAGCAGCTCGAGGCGTACATGCGCCGCGTCTTCGAGGAGAAGGGGCTCTCCAACGACTTCCGCACGCTCTCCAAGACGCTCCTCATCCCGGCGGTGGACCTGGACCGCGCCGAGCGGGTAGTCTTCGGAGTGGGAGAGACAGCGGAGATCCCGATCTCCCAGGCCATTGCCGCCTCGTCGGCGATCCCGGGGTTCTTCGAGCCCTACACCATCGGGGAGCGCGACTTCGTGGACGGCGGCGTGGGCTACACGGGGCACGCCGACCTCGCCGTGGAGCGCGGGGCCGACGCCGTGATCGTGGTCAATCCGGTCGTCCCGCTGATGGTGCCGGACGGCGAGCGACGGGCGCTGAAGGCCCGGGGGCTCTATACAATCATGGAGCAGGCCGGCCGGATCACGAGCCAACACCTCCTGGACCTGGGGCTCCGGGATCTCCAGCAGAACCACCCGAAGGTGGAGTTCTTCCTCTTCCAGCCGGAGCCCAAGGAGTCGCCGCTCTTCGGCCCCTCCATGGGGTTCGACGCCAGCCGCGCCGCGCTCCGGTTCGGCTACGCCACCACCAGGGAGTGGCTCCAGACGAAGGGCGCGGTTTTCATCCGCCGCTTCGCCGCCCGCGCCATCACCCAGCGCGCTAGCGCCTAGCTTGACCGGCAACCCGACGATCAGATGCCCGTCCTGTCAGGCGGAACCGCCCGCCAAAAATAAGTTCTGCGGGGAGTGCGGTGCGCGCCTGCCGGTCGCCTGCCCCGCTTGCCGATGACGCCGATCCGGGAGCCGTCCTCGAGGGCGATGCCCATGTCCTGGCCTCCCACGACCTGGCCTCCCACTACCCACAAAGGGCTCTTCGAGGACCCGTCCAGGAGCAGAACGCTGGCGCAATTGTTGACCTACGGTACACATGTCACAATCCTCCAGGTGCCTCATTTGGGGTCAGGTCTTGCAATCCAACACCCCAGGCTGACCGGAGGCCGGATGTGTGATTGCAAGACCTGACCCCGTCTTTGGCGTCTTTGGTAGACTTGCTGCTTGCATGCTTCTGTTACGCACGGCCATCGACATCAACGCCTCCGGCGAGCGGGTCTGGCGCGTCTTGACCGACTTCGGCGCCTATCGAGAATGGAACCCGTTCATCACCTCGATCTCCGGCGAGCTGCGGCGGGGTGCAAGGCTGGAAGTTCGGGTACATGCGCTGGGGGGGCGCGGTGTGACGTTCCGGCCGACCGTGCTCGTCGCCGACCAGAACCGTGAATTACGCTGGGTCGGCCGCCTCTTATTCCCCGGGATCTTTGACGGTGAACACGCGTTCCAGATCACGCCGCTCGAAAAGGGTCGAGTTCGTCTTCTTCAACAAGAAACGTTCCGCGGGCTTCTTGTTCCAGCGCTTCGGTGGTTGTTGGACGGGCAAACGAGAGCGGGCTTCGAGGCGATGAACCGAGCGCTGAAGGAACGCGCCGAACGGCCCCCCTAATGGGGGTCAGTATTCAATGACGAGGGCGCGTCTCACCGGTTGGTGGCCTGCTCGCCGCACATGCCTGGGGTGTCGCAGGGCGAGTGGGCGATCTCTTCGATGGAGGGGTTCCCCTTACTGTCGCGGCGCAGCCGGAAGCTGACCCACGCCGTGTTGTCCGTCAGGTTGGCCTCGAGGAAACTCCCGCCGGGGTTCGACGTGCTGACGAGGTAGTAGATGCCCGGCGGCGCGCCGGTAAGGTCCACCTGTTGGCCCTCCAGCTCCTGGTGGTACTGGTCCACCCACCCGGGCGAGATGCCCTGGAGGTCCGTCGCGCAGTCCCAGTAGATGCGCTCCTTGGTGGGGGAGTTGTCATCCAGCTTATACCAGTCGATCAGGCAGAAGGTCGTCTTGATGGACTGGGCCTGCCCCTGATCATTGACGAAGGGCTTCCCCCACGCGCCGCCGGTGCCGTTATCCTTCGCCTTGCGCACCTCGAACAGCGCCACGTCGCCGATGTGCCAGTGATTGTGCTCGGGGTGGAACTCGAAGGTGCTGGCGAGCCTCGCGCAGACGATCTGGCCATTGGCGTCGAGGATTTCCTGGATGGCGTTCGTGACCGTGGTGGCGGTCTCCGGCGCCGGGTCGGGGCGGAGCTGCAGCGGCCCCTGCCCCCGGTTAGCGATCCCGTTGGTGAAGCGGAGAATCTCCCGCTGGTGCTCGTTCTGGATCTGGAGGTGCTTCGGGACGACGGTCTGGAGGTTCGGCAGGAGCCCGCCCAGGCAGCCCTTCGGCTCAGCCGGCGCGGTCGGCGAGAGCCACCACGCCAGGGCTAGAACGAGAACGACGAGGCTCGGACGTCGCATACCCCTCTCCCCTAATCACACAGGCGGTGTTGGAATGCAAGACCTGACCCCCTTCGGACCCCGGCTGAACGGCCCCCCTAATTGGGGTCAATACTCAATTACTCAGGCCTGACCCCCGGCTGCTGGCCCCAGGGCGGGTCTAGTATGGCCCTTGACGGCATCACGGGAAGGCATATAATGAGGGCATCCACAGGAGGTGCTATACATGCGCACCACCATGAGCCTTGACGACGCCTTGATCAAGGAGCTGATGGAGGTCACGGGAGCCAGGACGAGGACCGAAGCCATCCACCTGGCCATCTCCGAGTTCATCCGGAGGAAGAAGCTCGAGGGGCTGAAGGCCCTCTCCGGAAAGATCCAGCTCGCCGACACTTGGCAGGATCTGGAGCAGCTGGAGCTGAAGGAGCAGGAGAAGCAGGAGCGCCGACGGCGTGGTCATCGTTGACACGTCGGCCTGGATCCCATTCTTCAACCTGCCGGGGTCCCGGGAGAAGCGCGAGATCGACGCCCTGATCGATGGGGACCGCGTGGTCCTGGTCGGGGTGGTGCTGGCCGAACTAATTCAGGGATGCCGGAACCCGGCAGAAGCCGACACGGTCATCTCCAAGCTCAGCGGCCTCCGCTTCCTCGACACCGGATTTGCCACCTGGAGGCGAGCGGGGGAGCTCTCGTTTTCGCTCAGGCGCAAGGGCGTAACCCTTCCTCTCTCCGACCTCGTCATCGCTGCCCTCGCGCTTGAGCACCGCTGCGGGGTGTACGCCCTCGATCCTCACTTCGAGCAGGTCCCTGGCCTCACTCTCCACAAACCTGCCGGCCCTCGGGTCAGGCGTGAGTAATTGAAGGAAAGGGGGTCAGGTTTGAGTTATTGCGTTGGGGATCGTCGAGCGGTGTCAGGCTACTGGCGCGCCAGTTCCTCGTCGATGACGCGGGCGAAGCTCTCGAGTGGCTGGGCGCCCGAGAGGGGCCGGCCGTTGATGAAGAAGGACGGGGTGCCGGTCACGCCGAGGCGCTGGCCCTCCTCCACGTCCCTCTGCACCGCCGCGCGGTACTTGCCGCTCGCCAGGCACTGCTCGAAGGTGGGCAGGTCCAGCCCCACCTCTCGGGCGTAGGCCTTGAGGTGGTCCGGCGCGGCCCGAGGTGCGTTTTCGTAGAGCTTGTCATGGTAGGCCCAGAACTTCCCCTGCTCGTTGGCGCACCGGGCCGCCTCGTGGCCCTTCCGAGCCTGGGGGTGGAGGCTGTCGATGGGGAAGTCCCGGTGGACGACCTTCACCTTGTCGCCGTACCGGGCCAGCAGCTCGCCGATCGTCGCCTGGACCCGTTTGCAGAACGGGCAGTGGAAGTCCTGGAACTCGACGATCGTCACCGGGGCCGCTGCGCCTCCCTTGAACGGCGCCCCCTCCGCCGACACATCGGCCCTGAAGACGGGCGGGGGCTTCAGGTGGATGACGACCTTCGCCTGTGAGCGGAGGATTTTCACGAACGCCTCGCGCTGGGCCTGGAGCTTCTGGTTCTGGAGGTAGGCCCGGATCTGCTCGCGGGCGGCGGCCTCGTCCCCCTGCAAGCGCCCTTTGTTCGCCTGATAAAGGGGCTCGATCTCCTGCTTGGTGACGAGCCCCACCTTGGAGGTGACCTCGGCGTCCAGGAGCGCCGCGACCGAGATCCCCCGTCGCGCCGCCTCCTTCGCGAGGAGGCGTTCGTCGATGAGCGCATCCACCTTCTGGCGCTTCAGCGTGTAGATCTGCTCCTGGAGCCGGGCGAGCGAGGCACCCAGCGCCTTCTCGACCTCTTCGCTCGTGATGACCTGGCCGTCCACCTCGGCCAGCGGCTCGCCGGGGGCGGCGTGCACAGCCACCGGCAGGGCGAGCGCCGCCAGCAGCAGGAAGAGGATGTTCACACTGATCATGGTCAGAATATTAGCACGGAGCAAATGAGGTGATTATCGGATCGTAACGGTGGTGCGTGCGGAGAGGGCGCCTTCCTGGGCCGGGATGATCCCCTTCACGGTGTACGTTCCGGGCGGGAATGTTCCCCCCACCGCCTCCCGAGCCACGAATTCACCCCCTGAGGCACTCAGGGTTTCCTGGCCGAGCACCTGCGCAAACAACCGGCCGGTGGACCACCGCCAGCTTCGGGGTCAGATTTTGCGATCACACAGGGGGAGCATGCCAAAGTCAATTACTCAGGCCTGACCCCAAATTACGTTGACCGGGCGGGTCTTCTGCCATAGCCTAGGGGCATGGGCGAGGAGTTGCGCTTCGACGACCTCCGGACCGATATGAACCAACGCTTTGCGGAGGTCAACCAGCGGTTCGGTGAACTGCGGGAAGACATGAAGCGCGGCCTCGGAGATTTGCGGGCGGACATGAATCAGCGGTTCGGCGACCTGAACCATCGGCTCACCGATCTGCACAGCACGCTCCGAATCTTCATGTGGGTCGTCTCCGGGTGGTTCACCTTGCTGACCGCCGTCCTCGCCGTCTTCGGCTTTTTCCGCCGGTAGCGATCCCCCCTTGCCCTCCAGAGGCACGAACGCCCCCGCCAGCCGTCTGCCCGTTAGTCAATTACTCAGGCCTGACCCCTCTACTGGGCGGGCGCGGCGCCTGCCGGATG
>ERZ1292640.978-Hain-H43-02um-R1-978-length-23718-cov-11_pt1 | contig 23718 bp, 29 predicted proteins | sample MGYA00564404_ERZ1292640 | MGnify/ENA primary metagenome ERZ1292640 (study PRJEB36523, sample SAMEA6512636) | groundwater metagenome | collected 2019-01-08 | study: AquaDiva: Metagenomics assemblies of 32 groundwater samples
ATACGCACGAAGCCGAAGCGCTCGAACTGCACAACAGAGCCGGGCTTGACTTTTGCCAAATTAGTTTCGGCGTAGCCCTTTATTTCGCCCCTGGCCATCATTATTCTGACAGACAGGTGTTTGGCAGGAACCCACTGTATCTTTGGAACTGCTTTCAGTTCTGTTCCTGTAAATTCGGAGATGTTTCCGAGTTTTATATTGCACAAATCCTTCAGGCGTACCTCCAGACCTTTGTAGGCTTCAAAGTCCTTGTCGTCGATGAAGAAGGTATTACTTAGGGAGAATGTACGGAAACCGTGCTTTTCTTCAGGATGCAGCGGTATGCTCGCCTTCTTCAGCTTCATGCCATTTACAGTTATTCTCTTTGGATTGGGTATGAAGAAATAACGGTCAGATGTCTTGTCTATTAGCTTACGGTTGTACGCTGACAGGTTTTCAAACGATATCGTAATATCTGATGGCTTAGGACCTATGTCAATTATTATTTGTCTCAATGATTCTGGCTGGAAGCCGCGCCTTCTCAAAGCTTGCAGCGTGCCCAGCTTTGGATCGTCCCAGCCGCTGAATTTTTTCTTTGCTATACCTTCTCGTATCTGGCTTTTGCTGAGGACCATGTCATTCATGGACAAGCGGCCCAGCGTCACTACGACAGGATAATTCCAGCCCATGTGCTGATAGAGGTAGCGCTGCTTGACCTCGTTGGTGCAGTGTTCCTGGCCACGAAATATGTGAGTCACGTTAAGCAGATGGTCGTCTATGGCAGAAGCAAAATTATAAAGCGGCCAGACGTGTTTCTTTACAAGAGGATGCCTTGGTTTGTCAACTATGCGGAAGGCCGGCCATTCACGTACAGCCGGATTTTTTGCCTCCAAATCGGTCTTTATGCGCAACACAGCCTGGCCTTCTTTGTAACTGTGAGAAAGCATTTTTTTCCATTTGCGCATATTTGTCTTGACGTCATTGCGTCGGCAGGGACAGGCACGGTTTGCGTTCTTGAGCTTTTTCCACTCAGGGCCGCAGTTGCACACATAAGCGGCGTTAATCTGGATTAGCTTTTCCGCCATCTTGTAATATATGCTCAGGCGCCTCGAGGCGACAATTTCCTGATGAACTTTTATCTTGAGCCATTTCAAATCATCACGTATCCACTTGTAGAACCTCTTTTCAGGTATTTTTATCTTTGGGTCTGTATCATCAAAACGCAGTATGAATTTTCCGCCATACTTCTTGGCATATTCATCGCAGAGAAGAGCAGGCCGGGAATTTCCGACGTGAATAGCACCATCAGGATTTGGGGCAAACCGCACCACAAACTTGTCCCTGCCCAGGTCAAGATCAGGCAATCCTTTTCTCTCTACGCGCTTTACAGGCGTATAGCCGCCCATCTTGTCTAGATCTGAGCGCTGCTGCGCCACACTCATGCGGTTTATTTCTTCAACAGCCCGGGCTATGTCTCCAGACAGCTGCTGTACTCGGGAACGCATGTCAGGAAATTCTGAGAGCAGTTTCCCAAGGACGCTTTTAGTCTGTGCCACGCCTTCGTGTTCAAGAGCGTTGATTAATGTGTACTTCTTTATCAAATCATCCAAGAATAAACACCTTACTATTCTATGGTTCCCATTACATTTAAAGGTTAACAAAAAAATGCTGATATAGTTCTCCAAGGAATCAATCTGGATTTCCTTGGGAACTATATGTGAACCCAGAAAACAGTCCGTTTTCTTTTCTGGGTTCACTATAATGCGCTTAAATTGTTTTTATACATATCAAAAACATGAGATTTCGATTGAAATACGATAAAGAAGGTACGAAAGTTGACGTTGCGTCAAGTGATCCGATACTCGTGGGCGCCGTTTATGATGCCCTCAGAAAATCTGTAGGACATTATAGTCGCATAGAATTAAGGCAAGAGGGTGGAGTTCTGGGTGGTGGACCCATGAGGTATGACACACTTTGTGGATATGTCGAAAATCGTACGAGGGAAATACAAAGGAAAGCCGCGCTGGACGCCAGAAAGAAGGTTTAATTGGTTAATGGTGAAATAGCTAATTCTATGAAATTTTATTACGGCAGAATGGTTTTTGAGGTACCGGAAAGCGTTTACTATCCGATGGAAGACTCGCTACTCCTGGCAAAAGTTGTAGAAAACCTCAAATTAAAAGGTAAAACTGTGTTTGAGGTTGGTTGTGGCTGTGGTCTTTTATCAATAATAGCGACAAAAGCGGGCGCGCTGGCCACAGCTGTTGATATTAATCCAGTAGCTGTAAAAGCCGCTAAAGAAAATGCCGAGCGATTGGGATGCACTCTAACTGCACTGGAATCTGACCTTTTTTCAAATATAACCGGCAGTTTTGACCTGATTATTTTTAATCCGCCTTATCTGCCAGTTGAAGAAGGCGAGACAGACCTCACGTATGCCGGCGGTGCTACGGGAAGAGAGGTAATTGAAAAGTTCGTCGTGGAAGTAAAGTCTCATCTGAACCCAGGCGGTTTGGTCTTAATTCTTATTTCTTCGTTAACCGGAGAGAAAGAAGTTATAGAACTATTCAAGAAGCAAAAAATGTCGGCAACTTCGATAATGCGCGAGAAAATTGAGTGGGAAGAACTTATCGTTATTCGCGGCTTTCGATAGCTTCTTTCAAGGCCTTTCCAAGTTCTTTATAGTTGAATGGTTTTTCTAAAATTCTGTCTATAATGCCGTCTCTTAAAGCTCTTGGATATCTTTCTAAAAATTTGTGCGTGTCGCCGGTTGATAAAATAACCGGACCACTAAATCCCATTTGACGGGCATCGCAAACAAATGGATAATTATCTCTGGTTTTCGAATAATCTATAAGAACAACATCATATACCGCATGTTTTATGGAATGTAAAGCTCTATGAGAATCTTCGAATGTTGTAAAGTCGTACCCCATTCCTGTCAGTCCTTCACCGACAGAGAATCTTATGTTAGGCTCTACCAATACCAAAACACGTTTTCTCCGTCCAATGTCAGTACTCATAACACATTGCATTAAATTCAACACTTATAAGCTTTTTATTGGTTGCTTCAAAATCTTACTTATGCGGGTCGAAGTGGCAGCCAGAGAAAAAATTTCCCTGGAAGAACTTATTGTGATTGAGGCTCGGCAAGAACACGGGCAAGCTCGTCGAGAAGCTGATTTGGCCTGAAAGGCTTGGAAAGATATCCGTTAAAAACCGGATTTTGTATGCCGAATGCATCAGTATATGTGTCCATTATCTCCTGAATTTTTGATGACGCAACTATAATCGGTCTTTCATACCCTGCTTCTCTGACACGACGAGCAAACAAAACCCCGTTCATACCAGGCGTTTTGTAATTGAAATCCGTCACAATCATGTCAGGATTTTCAGACATTCTTTTAATGCCATTTTCTCCGTTTTCTGCGACAATTGCCTCGTATCCATTTTCAGATAAAACTCTAGCAACTAGACGTCTTACAATATCTTCGTCATCCACTATCAGCACTTTCTTTTTGTCACTCATAAATAGTAACTATATCTGGAAGCTTATAAAGCTTATAATTTCTCTCGTAAATTCTTATTATGCCTGTTAACGCGCCCATGGAATATTACAAGGCCGAGAATCGCTTCAAGTCAGCAAAAAGCAAGGAGGAAAAGATAGCTGCGCTTGAAGAGATGATAAGACTTCTGCCGCGCCACCATGGCAGCGAGAATGCCCATGCGCAGCTCACGGCGCGACTCGCCAAACTGAAAAAGGAATCAGAAAAGAAAGGCGCGCGGCATGTGGGCGTAAAAAAGGAAGGTGATGCCCAGCTGTGCATCATAGGCCTGGCAAACAGCGGCAAATCCACGCTCCTCTCGAAGCTAACAGATGCGAAGCCGAAAATTTCTGTCACGCCCTACACCACTACAAAGCCGGAAATAGGCATGATGGACTACAAGGGCATAAAAGTTCAGTTGGTGGAAATACCATCCACCTTTGATCCCGAATACATGAGCATAGCCCGGTGCGCTGATGCGATAATAGTTGTTGCCAATGACATCAAGGAACAAAAGATAATAGAAGGTGTCCTGGAAAACAACTACATACGGCATAAACGCATTGTAATCAAGGCAAGCGATGAAAAAAACATTCTCAAAGAAAAGATATGGTCAATGCTTGGCCTGATGGTTGTCTATACAAAAAAGATCGTGTGGAAAGACTCCAAAGGTATCAAGCAGTTTTCGCCAATGGCTTTGTCAACTCGCGCAACAATAAAGGACTTCGCTGTTCGCATTCATAAAGATTTCGTGACAAACTTCAGATTTGCACGCATAACAAGAGGCGGAAGGATAATACAGGCAGGCCTCAGCTATCCTCTCAAGGATGGCGACATGGTAGAACTGCACATGAATTGATAAATATGGCAGCAGGAAGCTGGCTCAGATATATTGTGGGAATAGTACTTTCTTTAGACGTACTCAGGACTGCACTTACCAGCAGTCCTATTGGCATGACAACAATAGCATTGGCTGTTGTTTTCCTGATACTTGCGGCGCTCTATGTGGTAAAGAGAATTTAAAATAATCGTATAAATACCGGCGGTGCAATTAATTTTATGGCATTTGAATTTCTTTCAAATCTGGACACCACAACGATGTTCCTGCTGCTTATAATCTTCATACTTTTTGTTGTGTCCATGAAAAAAGCGTTTTCCATAATTCTCAATGCGGTATGGATAGTAATTGCAGCCATATTGTTTCCTGTTGTCATGAATCGTTTCCTTGGATTTGACATACCAATTGATCGCGATTCCATGTTCTCCTTCATATTACTTGGTCTTAGCGTCTATTTTGTCTATCTGATTGGCAAATCGATCTACAAAGTCCTAGGAATGGCGGAAAAAGCTGCCAAGAAGGTTCCTGTTCCTCATGGCGAAAAGAAGGTCAAAGAAAAGGAGGAAAAAAAGGAACCTGATAAACGTGACAAGAAGAAGGAAAAGGAACTGGAAGAGCGTGAAAAGGACTTGCAGAAGAAAGAGCAGCAAATAAGATTTGCGTCGGCAATCCAGAAAAAAAGAAGACCAGGAAGCTGGGAGAAGGACTATGCTGAATTAGAGGTTAAAGAAAAGCCAAAAAATAGTCACATAACGCCGCTGTCGATAATAGAGCATAAGAAGAAAAAGAAACGTGAGGAAGATTAATTTAAATAGATTATATATATCAACTACCTATGAAGCTGTTCGGAAGGTATTTGGTTTCTGCTGAAGAGGCGTCATTAAGAGACCATCCTAAATATGAAAGCCTGGTTCGTCCAGGAAAAACTTATATAAGTCAATGCTTCGGAGAAGTTCATTCCCTGGGAATAAGCGGAGACTCCATGCTGTATGTTCTGGTTTCTGCACTAGATGATTTAAGCCGCGTATGTGATGCACTTTTAGAAGGATCTAGTACGCACCGTTTAACGGTAACGAACGTCGCAGACGATAGCATACCAGAAGACCTGCGAAAAGAATATGAAAAAGCTACATGGTTGCCTAGGCATGTAGAATCGCTAGCAGCAACTGGAATCCATAGTTAAGGCGTGTGTTTTTTATCCTATATTTATTCCAGCGCTCGGTATTGTTATCTTGCTGGCGCTGCCGGAAAGCGTAAACACTACATTGTTCTTGTAAAATTCAAAGCTGCCTGATGGCGAAGTTATTGTTATATCTCCGGAAAACTGGGTCGTGGCACCTCTTGCGGTTAGTGTTCCTGTTGTGCCTTTTATTGTTATATCTTTTGCTGTCAGGTAATCAGCGGACATGCTCGTAAACGTTGAGTTTGATGATATGGTTTCCTGAACGGCGATGGTTATTTCCGGGAGCTCTATTTTCCCTATTTTGCCATTGAGAATCAGTTCGTTGCCTCTTATTGAGCCTGAGCCGGTAAAATTATAAATTGACATGCTTTTCGTGCTAAAGGTGCCGCTCTTAAGGGTCGCTGTTGTGTTGCCAATAACGGTAATGTTGGTTGGGTTTTTGGCCGAAAACTCTATGTTTGGGTACTTGTCGGCGTTGAATGTAAACTCAATGCTGCCTTTGGAGCCGGAGCCAGTCAAAGAGGACAGTTTTCCGCCGATAGTATCAAAAAACCCGGAAACCATAGGATTGGTTCCGACATAGCCTGCTGCAAGAGCCATAACTATTATTACAGTCACAACTATTTTCCAGTCAAACATGTTTCTAACTTAGGCGTCCCTGCTTAAATAATATATTTCAATACATTTCTTTTTCCAGGTGTGTTTTCTTTTTCCAAGGTTTTTCTTTTCGAAAGAAAAAGCTTATTTAAGGATTACGCTCTATGTTGTTGTAAGCTAATTTGGGTGTGTTAATTATGCTGTTTCAAACTGATATTGCTGGTACTGTAGTTTGGTTTGTGCTGTTCTTTGCACTCATATTTTTGTATCCAAGAATTATGCTGTCCCAGCTCATCTACAAAATAGAGCAGTCAGCTGTGCGGATAGAAAACATGTCACAGGATGCTATGAAAATCACCGCGAGAAAGGTGGACAAGAACGTCTCCAAGGAACTCAAGAACAAGATAGAGCAGTTCAGTGATTTCTTTGTTATCGAGCCTTCTAACATCGATCCCTATGGACTTGTCAAAAAAATAGACCATACTATAAGAGGGATGGAAAGCCGATTTGACGAGTTTGTCGAGGAAGTGGCTGGAGACAAAAGCTACAACGAAAAGCAGGAAATAAACTATGGTATAAGGGCGACCATAGGACTGAGACAGATATCAAAGATTGTGCGCCATTATGTGGAAATGGCAAAGAAATTCAAGAACCTTCAAATCGCTATGATACTTCAGATGCAATTACCTATCATAGAAAAAATAGCAGAATCAGAGATAAAAGGTGCTGAAGCCTTTGTCAATGGCTGGCCCATAGGCGATTCCATAGGCCCACTCGTTGCTGCATCGCTCATGGAAAATAGCAAGGAAACAGCTGAAGACATAATGGCAGGCACAACAGTAATAGAAGGCAGGAAATGTTTTGTGCTTAAGGCAAAGGGTCCTTCTCCTCACCTGGGCAGGGACGACGAGGCGATATCAGCTATAATGAAAAAGAACAAAATTGCAAGGATAATAACCATAGACGCAGCTCAGAAGCTGGAAGGCGAAAAATCCGGCTCTGTTGCTGAGGGTGTTGGCTTTGCCATGGGTGGTTGGGGTCAGAGGGAAATGATAGAAAACGCCCTGATGGCGAAGAAAATGCCCATAGACAGCATTGTAGTAAAGGTTGGCATGACCGATGCAATAACACCAATGACAAAGGAAGTATACGAATCGGTGCCAATCGTTCATAGCTTCATAAAAAAAGCAGTAAGACGCACCAAGAAAAATGATAAAATCATAATTATAGGTGTTGGGAACTCTTCTGGAATAGGAAACGACAAGAAGGAAATTGAAAAGGTAAAAGAAATCGTAGAGATGCTGGACAAGAAAAAGAAGGAAGAGGAAGCAAAGCAGAAGAAAGGCGGCTGGTTCTAGAACCAGCAGTTTATATTGGCCACCATGAATTAGGCGAACTGAACATTTCTATTTCTCTATCCAATAAATCGTTTCTAAAACCGCTGTCTTTTGAAAGGCGATATTTTTTTCCAGCAAGCAAAACATTATAATAAACATACCAGTTTGCTTCCGAATATTCTGCTCTCAGCGAAGCAGTGTCATGTCCTAATTCGAATGTCGTATTCAGGCCTATGGCGACAGCAGGGCTTCTGTTTTTTCCTCTGGCACAATAAGCAAATAAAGCACCACACTGATCACGATATTGTCCAAATTCAGCAACCAACCGTTCTGCCATTATTTCATTAAAAAGAACATCTCCGATGTGCGCTATGCCAGGCCAAACATCACTGAAGTCATAACTTGTTTTTTGCAGCCAATGTGACGATTCCACCAAAGGAAAGGATTTCGCTTCATCTGGTCGTACAATTCCAATAACATAAGTGGGCTTTGAAGGCACAAAAGAAATAGCTCCGTCCAGCGGACTTATATGGATATCCATAATAATTACCAAACCAAAAATTTTTACTTCATTCTAAAGGAAAGCAAATATGGTTGCCCTTCTAATTTTTCCGTCCATCTATCATAGTCTTCACCGGAATTGAATCCGGCTCGTCTAAGCTCGTCTACGTTAGGCCAGTAAATAAGATTAGATTCTATTCTATCCATATATTTTCTAAATATAGGGCTTATTGTACCGGTAGTGCTAACTCCGTCATCATACAAAAAATGAAGGCCGTCTGCAGTTCTTGATGAAAATGCGTATTTGAAATCAGAATCATCTATTTCTGCCCTGAGGAGGTCAAGTGTTTGCTGCATAATTATCAATGGCTGTTTGACTTCAAAGAACTTAAGCTGAAAAACAGTAAATTTTCGTGATTTTCCCGCAGTCCGTGCGTGATTTTCTTTTGCTTTAAGAGCTTTTCATGCGGAGGTATTTGTTACTGGTCAAGAGATATATTTATATAGTTTTTGCCGGATAGAGACAACTATAGAGGGGTAAAAATGGTCGCAAGTTCAAAGGTATTGGACGCACTAAGGACAATAGGTCTAAACAAGTATGAGCGTAACTTATGGGTAGCTCTGCTTTCACGTGGCTCTTCTACAGCCGGTGAACTTTCTGATATTTCTAATGTTCCGCGATCAAGATGCTATGATGTTCTTGAATCGCTTGCTGACAGGGGATTTGTAATAGTCCAGCCAGGCAAGCCGATGAAATATGTTGCAATACAGCCTCGTGAAGCTCTGGAAAGGTTAAAGAAAAAGGTACATCAAGAAGCTTTGGAAACAAGCGACAAGGTGGACCGCCTTGTGAAGAGCGAGCACATCAAAGAACTGGAAAGGATACACAAAGACAACATAAAAACAGTTAAACCTGAGGACCTCACAGGTGCTTTGAAGGGTCGCTATGCAATGCTGCAGCAACTTGAGACGATGATGAAAAATGCCAAAAAGACCATAAAGCTCATGACAACAGAAAATGGCCTTGCGGAGCTTGTGGAAAATCATACTAATGTTCTAAAGAAAGCATCAGATGCAGGCGTGAAAATACAGATAGCTGCGCCTGTTACAAAAAACACCCTAGAGCATGCAAGAGCTCTTTCCAAGTATGCCCAGGTGAGAAGCACAGAAGATGTTGACATCATAGAGAAGTTCCTTGGACGCATGTGTGTTGTGGACGGTGAGGAATTTATTCTTGGTCTTACGGATGATGTGAAAGTTCATCCAACACAGGATGTTGCTCTTTGGACACAAAGTTCCCACGCAACGGCAAATGTCTTTGAACCATTGTTCGAGCACGTATGGAACAATTCAAGGCCTGTGAAGTAGATTAATTCTATTTTTGAGAGCAGTATAATACCTCATTAATGCCTTAATATTATTTTTGCAACATAACTAATTATGGAAATTACGCCAGGCAAAATAAAACTCGACCGGGAACTGTCCGAGCTTGATAAATTCGCAATAAGCTTTTGCAAAGCAATCAACCGTCTTACGCCATATGTCATAGTAAGCGGATATGTTTCGATTCTCCTTGGCAGGACTCGCGGCAGCGAAGACATAGATATGCTGATTCCTGAAATGCTGAAAAATGAATGGGAAGATATTCATAAAGCCCTGGAAAAAGCAGGATACGAATGCATAAATGCAGGAGTTCATGAGTCCTTTTCATATCTCAATGACAATATTGCGGTAAGATTCGCGCTAAAGGGAAAACCGATTCCTAACATGGAAATCTTGCTTGCTACAAATAAAATTCAGAGGGTTGCACTAGAAACTTCCATTGCCGCAATCGTTGGGAAAGATAAGATCATAATATCAAACCTTGAACTCCAAATAGCGTACAAGGAAAATGTCCTGAAGTCTCCAAAAGACATGGAAGACGCCAGACATCTCAGGCAGATATTAGGAAAGGCTATAAACATGAAAAAACTAAAAGAATATGAAGTGATGCTTAAATGAACAAGAACCAAGAGCAGCGAATGGCTTTCATAGATTTCTGGGCAAACTACGTTAGGACGCATGATGACAAAGAATGGTCGAGGCTTCAGAATACTGTAATTAATCAGACGCCTGGAATGACAGCAGAGCAGTTCCTGAAGATGAAGGGACACCAAGCGAAGCCTGTGAAGTAGGCTAATTTTTTAGTCGTATGCGACTATTTTACAAATTCCACGTTTGACATGTCTTTGAAAGCTATGTCTCCTGTTAGGAACTTTATCCTGTTTTCTAATGCTGTCATGTACCCTATGCAATCCACGTATGACATATTTTTCTTTTTGTTGTCAAGGCGAAATTTCATTGCCTTGACCAAAATGTCATCTGACACTTCGATTTCTGCGTCCTTGAATTTTGAGAAAACTTCTCTGGCACTGGCTTCGCCTTTTTCGGCCATTACTATGTAAAGAAGCTCGGCTAAGTTGAAGCGTGTCGTTGCTATTGATTCTTCCATGAATCTTACATAATTCGGATTGTTTTTTATTATTTCAATCAGCGCATAGGTGTCAAACAGATAGTTTACCATCCTTTTCGCACCTCGTCCTTTAATTTTTGTGTTGGCGTTTTCCAGTCAGGCAAAGATCCAAATACATCCCTTACTTTTACCTGCTTGCTTATCTTAACACGTATTGTCTGGCTTGGCCCCAAATCTTCCTTTTCCACGACGTCCTTTGGAATTATGATTCCCAAGGATCCGCCTATTTTCATGGTCTTGCATTCTATCTCAGTCATATTATATCACCTTAAACTAAGTTATATTTTGTTTAATTATCTATATAAAGCTTTTGTCATTTAACTCTAGGTATGAAAGAACTCAAGGACTGTAAAGTAAGTTAATTCTTCAGGAACTTCTCGTAGGCAGCAATAGAATTGTCAATAAATGAAATATCTTTTATTTTCTTGCTGTCAGGATTCTCACGATATTCTTTTATGTAGTCAATAGCTTCGCCAATGTTCTCGACGACCAAATCAGAAACAGTTAAGATAAACGGGTGTATCCAATCCTGAATAATAGGAGATCTCTCAAATTATTGAACTTTAATATTATGAGATCTCCTTTATAGCAAACTCAACAAAAGTTCAAATATCATTGAGATTTGCTATAAGTGTCCTGTCAAAAATCATACCAGATCTTCTATGGTGCGTATTCTTTGGCAAAACTGTAACAACCGGTTTAGAAAAGTATTTCGCCACGATCATTTCCTGCGATGTGCCTGCACCGAGTTTGCTTTCAGCGTTATAGCTCTACAAGGAAACAAACAAGATATTACTTCCTTGTGAGCTATATGTGAACCCAGTAAATCATGTCCGAAACCTTTACTGGGTTAACTATAACTACCACCAGATCTGAGATTTTTATCCGGTGCAAACCATGACCAACCAGCAGAAACGGCATTGTTTCGTCCCGCCAAGCATCACCATCAGCAAACTCTACGTCATTGAGAACAGAAAGCTTATTTTTGTACTCGGTCTTCCAGTCAGTCCAACCTTTTCTTTCGCCGTCGCCTTTTGGTATAGAACCTATCATGCATATCCTGAATGGCATATACGTAACATACAAAAAACGTATTTAAGCAAATCACGTATTTTAGCTTTTGCTACATCATTTACAAAGATTCTATGTACCTCACACCAGAAGACGAGAAAATGCTCAATGGTAGTATAGAAATAATGAGCCGTATTTTTGAACGATTAAGAGACATGCCCACTGAAGAAGCTGTAAGAGACATATCTGAACTTGATAAGGAAACACGAGAACGATACGCACGCAAGGACAGAAAAGACACGCGCATGTTTGACATTGTTGCAGAAGATGCTATTTCCATTGGCGATGGTTTTAGCGGTCATATGGATCATATGTTAAGAGTTTATAATCAAACTGGCGTGATCGTCACAGAAGAGTGCGGAAGAGTGCCGCGAAAACTTCGGATAGAACATACCACGCCAACAATTATAAGCGATCCTGTTGATGGCAGCTCTTATTTTGATGATGTCATTAGAAGACTAGGCAAACCTGGTGATAGAGTTGGAAAAGTTTTTGACAGGGAAGTAGAGTTGGTGCATGCAATGTCACGAAGGCATGCGTGCAACACATCCGTCACACTAATTAGAGACAATATGATAAAGTACTCTGTTGTTATGAATCTTTTTACAGGAGATATTTATGTGGGTTCGCCAGCAGGGGTCTTCATGGGTGACATAAAGAATGCAAGAACTTTAGCCGACATACACACACGTGTCGAATTTGATGATAGTGAAAATCTTGTAATGCTTTGTTATACGAGACAGGAAGGAAAATATGAAAGAAATAGGCAAGGTACGCATCTTAGATTATTGTCTATGGACGAAGCTTCTGGCAGAGAGATAGGCCCTATAGGCCCAATGAGATTCACATATCTTGCACGTCTTGGCGATGAGAACGATTCTAAGATAGGCGTAGTTGCCCACAACGGGGAAAAGGTCCAGGAAGCTCTTCCCAATGTTGTCATGGCACTTTTCTCAAAAGGAGCTCTACAAGCCTATAAACTCTTCTGCGACCAAGAGTATACAGAGCAAAGAACTGGTATGCAGCTTACACCAAATTTCGCAAACAGTCTTTACAGTGACGGCCTTCTGCGCAATACTGGCGTCCGATCGGTATTTTTTAATAATTATGACTATCCAAGCGATTTTAGGGATACGACAGCGATTATTTCGCCCAGTAATGATGCGGCACTAACAATGTTCACAGGAATGGTATCAAGAGGATATGCAGTAAGAATTGTTTAATAATTAGAGGTGGTCTAAATGTCAGTCAGAATAAATCCCAGTGTAAGTTTAAGCGGGGCGGATCCGGAATACCCTTTGGTTTTAAGCTACGAATCCGGCGATTTAGAATCACCTCGTCCACAACTAACATTTAGCTTGCGATACAAAATTAGGATCGATGGCGATTGTCCCTACAGAATAATAAGCGGTGTAGTAGAGCAAGCTGGCATGTCGTCAAGGGACTGCTTGGATGATGAAGATGCAACGGAGTTAATGTTAGATGCGGAACGCGAATCCGTAGGCGAAGTGACAAAATACCTAAAAGAATTATTTTCCGGAGCAATACTTTCAGGCTCTGTAAGAGGTACTAGCTGGACATTACGCAGCCAGGAACGTGTATATAGAATCGGAAAAGCTCGTTACACTATTGAAGCTGTGGAAGAGGTCCATGATGCGTTCGATGAGTTTGAACATTACAATTTTAGACCAGATGTAACAGTAGAAGCAGACTCTACAGACGAGGCGATAGCAATAGGGGGACGTTTACACCAAGAGGCAGTAGAGAGGGAAAGACGAGAAGGTGGTTTCATGGGTTCAGGATCTTTTTATGCTATTGTCACAAGAGTTCTGAAAAATGGGCAAGTTGTATTTGAACAGGAGCCGCCAGAACACGCGCTATAACCCTGTTGTTAAGAACTTTTCATTTAATTTCTACTTATGATAGCACAACGACTGCTCGACGACATAAGAAGCGGAAAAATAAAAACCGTTGAGGAACTGGAGCTGGCGAAGATAAAACTTGCTCAAGGCGATCTCATAAAAAACTCCGATATCATTAATCTTCTTTCAAAAAACGATGCCGATTACGACCGTATTCTTAAGCTGCTTAAAATAAAAAATGTCCGGACTGCTAGCGGTGTGGCGAACGTAGCAGTCATGTGGATGCACGAGAAGCATGAGAATAGTTGTCCTGCTAATTGCATCTATTGTCCATCTTCCGAAATAGCGCCGAAAAGCTACACCGGCGTTGAGCCCACAACACTGCGAGCTATTCGAAACAACTACGATCCTTTTCTCCAAGTCACCAATAGAATCAAGCAGCTAAATCTTATTGGACACTCAACAGACAAATGCGAACTGATAATAATGGGCGGCACTTTCCTTGCTACTCCGAAAAGCTTTCAGGATGAGTTCGTCAGACGTTGCTTAGATGGTTTTAATGGATTCGAAAGCAGTGACCTGGTTTCTGCCCAGTTAGCAAACGAGGCCGCAGCAAACCGATGTGTTGGCTTAACAATAGAAACACGCGCCGACTTCTGTTCGCAGGAGCAGATAGAACAGATATTGAAGCTCGGCTGCACGCGTGTCGAGATTGGTGTGCAGAGCACGGACGATAATATTTTGAAATTAGTCAACCGGGGGCATAACGCGCAGGCAAACGTAGATGCCATAAAGCGCCTGAAGGAAAGCGGGTTGAAAGTTTGTGTGCACTGGATGCCAGGACTTACTGGTCTTTCTGGAAAAATAGACGAAAAGAAAGAAATAGAATTATTCTCGCGCATTTTCACATCTGATTACATGCCCGATGAGCTGAAAATTTACCCAACGCTTGTTGTGGCCGGGACTAGACTGTACGAATTATGGAAAAGCGGGAAGTATGCGCCTCTTACAAACGAACAGGCAATTAATCTGCTTATAGAGTTCAAGAAAATTGTTCCGGCTTTTGTGCGAATAAAACGTGTCATGCGCGACATATCAGAGCACAAATCAGAAGCTGGCGCAAGTGTAACAAATCTCCGGCAGCTTACAAAAGAGAGAATGAAAAAAGAAAATGTTGAATGCCGGTGCATAAGATGTCGTGAGATCGGACATGTGGAAAACATCGATGAAAATATTCAGATGAAAATGCTGGAATACGAAGCCTCTGGCGGCAAAGAGATATTTCTGAGCTATGAAAGCAAGAATGCACTTTTTGCCTTTTTACGATTGCGTCTGGGTGATATCGCAAGGATACGTGAACTGCATGTGTACGGCAACGTTGTCCCGATAACAAAGAGAAGTGATAAAGATGCACAGCATACAGGTCTAGGTAAAAATCTTATGGAAAAGGCGGAAAAGATCGCGAAAGAAAACAGCTGCGCAAAAATATCGGTAACCAGCGGGATCGGAGTAAGGCGATACTATATTGATAATTTTGGATACAAAAAAGACAGATATTACCTTTCGAAGTATTTATAAACTCCAAATTTTTTGGGTCTTATCGTTTTTATTTATTTCATAAAAAACTCTTCCTTCAATTCTTTTCTTTTTCAAAAATCCATTTTTTACGAACCATTTTAGTGTATTCTGAGGCGAATTATACATCTTCAAATTATAATAAATTTGCCATTCTTTCATTGTAAAGCTATTTTCCTTGAATGGTCTTAATTTCTGAATTTTTTTAGTTTCCTCGCAGTTTCTAAAACCTGTTAAAAATTTTGCATATTTGTTCGTATTAGTTAATTGATTAAATGGAAACATTTCGTATGAATATATTTTATAAAAATTATCCCAATTGTTTATTGAAATCTGATTTATTCCTTCACTAAAATCTATATCCAAACTCTTCAAAAGCCTTTTAATGAATTCTCTATTTTCGCCCTTAACTTGACCAATTTGAATAGATTTCAAAACGTCTTTCTTACAATAAACACATCCCTCGCATATCAAAAGTCCTCTTAGAAAATCTTTTGACCACTCCTTATATTTAAGAGCTAATTCTTTAGAGGCTTCTATAGTATTCAATAATAAAGGTTTGACAATTGTATTATCAATTGAAATGGTGAATATACCGTTATTTTCTATCAGACCCGAATAAAGATTTTTCCTTTCCCTTATTTTTAATTTTTCTTTTATTATTCTAATTTTTATATTTTTAATCCAAAATTCCTTTATCTTTTCATCATCAAATTGAAGCTTTTTTGAATTTATATCTATTCTATATTTAGGCGTATATTGTAGAAAAACAGTATTTAGAAATTTTATAAATGTATTTATTATATCTGGTTCTGTATTACCAAGCGATATTTTTGCATTATATGCTCCAATAGACTTTGTAACACCTTCAGAAAAATAGATGCTACAAGCTTGGAAAAAAATACTGTTCAATTTTACATAGCGTTTAATTATTATAGTCGATCTTTTCCAAGAATTCTCAGACCATAAAATAATCTTATCTTTTTGTATCTCAGCAAATAAAGGCAAACATTTTCTTGACCTTACAGATTCTAGAGTTGTTAGAGGAAGAATAGAAGCCATATCCAAAAGTGTATTTTCATTTTTCCTTATCAGTTTTAATTTATTTTTCCTTACTATATATTTTGAATTTTTGGGATCTGCCCATCTTGGATTATATTTTATAACATTCTTTAATGCAGTATTGTAATCATATCTCGCTATTTTGCATAATTCTTTCAAAATATCTAAAGGCAATAAAATATCCCAGCCATGTATATGTTTTCCAATCCTCCAAGATTTTATTGTTTCTCTAATTATTTTCCTATTAGTCTTCGAACTAAGATATTTTGCTAATCTTGTTTGCGAACCTATTTTTTGTATGGCTACAGAAAAAATTCTTTCTCGTATATCAGATTTTAATAAAACCGAAACATTGCCCATACATTCCTATGGTATAGATAGTATATAAAACTTATTATAAATCAGAATATATATTCATACTGAAAATCTTGGCTACGCCTTTGAATCTCCATATATGACGAAAAAAATGTAGGTTAGCATAATTTTAAGAACTCAGTCAGGCATATAATATTGGGTATTGGTCTTTTCTTTACGGTGATTACTATGACGCTCGAACAAGAGATGCGACATGAGGTCGCGAGGCTTGAAAGAGAACTTATGTCAATAGATATAGAGCTAGAAAAAGTGAACTCCAGAACAGTACAGTTACTGGACACGAGAAAGAAAATGGAATATGACCTCAGAGTACTGCGTGGCAGTGTTGATGAGAACTACATAAGAGGCCTCGAGGAAGAAAGTTTGGCAAAATTTATTGGCAAAAAAATAAAAGTCTGAAAGACTAGCTCTACTTCTTCACGATTTTATTTTTACTTCTAGAAAAAATTCTTTTGTAGTGATGGGTATATTTATGTCTGTACCTGTAGAGTGCGTAGATAATCGCTATCACAACGATAACAGTCAGTATATTTTCCATCAGATTTAGTTTTCCCGCAATGGTGACATAGGCTGAACCGAGTTCCCATCCAACCAGACTGAGAATAAACGTTCGTGGGATTGAACCTATAAACGTGGCTACTGCATATTTCTTCCATGATAGCCGCAGCACGCCGGCGGAAAGCGATACGATAGCAATGGGAAAGAAAGGTATGGCACGTAAAATTGCTATGGTTATCCATGTCTTACGGCCTTTTTCCAGTTTCTTCTCCTGAGCCTCCACTGTTGCCCATGATATTCGGAGAAATTTGTGAAATTTTGTTACAAGCCTACGGCCGCCAAAATATCCTATGCCATAGGCAAAAAAAGACCCAATGGTTGATGCTATGGATGCGGGAATAACAATCGTAAAAAATATTCTTGACATAGCATCCCAAAACGCGATGTCAGGCGGTATGAGAATGAAGCTGGCACCCATTATCACGAGAGGAGAAGGCACGGGCAACAGGAGCTCCTCGAGAATCACAACGATAAACACACTGAAAGCGCCATAGGCATGTATAATGGAAAGAACCCAGGTCACGAGACCGCTCAATATTTCAGAAAACATAAATAAAGTTTATATCCGCAAGCTAAAATAATACAACGCGTCTATTGTCTGTTTTTTATTTCTTTAGTTATGTGTGCTAAGAATTCTTCCACGTTTACACCGAAGCGTGGCTTTTCACCGCGTGCTCGCACCGCAAGCGTGCCGCTAGCTTCTTCCTTGTCACCTATTACGATTATATAAGGGGTTTTCTGCATCTCCGCATCTCTTATTTTGTAATCAACAGTGTTTTGCCTTAAGTCAGCTTCTGCACGGATGCCTTTTTCCATAAATAATTTGCAAAATCTGCTGGCGGCGTCCGAGTTCCTGTCTGTAAGCGATAAGATTTTTACCTGAATCGGCGATAGCCATATGGGAAGCTTTCCTTCTGTCTGCTCCAAGAGGTATGCAACGAAGCGCTCATAGCTGCCAAGGATTGCCCGGTGAATAATTATCGGCGTTTTCTTATCGCCGTTTGCATCTATGTAAAACATTCCCAGTCTCTTTGGTACAACAATATCAACCTGGGATGTAGCAATGGTTTCTTCCTTACCAAGGGAGTTCTTTATCTGGACATCGATCTTAGGTCCGTAGAATGCTGCTTCTCCTTCTTCTTCTACGAACTTTGCACCGAACTCTTTCATTGCATTCCTTATTTCATCGCAGGCATGAGCCCACTCTTTTGGGTCGCCTGTAAACTTGTCGGGGTTGCCCTTGAAATCAGGAAGCGACAAGCGGAACCAATAGTCCTTTATTCCAACTATTGCGTAGACCTCCTTGAAAAGTCTCAAGACACCAAGAAATTCCTCCTTAAGCTGCTCCGGTGTCATGTAAATATGCGAGTCATTTTGTGTAAATGCCTTGACCCTTATCAGGCCATAGGTAACTCCGGAAAGTTCATTTCTGTAAGTCATGCCCGGCTCTGCTAGCCTTAGAGGCAGGTCGCGGTAGCTTTCTACCAGCTTGTTATAAATCATGTGATGATGAGGACAGTTCATTGGTTTTAGGTAGTAATCCTCACCTTCAATGTCTATGGGCGCGTACATTGAATCCTTATAGTACGGCAAGTGCCCAGTTTTTTCGTAGAGGTGTCCTCTGGTGATGTGAGGCGTGCTGACATAACGGTAGCCGTACTTTTCTTCCATCTGCCGCATGAATTGAACCAAAACATTTCGAAGTGTTTCTCCGTTTGGCAGCCACAAAGGCAGGCCAGCACCTACTTCCTCTGACAAGTGAAATATACCCAGCTCTTCGCCAAGTATTCTGTGGTCATTGGGAGGAAGATTCCTCCGGTCAAGAATTATTTTTCCCCTTGAATCTTGCCTTTCTTTTTTCTCTTTATTGACTGGCTTGATCTTTTCCTGGGCTGCAGATCTTATCTCTCGTGACAGCTCAGAAAGAGGATGACCTTTGCACTTTAGCTCGAAAGACTTGTACCAGCCGAACGGCGATCGATGAACTTCGTAATCTTTTTTCAAACTCTCTGCAATTTTTACTACCATGTTAAGCGCGACAGCGGGCTTAGCGGGCGTCGAACTAAGATGAACAAAAGGATAAACAACAATAGTTTTTGTGTGGACTTGCTCGGCTACTTTTTTAATTTCTTCCACTGTTTTTTCGGCAACGGACTCGTCATCCCCTTCTTCGGAAGAACAAAAAGCGACAAGACACTCCTCGATACGTTCCTTTTCGACATCAGTCTGCTCGGCTGACGCTATAGCCTTCTTTTTCTTTTCGTATTCAATGTAGTCGCAGTGAGTCAAAAGTATTTTCATGCAATCTCTCCAATTATACTGATTTTCGCACTTAAAAACCTAAATGCAATGTCTAAAGAATTAGTATCGGACTGTCCGTAATCCACCGGTCATATCAACCCAACTATTGTTGTCTTGAAGATTATTTAAGCGTTATCAAATAAATATAGACCTGGGGTTTAGTATGGAATCTTTAGATTGGAAGTTGGCTGAATTATACGGAATTATAGTTGGAGACGGTTATTTGCATAAAAATAATTACAGCATAATTGTAGTTTGTAGTTCTGAAGAATCTTACTATCTAAAGAATAGAGTTATGCCACTTTTTGAAAAGTTATTTAACAAAACCCCCTATTTTGCACCTCGTAAAGACAGAAATGCGTATTATATACAAATAAATTCTAAGAGTATCATAGAATTTTTTACAAAAACTTTTTCTATGTCGAGAGGTGAAAAAAGTGGGTATAGGATAAGCAAAAAAATATTGAAAAATAAGAAATTAATGTCACATTTCTTGCGTGGTTTGTTCGATACAGATGGTTGCATAAAATTTTCAAAGCAAACAAGAAAATTTAATTATTACCCCAGGATTCAGTTCTATTTCAAAAATGGTCCTCTTTCTGGAGATTTAGAAAGTATATTGTCAAAATTAGGATTCAAATATAGCAGTTATGAAGATCACAGATTTGGTGGTTTGAGAGTTATTCAAATATCAGGAAGCGAAAATCTAAAAAAATGGGTTAAAGTAGTAGGCAGCGCAAATTTAGTGCATATAACAAAGATTTTACAGTGGAAAAAGGACGGTTTTGTTGTACCAAAAACAACGCTAGATAAAAGAATTAAGAGGTTAGGCATAAGTACAAAAACATTGTTAAACTGTAGAAGTATTAGCCCTGTACAGCCCCGTGGAGAAGATTAGATAACTGTAGTCTTCACGGAATGTAGCGGTCAAGCATAGAAGCCTTTGGAACACCTTTTCTTAGAAAGAAAAGCTGTACTAAAAGAATGGTGTTAAGAAAGCTTCGGACGACGGTTCGAATCCGTCCGGGGCTATACCTCCACTAAAATAGGCTTAAAATTTGTTTCTATACAGTTTATTATTATGCAACCAGCTGACAGAACAAAGAACGTCAAATATTCCATAAGAGACATTGCGGTGCTTGCAAAGCAGGTTGCCAAAAAAAGAGACATGATATACCTTAACATAGGTGATCCAAACAGATTTGACTTCAAAACGCCGCCGCACCTTATCGCCGCAGTGATAAAGGCGATGAAGCAGAACAAGAACTTCTATGCAGATTCGATGGGCGAACCGGAAGCGGTGGATGCCATAGCTGACTACTGTCGCAGCATCGGAGTGAATGTACTCAATGGCGACATAGTTGTAACATCCGGAGTGTCTGAAGGTATAGGAATGTGCTTCGCTGCTCTATTCAATCCCGGAGACAATGTCCTTATACCAAAGCCATCTTACCCCGTATACAGCGCTTATCTCAATCTATACGATATTGGCATAAACTTCTACACACTCAACGAAGATATGAACTGGAACTTGGACATAGACAACATTGAAAAGAACATTAATGAAAAAACAAAGGCAATTGTTATAATAAATCCGAACAATCCAACTGGAGCAGTATATGACAAGCAGACACTAAAGGACTTAGTAAACCTGGCAGGACAGCACAACCTTCTGATTTTCTCGGATGAAATATATGATGAGCTGATTCTTGAGGGAAAAATGTATCACACAGCTGCTCTTTCGAAAGAGGTTCCGGTAATAACGTTCAACGGTTTAGCAAAGAATTTCTTGGCGCCGGGATGGAGAACTGGCTGGCTTGCAATAAAGGATGTTTCCGGAGAACTGAAAGAAGCGAAGAACGCTCTTTTTCAGTTAGCTCGAGCGCGTCTTTGTTCTGTGACGCCGCAACAATATGCTGTAAAGCCGGCGCTGGAAGGTAACCGAAAACATGTAAAAGACGCTGTGAAAAAATTGCGCAGCAGGCGTGATATTATATACAAAAGAATAAATGAAATAGAGGGCCTCAGCGTGAAGAAACCACATGCAGCTTTCTATGCCTTTCCTAAAATAAATTTCAAAATGGATGACAAGCTATTTGTCACAAAGCTGATCGAAGAAGAGGGTGTTGCCACTGTCCATGGGTCGGGCTTTGACATGCCGGAACATTTCCGCATTGTCTACCTGCCACAGGAGCCGTTGCTCAACGAGGCTCTTAACAGGATTGAAAGATTTGTGAAAAGGAACCGTGCTGTATAGCATTATAAACCGTTCGCCACATATTTTACTTATGATAGTTGTTCTTCGCCTTGGCCATCGCTTAGGTCGTGACCAGCGTATTTCCACACATTGCGGACTTGTTTCACGGGTGCTCGGCGCTGACAAAATAATCTACAGCGGTGAGCAGGACAGTGGAATAATAAAAAATATAGAAGAAGTAAGCGTCAGATGGGGTGGTTCTTTTTCTGCAGAATATCAAAAAAACTGGAAACCTGTAGTAGAAGAATACAAAAGAAAAAAATTCTCCGTGGTTCATTTGACAATGTATGGACAACAAATACATGAAAAAATAAAAGCTCTTAGAAAAAAGACAAATATTTTAATTGTTGTCGGCGGTGAAAAGGTGCCGCCGGAAATCTACGCGGCGGCTGATTACAATATAGCCATAGGCAACCAGCCACACAGTGAAGTGGCGGCGCTGGCTATATTCCTGCACGAATATTTCGCCGGCAAAGAACTGGAAAAAAACTTCAAGAACGCGAAATTAAAGATAATCCCGCAGGATCGGGGAAAGAAGGTAGAGGAATCGTAATGTTTTTTCTATTTAAATTTAATAATCATAGCTAATTCATGTGCGGCATTGTGGGTGCTTATTCTGTTAACTGGGAAAATGTCATTCCGTTAACATGCATTTCTGCGCAGTTCGAACAGAACAGAGGCGGAATTTATCCACAGGGTGTTGGGCTATCTGACGGCAGACAAACTTATACAAGTTCAGAACCCGCGTCTCAATTTTATCCAAGATATTTCAAAAGCCCACAGCGACATATAAGCATAGCCGGATTGAGGTATGGAACAGATGGAAGCAGAACAGACGAGGGAAACATACCTCCTATAGAAGTTGATCTGGAGGGATTGAAAACTCATATATGCCATAATGGTCAAATACCTTACGCGAGTGTTTTGAGGGACTGGATAGAAACAAAAACATCTTACAGACATAAAAGAACAACGGATACAGAGACCCTAGCTGCATTTCTTTTGAATGAAATATCTGAAAAAGGTAATGTAGCAGATGGAGCAAAAGAACTGGTTAGAGAACTTGAAGACGCCGCATTTTCTGTTGTCGCGATCCTGCCTAACGAAAATACGCTTGTGGCATTCAGAGACAGAAACGGCTACAGACCATTATATGTTTATCAAAACGATAAGCGTGGACTTTATGCCATTGCTTCAGAAGATCCTGCGCTCAGTAACAATCCATATATTGATATGGATGATGGCAATATCAGGGAAGTCCAGCCAGGTGAAGTTATAGTAATTGACATAAACGGCCTCAAGAGTTACCCATCAGAACCGCCTGTAACAGCACTAACTCCATGTAAGCTTGAAAGAATATATTTTGCAAGGCCTGACACAGACGACGGCTTAGTTTGTGACAATAGAGTCAGGTTAGGTAAAAAGTTGCATGAACTCAACCCTGTAGATGGATTCTATCATGTTATACCAGATTCGGAATCTGGAGATTATGCTGCAATGGGCTATGCGCACGCTTCAGGAAGGCCATTGTACAAAGCAACCCCAAAAGAAAGATATCCTATAAGACTACAAGATGGCGCATCACTTGCTCAGAGAAGTTTTATGACATTTGACCACATGAGCAGGCGATCTTTGGCAGGAAGTAGACTAAAACTTAACAGGCTTGTAGCAGAGAGGGATGTTTTTGTTACAGATAGTATAATACGTGGCACGGTGATACGGCAAAATCTTAAGTTGCTTCACGCAATGGGTGCTAAAGAAGTTCATGTCAGAGTCACTTTTCCGCCAACAACAGATGTTTGTCATCAGGGTATTGATTTTCGCGGGTCACAAGAATTAGTGATGCGTATAATAGACCCAGATATTCTAGATATTTACAAAAACTCTCACGGAATAGACGAAATCAATGTAGCGATGCAAAAATGGGCAAACGTGTACACTCAGGGAAGCCCTAATGTTGCTTCTTTTTGCTATATGCCTATAGACGGATTTGAAGAAGTAGTAGGAAAAGGTTGTATGAGATGTCTTGGCAAAGATCACGACGGAGGAAGATATGACGGTCAGATAAAACTGCCGCCGTTTTTGAGGGAATTTAGTGGAAGGGAATATATACAATACTATTAGTTAATCGGTGGAATTATTTTCTCGACAGCAGCACAACTCTG
>ERZ1292640.980-Hain-H43-02um-R1-980-length-23715-cov-6_pt1 | contig 23715 bp, 20 predicted proteins | sample MGYA00564404_ERZ1292640 | MGnify/ENA primary metagenome ERZ1292640 (study PRJEB36523, sample SAMEA6512636) | groundwater metagenome | collected 2019-01-08 | study: AquaDiva: Metagenomics assemblies of 32 groundwater samples
GGGCTGGGGGGCTGGGGGGATTGGCAATTTTTCGAATATGGGATTAAATATGCGAAATTTAGGGTTTTGGCATTGGGCACATCAAAACCGCTTAATGCCCCAAATATCGCCTTTAATAAGGATATTACGCCCTAAAAGCTACTCCGATTTGAATGAAATTCCCAAACCCTTACGAGAGCAGGCACTACAAGAAGATGATCCTAGTGCCACTTGCCTTGATGCTTATTTCGCTATTTTTCATCCCAAGCATTCCTAGGGGCGTAGATCTTAAGGGCGGCTCACTGATTACCGTCCTAACCGAAGAGCCGGCGGAAAATATGGCGGCAAGGAAATTGGAATTGGAATCTGCGCTTTCGAAAATTGCGCCGGATACCTCGGTTAGGCAATTCGAAAACCCATCGGGAAGGGGCTTTGAAATTGAGGTAGGCGCAAGTGATGTCCTGGATAAGGCCGAGGGGCTACTAGCCTCCCTTAGGGCATCCGAATCGGCGCTTACAAATGAAATGCTGGTTCTTCAAAACCTCGAGGCAAACGAGGTAGATAAATCAAAGGTGGATATCCAACGGCAAAAGGTGGAATCACTAAAGACAGATTTCGTAGCGCAGGGCAATTCACTTCTTGCGCAATTGAAATCGGATAAAACAATTATTGATTATTCCCAAGTGGTTTTGGTTGCGGAAGGGGAATATCAGGCTGCAAGCGGAAAGGCGCGCGAGGACATACTAGGGGCGATACGGGGGGTGATTGCGGTTAAAACCTACAGCTCAAAGGAAGTTGGCGCGAGCCTTTCTAGGTTCTTCCTTTCAAAGACAACCGAAATCCTGCTGGTTTCCCTAATTGCTGCGGGCCTTTTTGTCGTCTTGATTTTCAGGGGGGCGGTGGCTTCCATTGCCGTCCTTTTTGGCGCATTTGCCGACCTGATAATTACGGCAGGGGTCATGGGCGCGCTTGGAATTCCTCTTAGCCTGGCAACAGTTGCCGCGCTTCTTATGCTAATTGGCTTTTCCATTGATACGGATATGCTCCTTACGATTAGGGCGCTTAAGCGAACAGAGGGGGAGGCAAAAGATAGGGTATACGATGCAATGCAAACCGCGTTCCTAATGAATAGCTGCGCAATTGCGGCATTTTCAGTCCTATTGATTGTTGCAATGTTCCTTCGCATTGAAACATATTATCAGATAGGGACAGTTGCCCTAATCGGGGGGCTTGTTGATTTCATTGCAACTTGGCTTGGAAATGCGGTTCTTGTTTTATGGTATGCGGAAATCCGCAAAACTCGTTGATCAAAATCTATGGGCAACATCATTTCAATTTTCAAAAAACGGCGCGTGCAGCTGCTTTTGGCAGCAGTAGCACTGGCGCTTTTGCTTATTGCATTCCGCGGGATTAATTACGGCATCGAATTCGAGGGCGGGGTTCGAATACCAATCACGCTTATTTCGGAGGGGCGAATCCCTGCGGAGGTGATGAGCCTCACGGCAGATACGCTAAAGCAGCGCATCAACAGCTACGGCCTTTCGCAGTCAATTGTGCGCCCGCTTGGTGAAAAGGAAATAATTGTTGAAATACCAAAAGCGGATGAAAGCGCAATAGCATCAATCCAAAAGATCCTGCGGGAGCAGGGAAGGTTTGAGGCCCTGATTGATGGCAGGCCCGCACTTGAGGGAAAATACGTCCTGCAAAATGCAATCGGGGGCGCAAATGGGGAGCGGGTGTATTCATCCGAAGGCGGCTACCGCTGGGAGCTTGACTTTGCCGTCACAAGGGAGGGCGGGGAGGCCTTTGCAAAAGTTGCGCTTGGAAAGGCGAATTTCCCGGTTTACATGATGCTCGATAGGCCGGAAAATGCCGCAATCATTTTGGATAAATCGCTCTTCAACCAATTCGGGGATTTTGGCAGCTTTGAAAAGGCCATGCAAGAATCGCTGCGCAAGGAAAATTCGAATATCGAGCTGATTTATGCGGATAACCTGAAGGATGATTTGGGCAAGCTTTCTGGAAAGGCACGGGTTGTGATTTCGGAAAATACCTCGAAGGATGATGGATTGATGGCGCTATTGGTTGGGGAGGGCTTTACGAAGGATCCTGAAGGCAAAAAGGTAATTTCCATAAGGCCCGATGCGGATATGCTTCCCGTTACATATTCATCGCAGCTTGGCGTTACGACGGTTTCAAAATGGCGCGCAATTGGCCTTCTTTCCGCGCCCACGCTTTCGGAAGGGCTGGCTACTGGCGTTGCTTCCCAATCCTATTCAATAACGGGTTCGTCAAGCGGGGCTAATCCCGATGAACAGCGCAGGAATGCATTTTCAGAGCTAAAGGAGCTAAAAAGCGTCATCTCGGGAGGAAAACTTCCCGTCAGCACGGTAATTGGATCGGCCTATGTTGTTGCCCCCCAGCTGGGTGAAAAGTTCCTAACCTATAGCTACGCGGGAATGGCTCTTGCCATCCTTGCCGTCAGCATGATTATTTTCATCAAGTACCGCCGGGCTTCGCTTGTCATCCCGATCATCATAATAAGCACGATTGAAATTTTCCTGACAACAACAATCATCGGCGTATTTGGGACGCTTGATCTTGCAGCAGTTGCCGCGCTTATCGCACTGATCGGAACTGGCGTCAACGACCAAATCATAATCACGGACGAAATCCTCAAGCGCGGAAAGGCCCAAACGGAGGAAAGCGCAAGGAATGTCAAGGAGCGCATCAAAAAGGCATTCTACATCATATTTGCGGTCGCAGGGGCGATCCTTGCGGCAATGCTTCCGCTTTTCCTAACCGGCATCGTGGAGGTTAGGGGCTTTGCACTGTCCACAATTGTTGGCGTGATCATTGGGATAAGCATAACAAGGCCGGCATTTGGGGACATTATTGAAGAGCTTGGCCCGTAAAAAACATCCCCGTAATGAAATATGATCCGGTATTTGGCCCTTCTTAAAAAAATAATTTTACCAATAGATGTAAAAAAGCCCCGATCCCCCCCTATGCAATCCAAAAAAGGGAGTTAGCTGAATGGAAAAAAACAAATCCCCAAAATACCTTGGCGCGATGCTTGCGGGCCCTATTTCAAGGTCCGACAAAACGGCCGCCTTGCACCGGGCGTTTCGCGACGGGATTGGGATGATGGAAAACTTCGAGGGGGGAATTGCCAGGGATAGGTCTGAACTTATTTCCGCCCAGGAAAACTTCGCATTCATAAGCGGGGGCCAGGCGGATTGGCTTGACCTTCTTAGGCCCCTTGCAAAAGGACTTGGGGGCTTTGAGAGAAGGCAAAGCGCCGGGGAGGATGCAATTGGCCCCGTCACAAGATGGTTTAGGACCAATTCCTTTTACAGGAAGCCAACAATAATTGAAAAACTCCAAACCAATGGGAGGGAACTCGCAAATGCACTGCCGGATGTGAAAAACGGCGTTGCGTTCCTATTGGGGCCGCATTCGTTTGGGAGCCTGGTTGAAAACAAGCACTATGGGGATAGGCATTCGCTAATGGACGCATACATGGAGGTTGTTGCCGCAAATATGCCCGCTGTTATGGATAAGGGCTATAAGTGCATCCTGTTCCTGGAGCCAAGCGTGGGATACGGGATGTCAACTGGGGCTTTTACCAAAATCGAAGGGTATGAAAAACTCTACCCCGGGGTTTGCGGGAAGGGGATGAAAATAGGATCGCACTTTCCATTGGCGGACGGCGCAAAGGCGCTTCCTTTGGTCGAGGGAACCCCGCTTGATTTTGTCGGAATCGACGGGATACATTCGGATTTTGGCAAGATATCCACATCGAAGGATGTGCTGATCGGGCTTGTTGATGGCGCAAGGGCGGGGATTGAATCGGGCGCCCACATTGAAAAGGAGGCGGCGAGGTTCATTGCAAACGCAAAATTCTCCGGCGGATATTACATCGGGCCAAATGACCGGCTCTTTGATGTGCCTTTTGGCATCGCGATTGAAAAAATAAGGGCGCTTTCACAGTACGGTGAAAAAATAAAATGAGGGAAAAAGCATTCATAACGCAGGAAATTGGAAGCATCCAGCGGCCCATTTGGAGGCAAAAACTTGATGCACAGCCCAATCCGGAATGGATTGCGCAGGCAATGGATTGGGGAAAAAGGCTTGGCGTTGATGAGGCCTACGAACTTGCAAACGGCAACAAAACCGGCCTCTTGCAAAAAAGGGCAATTGAAAGGGGCGCGGAGGATAAGGAGCGGATAATCGAAATCGCATCCATTTACGTAATACGCATGCTTGAATCGGCTGGGCTCGACAGGGTTTTCAACGGCGAGCAGCCACGAACTGAAATGTACGATTTCCTTGCGAAGAATACGTCGGGGATAGAAACGGCAGGAGTCCTTAATTCGTTTGATGCGAATTATTTCAGGAAGGGGATTGTGAACGGGAAGGTTATGGTAAAAGAAGATGGAATCGCATTCTTCGAGTCGGAATACAATTTCGTTTCTAAGCATACCAAAAAAATAGTAAAGCCCTGCCTCACCGGCCCATACACGATGGCGGATTGGTCGTATATCGAGCATTATAGGAAGGCAAGCGAACTAAGGGGCGCAGGCCCATCCCAGGCGCTAAAGGATGGAAGGCGGGATGCGATTATGGCATTTGCCAATGATGTGCTTAATCCAATTGTGAAAAGGCTATCTAGCGCCGGGGCAAAGGTAATCCAGATTGATGAGCCGGCAGCGGCAACCAAGGAAGCAGAAAGCGAAGTGTTCACGCAATCAATCAATGCTAGCTTTGAGGGGATACCCTCTGGTGTGGAAAAAGCGGTGCATTTATGCTATAGCAATTATTCGTCCCTCTTCCCGGCGCTTGCGGATTGCAAGGCAAATAGCTACCTGGTGGAATTTACAAACCATGCCTCGCCCACCAATTTCAAGCCGGATCAGGTGAGCCCCGAAACCTTCAAAATCTTGGAATTATTCGGGGAATACTCGATGGATGTCGATATCGGCGTTGGGGTTATTGATATTCATTCAGACCTGATTGAAACCCCGCAAGTGATATGCGACCGATTGCTTTATGCCGCAAAATTGGTTGGCGACCCGACGCGCGTGCAGGTAAATCCGGACTGCGGCCTTAGGACAAGGCGATGGGTTGTGGCATACGAAAAGCTCCGGAACATGGTTTTGGGATCGGAAATGGCAAGGAAGGAGGTTGGTGATTAAAAAATGAGGGGAGGGCAGGTAATGCTTGAAGTTACGCCGCCGGGCAAGCGCGCAACCCAGGAAGTTGTGGATAGGGCGCTAGAGAGGATCTCTTCTACCGTGGCACGGATTGGCTGCATAGATTTCATCAATATTCCGGAAATTCTTGAAGAGAACCGCGGGGGGATCCCGCTTTATAAAAATGCGAGCACGCGCGAGTTTGGCAGGCGGCTTTTTGAAATGTCCAAAAAGCGCATCATCGTAAACAAAGTGGTCGTTTTCCTCGGGAGCAGGGAAAAATTCGAGGCATGGCTTGACGAAACCACAAGGCATTATGGGATTTGGGATTTCGTGTTTGTGGGTGGGAGCGTAAGTGGCCGCAAGTATCCGGGCCCCACGGTTATCGAGGCGAATTCGATTGCATCAAAAATCCCACATGCGCACATTGGCAACATTTCCATTCCCCAAAGGGAGGGGGAAGTGGAACGGCTTGTTTCCAAGACAAAATCCGGATGCAACTTTTTCACTACGCAAATCATCCTCGATCCTTCTCCTGTTGTATCGTTGCTTGAGAATTACGATAAGGAATGCAAACGGCAAGGCATGGGTCCCTCGCCATTTTTCCTAAGTTTTGCGCCCGCAAGCGATATCGATGATGTGGAATTCCTCGAATGGCTGGATGTTGATGTGCCACTGGCGGTGGAAAAAAGGCTCGTGGGAAGCGCAAGAATGGGCGAAGAATCAATCAAAGTGGCGGGGGAGATCTTTTCCGATATCCTAAGCCATGTGAAAGCCAAAAATATTGGCGTTCCAATCTCACTGAACATCGAGCAGGTATCCCATCACAACTTCGAGCTGGCTGAGGAGATGGCAATAGCCCTTAAAGGGAAGCTTGCAGCTAGCAGCCAAAAATAAAATGGGGTCACGGGGATTTTCTGCCTTGCCCCTTTCTTTCAAAAAGAAAGGTGCGATGGCTCCGCGCCAAAGAAACAATTAGTTCGCGAATCAAAACCTTTTTCTTTTGCGGCGCCACCGCTTTTCTTTTTTGACCTAGCAGACAAAGTCTGCGAGGCCGCAAAGAGCCATATAAGCTCTTTTCGGAAAAGAAAAGCAAGGCTTCGAACCCCGATCCACAGGTATCTTCGAACCTTTCTTGGGAAGAAAGCTTCACCAAAGAAAAGTCATTTCTTGCTCGTCATTATATCCGAGCTCCAACATTGCCATCATCGTCCCCGTTTAGGGACTCAAAATACCCGAAATTAAGAATCTGGAGCCTATTGTTCTACCAGGTTATACTATGACCCCATAAAGCCCTTCGAACAATTCCACAAGAGTATGGCAAGAAGCATTAAAAAACAAAACGGCGATGAAAATAGCTAGGCAATTTCTCATGGTGCGCAAATAGGATTAGGCGCATTTGCAGATTTAGGCTTGGATTTTGGAATATGCAATTGATAAAACCCGCCATCATGATTATTCGGATAACTTATTGAAGGTAAACCATATGTTCGTAATCGGCGTAGACGAGGCAGGCAGGGGGCCGGTGATTGGGCCTTTGATTATTTGCGCGTATGCAATCGAAGGGGAAAAGGAGCCGGAGCTGAAAAAGGAGGGGGTGAAGGACTCCAAACTGCTCTCTGGGAAGGAAAGGGAGCGGATTGCAAAAATATTGGCGCATCACCCCCACGAAATTTGCGAGGTGCCTGCGGAAGAGATAACCCATTACATGAAAAGGAATGTGAGCCTTAACGAGATGGAGGCGGAAAAGATTGCAGCTGCTGTTTTGACATTGTCGATTAGGCTTGCCAAGGGCGCAGGCGGCTTTGGGGGGCAGGCAGGAGAAGTGATCTCAAAGATCTTCGTGGATTCGCCCGATCCGATACCAAAGAAATTCGAGGTGAGAATCCGAAAATACTTAAGGGGAACGCCGCTTGAAAAAACCAATATTGTGAGCGAGAACAAGGCGGATTTCAAGTATTTGTGCGTGGGCGCGGCGTCCATACTGGCAAAGAGCATGCGCGAAAGAAGGGTGGCAGATATTGCCGCGGAAGTAGGGGAGGATTTTGGCACCGGCTATCCTAGCGATGAAAAAACGGTCGAATTCCTGAAAAAGCATTACAAGGATGGGAATTTGCAAAAATACATCCGGCACGGCTGGGCGACGATGAAAAACATAAGGACGACGGAACTCAAGCTGAAGGAATTTTTCTAAATAAAAAAATTTGGCGGAGTATAACTAATTAAATATATTCGCAAATGCCGGCCTACCCTTCATTTCTCATCGTAGAATTCCAAATACGGCCAAACCCACTGGCTCCAGAACTGCGCAGGGTTCCTAACAGGCACGGGAGAAAGCAGATCGGCATTGGGGGCATAATTTTCGCCTTCCGGCAGGGCAAAAAGCTCATGGGAATAAAACATCGCCCCCTCCTCCATTTGATGCTTGAGGTTGCTTTCAAGGATTTCTGGCGCCCTAGAATCCTTAATCCGGGTTAGGAGCCTAAATAGGGCGGGGCTTTCCCTTGGCCAAATCACCGCCTCATGGTACTGCTCATCCCCAAGGAAAATGCGGTTTTTTGAGTTGCGGACAAGAATGCCAAAGAGCAATCGTTTCCGGTACACCAGGGATGTTTCGAATTTGGAAATCAACTTGGAAATTTCCCCATCTGAAAAAAGCTCGGGCACAAGCGCCGCGGAGTAAATTGAGGCGCTGCATTGGAGATCGCTTTTTTCAAAGCTCAAATCAACCATGTCGCAGGCCTTATCCGAAAAGAAAAACGACTTGAAATTAAGCGACGCAGCGGCCTCCATCGCGGAAAATTCCTGCGAAGGGTAAAGCGAATTGAAATCCCTAAGGAACCGGATCCAGAGGGCATTGATTTCAACTAGGTAATAGTTGGGTCCAAGCGCCCAACCCTTGAATTCCTCAAAATTTTGGGATTCGCGCAAATGTTTTTCAATCCAGCGTTCAGGCAGCCTGCAGGGAAGCAAAATGCCCCTCCCGAAATGCTCAGCGTGCTTTCTCGAATCGATCCACGAATAATTTGCAGGGCAGGCAAGAAGGTAGTTTTCAAGGCGCAAACTCCCTTTCGAGAGGGATTGCAAAAAGGAACGGGCAAATTCCCGAAATTTCCTCGAGAATACCTTGTCATCGGAATGCCGCAGGTACGATACCCCGCAAAGAAGGCAAAGCAGGGTAGCATCGGCGGAGGAATAGTCCGTATTTTCGCCGCCTTTTTCCGCGAGCTTGTTTGGGATAATGCCCTCCCTTTGCATGGATATGGCTGCCAGCAGGAAATTCCTAACCTGCAGCCTTTTCATTTTGTGGAAGATATCGAAATTCTCATAAATCCCAAGCAGGGCGTCCCGGAACCATATGTTCCTAAACCAGAATGCACCGGCATCGGGAGCAACCACATCTCCATTTGCGAATTCGAATGCCTCAAGAAGGCCATAAAGGCGGCCCAGTATGTCGCGATGCGCGCTTTGGGAAAGGGCGCTTTTTTTCCTAAGAGGGCGGAGGAATGTTTTTTCCAGGCGAGACACCTTGGCAATGATTTTTTTTTCGTCGTGCGCCTTAAGCTCCTTGGACGGGGAATTTTTTTTATTGCTGGAGGGATAGAATGAAATTGCCGCGCAGCCTTTTGGCATCAAAAGTGAAATTGTCCCCGGAATGAACAGCGTTCGTTCCTCGCCTTGGAATTTCAATTGCCCTTGCGCGATATGGCGGCTTCCGGAGCCTAATTTGTAGAACCAGTGCTGGTGATTGGGCGCCTGGGAAAAAGAAGTGAAATTTTTACTGTGCAAAACCATGCCTTTGCCCTTCCGCTCAACCGCAAGCCCTTGGTGGATTTCCGAAATTTTGTAGCCGGATGGATCGGAAGGGGCGTACATATGGCGGATATCGAATAGGGCAAGGAGGTCAATGGATAGGCCCTTGCCATGAATGCCGGAAACCGAGTATGTGATTTCAAGCATTGGCAATTTCGAAGAACGGTAGAGGTAATACTCCACCTCGAGGAGGGCGCCGGATAGCTCTTCTTTAAATCCGCCGGTTAGGGAGTAAGTGTAAAGCGCCTTCCATGGGAAGATGCGCACATTTTTTGGGATGGCGAGCAATGTTACGCCCCCATTTTTTATGCGGAATGCAACGCCATCAAGCAATTTCCAGTTTTCTTTTCCAAGTATTGCGCAAAAGCCCTCGTAGGGATAGTCGCGGTTTGGGATGGTGTATTCACCAAGGGCCACTGACGCTGCGCTTTGGGAAAATTCGGAATGCGAATTGCGGAGGATGGAGCGCACGCTCCTTGCAAATCCGAAATCCGGATTTTCCTTTGGATCCAAGTCAATGAAGAGGTTTTTTGGGTTCATATAAAATAATTCAACTTAATGCTGCACGAATGGGTAAAGATGGCGCTGCTTCCGATTCGGCTTAAGAATCCACATTTGCAACCCATTTACCCGGAACGCAATTGTTTCCTTTTTTTCTATTGCCTAAGCTTGTATTTGTATAGCAGCGGAACCTCGCCAACGATGTCCAGTTTGCCCTCCCTGCCAAGCCAGCCAAGCCCCGCATAAACCTCCGAATCCGTAAGCTTGGTTTTGCGCTTTAGCTGCGCAATTGTCAGGGGCCCAAATTCATTCAGGCAGCTCCACACTATGCCCGATTTTGCGCCAAAATACTCCTCAACACCCACCATCTTGCATCACCTGCAATTTTTTTTCAGATTAATTTTTTTACTGCTAATTATCCCTTATCACCCCATTTCAAACCGCTCATAATTTGCCTGCGCATGGCCGTAGATTTCAAATACTTTTTGCACTATGAAATTCCAATCGAAGTAGCGCTGCGAAACCCGCTGCGATGCGCCCTTCGAGATTTTTCTCCTTAGGCGATCGTCCTTTAGGCAAATGGCAATGATGCGCGCAAGGTAGCCCGGGTTCATGTCAAACCTATCCTCCTCCATGGGGACCTTGAAGCCGGAAGCGCCATTTTTCACAACCTCCGCCATGCCGCCGGTATCGCCAACAATTGCAACGGGACCGGAAAGGCCGTTTAGTTCGCTTGCCAAATCCGCGGCAAAAACCTCCAGGGTGACAAGGCCAAATGGCTCGTAGAGGGAGGGGAGGGCAATCACATCTGATGCGCAAAACATCCCCTTCTTAAGATCCTCGCCAAGCCAGCCATTGTAAATTATGGCATCGCGCTCCAGTTGGAGCTTTGTGATCATCCCAAAATAATTTGCATACTCATCATTGGATAGGTTTGAGGAAATCACAAGGCCCGCATTTATTTTCGTTGCGGATTTAAGAAGCGCAAATGCCGATATCAGGGCGTCAATGCCCTTGCGGTATTCCGCCCTGCCTATGAAGAGCACGTACTTGTCCTTTCCCGGAAGCGCTTTTTGGAGCACTTTCCTTCCCGCATCGATGTTTTCCTTTGTAACAGAGCGCCAGCTGTCAAGGATTATTCCATTTGTCAGGCCGGCTGCCGCATCTGTAACAACCTCAAGATCGGATCCTGCCTCGAAGAGGAGCATATCCTCAAATCGCTCCTCTTTCCAGAGCTGGTAGTCGAGCCATTTCCTTGTCCTAAAGGGCGAAAGGGCGCTTCGAAGCCGCTGCTTTGCGGGGAGCAGGTTGTAAAGCTCGAATTTTGCCTCGTGGACTGAAACCCCCTGGAGATAATCCGCCTCCTGCAAAGCCGCGGTTTCTATCAGGACGGGGGGGGCATCGAAATCCGGATGGCCAAGGCTCCTCCCAAATTCCCCCGAATGGAACCTGCAATTGAGCGGCCGCTTGATTTTTTCCCTCGTAAGGAAGCCCGCCGGGAATGCGAGCCAATCCTGCGCATCAATAAGGGCTATATCCTCCTTCTTTTGCTTTATTAGGAAATCCGCAAATTCGGGCACGGCCTTCCAGTAGGCATTTAGCATGCGGTAATATTCCCAAAAGGCCGCCTTGTCGGATTTGATGCGGTATTTTACCCACAGTTCGCCATGGAAGCGGTTCTTTTCCTCATCGGTTAGGGAGCTTTCGAGGAAGAGGCACTTGATCCCTCCGCGCATCCCCTCGTAAACAAGGGTTTTGGGGTGCTTTTCCATGAAATCGGAATACTCGGAGGAAAATCTTAGGTCGGAGAGCGGAACGGATGGGTCCCTAATCGAAATTGGCATGGGCTCGAAGGGCGCAGTTTTCCCTTCAAGGGCATTTTTCCAGGCGGAGAAAAGCTCAATGGAGTAGCGGTGAAGGCCGCCAACTGGCCTATGCAGCTCGGTTACAAGGAAGAGCACTTTTTTCATGTCGCATCAACCTACTGTTTTTCATTTCCTAATTATTGAATAATATTTGCAGCGGCGTTGGAAGGGATAGGCACTTCGCCCCCAATAATTCCACTATTTTCACCGTTGAATGGGCGAGTGGGATTTTCATCTTCCGCCCTGAATTCTTTTTCCTCGAATGCGGATTTGATTTCGGCCATCCTTTTCTTGCCAAAAATGTTTGCCCGCTCGTTTTCCTGCCGCGTAAGTTCGTAGCCAACCTGGCGCTTGAAGTGCTGTAAGATGTTCATGTAATTTATGAAATTGTCATAAGGCGTGTTTTCCTTGTAGGGGGAAAAGTGCTTATGCACATCCCCATCCTGCCAGCTTTTTGTGCAAAGGTAGTAGAGATGATCCGAGGTCTGGAGGAGGCGGTAGGTATGGAGCAATTCGGGATTGTTGGCTAGGCGAACTTTTTCCCCAAGGGATTCGAGCTGGTTGAAACACGCCCATTGAATCTTGTTGCCAAGCCAGGCGGAAACGTCGCGCTCCAAATCCGCCCATGAGAGGTTGCTTGGGACATCGATTTCACCAACCTTATCAAACGCGGATAGGGTTTGCGAGCAGGTTTTGAATGAGAGGTTTTGGTATTTCAAGACTTCAGATGGCAAGTGGCGAAGGAACGAGAGGATTCCGGTATCGTGCCAGTGGTGCTCGCCAAATGTCTCATAGTCCATGAAGAGGTTGATCGTATCGCCCTGCGCTTTTGAGAGCCAGGAAGCGTATTTGTCCGCCGTCAGGGGCCATTCACTCCACCACTTGGCGGAAAAGCGATAGCCAATATCGTCGCTTAATTTGTAATTGCGCAAAAGAACGCCCAGGTTGCCGCCCTGGTTCTTGTAAACATAATTTGGCGACCTCCAGCCAAGCACCCATTCGATGCCTTCCGTAAGCATTCCCGAGTAACCCATGCCCTCGACAATTTTGGCGATCCTATTGGAATAAATCACCTCGGTATTCCGAAAAACCTTGGGAGTTTGATGGAATTCATCACGCAAAAGGGCGCTATGCATCTTCACCTGCTCCTCGAATTCCTCCGGATCGGAAAATAGGCTTGCAAGCGAATGGTAATAGGTTTCATCCAGGAATTCCACATTTCCAGTTGAGGCAAGTTGGCGGAAGGAATCCAATACGTCCCTTCCGGGGGCGGTTTTTTTCGCCTGCTCAATGAAGGTCCCGGTTATGCTGTAATTTACCTTGAATGCACCGTAGTTTTCCTCGATTAGGCGAAGGAGAAGCTTGTTTGTTGGCTCATAGCATTTCGTTTTTGCCTTGTTGAAATAGTGCTCGTTCATCGGGGCGTTGAAGTAGTGCTCCAAAAGCGGCTTTCCACCCTCATGGAATAGGGAGAACTTGCCAAACCGGATGGGCTGGTGGACATGGAAGTACAGGCAAATTGATGGCATGGTTATTTTTCGACCTTTTTCCAATTAATTGCAAGTGTAAGCGAGCACGCGACAATGTAGAGCCAGATGAATTGCATCAAAATCGAAAAGATTGCGAAGGGGATGCCGGATTGCAAAAGGGGGGTAAGCCCGTAGCTTTGCCATAGCAGGAACGAGGGGAAGCTTAGGATTATCAATGCCCAATAAAATACCCAAAATAAGGTGTCGGGCTTTAGCTGTGGGCTAACGGATAGGAATGCGAATGATATTCCAAGGAATAGGGTTAGGAGCAATAGGTAAATGCGTTTTTGCCTTGTGGGGGATAGGAATTGCCTAAGCCGGGATTGCCTTACAACCCCCTCAAATTCGGATTCGCCAAAGGATGGATGTGGGATTTTTGGTTTTTCCAAATTGCGCTTTATTTTTTGTTCCATATATTTGACACGCCAATAATTTTTTAACGGGTTCAGCCCGTCCTTTCATTCATGATTTTTTCATAAACCAATTTTGTTTCTGCCGCGCATTTTTGCCAGTTGAAATGCCCGGCCTCCTCCCTTGCGCCAGAAGAGAGCATTTCCCGAAGCTCGGCGTACCTTAGCACTGCAAGCATCTTGTTTGCCATCTCATCCACGTCCCAAAAATCAACGCGCAGGCAATGGTTTATGATTTCGGATACCCCGCAGCTTTTGCTTACAATTGCAGGGACGCCATTTGCCATTGCCTCAAGGACGGTTAGGCCAAAGGGCTCGGAAATGGATGGGAGCACATACGCATCCGCAATCGCATAAAGGTAGGGCAGCTTGGATTCCTCGGCATAGCCCGTGAACATCACATTATCAATGATGCCCATGGAAATTGCCTCATTCACAAGCTGGGGAAGCATATCGCCCTTCCCGGAAATTATGAAGCGCACATCCGGATCCAATTCGAGCACCTTTTTTGCGGCCTTGAGGAAAAAATCGGGCCCTTTTTGGATGGAGAGGCGACCGTGGAAAAGGACGACTTTTCCGGTAATCCCAAATTGCTCCTTTTTCACCTGCGATTTGTATTTGGATAGGTCGATCCCGTTGTAAATTACTGTGATTTTTTCGGGTTTTGCGCCAAATCTTGAAACGAGCTGGTTTTTGGTCATGTTGCTGACAGTGATCACATGGCTGGATTGCGCCATTGCATTGCGCTCAATAGCTAATATCCACTCAAATGGCGAAATGTTGGCGGTTCTGTCGTATTCGGTGCTATGCATTGTGCCAATTGCGGGCCTGCCTATCCGTTTTGCGGCATCAAGGCCCGCCTTTGCGGTTATCCAGTCATGAAAATGAACGAGGCCGTATTTTTCCCTGCGGTTCTTTTGGGCAACGAGCTTTGCGACAAGGAAATTGTACCTTCCAACGGCTTCGAAGAAATTTAGGCCATAGCTTTCATCGGTTTTTGGGTCGTCGGTAATTGAGGGATCGCCATTTTTCGCATCACCAACCTTATTCTTCCCGCCGCCCATTTTAAGGAACTTGAAATAGGGGCCAAACTCGGCGTCCGTTAAATCGATTTCACCAACAAATGCGGAATAATCAACCGGGATGATGCGGACATTTGGATGGGGGGAAATAATTGTTGTGCCGGAACTAGGCATATAGAAATCGATTTTGACCCCAAGGTTGGCAAGCGCTTTTGTAAGTTCAAAGCAATGGACGCCAAGGCCTCCGCTAACAAAGGGGGGGAATTCCCAACCCAGCATTGCAACTCGCATTATTTATCTACCGTATTCATGTTAAATTCCCGTCCAATTGGAAAAAACAGCTTAATTTGAGCTTGAATTTGGAAAAAAAGTTAAAATCCAGCTGCGTTTAACCATCGGAATAATAATGCAAAGCGGATTGAATCCATTTTTGCACTGTTTACTATTGTTATTTGGGGTATAAAAGAGTAAGGTATGCAAGAAATACCGCCCTAAATCAGCCCGTAATTTACTACCAGTTTGGAGGGAAAAAATACGGGCAATCAGAAAATGAAGCGCATGGCTGAACATACAAAAGCCAGTCAGATCCAGCATGCCATTTTGAACCCCCACTATTTTCCGCCAATAGTTTGCGATTAGGGGGATAGGAAGATGGCGGGCTTTAGGGGAAGGGAACGCTGCGCTTTTCCTTGCGGATCGGCATCAATTGGAAGGTTTCCGGCTAAGTACGCCTCAACTTTGCATCCAAATCGATTTTCAAATAGTGGAAGGCTTTGGGAGAGCAGGGAAAACTCGTCAAATTCCGGGATTGCAACTGTTTTGTAATAATTTACTGATTTGCTGATTTGAAGAAGGAACTGGGGCACGAGTTTTGCATGGGGCTTGAATTTTCCATCGGCCATTGCAAGCTTGATTAGGGAGGGCACATCGAATTTTCCATCGGCCTGCGCTTTATTCAAGGCGAGCTTGAAAAGACCGGTTTTCCAGCCTTCGCAGGCATAGAGGCGGATAAGCTTGGGGGAGGAACTTGTAATCTGGATGATGCGCGCTACATCGGATGCCACATTCTCAAGGTATTTTTCCCCCTCTTCCAAAGAGGCGTTGATTTTCGAGGGATCGGGTATGGGATAGGCTGCATCTGAACAATAACCCGTTTTCCCCATGATTTTCCAGGCCTCTTCTGAAAAATGCGGCGTGAAGGGGCAAAGCATCGGGATGATTCTTTCAAGGCAGCCCCTTACTAGCAAAACATCCGCATCTTCGCCCTTTGAATTGGCATATTGCCTAAGTGCCTCCACTCCCTTGAAAACAATTGCCTGGATTGCCGTGCGGAATTCCATTTTTTCCATTGCGGCGCTGGCAGATAGGAGGCTTGATTCGATGCGGCTTTGGAGAAGTTTTTCCTCCCTTCCAAATGCGGGTTGATTTGTTGGCAGGGGATTGCCATTCGAAATGGAGTCCAAATGGGCATTGGGCTTTTTTCCCCCCAATCCTTCCATGTTTTTTATTTTTTCCACCTGGCCTAAAATGAATTCAAGGCTGCGGTTGTAGGTTTTGATGCCCTCTTCGCGCCAGTTGGCATCATCGAGTCCTTCGCCGGCGGCGGTTATGTTTATGCGCACAAGATCGGCGCCGTATTCTGTGAGCATCTTGAAAATGGGCAGGAAATTCCCCTTGCTCTTGCTCATCTTTTCCCCTTCGACTGTGACATAGCCATTGACGGAAATGGCCCTTGGTGAAAGTTGGGGGCCAAAAATGGCAACGTGGTGGAAGAGGAGGAAGAGGAGATGGTTTTGCAACAGGTCCTTTCCGGAATTGCGCAAATCAACGGGGTAGAAATAGGCAAATTCGGCTTTCATTTCGGAAATAATGGATGCGGGCAAACCGGAGCGTTTTGATATCCCATCCAAATCGCCAATTCCCAGGAAAATATAATCGAAAACTTCATCCGTTAGCTTTTCTGCCAGTATTCCCCACTCATTGATTGCCCTTGCAATTGTGTAGTAGGCCATGTAAATGGTGCTATCCGAAAGCGTTTCCACTTTCCATTCCTTATCCCACGGAAGCCTTGTGCCAAGCCCGCCTTTCCTTGCGCATGCCTTGTTTTGGAGCCAATCAATTGTGTTTTCCATCTGGAGCCGCGCATCATTTGGGAAAATCGGCATGGTTTTGAGATGGGATTTGACGGCTTCTTTCCATTTAGGGTCTGAAAATTTCAAGAACCACTGGTTTTCAAGAATCTTCACATGGCATTTGGCCATGCAACGGCAGACCACATCCCCGGTGGATTCCCACATGGAGGAGGCGATTTTGAGTGATTTGAATTTGGCAATTATAGGATCCTTGGATTCTGAAATGGATTTGCCGGCAAACTCGCCAAACATCCCCTTCAAGATTCCCTTGTGGAATTCAAGCTTGTAGATTTGCGAGGTTGCCTCTACTAATTTTACGGCGTCTTTTTGGGAAGTAATCCCTAATTTTTTGCACTCCTCGATAGCCGGGTAATTGCCATGGCCCTCAATTGAAATCAGTGAAATGGGGGTTATAGACGCAAGGAGGCTTTTGGATATCCCAAGCGATGCCAATTCTCCTTCATTTTTCTTTTTCAAATCTTCAAGGGCAATGTAATCGTATGGCGCATGGGCAGGAACGCCCATTACAACCCCGGTTCCGGTGTTTGGGGATACAAAGGATGCGGGGAGTATGGGGATTGGCGAATTCAGGAGGGAAATTTTGCATTTTTTTCCTATGAGGGATCTTGGGCCGATGGGAATGGCGCCCTCCAGAATGTGCTGCTGGTCTGAGAGCTTTAGGGCCGCATACTCTGAAACAACCCACATTTGCCCATCCACTTTCACTTTCACATATTTTTCATCCGGGTTAAGCCAAATGTTGGTTGCGCCGTAAGTTGTTTCGGGGCGCAAAGTTGCGCAGGGGAGAATTATTTTTTCGCCGTTAATTTCCGCCTCGAATTTGATTATGGTGTATTCGATTGGGGATTCGCCCTCGCCGGTGTACCTATCGTGGTCGCCCGTTGGGGATTTGTCATGCGGGCACCAGATCACCGGATGCGTGCCTTGCACAACATAGCCCTTCTTCCTTAATGTATTGTACTGCCATTCGATGAAGCGCGAATATTGGGGGGTGAGATCGGTTGTGATGAATTTCCTTCGCCAGTCAATTGATGCGCCGGCGGATTTGAGATCGGAAATCCATTTTTGCATCCAGAATTTGGCAACGTGCTCGGGGCCTTTTTTGAATCCCTCGATTTCGGAATTAGTGGCACCGGCCTTCTTGAAATTTTCCACCTGCGCCAAATCGCCTTTGCGCAATCGTTCAACTGTTCCCATGATGGGTTCTCCGGTTGCATGGAAGCCCTGTGGGAAGAGCGTATTATAGCCCTGCATGCGCTTGAACCGGGCGTAAACATCAGTTCGGAAAAAAGAATAACTGTGCCCGACATGCATGGCGCCGTTCAAATAAGGGTAGGGGAAAGTAATGAGGAACTTTTTGCGCTTGGGATCCGGGTTTGCCTCGAAAATTTTGGCATTTTCCCATTCTGCTTGCCATTTCTTTTCGTTTGCAACAAAATCAAAGGGCATAAAATCAGCTCAGGGCAGATTTTACCCTCTCAAAGAATAAAAGCGTGTGTAAAACGGGGCCTGTTGGAAAGAAAAGTATAAATACTCAAAATACCATATCAATATAACGAAATAATTGGGGATGCGGAAATTTCAAGGGGATAAGGATATGGAAGCAGTTGCAATTTTGATGGGAATAGTCGTAGCATACCTCTTTGCGTTCACAACAATAAAACGCGATGGGCTAATTGAGATTCTGGTTCTTTTGGGAGCAGGGATTTGGCTGGTTGGGGCATAATCACATCGGCTCAAAATTTTGCTTGTGCTCTTCCCATTTTAAGCCCAGTGGCTTGAATAATTTTTTTGCAACGGCAATTTCCTTTCCTAGTTGGCCTTTTAACCCGGGCTCTGAAAAAATATCCACCGTGCCGTCCTCATGTATTGCAAAACCGATTTTCGTTTCGGATTGGCCCACAAAAATCGACGTCCTGCCTTCTCCCCACATCATCCTTACCGGCACTTGAATAGCTCCTCCGGAAAGTAAAACTCTTGGATGCCATTCATGGTACCAACTTAATGGCGAAATGCGCGATTCGATCCCGATCTGGCTTTTGTCGGGGCCCTTGTATTCGTTTGGAGAACCCCCCTTGGCAAAAAATTTCAGTACGTTTGAAAGCTTGAGAAGTGCATCGGGGGAATAGTGGGCAATGTGCTTTAGGGCCGCACGTTCCAAGGGCAATTCAAGATGAAAAGCGCGATGCGAGGTGAAAACATCCCGGCCATGCGCTTCGAGGATTTTTCCTATTATGGATGGGTGCCCCGCTTTGCGCTTCATTGCCTCGATTGTCGCATCCCATCTTTTTCCGAATACGGTCATTTTAATCACCCATCAGAATTTCATTCAGGCCGGATTTTGACATATTATTCGCCTAATCATCGAAGTTATTTAGAGCTCAAATCGTTTATTGCCCTTCTTACAAGTTCCCTATAGTATTCAACTGGCCTTCGGACAAAATGATCATATTGCTCAATATCAACTATCCGGCTTTTCCGCCAAATCTCATTCAAGCTCTCCTCCAGAGTTTTCAAATGCCCAAGAAGCCTTATCCGGTCTACCTTAGCCTTTGTCATTTCCGGCAGTACTCTTGAAGCATGAAATTTGACCTTATATTTCCCCAACTGTTTCACGTGGCCACTCCCTTCAACGATGGAATCGTGGAACATGTGGTTTCCCGTCACAATCCGCTTAAGTATATCGATTTCTTCTGGAGTCGCCGATGGAGGCATGAGTTTTCCACGGATATGATCGCGGATTGATGCATAAGCCGCAACATTGCCCTGTTGTTCGGGATATTTTTCGTGGGTTTTTCCCTTGTTTAGAATTTCTGTTGCGGAAGGGAGGGTTCCAAAAAACATTGATGAATATACGCCTGTTTTAGAACCAGATCTTCGGCCGCCTGCCTCATCTGCAGCCTCTTGGTAGGCTCCCATTGCGTTGCCCATCAATTCGCGAAGTTCTCTTCTGGCGGCAATTTTTTCCCCTTCTTCATTCATAGCAATTACCTGCCTCACGTGTTGCATCCATTCAGGCACCCAGCCCTTCCGGATTTTTCGGGAAATATGGCCATTTATAATTACCCAATTAAATTTTCATCCCCGGAGGCAGCATGTTCCCAAACCGCTTCATTAACCCCCGGTTTCCCTTCATTCCCTTCATCATCTTTGAAACGCGCTCGAAAGTTGTTACAAGCTCCCGGACATTATCGTGCTTAAGGCCAGCGCCCTTTGCAACGCGCTCTTGCCTTGCCCTATTTTTCATTAGCTCGGGGTTTTTGCGCTCCTTGACCGTCATGCTAAGCACTGCCGCCTCGTAGCGTTTCATATTTGCCTCGGATTGGCCAAGCATTTCTTCAGGCACATCGTACATGCCAAGCATTTGCAGAATCTGCTTCATGGGCCCCATTTTCTTCATGGAGCGCATCTGCGCAAGGAACGTTTCGTAGTCGAGCTTTCCTTCCTTTAGCACTTTTTCCATGGCTTCCTCATCGGAGATTTCTTGGACCTTTGAGAGAAGCGAATCCAAATCCGCAAACCCCACAAGGCGCGCAACAAATTTCTTTGCATCAAAAACCTCGAGTGCATCCGGCTTTTCGCCAAGCGTAATGAAGGCGACTTTTGAATTGCTTGCCTTGACTGCTGAAAGCGCGCCACCCCCTTTTCCCGAGCCGTCCATTTTTGTGACGATGACGCCGGTTATTCCAACAGCCTCATTGAATTGGAAGGCTTGCTTGCCGGCAACCTGCCCCAAATCTGCGGAAACCACTAGGTACTTTTCATCAGGGGCAAAAATGGAATTGATCGCCTTGAGTTCTTGCGCCAATTCCGAATCAAAAGCGCTCCTTCCTGCGGTATCGAAAATGAGCACGTCATACTGCGTTTCCAGCTTGAGGGAATTGCGTGCAATGGTTTGCGCACTTGAGCCTTTTTCGGAGTAGAAGCCGCAATGCACGGATTGGGATAATTGCTCTAGCTGCTCAATAGCTGCTGGCCGGTGGACATCGCCGGCAATTGCGCAAACCTTAAGGCCCTTGCTTTGGTAGAATTTGGCGAGTTTGGCAATGGAGGTCGACTTGCCGCTGCCGAAGAGCCCGAGCATCAATATTTTTTGCTTTTTGGTTTGGGGCTCGTATTTTTCGCCCAGAATCAAGACGAGCTCATCGTATACTATTTTCACGATGTGCTCGCGCAAATTGAGGTTTTGCGCCTTTTTTTCCTGCATCGCCTTTTCCTCGATGGATTTTGTAAGATCATAGACCAGCTTTACATTGACATCGTTGGAAATAAGCACGCGCTGCAGCTCCTTGACAAGCTCCTTGATTGCCTTTTCGTCGACTAACGCGGCTCCGGTGAAGCGGTTTAGGGCGTTCCGGATGCCGGCTCCCAGGTCCATATTGATCAGCTTTACTTATCTGAAAATAAGGGTTAATAAGCGTGGCGAAAAGGTGCAAAAAACAGGCAAATGGGGAGAGGGATTGAATGGATGAACGCGGCCAGTATCGCGCCTCTTTTCCACGCTCAAAGGAATAAGAATAAATGGGGGCGCTGAGATTTGAACGCCTTGCCCCTTTCTTTCAAAAAGAAAGGTGCGATGGCACCGCGCCAAAGAAACAATTTGATTTGCGAATTAAATAGCTTCATTAGCGGCGCTTAAGGCAGGCTTTGAACTCAGATCAACAGCTCCCAAAGCTGTCAGCATGCCGGATCCCCTTTCTGTTCTCCCAAGACAAAAGCCCTTTTCTTTGAACCCAAGGGCCTTTCTTTTCCGGGAAAAGAAAGGGGCTTACCAGGTTGGCCCACGCCCCCAAAACCTTATCATTTGGGGAATGGGATTTTTTAAGCGCTTTGAATGCTTAAAAAATGCATAAAATGGCGCGGATAGCTAAAATTGGCATTAGGGCGCAAGGTTACAATTAGGGGAATGAATGCATTATCGCCAAACGAAGAAAAAATATAAAAAAAGGGAAAGAAGAAAGAAAGGAAAAGGCTTACTTGCGCCTTCCCTTTGCTGCCGGAGAGGCTGCAACGGATACGCGGACATCCGGACCTAGCCGTTCTTCAATCAGGTGCATCTTATAGAACACATATATCGAAAGCGCCGAGAGGAATGCGCCGATTCCGGAGGTGTATTGGAGCTCAAAATCCTGATTTATGAAATATTGCGCCGTAAGCACAAGGAAAATCAGCAAGGAAACGATGAATACTACCTCCTCATCAAGAGGAACGCCAACAACGTGAACCTTAACCATGCAATCACCTGAAAAGGATTAAGATTAAGCGGTATTTAAGCGTTACTCTGAAATTGTTTTTTTGAAAAAAGGCGCATCTTTGCAATTATTAATTCGCAAGCAAAATAAGGGGGGCGCACTTGAGGGGTGGACGATACGGTACGCCAGAACCCCAAGGTTCTTAACATGCCCAGAATCATTCTGGAGCATAGGGGGATTCTTCCCCCTTGGTGTCAATGGCTTGCCCCCATTGGATGTCAAGCCTTCTTCATCCTTCCACGGGGCTTTGGGATCTTGAGCTCCGGATAAATCCTTTCAAGCATCTGGCCGGAAAGGATTGGCGAATAGCCAAGCTGGCAAAGGATTTTGTAGAGGGCATATTTGTTCAGGAACGGGTCGGATTGGGATAGCAGCCCTTCTAATTGGGCTTCCTGGAGTGCAAGCAGCATCTTTCCAAAGGATTTCCTTTGGGGGTATTTTGCAAGGAGCAAATCGACCCTTGTAAAGAATGCCGGATTTGGATGGAACTGCCTGAATTTGCGCTCGAAGCTCTCCAGGGTATGCACCAGGCAGGCGAGCACTTCCCGTTTTTCGGCAACCTCCAAATTTGCCTTGCGGATTATTACCCAACCCTTGTAATTGGAAGCAAAGCGGAATTCCTTTTTTTTAGGGCTTCCCTGCGCCTTGAACTTAATTGGGAAAAGCTTGCCAAATAGCTGCGAGATGAAATAGCCAACGGCAATATCTGTAACGGGCGCGAGTTTCTTTTGTATTACCTTTTCGGGGTCGCGATCGTCCTTGCAGAAGGGGAGCAATTGGGATTCGAGGGCGCCTGGCTTTAATGTGGAAAGTATTGAAATGAGTGAGGGGATGGAATTTACCTTTGATGCCACTGATGCCGCCTCCTTGGCAATTCCCGCCTTGTCAATTGGGGCAAAATCGTAGGCCTTTTTGCGTATTAGCTCGAATGAATTATCAAGGAAGGAGAGGATTTTGGGGTTTGTTAGGTCAAGGCCAATCAATTGCTCGGCATGCTTGAGGTCATCAAAGCCGCAGGCAAGCATTATGAATTCTTCAGGCATGTAATCACTTCTTTTTCAATGAGGATAAGGTCTTCCTGGCGGAAATGCCAATGGAGGTTTCAAGGGAATAAGCGCCGCCGGCAAATTCGGATTCGCATGAATTGCACCTCCAAAGGGCGTAGCCCTTGCGCCGCACATTCTTCTTGCCGCATGTCGGGCAATCATAGAGCCTATGCTGCTGCACAAGGACCTCGTTTTCGCGCTTGCGGATTTTAACCCCGTATCTTGAACCCATAAAATGCTTCACCCTATAAATAAAATTGATTGAAAAACAAGGGGATTGATATTGGAACTATGGAATATAATCTTCCCCTATGCCTCAAATCCCGCCTTAATCATGCAAAAATAAAAAAATTAAAAAAATTCAAAGAAGCTTCCTAAGTTCGCGCCCCTTCTCAAGCGCAGCGTCCATTAGCTGCGAAAATTCTTCATTGCTAAATGCGGCTTTGCCCGATTTCTGGGCGGCGCATATGAAATCCCCATCGCAAGTTGCAAGCGAAAGCCGCCCATCGGAAGCGACCTCCTCCTCATCGCTGGCGTCAAGGATGAGTTTTCCTGAAATCTTTTCAAATGAGCAGATGCTAACGGACCGCGCAAGCGCAAGCTTGCCGACAAATTCCGTGCGGACCAATGCCTCATTTTCATATTTGGGAACCTTGCAATCAAGAAGGGCGCCCATTGCAGCTAGCCCTGCCGTATCTATGAGGTTTCCGGAGTGGTCCATGATGTAAAGGTCTATGAACAAGCCGTAGGCCTTCTTTTCCGCAATGAATAATTTCTTGGTATCCACGGCGTTCGCGGAGCGAATCCCGCGATCCACGACACGGGCAAGCTCAATTGAGCGCTCATCCGGAGGGCCCGGGTTGAAATCGGGGTGGGCCGCCGTCAGGAACTCCGAATTCACCTGCAAAACGCCTTCAAGGGGCCTATCGCGGTATGGCTCCATTATGTCG
>ERZ1292640.593-Hain-H43-02um-R1-593-length-29677-cov-7_pt1 | contig 23711 bp, 10 predicted proteins | sample MGYA00564404_ERZ1292640 | MGnify/ENA primary metagenome ERZ1292640 (study PRJEB36523, sample SAMEA6512636) | groundwater metagenome | collected 2019-01-08 | study: AquaDiva: Metagenomics assemblies of 32 groundwater samples
GGTGGTCAGATTCCCGGATCTTTTCCAGTCTGACCACCCCATGTTATCTTTACGGGACGCCGCTCGCCCGGAGCCAGGTTGGCTTGGGGACGCCAGTGATTACGTATCCTCCCAAATCAACATCGCACGATTGTGGATTCAGAGCCGCGACACGAACATCCACAAGATTCGATTCACCATAGAACCCAGCAACAAAGGCGTTCGAAGGATTCTCGTAAATCTGGCGTGGCGTGCCCATTTGCTGAAGTGTTCCGTCACGCAAGATCGCAATTCGGTCGGACATGGCCATAGCTTCTTTTTGATCGTGCGTCACGTAGAGTAAGGTGGATTGAGTGGTGCGCTGAATGCGCCGTATTTCGAACTGCATTTCTTCCCGCAGCTTCTTGTCCAGTGCTCCCAGCGGTTCGTCCAGCAGAAGCAAACGCGGGGTGAAAACCAACGCCCGAGCCAAGGCCACTCGTTGCTGCTGTCCACCTGAAAGCTGATGAGGCAGACGACGCTCGTAGCCCTCCATGTGGAACATTCTCAAAATCTCCGACACTCGCCGCGTCACTTCTTCCTTCGGTTGCTTTCGAAGCTGAAGCGGATAGGCAATATTTTGAAAGACGCTTTTATGAGGAAACAACGTATAGGATTGGAAAACCATTCCAATCTCGCGTTTGTTCGGTGATGCAAAACTGATGTCTTCACCTGCAAGAACGACTGTTCCAGTTTGGGCGGGCAAAAACCCAGCGAGGCAAAGCAGCAGCGTACTTTTACCGCTTCCACTGGGTCCCAAGAAAGTGAAGAATTCCCCTTTTTCGACGTAAAAAGAGATTCTCTTCAGAGCTTGGTAGTTACTGTACCAAGCTGACAGATTGTCAACCTCAAGACTATCCATACGCCTATGCTTTAGAGAAAGAGATGAAACCACGATTGACAAAATGTTGCTGGCCCAGCGGCTGGGACCTCTTTTTCTCCAAACGCAAGTTCCGGAGATTCCAGGTCCGCACGGAGAAACCGCTGTGGGAAATCCGGCGAAAGATATTGCAGCGAATGATCTGCCGACCTAGAAATGACCCTGATTCCAACTGGTTTGCGAACGGCGACGGCATTTGATGACATGATCTACGAAGGACCAGCGGCCCAGAACGCGGCGGAGTTCGCGCCCTTGGCGAGCGAACGCCACGGTTCGCCCCAGGTTCCGGACCACGAATTGTGGCGGCGCATTGGCGCCGGGAGCTACGGCGCAGTCTGGCTGGCGCGCAATATCATGGGCACGTATCGCGCCGTCAAAGTCATTTACCGCGACACCTTCGATAGCCAGCGTCCCTACGAACGCGAGTTTGCGGGCATTCAAAAGTTTGAGCCGGTCTCCCGGTCGCACGAAAGCCAGGTCAATGTTCTGCAGGTGGGGCGCAACGACGACGCCGGGTATTTTTATTACGTCATGGAGCTGGCGGACGATTCGAATGCCGAATGCGGAATGCAGAATGCGGAATCCCGCGAAGCGGGCGGCCCAGATACTGGATACTCGATCCTGGATACTGGATCAAAAGGCCCAACATCCAGTATCCAGCATCCCTTATCCGGCATCCATCCGGACACTTATGTTCCCAAGACCCTGCGCAGCGAACTGCAGCGTCGCCGCCGCCTTCCGTTCGACGAATGCCTGCGCATCAGTCTGAGCTTGACGACGGCGCTGGAGCATTTGCACCGCCACGGGCTGGTGCACCGCGACATCAAACCCTCGAATGTCATCTTTGTGAACGGCCGGCCTAAACTGGCGGATATTGGGCTGGTGGCGGAGGTTGGGAAAACGATGTCGTTTGTGGGGACCGAGGGCTTCGTGCCGCCGGAAGGCCCTGGCACACCGCAGGCGGACCTCTACAGCCTGGGCAAGGTTCTCTACGAAATCAGCACGGGCAAGGATCGGCTGGAATTCCCGGAATGGCCGACAGACCTGGAGGCCATTCCTGACGAGCACGGCCTGATTGAGTTGAACGAGGTTTTGGTCAAGGCGTGCCTGACGGATCCGCGTCAGCGCTATCAATCCGCGGCGGCGATGCACGCGGACCTGCTGTTGCTGCAAAGCGGCAAGTCGGTCAAGCGCTTGCACTCGTTGGAGCGGCGATTGGCCCTGGCGACGAGAATTGGGATCGTGGCCATCGGGTTGGCGGTCCTGGCTGCGGCGGGTTATTACAGCGCGCGTCGAACGGAACGGGCGGTGACGAAGCAGTTGGTGCGGTTGAGTGTGGCCAATGGCCAGCATCTCATGGACGAGGGCGACGTTTTTGGGGCGTTGCTCTGGTTCACAGAGACCCTGCGGCTGGAACAAGGAAATCCGGAGCGAGAAGCGATCAACCGAATGCGCATCGCCTGGTTGCTGCGGCAATGTCCAAAACTCAGGCAAAGCTGGTTTCATGACGGTCCGATCAACCGTCTGGAATTCAGCCCGAACGGCCAATGGTTGGCGGTCGCGAGCGATGAGGGGGTAGCGCGAGTTTGGGACATCGCGAGCGGCCAAGCCGTGACGCCGCCGCTCCACCACAGCAAAGGCGCTTTGTGCGCGTCGTTCAGTCCGGATGGGACCCGCCTGGTCACTGGCTCAAGGGATGGCATGGCCCAGATTTGGGCACTTCCCGGCGGGAAACCGATGGGTGCGCCGATGGAACATCGCTGGCCGGGGTGGTTTGCCGAATTCAGCCCGGATGGGCAGCAGGTGTTGATCGCCAGCTATGACACGTCCGGAGAACGCCCCGTGGGTGAGGCGAAGGTGTGGGACGCCGCCACAAGTGCTCCCGTCATGACGCTGGCGCAAGCGTTCGTGCGGCGTGCTTTCTTCAGCCCGGACGGGCGGCGCATCCTAACGATGGGCGCCGATAAGACAGCGCGGATTTGGAATGCCTCAACCGGTCAACCCGCAACCCCAGTCATGCTTCATCCCGCTGACGTCCGGGATGGCAGCTTCAGTGCCGATGGCCAGCGTGTCGTCACGGTCTGCGCCGATGCCGCCGGGGCACGGGTCTGGAATGCCTTAACAGGCGAACCGATCACGCCCGCGCTGGCGCATGAAAACCGAGTGCGGCACGCGAAGTTTAGCCCGGATGGGAAGCAGGTCATCACGGCCAGCGACGAGCGGGTGGTGCGGGTTTGGGACGCGGGCACAGGACAACTGGCCATGCTGCCGATACGGCACAAACGCCCGGTCCGCGATGCCAGCTTCACTGTGGACGGGCGCTTCATCATGACGCGCGGCGAAGACCAGGTCATTCGACTTTGGGACAGGTCGAGCGGTGAACTGGCCATGCCTGAAATCAAGAGCAGCGGCCCAATTACACGAGTTTTGCCCTGCCGCGATGGGCGTTGGATGGCGTTCGGGGGACGAGACGGTGGCATTCGACTGTGGGACTTGAGCGGGGAACAGCCAGCACTTCTGTTGGAGGACAGCGTTCGGCTGGAGGGCGCGTCGTACGGCGGTCTCGACGGCCGACTGATCATTACCAGAGCGGGAGATTCCGCCCTGGTGTGGAATGTTCAGACGGGCCAACTGGCTTTTCGTTTGCCGACTCGTCCTTCGCCGCCTGGCGGTCGGATGCGTGTGGCCGTCTTTGCGGGCGGTGGGCGGCGGATTCTCACGATCTGGTCTTTCTCTTCTCCTTCCGGCCAACCGGCTGTCCGGTGGGAAGCGAGTGTCTGGGACACGGTCGGGCTCAAAGAGATAGGTCCCCCGCTGGTGACAGCCACGTCGGTTGAATACTTCTTGCCGTATTGTTATGGCCCGGACTTGAACCGGGCTATCGTGGTCACCAACCAACAAGCCCAAGTGTGGGACGTGCGCACGGGTTTGCCTCTGACACCACCGCTGCAGCACGCCGGGAGCCATGTCTATTCCTGTTTTAGTGTCGATGGCCGTCAGGTCTTTACGGTCGGTCGTGACAACACTGCTGAGTTGTGGAACGCGGAAACCGGTGAAAAAGTCGGAGTGATGTTGAAATACTCCAGCATTCTGACGTGCTTGAGCATTAATCCGAATGGCCGTCAGATCATTGTGGGCGCAGCCGACGGTTCTGCGCACATTGTTGATATCAAGGCCAGGAAAACCGTCGTTTCACTGCTCAAGCATAGTGGGGGAGTGCGTCAGGTTCTGTTCAATCATGATGGCAAGCGCGCCTTGACGGTTGGGGCAGATGGGTCCGTCGGGATTTGGGATGTCGCCACCGGCCAGCTTGTCGCGCCGTTCTTGAAGAATATAAGCGGAGAGACAATCCTGCATTTTGGCCAGTCCGGATCGGTGCTGTCCGCGATCGGCCAGGAGGGTGCGCTGCAACTTTGGGATGCCAGGACGGGCGACTCAATCACGCCGCATTTCAAGTGGCCGGTGCCCGCGGCGGAGGGAGAATTTAGCCCGGATGGCCGTCATCTGGCCGTGTCGTGTTCGGACGGAAAGATTCGGATTTGGGAGTCAGTCAAAGACGAGCGGCCGGTGGCGGATTTGATCCTTTTGGCGGAGTTGTATGCCGAGCACCGGATCGATGCCCAAGGCGGGTTCACGCCGCTCAGCAACGCGGCGCTGAGCAATGCCTGGCAGACGCTGCGGCAAAGGTATCCAGGACAGTTCAAACCGACCCAGCGAGAGCCCGAAGCGGGCCTGCGTCAACTCCGCCCTTGGAACTCGGGATTTTACGGATCACACAGAGACGGAAGTTCTCGACTCACGGCAGCCAGGCGTTAGATTGACCGGGTATGTCAGCCATCTTAGAGATCCCGGAAGTCCGGCAGCGCGTCTCGCGTCTCTCGCTGGAGGAGTATCATCGGCTGGACGAGTTCAACGAGAACGGTCGTCGCACCGAGCTCATTCGCGGCATCGTCATCGAGAAAATGTCCAAATCACCCCTGCACAGTTCGATCGTCAAGCGGCTTTACGACCGCATGTTTCCGACTTTGCCTGAAGGTTGGGTCGTGCGGCGCGAAGATCCGCTCACCCTGGCCGATTCCGAACCGGAGCCTGACCTTGCCATCGTGCGTGGATGCGAAGCGGAATTCTTTGCCGCCCATCCCACCACGGCCGAGTTGGTCGTTGAAGTCGCCGTCTCCAGCCCTGCGCTGGACCGGGAAAACGCCTCGCTTTATGCCGAAGCCGGAGTCCCCGAGTACTGGATAATCCTGGGCCAAGAACGGCAGGTCGAAGTGTATCGACGGCCTGAAAATGGGCGCTACCGGGAAATGCGTGTCTTCGGCCCGGACGATTTGATCCAGTGCGTCAACGTGCCCGGGCTGGAAATCCGACTGGCGGAACTTTTCCATTAATCGCGGAAAGTTCCAACGTCCAACCACAATCCGCGAAAGTCTCAACGTCGAAAAGTTCAGGAGGCCAGACCCGAGGCCCTGGGGCATTGCGTTTTGCGGGAATCACGACACACTTGTCCCGCTGGATTTCTCAGGTCGGCCCAACCGCCGCCACAGGAGCCCGGCGTTAATTCCGCCAGCCGCACCACGCGCAGGTCGGACACCTGCGCTCCCATCGCACAGGAGCGCGGAATTTATTCCGCGAGGCGCACCCGGTAGAATTGAAATCGTTGCGAGGGATCCGGGTCGGCGTATTTCATTTCCGCGCCGGTGCCGACGATGCTGGAAGAGATGATGGTCCAGTTGGGCGCATCCAAACTCGCTGCGCCTTCCAGCAGATAGACCTTGTCCCGGACGGTGGGCCAGCTCAAGACGACGTGGCGCTCTGCGCCGCCTTCATTCTGCGGCATCTGGTCGGCCAACATGTGCAAGCGCGAGGCGATGTCCGTTGGACTGGTGCCCGCTTTAAACTCGGCCAGGTTTGACATGCCGTCTCCGTCGGCATCGGCGGCGGCGTGCGAGAGCAGATTCACCAGCGAGTTAAAGTGCGTCATCCGCCATTGATCAGGGATGCCGTCCTGCCAGACCATGGCGGTGCGATTGCTCATCGTGATCGCTCCATCGATCGTTTGCCGCGGGAAAATGCCGACGCCATTGGGCGAGGCCGACACGTGCTCGAAATGGACCCGATAGGCGGCATTGGCGGTGGCGGTGGTTGGAATCGATACCTCCAGGGTGCCAATAAGCTCGTCGCCCAGGATGCCCGGCTGCGAAGTATCCAGCCAAGCGGCCGAGTAATTGCCCGGATACCGGGAGCCGCTGAGCGAATGCGCGCCCAGCCCAGACGCGACCTGAAAGCGAATGGGCTCGCTCAGGGGCGCGGAACCATCGATCGGCACCACGTGGACACTGAGGAGCAACGTACGCAGCGGGTAATTGCCGCTGATCTTGCCGCGAAGAGGAATCCGGACGGTTTGCCCCGGCAGGCTTCGCACCGTATCCGCCGCCACGGTGACAAACGGTTGCAGGGCTGGCGCACCCAGCGCGTGAATCGGCGATGCCGAATCCGCTTGCCGCATGGAAAGTGTGGCCGCGGCCCGCAGCGGGTTGCCGCGGAAGAGATTGGAAACGATGGTCGCCTGCCTTACACCGTTGCTCCAATAGCGGGCATACCATTTCAGGTCTGGATCGAGCGAACGGCGGAAAGTGACATACAGATCATTGATGTCAAGCACGCCGTCGCCGAACGCGATTTGGTTGATGTTTGCATCAGAACCGTCGGATGGATTGAATGCGCCTGACCAATTCGTCCCCTTAAGCCCATTGGTGGTGGCACCGAAACAACACGTGTCCATGGCATCGAAGAAATCACTGCCGGGAGGGGGCAAGTTGTTCGTGTAGCTGATGGATTGGAGCATCTGGATCAGATCGTTGTTCAGGATGTTAGTGTCGCCAAAATCCCCAGCATTGAACCAGCCGAACGGCGCGACATCGCCCACCACATAACGAACAAAACGAGGCTCGCCGACAGTCACCGTTTTTTTGCCTCGAATGGCCACATTGGGGTCGCTGCCATCCGGCGATTCAATAAAAACATCCGCCGAGATGCCATCTTCCGTAGCGGAGGGCCGGCCAATCTGAATCTGGTAGGTGTCTCCGGGCGCGGCGTTGATCGGGATGATGAACGAGAAGATGCCGACCAGCACTTTCCCATTGGCGCTCAGGAACGTTGTATCATGGGCTCGGGAATAGGTGATTAAATCCTGGCCCGCGGTATCGAACAGCGCGGCTTGCCCAACTCGCTCCAGCCAACCGACGCCCATCAGTCCTTCGGTGTCGTTGATGAAGACCAGATTGGTGAAAACCAGAACCGCATTGGTGAACACGTTGGTGAAGTCGCTGCCGATGTTAGTGATCGTGATAAGATCGGTGCGCACAAAGGCCATGGGGGGAATGGTGCGAAAGCTCTTGTCCGGAAGCTGTTCCATCAGCATCGATTGAAAACTCATGAGGTAATTCGTACTGGCTGGCCCGGTGCCATTGGACAAAGTGACATTAAACTGGAGCGAGTACATTTTCTGGCCTCCCAGGAGCGACAGCGTCACGGGCGCATAGAAGCGTTGGCCCGCAGCCGCCACAAAGTCGCTCGAGGCTTCCCCGCCGGCGAAGCCGAAGCTGATCCGGTTGGGCGTGAAATTCGTCGGTGACAATTCGACGGAGGCAATTTGGCTGGGCTTGAAGTTGGATCGGAACGCCTTCACTTTGAGCGTGAGATTGGTCGTGCCCAAAATGAAGGAAAGTTTTTCTCCGTGGAATTTGGGGCCTTGAGTGGCCGGGTTCTGTGTGGGACCGTCGGTCGGGTCGGAACCGTCGGTGGTAAACCACAGGGTCGCACCTGCCGTGATATTTTTTAAGACGATGTTGCCCGGATTGGCGGCGTCAATGGTGGGCCTGGCGACCACAAAGTGGAGGTGATTCGTCACGATCTGGCTGGAAGCGCGGCCCTCTCCCTCCAGGGCTTTGCTGATCGCTTTGATCGTCAAATCGGGCAGCGGACCCACCATGCTCGGCGGCATTTGCGAAGGCGGCAATCCGTCCTGATAATCTGGAGCGCTGTTCAGGGACGTATTCGGATCGGCAATCGGATCGGGTTGAGTAATATCCGTGCGGCTGGCTCCGAAGGTGAAGAGCGTGCTGATCCCCTTCTCCGCCAGCGCTCCGATGACGATGTCCTCGTTGAAGATCTCATTATCGGCAAAGGGGATCAACTTTGTCTGGGAATTGCCGGTATCCTGGTCCACCACAACGATGATGCGCCCCAACACCGGATCGCTAATACGGGGAGGCTGCGGCGAAATCAAGATTTGACGGATCGCATTGTTGAGTTCATCCACGACCAGGAAGCCCGTCAGGTACTTGGCCAATCCGGCCGGTTTGTTGAATCGGGCGGTGGCCAGATCGCCGTTCTCATCGCCGGGCGCCCCGGCGGCGCCGGCAAAGCTCTGCACGACATAATTCGTGGAAGTGAGATTGGTGCTGTAAACGCGGCGCAAAGTATGGTTGTCCGACTCGCTGACCAACAATCCGAAGTTTGCGCCCAACCAGAGAACGCCGTCGGGAAGGTTGAACAGAGCTTCCCGCCCGTTTTCCGCGTCAAGGAAACCGCCGTTGCCGCTGATTCCCGCCCGCACCACGGCCGTGGTCGTGCCGTTGGTGATGAACTTGAGGGTGTGATCGAACTGGTCCGCCACCCACAAACCGTTGTCACCCATGGCCAGCCCGGCCGGCCCCGCAAAATTGGTGGCGACAGTGCTGACGACATTGTTAGTGTCGAGCTTGCGGACGGCCTTGTTCCTCATGTCCGAAATGTAGATATTCCCATTCGTATCGGCCGCCAGGCCGCGGGGACCCCGGAAAAGAGCCGTCGCGGCCGGGCCATCGGCATAGCCGCCGGTGCGGGCGGCCACGCCGGCCAGGGTGCTCACCGTGCCATTGGTCAAATTGATCAAACGCAGGGCGTTATTTCCCGAGTCGGCGACAACCAATCCAGCGCTCACCAAGAGGACGGTTTTCGGGTCGAAAAAGCGCGCCTGGAGCAGCGCGCCGTTGTTGGTGCCGAATTCGCCCATTTTACCGGCAAAGGTGGTGAGCTGGCCCGATTGCGAATTGTACTTGGCAATGCGATGATTGGCGCTGTCCGCTATGAACAGGTTATTGTCGCTATCGACCGCCAAACTATAAGGCTCCAGCAGTCCATTCGGCTGGTTGGCGACGACCGTGTTCACTGTTTGCGCCGGCAGACTTCCAGCCAACAGTCCCGCCGCCAACAATCCCAGGGCAACTTTCTTATTCATGACTGGCTTATGGTTTTGGGGAAGGGAGGCCGCCTCGTGACGGCGCATCCCTTCCGGCTGCCGAGAGCCCGTCAGAACCGGCTGCCGGCTTCCCGCCAGCGGCCTCATTTGAGCTTCGCATCGGCACATAACCACGGATTGCAGGGGCTGGGTTGCGTTAAGGCTGCTGCACGCGAATCCGATAGAACTGCACGCGACCGGACGCATTGGGATCGATGACTTCTTTCACGTCGCCATTGCCCAATATCCTGGCGACTTCTCTCCAGTTGCCGCTGGCAATGTCGGTGGAGGATTCGACCGAGTAAACCTGTCCGGGCAAGGCAAACCATTTGAGCTTGAGGTTCTGCTTCAACTGGTCCCACTCAGCGCCGCTCTGCAAATGGAAGCGCAGTTGCGTCGGATTCGAGCCGGCCAGGTATTCCTGCCAGTTGGGCACTCCATCCGCATCCGGATCCGCCAGTGCTTGAGCCAGCGCATTGTTCAGACTGCCAAAGAAATTGGCCTTCCATTCGTCCGTCAGTTGGCCGAACAAATCCTGGCCGATGGTGCCGACCCAAACATGGCCGGGCAACGATTCAAAGTCATACTGGGTGAACGTACCATCGGGATTCTGGGCCGGCGCACCGTCGGCATTGGCAAAACGAATGGTGTAAGACTGTCCGGTCTGCGCTCCGGCCGGGATGGTCAGACGGATATTGCCCAGAAGCTGGCGCGTCTCGATATTCAATCCGCTGAGCACGGCATCCCAGGCGTAAGCCGTCTGGGTGGCCGGCAGCAAGCCCGTCACCGACCTGGCCACCGGCAAATCCGGGTTCTTGATAAAGTCCACCGGTTGCTCCAAAGCGGGGCCATTGGCCTCAACGCCGGCTTTGAATTGCAGACCGGCCAGGCTGTAGCCCGGTTTGACACTGGCATAAATGGGCACATCCACTGTGCTGTTGGGCGCGACATTGTTCAATGACCCGGCTTCGAGCAAGGCCGGTCTGAACCACTTCGCCGCGTCTCCCGAAGTGGCCAGCGATTGCGCCACCTTCAGGCCGGAACCGAGGGGATGCACCGGCAGCGCACTGGACGCCGGCAGGCGAACGCCGCCGCTCGTCCAACTGCGCGTCCAGTTATTGGTCTCGCGGCGCAAGGACCGGAGGAGCAGGATTTGCCAGTCGAGGAACCGGATTTGTTTATCCCCGCCGACAAAGCCATTCTCATCCTCCGGGAATGTGTCCATGGCATTGAAAACATCGGTGACCTTGTACGGAACACGCAGGCCCAAGGAAGCGTAAAAGGCGTTGTTGACGTCGCTGTTGTCCAGATCGCCGTTCCCGAAATCGCCGGCGTTGTACCAGCCGCCCGGCGACGAATCACCCACAATATAACTGATATTCGTCACGGTGATGGTCCTGTCCTGCGCCGGAGAAATGCTGACGGCAGCTTGCTGGCCGTCGGAGGTGCCGGAAGGTTCCAGGATGCGAATCTTGAATTCATTGCTTACGTTGGCGGTACCAGGAATCGTCAAGGCCAGCAGATTCACTGTGGCGAAGTCCTCCGCCCTGAAATTGGCATCCGTGCCGATGAACGAGAGGATGAGCTCATTGGTCAGAATCCCGCCGGGGGTGCCTGACTGTGGCGGAGTCTGAACGACAAACTTGATGGGACCGGGGGCCGCGCTAGTACCAATGACCGGGATAAAGTCGTTGGTGCCAACGCTCAGCGCCGTCAAGGCCGCGAGCGACAAGTTCGGCGTGTTCGTCGAGGTTGGCCACACTTGCACCCGGAATTGGAGCGACTTCAAAACATCGTCGGGCTTGAGGCCAACTACGACCGGGATCACCACGGTGGAGCCGATGCCCGCATTGACATCTCGCGCCACGCCGAGGGTGTTGTTGGTGGCCAGTTGGCCGGACACCGTCTCGCTCGGGATCGCATTGGCGGCGAAGGCCTTGGCTTTGACTTGTTTCAGGTTGCCAGAGAAGCTAAGCAGATTGAGACGAATGGCGTTGGTGTAGCGGAAGTTGCCGGCGCTCTCGCTTTTTTCCGGTTCGCCGCCGTTCAGGGTGTAGTAGATGCTGGCATTCGCTCTCACGACCGACAAGGTCAAGGTGGTTCCGTCCTGGAAGAACCCGCCCGGCGGGTTCATGACCGGCTTGTCCACCTGGATGCCCAAGGCGCGGACGGCTTCCTCACTGTCAACGAAGCCACTGCGCAGCCCAATCACTCTTAAGGCCGTATTCGTGGTCACGGAGAGGGAAAGGACCGTCGTATTCGTGCTTATCTTGGTGCTAGAGGTCTTCGGGTCCGTTCCATCCAGCGTGTAGCGCAATTCGACCGGATCAGTGGCGTTGGTGATGGTGACCGTGACCGTATTGATGTTGGTGCCGCTGGCGGGCGTCACGTGCGGCGTCGCCACTTTGAGGTTGAATGGGGCGCTGGCAATCTCACTGGCGACAAAACCGTTGGTGAATCCTCTGGCTTTGAGGACCCCATTGGTAGCCAGCGAGAAACTGCCTGCGTAAAGGGCGCTGTTGGTGGCCGGATCGCTGCCATCGATGGTCCAATAAACTTGCGCGCCGGGTGTGGTCGATTCGAGGGCCACAGTCACGGCGTTATTGTTGGTGGCGCCCGCGGGCGTGATCTTGGGTTTGGCCACCACCAGATTGAACGCGCTGCTGACGATCGCGCTGCTCACATATCCATCTTTGAATCCTTTCACCTTCAGCACACCATTGGTGCCCAGGGTGAATTTACCGCTGTAAAGAGCGCTGCTCTCGGTCGGGTCTGAGCCGTCAATCGTCCAATAGAGTCTCACCCCGTTGGTCGTAGCCGACTTGAGCTCAACGTCCACGGTGTTATTGGTCGTAATGCCGGCCGGCGAGATGGTGGGGTCCGCCACCTTGAGGCTGAAATCGGCGCTGATGATCTGGCTGTCAACGAAGCCATTCTTGACAGAGACCGCTTTCAATGTGCCGTTTGTGCCGAGAGGGAAAGAACTCCCACTGGCTTGCTGGACGCCGTTGGTCGGCGATGGATCAGTGCCGTCAATCGTCCAATAGAGATCGGCGCCTGGTGTGGTCGAACTTAATGTGACCGTGATGTCGTTATTGTTGGTGGCGCCGGCGGGCGAAATCTTGGGATTCGCTGCCTTCAGACTAAACACGTTGCTGGCGATCTCGCTGGAGACAAAACCATCCCGAATGCCAATGACCTTCAGCAGGCCGTTGGTGCCCAGCGAGAAGGGAGTGCCGGTGGCATAGAGAGTGCCGTTGGTCTTCGATGGGGTCGAACCATCAATGGTCCAGTACAGTTCCACCGGGTCGGTGTCGGACTTGAGCTTGACCGTGACGTTGTTGCTATTGGTGGCGCCGGCCGGTTCGATGACAGGAGTCGCCACCGAGAGATTGAACACTTGCGTCACTGTGGCGCTGGAAACGTAGCCGTTCTTGAATCCCTTGATGCGCAGGGTGCCATTCGTGCCCAGATCGAACGGGCTGACGTATTTCAGATTATTGGTCGTCGGCGCGCTGCCGTTGAGCGTCCAGTACAGTTCGTCCCCTTGAGTAGCGTTGTCAAAAGTAACTTTGACCGCATTGTCGAAGGAGCCGCCCGCCGGCTCCACGAAGATCGGAGCTACCACGAAGCTGAAAGAGTTGCTGATGATCTCCGAAGGATTGTACCCCGCGCGCGTGGCGAGAATCTTCAAAGGCCCGTTCGTCCCGTAGTTGGTGATCACCAGCTTTTCATCGATAATCGTGGTGGTCAGGGTGGGACTGCTGCCGGTGGGATCGGCGGCGCCCTGAGTGTAACGAAAGACGGCGTTCGTCGTTTTCGAGGCAATGGCCAGATCGGTGTCGTTGTTAAACTCGCCACCGGCCGGCAGGAGCACCGGCGTGCCCACCGTAAAGGTGAATTTGTTGCTCAGCACACCCGAAGCCGTAAAGCCGTCGCGAAATCCTCGCAATTGCAGGATGCCGTTGGTGTTGTACACGCCGTCGGTCCAAAGAAAGCCATTCGTCGTTGTTGGGATCTCACCATTGGTGGTGAAGCGGATCGTCGCGCCCAGCGTGGCCGTCTTGTTGGTAATCGTGACATCGTTGTTAAAACTCGATTCCGCCGCCGCCGGTGTTTTGCCATCGATCAGCATCTCGAGCGGCGCCACGGCAAAGGTGTAGGTGTTGGTCACAATGACGCTGTTGATGGCGTCCGGCGACACGCTCAGCACTTGCAGCACCGTGGGGCCGCCGGAAAGGGTGACCGAGGCGGCGCTGGGCGAAAAGCGGGTGGGATTCGTGTCGTTCGTGGTGTAATGGTAGGTGACATTGCCCACGCTGGGCAACGTGTTGCTGAAGGTGACCGTAACGGTGTTCGTGTACTCGCCGCCGGGGAATGAAAACCACGGCGGAGTAAGCTGCACCCGGTTGATGCTGCGCAAGGCTTTGTTGTAAAGGTCCGCCACGACAATCACGCCATTGACATCGCTGGCCAGCCCGATGGGAGAGTTAAAGGTCGCGCTGAGAGCCGGACCATCCACTAAACTTGCTCCTCCTCCCGGAACCCCGGCGATCCTGACGTTCGGCAACGAACTGAACACCCGCCGGATGGTGTGGTTGCCGGCATCGCTCACCAACAATCCCGTCGCGCCCCCAACCCAAAGTAATCCGCGCGGCTCGTTGAAACCGCCCACCGTTTCTGACAAGGTGCCGTTGGTCTCAAACCGTTTCACCTGGCTATTGAGTGTGTCCGCGACAAAAACCTGTCCGTTGGCGCCCACGGCCACACCCACGGGCCGGTTAAAGCCGGTTGCGAACGTCGTGACCGCGTTGCCGGCATCAATCTTACGGACGGCGTTGTTTTGCTGGTCCGCCACATATATGTTGCCCTCGGCGTCCGCCGCCACCCCGTAGGGATATCTGAACTGGGCGGACGCTCCCACGCCGTTGGCATTGCCAGGGTTGTCAACCTGCCCGGCCAGAATCGACACTCCACCATTGAAGCCCACGAATAGAATAACGTGGCTTTTGGTGTCGGCGACAATCAATCCGCCGCGGGTCACGTCCACAGCGATGCCTTGCGGGTTGGGCAGTCCGATGGCGACCTCCGTGGGCGGCAGGTTCGTGGCCGGATCGAACCGCAATATCTGGTTGTTGGCACTGTCGGTGAAGTAATAGATATTGTTCGACAGGTCCACGGCTATGCCATAGGGCTCAAAGAGTCCGCTGGTGACGGTCCCGACGGTTTGGGCGGTGGCGCTGGCGAACCACGCGCTGATTCCCAGTATGACGAGCAACAGTTTGTTTTTCATAGACACTAGCTTTTGTTGTTGGTTCTTACGGCGCTATCCGCACCCGGTAGAATTGTGAACCGGAAGTTGAATTGGTGTGGATAAATTCTTTGACTTGGCCATTGCCGATAATCTCGCTGGCAATGGTGGTCCAATTGGTCCCGCTCAAGTCAGCGGCGTACTCCAGGATGTAGCGTTTCCCGCTGGCGGCAAACCAGCTTAGCTTGAAGGTGCTGGTCCCGCCCTCCGCGCGCCACTCGACATCGCGGGCCTGAAAATGAAAGTCGTTCTCCTTGGGATGCGTCTTGTCCAGATACTCGGTCCAATTGGCCGCCCCGTCCCTGTCCGCATCCGCCTCCGCCTGGGCCATCGGGTCCGTTAGGTTGCCAAAGAAGTGCAGTTTCCATTCATCCGGGAGCCGCTCCGCTGGGGCCTGGGCGTCGGTGCCGACCCAAACGGAGGCCCGAAAACTTTCAAAATCGTACTGGGTATAGCCGCCAGCGCTTTGGTTGGCCCCGTCGGCGTTGGCAAAATAGACGGTGTAACGCTGTCCCGCCAAAGCAGTTTCAGGCACGGCAAATTGGATCTGCCCCAGTACATTGCTGCCGTGCAAGTCGGCTTCAAAAGCGCCAATGCTCCACGCGGCATAAACCGCGTTGGTCACCACGCCCAACTCCGGCACTGTATTGTCTGTCCTCACGCCTTGAAAACCTGGCGACGGCACAAATTTGATGGGCTTGGTCAGGGCGGGCGCATTGCCTTCCGGCACGACGAAAGCCAGGAATTGCATCCCGGAAATGCCGACCCCCGCATCGGCTTCCAGATAAATCTGGACGGCAACTCCAGAGCCCGGTTGCGCATGGTCCTGGGGCAACACGCCCACGCGCGTGACACGCGTCCAGGCGATAGGGCTTTCGCCGGCCGCACGGCTCGACAGCGATTGCGCGGCGAGGAGGGGCAAACCGCCGCGCGCCGATTCCAGGACGCCTTGAGACGACCAAGCCCGCACCCAATTGGTTCGGTCCAGCCGCCAGGACCGACGCAACAAGACCTGCCAATCGAGAAACCGGATTTGTCCGTCGCCGCCCACCGCGCTGACGCCGTCTTCCGGAAAAACGTCCATGGCGTTGAAGACGTCGCTGAAACGGTACGGCACGTTGAAACCAAGTGAAGCGAAGAAGGCATTGTTGACATCGATGACGTCGAGGTCGCCATTGCCAAACTCACCCGCGTTGTACCATCGCTTGCCGGCGGCGTTGCTGGCCGTGTCCCCGACGATATAGCTCACGTTGGTAATGGTGATGGTCTGGCTTTCCAGGGTGGCGAGCAGCACCGGATTGAGCACGCCGTCCGAGGTGGCCGACGGATGCAAAACGGAAATGCGATAGACCTCATTGGTCTTGGCGTCGGGCGGAATCCGCACCGCCAGCATGGCCACGGTGGCCGAGTTCACAATGCGGTAAGCCGAGTTCGTCCCGAGATAAGCAATGCCGACCCCGTTGGTCAAAAGCCCGCTGGCTCCGCTGTCGTCCTTGAGCTGGTAAGGAATGACATTGGGCGTCGTGCCTCCCGGAAAATTGACCGGAATGAAATCATTCGGCGAGACCGCCAGCATCCGGATGCCGGGCGTGTTGGTGCCATTCAGGGGGATGCCATTGGTGGTATTCGGGCTGATTTCCACGCGGAAGGAGAGCGAGCGGACTTCCTGGTTCTCCGCCAGTCTAGCTTCCACTGGAATCACGATGGTGGCGCCAACGCCGGCCTGAAAATTCCGGGGCACTCCGATGGTGTTGAACTGCACCTCGTTGGTCAGGAAAACCTGGCGGGTGATCTGGCTGGAGAAATAGCCTTTCTTGAAGCCCCGCACTTTGAAAATCACATTGGTGGGTTTCGCGACGTTCAGTTGCGTGCCCGGAACGTACCGCAGAGCCGGCGGAGCGTTCGTCAGCGGATCGGTGTCGTCCGTGGTGTACCACATGTCGGCTTCCTGGGTGGCCGTTCTCAGACTGAAAGACGCCGCGTTGTTTCCCACCACGACCGGGTTGGCCACCTGGAACCGGAACCGGGCCGTGATCACGGCGCTGGACGACCGGTCTTCCTGAGTGCCGATGGCCTTGATGGTTCTATCCGGGATGATTGGCGCCACAATATTGACCGGCATGGTGGACATTCCATCGCGATAAGTATCGGCCACAGAATCACTGGGTCCGGGAATCTGGCTGGGTGTAATCGTGTCGCTCGGCCCCGTGATGTAGCGCGTGACGGTTCCTTCTTCGGACAGGATGGCCACCACCACGTCGTTGTTGAAGGTAGCGTTGGTGACCGGCGTCATGTGGGTGCCGAAGAAAAAGTCATTGGTCAAGGTCACCGTGCCAATGATCGGTTCACGGACCTTCGGCTGCTGGACCGTGGAGGAGCCCAGGGGGATGCCGCGCAGCTCGCGCTTGTCCAGGTCCACCACCAGAACGTTCCGAGAGAGGTCGAGGGCGAGTCCGACCGGCGTTTGCATGTTGGCGAATCGCGTATCCTCGATGGTCTGCACCGAGTAAACGTTAAAAGCTTGGTTCAGAAAAACCTTGCGGATGACATGGTTGCCGGAGTCACTGACCAGCAAGCCGGTGTTTCCCCCCACCCAAAGCAAACCGCGGGGAGAATCAAACAAGGCCAGCGTCGCCTCGATATTGTCGTCCGCCCCATTCAAAGTCGGCGAATCGCTCCCGGCCAAAAGCGTGGCGGTGGAACTGCCGGGTTCAATCATTTTGATGGAATGCCGGCGCGCATCGGCCACAAAAATCTTGCCCGTGTTATCCACCGCCACAGCCGCGGGCTTGTCAAAGCCCGAGGCCACGACCGAGATTTCATTATTCAGGTCCAGCTTGAGCAGGTTCGTATTGACGACATCGGCGATGTAAATGTTGCCGGCCGCATCCGCAGCCAGGCCAGCCGGCGCATTTAATGGGATCAAAAGACCGTTGGCGCCCTTGGCCAACCCGTTGGTCGTATTGCCCGCCAGGGTGGTGACGTTCCCTTCCAAGGTGACAAACCGAATCAGATGATTGCCGCTATCCGCCACCACCAGTCCGCCGCGGGCCACAATGATGCCTTGCGGACTGAAAAAGCGGGCCACCTGGCCGGTGCCGTCCTTATAGCCTTTGACTCCCGGAAAACCGACAAAGTTGGTCAGAAGACCGGTGCTGGGGTTGAACTTCACAATGCGATGCTCCCCGCTCAGCGTCAGAAAGTAATTGTTGTTGTACGGGTCCACAGCCACCCCATACGGCTCCGGTTGCGCGCTCGAGTCGATGGTCAACAGCGTATTCACCGTTGTCTGAGCCGCTACCGTCAGCGCGCTCAGACCCGCCGCCAGAAGTAAGCACTGTCTAAAATGTTTAAAGGCCTGCACGTTCAATTGCTTTAGGGTCCTATCCTCAATCGGTAAAACTGAGGCCACGTATTCACATTGGCATCGGTCAACTCGACCACGTGACCGGTGCCCGCCACATCCTGGGCCATCACGGTCCAGTTCGGATGCGCCAGACTATCGGACCGTTCCAAAATGTAAGTCTTGCCCGGCGCCGAAAGCCAACTCAGCGCCGCAGCGTGATTGACGGAATCGTATCTCGCCGCGATGAATTGCAGGCGCGATGCCGGATCGATCGGATGTGTTCCAGCCGCGTATTCCGCCAGGTTTGAGAATCCATCGCCATCCGCATCGATCGTGGCTTGCGCCGCCGCATTGGTCGTGTTGCCAAAAAAAGCGGTCTTCCATTCATCTGAAATAACCTCCTGCGGCCTCAACGCCGGCGAGAGCACCCAAATCCGAGCCGGGACCGTTTCGAAATCCAAAGTGACACGGCTGGACGACGAACCGCTGGAAGCCTCCGGGAAAAAATGGACCAGATAAGAGTGCCCCGGTGCCACCAGCGTCGGAATGGCCACCACGAGATGCCCCAAGAGACGGCTGCCCTGCAACGGCGGATTAAAGGCGTTCTGATTCCAAGCCAGCGCCACTTCGTTGCTCGGGAACCCGCCAAAATGAATGGGCGTCGGCACCCCCGCAGCCGGCTCGAAGCTGACGGCCTGAGGCACAGGCGGCGTCTCGCCTTCCGGAGTGACAACCGCACGAATCTGGCATCCGGACAAATCCTGGCCGGGGATGATGGAGACGTAAATGGGAACGCGCGCCTGCCCCGGCGAAGCGATGTTTTGCACGGCCTGCGCCGCCAAGGTCACGGGACGCGACCACACGTCGCCGCTGGGTTCGCTGCTGAGGCTTTGGGCGGCCCGCAGGGCGGTTCCGGCGTTATTGATGTTCGTGCTGGAAGAAACGATTTTGCCCCCGGTTGTCCGGACGCGAATTCGGTCGATCGTGTCCAGTTCCAGGGAACGGCGCAGAATGACCTGCCAGTCGCCGAAACGGATTTTTTCGTCACCGCCTGGAGTGTTGCCAACATCTTCCGGGTCGGCGTCCATGGCGTCAAAGGCCGTGGTGAGGCGGAACGGGATGCGCACCCCAAACGAAGCATAAACGGCATTGTTCACGTCGCTGTCCTTCAGTCTGCCATCGCCAAACTCTCGGAGTTGGGGGTCCGCGAAACTGCCGACATTGTACCATCCCCTCGGAGAGCTATCGCCCACGAGATAGCTGATATTGGTGACGAGGATGGTCCGCGGCGCCATGGGAACCAGGGGCACGTCGGTATCAATCCCGTCTGAAGTTCCTGACGGCGCTGTTACTCGCAAGAGGTAGCGATCGCCCACCGCGGCGTCGCTGGGGATCGGCACCGCCACCAAAGCGACGGCGGCGAAGTTTTCCACGCTGAAGACGGCGTTGGTGGCCAGATAGGCCACGGGCAATTTGACCGTGTCCTCGCCAGAGATTTCACTGGCGGTGTCCAGTTTGTTCGTGCTGGCGATTTTGAGCGGCACAAAATCATCGGCCGACATTTGCAGGGCTTGAATCAAGTTGGTGATTTTCGGCGATTTGGCGAAGGGGGCATTCAGATTGTTGGTCCGCACCACCTCCACCACAAACTGGAGCGAACGCAAGACGTCGCCGCTCTTCAAGTTCGCCATGACCGGAAGGATCACCGTGGTCCCGATCCCTCCGAGCGCGTCGCTGGCAAAGCCGACCTGGTTGGTGAACGCGCTCTGACCCGTGGCCGTCACGCTGGAATTGGTGCCGCTGAAGGCCTTGACCCGCAGGGCCGTCAGGTCGCGCAGGCTGTCCCGCCAGTAAATCGCGAAATCGCCCTCCACCTTGTTCGTCACCTCCGGACTGTTGATGGTCGGTTCCTGGCCATCTGTGGTGTAATAGATTCTCGTGTCCGGGCCGAAGCCGCTGAATTGATTGGTGCTGATGATCTTCACGGTGGTTCCCATCGGATAATACCCTGAATTCGGGATCAGGACGGGCGTGGCCACCACATTGGTCGTTCCTCCCGTGCCGCCGCCGGCGCATTCCGCCGCGGGGTAAGTAAGACCGGTCACTTGCCGGACGATGTGATAGAAAACTTCCGTGGCGTAGAGAGTGCCGTCGTTAGCTACGGCCACGCCGACCGGTTCGCGGGCTTCAGCCGAGCCGATCTCTTCATTAGCCGGGCCGTCGAACCAACCGGGATAAACACCCGGCGCCGGGAAGGTATCCCACAGATTCGATGAGATTCCATAGAGGCTGCTGACGCTGCCATCGCAGGCCACGACACGCACGCGATGATTCGCCCGATCGGCCACCACCAACGTCCCGTTCGGCCCTTTAGCCAAGTGCTGCGGCTGATTGAATTTGGCCAGCTCCTTCGGGCCGTCGGCCAGACCAAAGGTGTCTTTGATGCCGACCACCAGGGAATTTGTGGTCAACGGGTTGTAAATGGTAATAATATGCGAACCGGCATCGCTGACCGCAACACTGCCGTTGTCCAATATCGTCAGGCCGAGAAGTTCGGTGGCTGCCGATTTCCCAGGAACAGGGAACGAATCCAGGAATGCTCCCTTCGCATCGTACCGCTTCACTGCTCCCTTGAGTTCCGCCACAAAGAGATTGGTCTTGCTGTCCAGCGCGATGGCGGTCGGCCGGTCCAATCCCGTGACCCAGTCGGTCTTATTCCCGAAGAGATCGACTCTGTAAATCACCCCATTCCCGCGGTCGGCCACAAACAGGTTGTTGGCCTTGTCCAAGGCCACTGCCACCGGGGTATTCAGGAAATTGGTCTCCCCTGCGCGCGGCAGGATGGTGGTGACCCGCAGATCGCTCACTCTCAGCTTGCGCACGGCCTGGTTGCCGCTGTCGGCAATATACAAATTGCCCGCGCTGTCGATGGCGCAACCAAAGGGAGTATCGAATTGGGAGATGCTGTTGTCGCCGTCCTGGAAACCGAAATAAGGGCCTCCCGCCGTGTTCGGTCCGCCGCCGATCGTTTTGACGCTGCCCTGGCCCAAGACCGGGAGAGTCGGCGTCAAAGACAGAGCTGCGGCCAGGCAAAGGAAAAGCAGGGCGCGACCGGCCAGGTCTCCCCAAGCCGCTTTTCTTCTTTGACTGGTTTTCAGGTCAGGATGCATACGGTCCAGGCAGTGTGGCCACAATCAGGAACCATCTTACGGGTTTGTTTTTTTCAATTTTAACGGTTTGCCGCTGTTCCAAAATGATTCGTCTTTTCCCAGAGTCTCCGCCGGCGGCGGGGTGCTCAGGAAATCGGTGACGGTGGGCTGAAAATCGGCCTCCGTCACAATCGTCGGGGTGACAAAAATGATCAGATTGGCTTTGGAGCGTGATTTGCTTTCCTTGCGAAAGGCCAAACCCAGGATCGGGATGTCACCGAGGATGGGAACCTTGGTATAGCTCTTGGACGAGGTATCACTGACCAAGCCCCCCATCACCAGCGTGCTGCCGCTCGGAATCATGACCTCGGTCTCAATCTTGGTTCTGGCGAAGATATCCGCTTCGTTTACTTTGCCCGCCACCACCTTGCGCGAGGGTGTCTCTTCGACGCGGGAGATTTCCGGCTTCAATTTCAGGGCGACGTTGGTCCCGGTCACGCGCGGGGTGACAATGAGGATGGTGCCGACATTGGTGTAATTGGGTTTGGAGGTCGCCACCGTCGTTCCGGCCTGGCCAATGCTTTCGCTGGCGTCAAAAATCGGCACGCCTCGGGTCACCTCCAACTTCGTTTCCTGGTTGTCCAAGGTCACGACGCGCGGCGTGGCCAGGGTTTTGGTGTCCGCGTCCGTGTTGAGAAAGGAGAGAACTGCCTCCACCCCTTTGGCATTCAAAAAGGCGGTGTGCGGGAAGAAGCCGCGCGCGGTATCGAGGCTCAACCCGCCGCGGCCCAGCACGGTGTCCAGCCGGGTCGCGGTCGTGGAAGGCTCCGTGACGGTCAGGCTCCTTCCGCTCGGCGTCGTGACCGTGGTCTCTCGACCGGGGAGGGTGGTGGTCGTTTCACCGCTTAACAGCCCGTTGCCCGCGATGATTCGTTGCGCCGCCAAGGTATCGGTCCAATCAATGCCCTTGACGGATTTGGGGTTTTGGGACGTCTCCAAAAACCGCGCTTCAATCAGCACCTGGCGCGTGGGGGTGTCCAGTTGGGCGATCAGGTTGGTGATGGCGTCATATTCTTTTTGCGTGCAGGTCAGGACCAGTTGGCTGGAGCGCGCATCGGGTTTGGCACTGCTGCGGTTCTTTTCCGCGAAGAGTCCCGCGATAAAGTCCATCATGTTGGTGAGATTGGCATACTTCACTTGAACAACCTGGGTGATCAATGGGTCCTTGGCGGCGGGATCCTTAAAAGTGACCTGCGCGAACTGGGTCTTGGGATCGGTGACCAGGTTCAGGCCGAAATTGCCCAAAACAGCATCCAGCGCTTGCTGCGCCGAGACACCGCCAAAGCTGCTTAAGGCGACCATATTGGTGGCCACGGGTGGAACCTCGATCAGATTGGTGCCGACCTGCCGCGTCCCGCCGGTCTTCACTTTGGGGTCGATCAAGATATTAACCTTGGCCAGCTTGGCCAGCATCTGAATAGCCAGCAACAAAGGCACTTCTTTGCTGGATTCAAAAGCCGATTCGATCGCATTGGTTTCCTGGCCCGCCGCCGCGGCCAGGTCCACGGGCTGCAATAGTTCAGCCGGGGTTGCGGCCGGAGCGATCGAGTCTTGGGCAGCGATGCTGAACACGTTGGCGGCAGGGCCCTTGGCCAAGGCCAGGTTCTGTTTGTCCAGGACGGCTTCCAACGCCTGCCGGGCGGTGACTTTTTCAAAACGGGCGGAAACAATGGCGTCGGCCAATTCCGGACCGGGCTTTCCTTCCGGGGCCAAGCGGGGATCATATTGGAAATTGATGCCGGCCTGCTGGGCCAGGATTTTGATCACCTCAACCAAAGGCGCCTCCTGGAAACTGATCAAAGGCACGATCTCCTCGGCCTCGCTGGCACTCAGTGCCGCTGGCTCCTTGGCCTCTTCGGCTTGGGCGGCAGTGCCTGCGGCCGTATTGGCGGGGCTGGCCGGTTGCGGCGAGGTCGGCGCGACGGCCGGCGTGGCACTTGGGGCCGCCGCGGGATCGGCGTTTTGTTGGGCGGAGCCGCTCAGCCCTCCCCAAGAAAGCACCAAGACTAACAGAAGCAGTTTAGTCTTCATACGAGTTCATCTCAATTTTGGCGAACAGCTTGACATTCTTTTCCAGGAACAAAAATTGGGCCGGACCCAGGGCGCATTCATGGGGCGCGCAATTCAATCGGTTTGGCTTGGCCCTGCACAGTCAAAACCACTGACGTAGCGGTGATTTTCAGACATCGGACTTTGATCTTCTCCGTCCTGTCACCCTGCGTCACCGTGATCTCAGCCGGCTTGCCGGCTTCCAGAATGGCATCATTGACTATCGCTACTCGTTCACTCTCAGACCCGGTAATATTGATCAGAGTCAAGGCCGTTAACGGATTGAAAACAACCGGCTCCTTTTTCCCAGGTTTGGCGGTTGCTGCCTCGCTGGCGCGAATTTGTGAATTTGGATAAAAAGGATCCTTGGCCACGGCCGGGTCGCTCACAAAAACCGATTTCGGGATGGTCACAACGTTCGTCGGCGCAACGGCATTGGTTTTAGACTCGCCGGTTTGCGGTTTGCCAGGCGCCGGAGCGTGGGCGGTCTTCGCCTCGGGCGCCGCTGCTTTCTGTCCACACCCCAAAAGCGCACCGAGGCAGAGGCCGGCCAGCAGACGCCCGAGCGGGATGTGCCATGATGGGGGGAATGATGTGGGCGAGCGCCTCATGGT
>ERZ1292640.981-Hain-H43-02um-R1-981-length-23709-cov-13_pt1 | contig 23709 bp, 25 predicted proteins | sample MGYA00564404_ERZ1292640 | MGnify/ENA primary metagenome ERZ1292640 (study PRJEB36523, sample SAMEA6512636) | groundwater metagenome | collected 2019-01-08 | study: AquaDiva: Metagenomics assemblies of 32 groundwater samples
GGTCGGATAACGGGCTGGCAATCCCAGGATTTCCAGTATCCCCACCTTCATCGGGCCCCTCCTCAGACCTCCATGCTCGTCAGTCGGGCCGGCTCTTCGAGGATGTCGAGGAGGGCCCTGGCGCAGTATACGCGATCGCGCTTGGCGCGGCTGATCTCCGTGATGATGGACAATTCCTCGAGCTTCGCCACCGCACGCTGGGCCGTGGTGAACGCCACGCCAAACCGCTTCGCTGCTCCCTTGACGGTGAGAAATGGGTTGGCCGCGAGTTGATCCACGAGGGCCAGAGGCACTTTCGAGGGTGTCCCCGAGACGGCAACCCTCCACTGGGCGAGATGCCTGTTGATCCGCTCAGCCCGCCCCAGGGCATCCTCAGCCTGCCGCGCGACGCCATTGAGAAAGTATTGCAACCAATCCGACCATTCCCCACGCTCGGTCACGTCTCGGAGTCGGTCGTAATAGTCGCGCCGAGTCGCCTCGAAGAACGCGCTCAGGTACAGCAAGGGCGTCGGCAGGATGGATCGCTCGACCAGGAACAGGGTGATCAACAGGCGGCCGACGCGTCCGTTGCCATCGAGAAATGGATGGATCGCCTCAAACTGGGAATGAGCCAGCGCGATCTGGACCAGGGGCGGCAAGGTCCGGTCGTGCAGAAACTTCTCCCAGTTCCCCAGGCACCCCGTCAGCTCGGTCGGCGGAGGCGGGACATAGACCGCATTCGCCAGCGTGGCTCCCGGCGGACCGATCCAGTTCTGGGATCGACGAAACTCCCCGGGGGTGGCGTAGTCGCCCCGCACGCCGGCCATGAGCTTTTCGTGCACCTCTCGCACCAGCCGGAGGGAGAGGGGAAGTTTCTTGAGGCGCTTGATGCCGTGCTCCAGCGCCACGACATAGTTGCCCACCTCGCGCAGGTCGGCCGGGCTGCGCTCCACGGCTGCCCCGGCCTCCGCCGCCAGCAATTCGCCGAGCGTGGTCTGCGTCCCCTCGATCCGGCTCGAGAGCACCGCCTCCCGGCGGACGAACGGGCGGATGAGCAGATGGGGGTTGGGCAACCGTCCCCCCTCACCGGCCAGCCGGCCGATCATGCGGTCGGCGTCCGAGAGGGGGCGTACCAGCTCCGGCGTCCAGGAGAGTTCAGGCGGGAGGGGGTCCGGGACGAAGGCCGTGTACCCCCCGGGGCAGCGAATGTGCCGTCCAGGCGCTCCAGCCACGTTTTCCCTCTAATTTTCGGCGGTGAAAATAGCAGAGAAGTCTATTAGCGGGATTATCCAGAATCGAAAATAAGGAGTCAACCCTTGTATGTGGGCTTTCAAGGCTCCCTGCTGAACGCCCGGTGCAGGAGGGGAGTGTCAGGGTTGGCGCCCCGATGGGGTAATATTGGGGCGGGATGGATGAAGCGAGGATCCTGAGCCGGCTGCCGCTGCCCGAGGAGGCGCAGGTGGAGCGCCAGCTCCGCCCCCAGCGCCTGGACGACTACGTCGGGCAGCGCGAGGCGGTCGAGAGCCTCCGCGTCTCCATCGAGGCCGCCCGCCAGCGCAGCGAGCCCCTCGACCACGTCCTCCTCTACGGGCCCCCCGGCCTCGGCAAGACCACGCTGGCCCACATTGTCGCCAACGAGATGGGCGCCCAGATCGTGCCCACCTCGGGGCCGGCCCTGGAGCGGGGCGCCGACCTCATGGGGATCCTCACCAACCTGGCCGAGGGCGACGTGCTCTTCATCGACGAGGTCCACCGGCTGCCGCGCGTGATCGAGGAGCTGCTCTATCCGGCCATGGAGGACTTCGCCGTCAACTTTGTCATCGACAAGGGCCTCCACGCCCGGACGCTCCGCTACGCGCTCCGGCCGTTCACGCTGGTGGCGGCGACCACGCGGCCGGGGATGCTCACCTCGCCGCTCCGGGAGCGCTTCGGGATCTTCCACCACCTGGACTTCTACTCGGACGAGGAGCTCTGCCGGATCATCCTGCGCTCGGCGTCGATCCTGGGCGCCTCCGTGGAGCGGCCGGGGGCGGAGGAGATCGCGCGCCGCTCCCGCGGCACCCCCCGGATCGCGAACCGCCTCCTGCGCCGCGTCCGGGATTACGCCCAGGTCAAGGGAGACGGCGTGATCACCGGGGAGGTCGCCCACGACGCCCTGGACCGGGAGGGAGTGGACGGCCGCGGGCTGGACCGGCTGGACCGCCGCTTCCTCACCGCGATCATCGAGCAGTACGGCGGGGGGCCGGTGGGGATCGAGGCGGTGGCCGCCACCATCAACGACGAGGCGGAGACGCTGGTCGAGATGGTGGAGCCCTATCTGCTGAAGATCGGCTTCATCGTGCGGAGCCCCAACGGCCGCCGGGCCACTGCCGGGGCCTATTCCCACCTGGGCTACCCGGCTCCGGCTGGGCATGGCGGGCAGGGGCAGCTGCCGCTGTAGGGGGTGATCGGCCGTGCCTGAGCTGGGCGGGCTGGGGAAATTACTCATTGGTTTCGGGGTCGTCATGATAATTCTGGGGGGGATATTCCTGCTGTTGGGGAATTTATCGGGAAAGGTGCCGTGGATCGGGCGACTGCCGGGCGACATCTACATCCAGCGCGGAAACTGGAGCTTCTACTTTCCCCTCGCCACGTCCATCCTCCTCTCCGTCATCCTGACCCTCATCTTCTCCCTCTTCACTCGGCGCTAACGGGGCTCGCGCTCTGCCTGTTCCTAGTGGTTCCCGCTCCGGCGTGGGCCAGCGGGACGATCCGCGTCGCGGTGGCCGACGGGCTCAAGAGCGTCGAGGTGGGTGGGGGCGCGATCCTGGTCAGCGACCTCCAGGGGCAGCCGCTGCTCGCGGGACGCCCGGCGACCGTGCGCGTCGCCCTCCGGAATGGCGGCCTCGATGTAGAAGGGCGAAGGGTCGCCGGCGCGCGCCTTCTGCCGGCGGGGGCGGGCGCCCTCCGGCTGAACGGCCGGGAGTACCCGGGGTCGCTCGAAATCTTGAGAAATGGCGATGGGCTCGTCGTCGTGAACGAGCTGCCGTTCGAGCAGTACCTGGCCGGCGTCCTGAAGGCCGAGGCCTCGGACCGGTGGCCGCCGGAGACGCTCAAGGCCCAGGCCATCGTCGCCCGGACCTACGCCGCCTATCACCGCTGGCTCAACGCGGCCAAGCCGTATCACATCCTGGCCTCGACGGCGAACCAGCAGTACGCCGGGAAGGTCGCGGGGACCTCGCCTGTCTGGGAGGCCGTGAGGGACACGGAGGGGCAGATCCTGACGTGGGAGGGACGGCTCTTTCCCGCCTTCTACCACACCGACAGCGGCGGCCACACGGAGGACCCGCGCCTGGTCTTCGCCGCGCGGAACATGCCTGCGCTCAGGGCGGTGCGCTCGGAGTTTTCGGGGGACTCGCCCCACTTCGCCTGGAACCTGGACATGCCGATCGGCCAGCTGACCGAGCTCCTGCGGAGGGGAGGGGTCTCCGTCGGCACGGTGGTACGCCTGGAGGTGCTCGAGCGGTCCCGCTCGCTCAGGGTGCTGCGGATCGCCGTGCACGGCACGCGCGGGACGGCCCGGCTCTCCGGGGCCGACTTCAGGCGGATCCTGGGCTACGACACGCTCAAGAGCACGCTCTTCGCGGTGGCGGTGGACGGCCAGTACGCGCGCTTCGCCGGCCGCGGCTACGGCCACGGCGCGGGGATGGATCAGTGGGGCGCCAAGGCCATGGCCGAGCAGGGGCACCGCGCCTATCAGATCCTGGAGTACTACTACCCGGGCGCCGCCCTCGCGCTGCTCCGATGATCGGCTGGAGCGATTTCGAGAAGGTGGACATGCGCGTGGGCGTCGTGGTGGACGCCCAGGAGTTCCCCGAGGCGAAGAAGCCCGCCTACCGGCTCTGGGTGGACCTGGGGCCGCTCGGAGTCAAGCGCTCGAGCGCCCAGATCACCGACCGCTACCGGCTGGCGGATCTGGTCGGCCGCCAGGTGGTCTGCGTCGTCAACTTCACCCCGAAGCAGGTGGGCCCGTTCGTCTCCGAGGTCCTCGTGATGGGCGCCTACACCAAGTCGCGCGAGGTGGTCCTCCTCCGCCCCGACGAGCCTGTCCCTCCCGGCTCCAGGATCGGCTAGCTTTGCCCGCTCCCGGCTGTCTTCCCGCTGACGATGTCCGCACGCAGGTGTCGGCTGGCCTGACAGCGCCCCGAGTGTCGGCTTCCTGACGAAGCGAAACTGCTCAGCCGTTTCAATGAGTTCCGGCTCGGCCCGCGGCTGGCAGAGAGGTTGCTCCGTTTCCCTCTGGCAGAGACATCCCGCCCATTCCAACAAAGGGGGGGCCCCATGTTCAACCGAGGTCATGCGGTAGCCGCGGTGTCAGAGGCGTGTCCGAAGTGCGGGTTTGGCGAAGTCGTGGGCGACACCTGTCCCCGCTGCCGGGTGAGGGTGTCGAACTACCGGGCCTATCTCGCCATCCCGGACTCGGGAGCCCTCGCGCGACGTGCCTGGTTCCCCAGATTGAGAGCCCTCAGGACGCTGAGACGGCCGGCGCCTTCAACGGATCGGCGCTCGATGTACGAGGAGCTGATCCTGGGGCGGATCTATCGGGAGCTGCGCTACCCCGCGACAGCTCGCGAGGTCTACCTGGTCTTGCTCGGCTTTGACCTGACGCCGGCCGGGCGGGCCAGCGCGCTCCGTCTCACGGTGAACCCGGCGAACGCTCAAGTAGGGGAGAGCATCCGGGCCGCTCTTAACCGGGCTCAGCCGTTTCCCACGCCGCCCAACGGCGGGGACGGCAAGCCTCACCACGTCAGCCTCGCGCTGACCGTGAACATCTGAGGGGGTGCCGCGATGAATCGAGCGATTCGGTGTCTGGCCGGTGTGCTGGCTCTGGCCCTCTGGCCCGGAGCCGCAGTTGCCCAGAGCGGAGCCTGGGAGACGACCATGGCCGCCGGGATGAGCGCGCACCAGCGGGGTCACTATGCCGAGGCCGAAGAAAAGTTCTCCGCCGCCCTCAAGGAGGCTGAGGCATTCGGACCGGAGGATCCCCGCCTGGCGGCGAGCCTCAACAACCTGGCCTCGGTGTACGCCGCCCGGGGTCAGGCCGTCCGCGCCGAGCCCCTGTCCCGCCAGGCGCTGGCGATCCGCGAGAAAGTGCTGGGGGCGCAGCACGCGGATGTGGCCGCGAGCTTGGAGAACCTCGGCTCCATCTACGCCGCCCAGGGACAATACGCGCGGGCCGAACCGCTTCTCCGTCGGGCGCTCGGGATCCGCGAGAAGACGTTGGGGCCGGAGCACCCGGAGGTGGCCCAGAGCCTGAACGCGCTCGTGGAGCTCTACCGCGCTCAGGGCCAAGCCGGCGCGGCGGAACCGCTTGCGAGCCGGGCGCTGGCGATCGCCGAGAAAGCCCGAGGGCTGGAGCATCCTGACGTGGCGACGAGCCTCAACAACCTGGCGGGGGTCCGTCTCGCCCAGGGGAAATACGCGGAGGCTGAAGCGCTCTACTCCCGGGCGCTCGAAATCCGGGAGAAGGCGCTGGGGCCGGAACACCCCCACGTGGCCACGAGCCTCAACAACCTCGGGGTGCTCTATGCGGCTGGGGGCCGGTCTGCCGAGGCCGAGCCGCTCTTCGCGCGCGCCCTGGCCATCGCCGAGAAAGCCCTGGGGCCGGAGCATCCCCAGGTCGCCACGAGCCTGAACAACCTGGCGCTGTTCCACGTCACCCAAGGCAGGCACGCTGAGGCCGAGCCGCTCTTCGCGCGCGCCCTGGCCATTGATGAGAAAGCGCTGGGGACCGAGCATCCGAGCGTCGCCACCGACCTGAATAACATGGGCCTGCTCTATGCGTCGCAGGGGGACTTCGAGCGGGCCGAGCCGGTCTACCGGCGGGCGCTGGCGATCCGGGAGAAGGTCCTCGGCCCCGAGCACCCCGACGTGGCCAGCACGCTCACCAACCTGGCCGTGCTCCGCCACGAGCAGGGCAAGCACCGCGAAGCGGTGTTCCTCTATCGCCGCGCGTGGGAGATCCGGGAGAAGGCGTTTGGCCCCGAGCACCCGCAGGTGGCCGCGAGCCTCGAGAACTACGCCGCGCTCCTGCGGGCGATGGACCACCCGCGGATGGCGGCGCCGCTGGAGGCGCGCGCCGAGGCGATCCGCGGCAAGCTCACCCAAGCCGCCTCGGTGAAGTGAGGCGAAATCGGGCCGGGGCTAGGTCACTAGGACTCTGAGATTCGAAGCGAGTCTGGACTGGTTCCGACGTGAGATTGTGCCGAGTTGTCTGAGAAGTCGGCGGTTGTCGATGGCCCGCGGCTGGTCCACCATGATATCGGACGGCTCCTTCAAGCCCGCTTCCCCCGCAGCGAGGTGCACCCTCAAGAAGCGAGCCTGCGGGCGGACATTGGTGGTGAGGGGGCACACCACGGTTGAGGGATGTGTCCCGTTCAGCAGATCGGTCTGGACGACAACGACCAGACGTACCTTTCCGGGCTCCGTTCCCATCCGCGGGTCAAGATTCGCCACGTAGACGCGCCATTTCTTGATTTCCATGGCGCCCTACTCGCTGAGTTTGTCTTCCAGCCGCTCAAAGACCTCCAAGACCTCTAGGGAGTCGGCTGAAACCAGAGCTGATTCTTTTGTGAGTTCGCGCTTCAGGAGCTTGCGCCGCCAGAGCTTGTTATACAGGTTGATGGCTTCGTTAAAGTAGGCATTCCTGGCCTTTCGGCTTTTGCGCAGGATCTCTTCCGTTTCCTCGTACACACCGTCCTGCAATTTTAGCGACAGCATCTTGGACATCGCAGCGCCTCCTATTCGGGTATCACCGGGAGTATATCCCGATGGTTCGAGAGCGTCAACGGTTTTGAAATCGGGGCGCGGGCGGCTTAGACTCGGTGGGTCATGGATGTCGGCCTGTTCGATTACCCTCTGCCGCCCGAGCGGATCGCCCAGTACCCGGCCGAGCAGCGGGACGCCTCGCGGCTCCTGGTGTGCGACCGCGCCGCGGGCCGCTGGGAGGATCGCGCCTTCGGCGAGCTGCCGGACCTCCTGCGCGCGGGCGACCTGCTCGTCGTCAACGATTCGCGCGTGATCCCGGCGCGGCTCCTGGGGCGCCTCGAGCCCGAGGGGCGCCCGGTGGAGCTGCTCTTTGTCAAGGCCGCGGGAGGGTCGGCCTGGGAGGCGCTGGCCCGGCCGGCGAAGCGCTGTCGCCCCGGTGCCGTCGTCGTCTTCGGTGACGGGCAGGTGAGGGCCCGGGTCGTCGGCGTCGCGGGAGAGGGCCGGCGGATCGTCGAGCTGGAGGCCGGCGGCTCGGTCCGCGAGGTCCTCGAGCGCTATGGGCTGCCGCCGCTGCCGCCCTACATCACGCGGCACCAGAAGCCCGGGCAGGAGGACTGGGAGCGGTATCAGACGGTGTACGCGGCGCGCGACGGGTCGGTGGCGGCCCCCACGGCGGGTCTTCACTTCACCCCGGCGCTTCTGGATCGGCTGAAGGCCAGGGGGATCGCGATCGAGACCCTCACGCTCCACGTCGGGCCCGGCACCTTCCGCCCGATTCGTTCCGCCCGGGTTGAAGGGCATCGGATGGAGGCGGAGGAAATGACGATCTCTCCGGAGGCCGGCGGCGCGATCAACACGGCCAAGGCCGACGGGCGTCGAGTCATCGCCGTGGGAACGACGACCTGCCGCGCGCTCGAGTCGGCGGCGGACGCGCAGGGCAGGGTGCGGCCCATGTCCGGGCCCACCGACCTGTTCATCTATCCCGGCTATCGCTTCAAGGTGATCGACGCCCTCCTGACCAACTTCCATCTGCCGCGCTCCTCGCTGCTCCTGCTCGTGTGCGCCTTCGCCAGGCGCGAGTTCGTGCTGGACGCGTACCGCCACGCCGTGGACTCCGGGTACCGGTTCTATTCCTACGGCGACGCGATGCTGATCGCCTAATGGACCCCCTCACGCCGCCCAACTCAGATGCCCCTCACCTTTTCTCCTCTCCCCCTCACCCTGCCCTCTCCCCCTCGGGGGGGAGAGGATGAAGGTGAGGGGATTATGAGTGGGGTGAGGGGGGAGATCCCGATGCGGTTTGAGCTGCTGAAGACCGATGGCGTGGCCCGCGTGGGGCGCCTTACCACCGCCCACGGGGTGGTAGAGACACCGGCCTTCATGCCCGTGGGGACCCAGGGGTCGGTCAAGAGCCTCACGCCGGAAGATCTCCGCCAGATCGGGGCCCAGATCGTCCTGGCCAATACCTACCATCTCTTCCTCCGTCCGGGGCACCGGCTCGTCGCCGAGCTCGGAGGCCTCCATCGCTTCATGGCCTGGGAGGGGCCGATCCTGACCGATTCGGGCGGGTTCCAGGTGTACAGCCTGGCTTCGCTGGGAAAGGTGACCGAAGAGGGCGTCAGGTTCCGATCCCACCTGGATGGGGCCGAGCACCTCCTCACGCCGGAGCTGTCGGTGGAGATCCAGCAGGCCCTCGGGGCCGACATCATCCATCCCCTGGATGAATGCCTGGCCCATCCCGCTCCCCGCGCTCAGACCGAGGCGTCGCTGGCCCTCACGCTCCGCTGGGCGGCTCGAGCGAAGGCCGCCTGGGGGCGCGGCGAAGGGCGCCAGGCCATGTTCGGGATCGTCCAGGGGGGCGGCTATGAGGATGTGCGGCGCCGCGCCGTGGAGGAGACCTGCGCCCTCGAGTTCGACGGGTACGCCATCGGCGGCTTCGCGGTGGGGGAGCCGAAGCCCCTCATGCTCGACCTCCTGGAATTCACCGCGGCGCTCCTGCCCAAGGATTGGCCGCGCTACCTGATGGGAGTGGGGACGCCGCCGGATCTCCTGGATGCGGTGGCCCGCGGCGTGGACCTGTTCGACTGCGTGCTCCCCACCCGCAATGCTCGGAACGGCCAGCTCTTCACCGCCGCCGGCGCCCTCACGATCAAGCAGGCCCGCTACGCGACCGACCCGCGCCCCGCGGACGAGGGGTGCCTCTGTTATACGTGCCGGACGTTCTCCCGGGCCTACCTCCGCCACCTCTTCGCGGCGCGGGAGCTGCTCGCCTATCGCCTGCTGAGCCTGCACAACCTCCACTTCTACCTGGCCCTCATGGCGGCGATGCGCGCGGCCATCCAGGCCGGGACGTTTCAGACATTCAGGGCTCGGTTTTTGGCACGGTATGCGGTATCATCCGATGGCGGTTCGTCCGCCACTCTGGAAAGCACGGAGGCCTGAAATGTCGATTGCCCACGCCGCCGACCTTGCCTACGCCGCCGTCCCGATGCCGGGCGGCTCGGGGTCGGGCTCGGCCATGGTCCAGATCCTCTTCCTGGCCGCGCTGTTCGCGATCTTCTACTTCCTCCTGATCCGCCCCCAGCAGCGACAGCGGAGGCAGCGGGAAGCCATGCTGAATGCCGTCAAGCGGGGAGACAAGGTGGTGACGTCCGGCGGGCTTCACGGCACCGTGGTCGGCCTCAACGAGCACACCGTCGTGCTGAAGGTGGCCGATCAGGTGAAGCTGGAGTTCGACCGCAGCGCCATCGGGCGCGTCGTGGCGCAGGGCGAGAAGGAAGGGGCGTAGCGGCCCGAATGCGCCGATACCTCGGGCTCCGCATCGCGATCGTCCTCGCCGTCATCCTCGGCTCCCTGATCTACCTCTACCCTCCCCCCGGCATCCGGGAGTATCTCTACGGCCCCGGGGGCGCTCTGGCGAGGAAAGGGGGCCTGCTCCCGCCGACCCTGAACCTCGGGCTCGACCTCCAGGGCGGGATCCACCTGGTGCTGGGTGTGGACGTGGACAAGGCCCTCGAGAGCCAGGTGGAGCGGGCCGCCGCCGACATCCGGGGATCGCTGGAGAAGAAGGGGATCGGGGTCACGCAGGCCGCGCGCCAGGGGACCACGGAGATCGTCCTTCAGCTGGCGTCGCCCCAGTCCTGGAACGATGCCCTGATCGTGCTGAACGAGTTCCCGGCCTATGACCGGAAGAGCGCGGACCAGTCCGCCGGCCGGATTCTCCTCGCCCTGAGGGAGCGGGAGGCGGCCACGCAGCGGGATCTGGCGATCCGCCAGGGGATCGAGACGATCCGGAACCGGGTGGATCAGTTCGGGGTGGCCGAGCCCACGATTCAGCAGCAGGGGGAGAACCGCATCCTGATCCAGCTCCCCGGGGTTCAGGATCCCGAGCGGGCCAAGGCGCTCATCGGCAAGACCGCCCTCCTCGAGTTCAAGTTCGTGGACGAGCAGGCCGACGTGGAGAAGGCCGTCCGCGAGGGGCCGCCCGAGGGCCGGGAACTCCTCTGGCAGCGGGTCATCGACAAGCAGACCCGGCAGGAGGTCCGCCGGGTCCCCTTCGTGGTGCACCGGAAGACGCTCCTCACCGGCGCCGACCTCGCCACGGCGCGGATGTCCATCGACCAGACCACCAGCGAGTCCTACGTGTCGGTGACGTTCAACGACGTGGGCGCCCGGGTCTTCGCCGAGCTCAGCGAGAAGAACGTTGGGCGGCACCTGGCGATCATCCTCGACGGCAACGTCCACTCGGCGCCGGTCATCCGCGAGCGAATCCCGTCCGGCCAGGCCCAGATCACCGGCGGCTTCACCCCCGAGGCGGCGACGGACCTGGCCATCGTCTTCCGGGCCGGGGCCCTGCCGGCGCCGGTGAAGATCCTGGAGGAGCGGACCGTGGGGCCGTCGCTGGGCGCCGACTCGATCCGCCAGGGGATGATCGCCATCCTGGCGTCGGCCGCCATCGTCTTCCTCTTCATGCTCGTCTACTACCGCCTCTCGGGCCTCATCGCCGACGTGGCGCTGCTCCTGAACCTGCTGGTCCTCCTCGGCGTCATGGCCGGCTTCCACGCCACGCTGACGCTCCCCGGCATCGCCGGCATCGCGCTCACCATCGGCATGGCGGTGGACACCAACATCATCATTTTCGAGCGCATCCGGGAGGAGCTCCGCACGGGGAAGACGGTGCGGGCGTCGATCGACTCCGGCTTTTCCCGCGCCTTCAGGACTGTGGTGGACACCCACGTCACCGTGCTCGTGTCGGGGTTCATCCTCTACGAGTTCGGGACGGGCCCGGTCAAGGGCTTCGCTGTGACGCTCATGATCGGCATCGCCGCGAGCCTCTTCACCGCCGTCTTCTTCACGCGCTTCCTCTTCGACCTGCTCTACACGGGCCGTCGGCGCGTGGAGTCGCTCTCCATCTGAGCCATGTGGCAGCTCTTCAAGGACTCCGCCTACGACTTCATCGGCAAGCGCCGCTGGGCCTACCTGGTCTCCGTGATCTTCATCGCCGTGGGGCTCGTCTCCGTGTGGCGCGAGGGCGGGATCCGCTACGGCATCGACTTCTCCGGCGGGACCCTGATCCAGGTCCGTTTCGAGCAGGCGCCGCCGGTCGAGCGGATCCGGCGGGCCCTCGACCAGATCCGGCTGGGGGAGAGCGTGATCCAGGAGTTCGGCGACCCGCGCGAGTTCATCCTCCGCCTCCCCCTGACGGAGGTCCCGCCGGAGGAGGTGACCCGCCGGGTCCAGGAGGCCCTGGCGGCCGACCCCTCCCTCGGCAAGCCCGAGATCCGGCGCGTGGAGTTCGTCGGTCCCCAGGTGGGGCGGGCCCTCCAGCTCCAGGCCCTCCAGGCTGTCTTCTACGGGATGATCGGGATCCTGATCTACGTGGTGATCCGGTTCGACTTCAAGGGCGGGGTGGCCTCGATCCTCGCCATCGTCCACGACGTGCTGGTCTGCCTCGGGGCCATGTCGCTCACGGGGCGGGAGATGTCGTTGCCGGTCCTGGCGGCCCTCCTCACCATCATCGGCTACTCGGTGAACGACACGATCGTCGCCTACGATAGGATCCGGGAGAACCGGGGGAAGGGGTTCAAGAAGGGGCTCCCCTTCGCCGAGCAGATCAACATCGCGATCAACCAGACCCTCTCCCGGACCGTCCTCACGGCCCTGACCACGTTCATGGCCACGAGCGTGCTTCTCTTCTTCGGCGGCAAGGTCCTCGAGGATCTCGCCTTCGTCCTCACGGTCGGGGTGATCACGGGCACCTACTCCACGATCTACATCGCCGGGGCGCTCATCGTGGACTGGACGGCCTGGGCCGAGGCGCGGGCCCGCCGGGCTAAAAAAGCCGTGGCAAAAGCCGGATCAGCGTGAGAAAATAATGAGTTACAAGGCGGTAAGGTGGAAACGGCGTGACGCAGCTCCAAACGTTGATCGAGGAGATTCCGAAATACCAGCCCGGGGCCGACCTGGACCTGGTCAAGCGCGCCTACCGCTTCTCTGAGGTCTCCCACCAGGGGCAGCAGCGCGCCTCGGGCGAACCGTACCTCTCCCATCCCCTCGAAGTCGCTGGCCTCCTCGTCAACTTCAAGATGGACGTCACCACGGTCACCGCCGGTCTGCTCCACGATGTCCTCGAGGACACGCGCGCCACCAAGGACGACCTGACCCGCGAGTTCGGGGTCGAGATCGCCGACCTGGTGGACGGCGTGACCAAGATCGGCAAGCTGGCCTTCTCCTCCAAGGAGGAGCGCCAGGCCGAGAACTTCCGCAAGATGCTGGTGGCCATGGCCCGAGATATCCGGGTGCTGATGATCAAGCTGGCCGACCGCCTCCACAACATGCGCACGCTGGACTACCTGGTCCAGGACAAGGGCCGGAAGATCGCCGAGGAGACCCTGGACATCTATGCCCCGCTGGCCCACCGGCTGGGCATGGCCAAGGTGAAGGCCGAGCTCGAGGACCTGGCCCTGCGCTGCCTCCACTCGGAGGACTACGCGGACCTCCAGCGGCGGGTGGCGAAGCGGCGGCTGGAGCGGGAGGCCGAGATCAACCAGGTCATCGCCATCCTGGAGAAGAAGCTCGGCGAGGTCGAGATCGAGGCCCAGATCCGCGGGCGGCCCAAGCACTTCTACTCCATCTGGAAGAAGATGCATGATCAAGGTCGGGAGTTCGACGAGATCTATGATCTGACGGCTGTTCGAGTGATTACGAACTCGGTGCGCGACTGCTACGGCGCCCTGGGGGTGATCCACTCGCTCTGGAAGCCGGTGCCGGGGCGGTTCAAGGACTTTATCGCGATGCCGAAGGTCAACATGTACCAGTCGCTCCACACGACGGTCATCGGCCCCAAAGGGGACCCGGTGGAGATCCAGATCCGCACCCGGGAGATGCACCGGGTCGCCGAGGAAGGGATCGCGGCCCACTGGCTCTACAAGGAGAAGAAGAGCGACAAGGACAAGTTCGACCAGTCCCTCGTCTGGCTCCGGCAGCTGATGGAGTGGCAGCAGGAGATGAAGGACCCGCGCGAGTTCATGGAGAGTGTGCGGGTGGACCTCTTCCCCGATGAGGTGTACGTCTTCACCCCCAAGGGGGACGTCAAGGCGCTTCCCGAGGGCTCGACGCCCATCGACTTCGCCTTCGCGGTCCACACCCAGGTCGGCCAGCACTGCGCGGGCGCCAAGGTCAACGGCAAGCTGGTGCCCCTGCGCTACACGCTCAGGCAGGGGGACATCGTCGAGATCGTCACCTCACCCACCCAGCATCCGAGCCGCGACTGGCTCAAGATCGTCAAATCCTCGCGCGCCCGCTCCAAGATTAACCAGTGGCTCAAGACCGAGGAGCGCGCGCGCTCGCTGAGCCTCGGGCGCGAGCTCTTCGAGCGGGCGGCGCGGAAGTACCGCCTCTCCCCGGCCACCCTCCTGGGGTCGGAGGAGGTGGTGAAGAAGGTCCTCACGGATCTCGGCTTCCCCTCGGTCGACGACCTCCTGGCCTCCATCGGTTACGGGAAGACGGGGGTCCACCAGGTGCTGACGAAGCTGGCCCCCGGGGAAGTGCTCGAGGCGGAGCGCGGCCCCGAGGCCAAGCCCCAGAAGGCGGCCCGTCCCGCCAAGAGCGATGGCGGCGTCAAGATCCGCGGCGTGGAGGACCTCCTGGTGCGCTTCGCCAGGTGCTGCACGCCCGTCCACGGCGATCCCATCGTGGGCTTCATCACCCGGGGGCGCGGGCTGACCGTCCACACGCGGGATTGCCACACCGTCGCGCATGGGCTCCTGGACAAGGAGCGGGTCGTCGGGGTGGAGTGGGACGTGGCGGAGCCCGCGGCCCGTCCGGTGAAGATCGCGGTCTACATCGGGCGCGACCGTCCGGGGCTCTTGGCCGAGATCTCGGCGGCCATCTCGTCGCGGCATGGGAATATCACCAAGGCCGAAATCACCGTCACCGAGGACCGCAAGGGCATCAACCACTTCGTGGTGGAAGTGGCCGACCTGCATCAACTCCAGCAGATCATCGAAGCCATCCGCGAGGTCAGGGACGTCATGAAGGTCGAGCGCGTCCGGGGCCTGTAGTGACCCGGGCCGAGTTCGAATCCCTCGTCGAGCGGGCCCTCAAGACCCTGCCGCGGCGCTTCCGCCAGAAGATGAAGAACATCGCCGTGGTCGTGGACGGCTGGGCCGACGCCGGGACCCTCGAGGAGATGGGGATCGAGCCCCCCGACACGCTCTACGGTCTCTATCGCGGGGTCGATCTCACCCGCCGCGATTCGTCCTACGGGAACGTGCTCCCCGACACGATCACGATCTACCAGGGGCCCATCGAGGAGGACTGCGCCGACGAGGCGGAGATGGCCGAGCTGATCCGCGACGTGGTGATCCACGAGGTCGGCCACTACTTCGGCCTGGACGACGACACCATGGCCGAGTTCGAGCGCTCCGAGGACGACTGAATCACCCGCCTGCTGTTCTAGTCCCCGCTAAGTTTTTTCCTTGACAAGGCTTTCAACTTCTTCTAGGTTTTCAGCAGATGCTGAAACAGCAGGGACAAGTGAAACAATGCGAAAGTTTGAAGAGATTCGGAAACTGGCGGCCCAGCGGCTGCGGGAGCTCTTTCCCAAAGTGAAGACTTGGGAAGAGATGCCGGACGCCAAGGTGGGCGATCAACGTGCCGATCTGCTGGTGAAATTCCAGATGGGGGGACACGAGCATCTGCTGGCGCTGGAAGTCGGCGGGCTCGGCCAGCCCCGTCAGATTCGGGAGGCCGTCACCCGGTTGAGCGATATCCGGCGCGATCTGCCCGCGGCGTACCCGGTCGCGGTGGCGGAGTACATCGGCCCCCAGTCGGCCTCGCTCCTCCGCCGCAACGGCTTCGGCTATCTCGATCTGTCCGGCAACTGCTCCCTCGCGTTCGAGAACGTCCTCATCGAAAAAGAGGGGAAGCCCAACGTCCGTCCCTCCAACCGGCCGCTCAAGTCGCTGTTCGCTCCCCGGGCGACGCGCGTCGTGCGGGTGCTGCTCGTGGACCCGCAGCACGCCTGGCGTCTCGAAGAGCTGGCCAAGGCCGCGGAGGTCAGCCTCGGCCACTGCCACAACGTGGTGAAGCGCCTCGAAGAGCTCGCCTGGATCCTCCGGGGGGAGCACCAGCGGATCCACCTGGCCAAGCCGGCCGATCTCCTGGAGGCCTGGTGCGAGAGCTACTCCTACCGCCAGAACGCCATCGCGGCGTACTTCTCGCCCGAGCGGATCACCCGGCGGCTGATGGCCGAGATCGCGCGCCTGGCCCAGGCCGAGGGACGCCGCTACGCCTTCACGCTTCACTCGGGAGCGGCGCTCGTCGCCCCCAATATCCGCTTTCCCGTCATCCACTGCTACCTGGAGGGGCCTCTGGATCCCTTCGCCCGCGCGCTCGGGCTCCGGCCCGGCGAGGGGGAGGGAAACGTGCATCTCCTGACGCCGTACGACCAGGGCGCCTTTTACAGCCGGCTGGAAAAGAGCGGCCTGTCGGTCGTGTGCCTTCCGCAGCTCTACGCGGACCTTTACCGCTACGAGCGGCGAGGTCGAGAGCAGGCGGAGTACCTCCGGCGTGAAGCCATGGGGTACTGAGGGGGAGAGGGGGTGAAACCGAGCGATGGCAAAGAAGAAAGCGAAGAAGAAGGGCAAGAAGCGCTAGGACCCGATGTGTAGCGAGACGACTCGTGTAAGAAAGGAGGTGAAAACTGAATGGCGAAAAAGAAGGCAACCAAGAAAAAGAAGAAGTAGAGTCTGCAGCACACCTCGGTGGGGGGTGGCGGCCTCCCACCGGCACTCATCCCCCTCACCCTGCCCTCTCCCCGCGGGGGAGAGGGTGGGGGTGAGGGGTCGTTTTTTAGAGGACCTTGGTAACTTTCCCGGCCTTGAGGCAGCGGGTGCAGACGCGGAGCCGCTTGGGGGTCCCGCGGACCATGGCCCGCATCGAGACCAGGTTGGGCAGCCAGCGCCGTTTGCTCACGTTGTGAGCATGGCTGATCCGGTTGCCGACGGCCGGACCTTTCCCGCAGACATCACAGCGCCGCGCCATCGTGGCTCCTTCGAGGGGGATGTCGGGTTGCTGCAGCCAAGCACCTTATATAGCATAAGCCGGTGAACGAGGCAACTCGTGACGCGCCCCGGGGCCTCCAGGCCCCCCTCCAGTACTTGAAGGGGGTCGGGCCTCAGCGGGCCAAGCTCCTCTCCCGCCTCAGCCTCGAAACGATCGAGGACGCCCTCTTCTTCGTCCCCGGCCGCCATGAAGACCGGAGCCGCCTGACCCCATTCAGGGAGCTGGCGGAGGGGATCACCCAGTCGTGCGCCGGGACGGTCGTGCGGGTCAATCCGCCGCCGCGCGGCAACCCGCGCGTGCCCTTGTCCGTGACATTCCGGGACGGCACCGGCTACCTCACGGCGGTCTGGTTCAACCAGCCTTACCTCGAGGAAAAATTCGACAAGGTCCGCGAGCGCCAGCAGAGAGTCTTTCTCCACGGGCCTCTCGCCCGCTTCAGGAACGGCCCTCTGCAGATGCAGCATCCGGATTACGAGGTCGTGGAGGACGGCGAGGACGAGACCATCCACACCGGCCGTCTCGTCCCCATCTACCGGCTCACCGAGGGGCTTCCCCAGCGCTGGCTCCGTTCCCTCTTGTGGCGGATGGTGGCGAAGGAGGAGTACGCCGGAAGAGTGCCGGAGAGCCTGCCCGAGGCGGTCCGCCGGCGCCGCCGGCTCAGTGCCCTGTCCGACGCCGTCAGGGCCATCCACTTCCCCCAGACCGAGGAGGAGCTCGGCGCGGCCCGGCGCCGCCTCGTCTTCGACGACTTCTTCCTCTTCGAGCTCGGTCTCGCCATCCGCCGCCAGCGAGAGGGGCGGCAGCGCGGCATCGCCATGGCGCCGGCCGGCGAGCTGGTCGCGCGGTTGCGCCAGGCTTTGCCGTTCCGCCTGACGGCAGCCCAGGGGCGCGTGTGGGAGGAGATCCGCCGCGACCTGGCGGCGCCCCACCCGATGAGCCGGCTGCTCCAGGGCGACGTCGGCTCGGGAAAGACGATCGTGGCGGCCCTGGCGATCCTGACCGCCGTCGAGGCCGGCTACCAGGCCACGATGATGGCGCCGACGGAGATCCTGGCCGAGCAGCACCTGCTGACGCTCCGGCAGTGGCTCCCGCCGCTCGGCGTTCCCGTCGAGCTGCTCACCTCCGCGATCAAGGGACGTGAGCGGCAAGGGCTCCTGGACGGCGTGAAGTCCGGCGAGATTCCCTGCCTCGTGGGCACGCACGCGCTGATCCAGGAGGGCGTGGAGTTCCGGCGGCTCGGCCTCGTCGTGGTGGACGAGCAGCACCGCTTCGGCGTCGCCCAGCGGGCCACGCTGCGGGAAAAGGGGGACAATCCCCACGTCCTGGTCATGACCGCTACGCCGATCCCCCGCACCCTGGCGCTGACCCTCTACGGCGATCTGGACGTGTCGGTGATCGACGAGATGCCGCCGGGCCGGCAGCCGGTCGTGACCGTGGCGCGCCCCGAGGGCCAGCGCGCCCAGATCTACGCCTTCCTCCGGCAGCAGATCACGGAGGGCCGCCAGGTCTACGTGGTCTGCCCGCTGGTGGAGGAGTCGGAGGCCATGGACCTGAAGGCCGCCACTGAGATGGCGGATCGCCTCCAGGGAGAGGTCTTCACGGACCTCAAGGTGGGTCTCCTCCACGGCAGGCTGAGCTTCGCCGAAAAGGAGGCGGTCATGCGGGCCTTCAAGGAGGGCCAGATCCACATCCTCGTCTCCACCACCGTCATCGAGGTGGGGATCGACGTCCCCAACGCGTCGGTGATGCTTGTCGAGCACGCGGAGCGCTTCGGGCTCTCCCAGCTCCACCAGCTCCGCGGGCGGGTGGGCCGCGGCCCGTGGAAGTCCTACTGCATCCTGCTCGAGTCGGGGATGCTCAGCGACGAGGCGCGGCGTCGTCTGGAAGCCATGACGCAAACGAACGACGGCTTCAGGATCGCCGAGGTGGATCTGGAGCTCCGGGGCCCCGGTGACTTCTTCGGCACCCGCCAGTCGGGCCTCCCCGAGTTCCGCGTGGCCGACCTCCTGCGAGACGGCCGCGTCCTCGAGGAGGCGCGGCAGGAAGCCTTCGCGCTGGTCGCCGCGGATCCTGATCTCGCGCGAGGGGAGCACCGGGCCTTGCGCGAGGCGCTGCTCGCCCGCTGGCGCGGCAAGCTCGATCTGGCCTCGGTCGGATGAATCAACCCCGCGCCCTCGTCGAGGCCCTGGCCGCCGCCGCCTCCCGCTTTTCTCCGGACGAGCGCAAAGAGAAACTGCGCCTCCTCGATGAACTTGCGGAGTGCCCGATCCCGCAGCCGGATCTGCTCCTCCGTTTCCACGAGACGCTCTGCTTCCTCCAGGCGTATCCCGACGACCGGGCGGTGCTGGCGCGCGTCGACCGCGCCCTGGAGGGGTTTCAGGCCCGCGTCGAGGGCCTCGGCGTTGCCGCGCGGCGGGAGCTCCACGACTCGGGTGTTGCCGGGACGACGCTGGACTACCCGTTCGGGTTCCCGATGACTCGCCGGCTCGCGTCGCGGTTCCCGCAGGACGTGGAGGTCGCCTGGCGGAAGTTCGAGGGCGCCGAGCAGATCGATGAGGCGCTCTCCTTCCTCGTCGCCCATGCCGAAGACGATGCGCTGAGCGAGGGGGGCTTCGGCTGGCGGAAATGGCTCGCCGTGGCCAAGGGGGGGCGCCGCCTCAGTGATCTCCAGGTCCTCATGGAGCTTGTAGAGCAGGCGCAGCTCCCCGAGGCGACGCGCGACTGGCTCTTCGAGAGCCTCGAGCTGCCCATCCAGTGGAAGCTCCGCGGGGCCTCGCGTACCCGGGCCAAGCTCCCCTGGCCCCGCCCCTTCTTTCACCGCGACGGGGTGAAGCGCGCGGGGTTTTCCTTCGTGCGCGAAGTCACGCGGCAGCTCCCGTCGATCCGGCGGGCGCCGCTGGCGCTGGCGCAGACCCTCATCGAGTCCGCGCGCAGCGCCCTGGCGACCCGCCTCCGCGAGCTCCACGCCTTCTCTCACCCCAACCCGGACGATGTTCTTATCGCTGAGCCCGGTCGGGGACTCCACATCGCCCTCATCGGGCTCCTCCCGAAGTTCAGGCTTCCCCTGGAGGGCTATTACGCCTTCTACGTGCTGAAGAACGGGGTGCCGGTCAGCTACGGCGGGGGCTGGCAGCTGTTCGGGAGCCTGGAGCTCGGGCTGAACATCTTCGAGTCGTTCCGTCAGGGGGAATCCGCGTTCATCTTCAGTCAAGTGTTGCGGGTCTACCGCCAGATGCTGGGCATGCGCACGGTCGTCATGGATCCCTACCAGCTCGGCCGCGACAACCCGGAGGCGCTCCGGTCCGGGGCGTTCTACTTTTATCACCGCCTGGGGTTCCGCCCGAGGGATCGAGCCGTGCTGCGCCTCTCGGAGCGGGAGCTGGCGAAGATCGCCCGGAATCCCTCGTACCGCTCGCCGCTTCCCGTTCTCAGGCGGCTGGCCGAGGCGGAGATGTATCTGACCCTCCCCGGCGGAAGCCGCGAGCCCGAGAAGCGGCTCAGGGCCAGCCAGGTGTCCGCGCTCGTGACGCAACACATCGCGCGGGAATTCGCAGGGGACCGCCGCGCAGCGGTGAGGCAGGCCACGACCCGCGTTGCGCGGGCCCTGGGAGTCCGCGGGTGGAGGACGTGGCCCGAGGATGAGCGGCGGGCGTTCGAGCGCCTGTCCCTGGTCGCGGCGCTGATTCCCGATCTCGAGCGCTGGCCGCCGGATGAGCGACGCGCCCTCGCCGGGGTCTTGCGCGCGAAGGGCGGCAGGAGCGAGGGGCCCTACACCCGACTGCTCGACGCTGACGCGCGGCTCAAGCGGAGCCTCAGGGCTCTCGTCGGGGGACCCCGGTGAGGGTCATCGCGGGGGAGTGGAAGGGCCAGCGGCTTTCAACGCCGGCCGGCCGGACGATCCGCCCCACGGCCGACCAGGTGCGCACTGCGCTGATGGACACCCTGGCGCCGTGGCTCCCGGGCGCGCGCTTCCTGGATCTCTTCGCGGGCGCCGGAGGCGTCGGCATCGAGGCCCTCTCCCGCGGCGCGGCGGAGGCGGTCTTCGTGGAGATCGACCCGATCGCGCTGGCGCCGCTCAAGGAGAATCTCTCGCGGCTGGGAGCCGGAGGGCGGGGCCGCGTGCTGCGGCGCGAGGTCGCGCAGGCGATCGAGGCCTTCAGCCAGTCGGGCGAGGGTTTCAGGCTCATCTTCCTCGATCCGCCCTACGGCAGCGCGCTGGCGGCAGAGACGCTGAAGCGCCTGGGTGACGGCGCGCTCCTGGAGGCGGACGGCGTCGTGATCGCCCAGCACCTGACCAAGGAGCCGCTCCCGGAGCGGTTCGGCTCGCTCGTTCGCTGGAAGAGCCGTCGCTTCGGGGAAACCACCTTGACTTTCTTTCGCCGCGGGGAGTAAGATCAGCGAGGTTTTTTGGAGGCGCGCGTGGGCAAGCGAGCGGTCTATCCCGGCATGTTCGACCCGATCCACAACGGCCACCTGGATCTCATCCAGCGGAGCCTCCGCATCTTTGACGAGCTCATCATCGCCGTCGTGGCGAACCCCGCCAAGGAGCCCCTCTTCCCCGTCAACGTCCGCCTCGAGATGATCGACGAGGCGACGGGCGGGCTCTCCAACATCCGCATCACGTCCTTCGACGGCCTCCTGATCGACCTGGTGGCCCGCGAGCGTGCCGACGTGATCGTGCGCGGCATCCGCGCCGTGTCCGACTTCGAGTACGAGTTCCAGATGGCCCTCATGAACCGGAAGCTCCGCGACACCGTCGAGACCGTCTTCATGATGCCGCACGAGAGGTACACCTACATCTCCTCCCGCCTCATCAAGGAGGTCGCCTCCTTCGGCGCGTCCGTGACGGGGATGGTGCCTCCCCTGGTGGAGAAGCGCCTGGCCGAGAGGTTCGCGAAGAAATAGCCGACCCGATGCTGGCCGACCGGATCAAAGCGCTCGCCCCCTCGCCGACCCTCGCCATCCAGGCCAAGGCCAAGGCCATGCGCGCCCAGGGAATCGACGTGATCTCGTTCGGGGCGGGGGAGCCCGACTTCGACACGCCGGAGCGGATCAAGGAGGCGGCGATCCGCGCCCTGCGGAAGGGCTACACCAAGTACACGGAGGCCTCCGGGATCGTGGAGCTCCGCGAGGCCGTCTGCCGGAAGCTCAAACGCGACAACGGCCTGGACTACGAGCCCGCCGACGTCCTGATCTCCGTCGGGGCCAAGCATGCCCTCTACAACGCGGTGGTGGCGCTCGTGAACCCGGGGGACGAAGTGCTGATCCCCGCGCCGTACTGGGTCTCCTATCCGGAGCAGGCGAAGCTGGTGGGCGGCGTGCCCGTCGCCGTGCCCGCGGAGGAGGCGGACGGATTCCAGGTCGATCCCGACCGGCTCGCCGCCGCCGTCACGCCGCGCACGCGCGCCGTCGTCATCAACAGCCCCAACAACCCGACGGGCGCGGTCTTCTCCCCGGCCGCGCTGCGCGCCGTCGGCGAGCTCGCGGTGAAGCACGATCTCCTGGTGATCTCCGACGAATGCTACGAAGCGCTGACCTACGAGGGCCGGCACGTCTCGATCGCCTCGCTCGCCCCCGAGGTCAAGGCGCGGACCCTCGTCGTGAACACCTGCTCCAAGGCCTACGCGATGACGGGATGGCGCATCGGATATGCCGCCGGACCCCGGCACCTCATCAAGGCCATGGGCGACGTGCAGAGCCAGGTCACCTCCAACCCCTCCTCCATCGCCCAGTGGGCGGCCGTGGAGGCATTGACCGGCCCTCAGGACGACGTGGCGAAGATGGCCGGTGAGTTCGACCAGCGCCGGCGGGTGATGATCCCGGGCCTCCGCGCCATCCCGGGGGTGAGGTGCGTCACCCCCGGCGGCGCCTTCTACGCCTTTCCCAACGTGGCCGGCCTCTTCGGCAAGCGCTGGCAGGGGAAGCCGCTCCAGGGCTCCGCGGACGTGACGGCCTTCCTCCTCGAGGTCGCCCGCGTCGCGGTCGTTCCCGGTCTCGACTTCGGATCCGACGCCCATATCCGGCTGTCGTACGCCACCGGGCTCGCGACCATTCAGGAAGGGCTGTCCCGTATGGACAAGGCCGTCCGGTCACTCGACGCATGACGGTCGAGCCCTCCTGGGAGCAGGCCGTCGAGCGGGCGGCGTCGGCCCGCGTCATCCTGATCATCGGCGAGACTGACACCGGGAAGACCTTGTTCACGACCTTTCTCGCCAACGGCCTGGTCGGGAAAAAGCTGAAGGTCGGCGTGGTGGACGCCGATCTCGGCCAGTCCGACATCGGTCCCCCGACCACCGTGGGACTCGGCCTCGTCTCCCAGCCGATCGATCACCTGGGGGAGGCGGAGGTCGCGGGCCTCTACTTCGTCGGCTCCACCTCGCCTCAGGGTCATTTGCTCCCGACCGTGATCGGGACGAAGAAGATGGTGGAGAAGGCCCTGGCCCTCGGCGTGGACCGAGTGCTGGTGGACACCAGCGGCCTGATCCAGGGCGAGCTGGGCCGGACCCTCAAGCAGCACAAGATCGACCTGATCGACCCCGACCTGCTGCTCTGCCTCCAGCGCGGGGGCGAGTCCGAGCACATCCTGCGCCCGTACGGCCAGGGGCACCGCCCTGAGATCCTACGTCTCGCTCCGGGAACGGCCGGACGCAAACGATCCCAGGAGGAGCGGCGCCAGCACCGCGAGCGGACCCTCCAGGCCTATTTCCACGGCGCGCGCACGCTCCACCTCGACCTCTCGAAGGTCGTCCTCATTCAGCCCTGCCTCTACGCGGGACAGCCGCTGCCGCCCCGCCAGCTCGACGAGATCTCGGGGATCACCGACGACATGATCCTCTGGGCCGAGCGGCGGGGGGGCGAGCTCACGCTGGTGACGCCCGATCCCCTGCGCGAATCCCAACTCCGCCAGGCGCAGAAGCGCTTCGACGACGCCTCGGTGGTCAACTACAGCCTCGACGATTTTCAGGGGTCCCTCGCCGGCCTCTACGACGCCAATCGGGAGACCCTGGGCCTGGGCATCGTACGCTCCATCGACTTCGCCAAGCAGCTCCTCGTGGTGGAGACGGCCGTCTCCGAGGCGGCCATCGCCTCCGTTCGTATCGGCCGCCAGAAATTCCGCCCGGCGTAGCGCGGGGTCGCATGAAGATCGAAGGCTCCTCCGACATCCCCGCTCCGCGCCAGAAGGTCCGGGCCGCGTTGCTCGATCCCGCCCGGCTCGCGACGGCCATGGCCGGCTGCGAGAAGCTGGAGCGCCTCGGGCCGGACGAGTATCGCGCGATCTTGAAAATTGGCGGCAGGTGAGCCCCGCAGTCTCAGCTTCTGCTTTTTACAAAAAGCCGATGGCGCCGCAGCATTCTTGCGGTAAGCTATTTTATAAACTTGCGACCAGATATACTTGGTGGCTAATATGGCAATGCG
>ERZ1292640.530-Hain-H43-02um-R1-530-length-31070-cov-7_pt2 | contig 23698 bp, 19 predicted proteins | sample MGYA00564404_ERZ1292640 | MGnify/ENA primary metagenome ERZ1292640 (study PRJEB36523, sample SAMEA6512636) | groundwater metagenome | collected 2019-01-08 | study: AquaDiva: Metagenomics assemblies of 32 groundwater samples
TTATCGGACTTTTACGATTGGCAATGGGGTGGATGATGCTTTGGGCTTTTTTTGACAAGCTTTTCGGGCTGGGATTTGCCACAACGCCGGAAAAATCGTGGCTTGCGGGCGCGTCGCCGACCGCCGGTTTTCTAAATTTCGGCGTAAGCGGCCCTTTTAGCGAATTTTTTCACGGGTTGGCAGGCAGCGTCATTATTGATTGGGCTTTTATGATGGGGCTTTTGCTTATTGGTTTCTCTTTGTTTTTGGGCATTGGTGTCAGGATTGCCGGTTATAGCGGAGCAATCTTGATGTTTTTGATGTGGCTCGCGCTTTTACCTCCGAAAAATAATCCTTTTTTGGATGAGCACATTATTTATTTATTATTGTTTTTATTTTTGGGAATTAGCGGATCGGGTCGATTTTTGGGATTAGGATATTTTTGGTCAAAAACAAAATTGGTTAATAAGTGTAAAATTTTAGAGTAATAAAATAAAAATAAAAAACAATATGAAAAAAATACTAATTTATTCAACTCCGTCATGCCCCTATTGCGTGATGGTTAAAGATTTTTTAAAAGAACATAATATTAGTTTTACGGATTTGAATGTAGCCGAAGACGAAAATGCGCGGAATGAAATGATTAAAAAAACAAATCAGATGGGAGTGCCGGTGATTGATATTGACGGCGAAATCATTACCGGTTTTGACAAGCCGAAAATTTCAGAGATTCTTGGGATTACAGAGTAATTCAAGGTATTTAACAAAAACTCTTCACGGTGTCGTGAAGAGTTTTTGTATTTATTCCGATGTTATTTTTTATGTTTTTCTTCTATTTTTTCAACCAAATCCAGCGTTGGATCGTTTTGCAATTCCTTTTCTTGGTCGTTATAAATGCATTTTCCTTTTTCGTCCCAGACATTCGTTTTTATGCCGACCGTTGTTTTTCCGATTGCTCCGTAGACGAAAAATTTAGTTTTATGATTAACATCATACCATTGGCGCCACAATGTGGCTTTTTTATCATTTCGCGTTAAATATTTATCTCCATATTTAAAATCTCGCAAATTTATTAATTTTTCTTTTTGATTCTCGGATTCTATTTCCACCGGAGGCGATTTTTTTTCTTGAATCATATTTATTTTTTATAATTTATTAAATTTTTTTTATTAAGTCGACCTTATTATTATAATAATACATTTTGTTTTAAAAAGGAATAGTTCGTAGTTTGGGAATTAAAAATCGCCCACCGATTCGGCGGGCGATTTAATTTTTCATTTAGTTTCAAAGTCGGCGCATTTATCGCAACCGACACATTCTTTTCTTGCGAGTTTTCTGGAATCAGGATTTTTGCAACAGATAGTTTTTGTGCACAAGCCATTGCGGCTAGTCGGATACGGCATAAATAGCTGACAGAGATTTTGCTCCACGATTCTTTCATCAAATACCAATGTAGTTTCCATAGCAGTTCTCCTATTTGTGTTCTAATATTCTATCAAGATTTTCTCGTTCAAGTGTTTCTTTTGTAAATAATTCTTCAGCGAGAATTTTCAATAATTCCAAATTGGCTTTTATCGTTTCTTGCGCTTTTTGATAAGATTCCGCAAGTAGTTTATCTATTGCTTCATCAATTTCTCGAGATTTTTCTTCGCTATGGTCGGATTTTGTCCAATCAGGCCCTATGAAATTTTTTTGAGCCGTTCCGTAAGATCGATGACCCATAGTTTCATCCATTCCGAATTTGCAGACAAAAAGCTTGGCAAATTCAGTGGCTTTTTCCAAATCATTGGCCGCTCCGCTTGTGGTCTCGTTAAAAATAATTTTTTCCGCGATACGACCTCCGAGCATTGCCGATATATTATCTTTTATTTCACTTGCCGTCATTAAATATTTTTCTTCGGGAAGCATCATCGTCTGTCCTAACGATCCTATTCCCCGCGGAATAATAGAAACCTTATGGACCTTTGTGGCGCAAGGAAGCAATTCGGCTATTAAGGTATGTCCCGCTTCGTGGCAGGAAACTATTCTTTTTTCTTTTTCCGTCATTTTTTTGCTTAATTGCTTGAATCCCATAGTTATTTTATCAATAGCTTCTTCCAGGTCAATCATTTCAATCTTTTCTTTATTTTCTCGTCCAGCCAACAGAGCCGCTTCATTTATTATATTGGCCAAGTCGGCTCCGGAAAATCCCGGTGTTCTTTGAGCGATAATTTCCAAGTTAGCTTCGGAGGAAAAAATTCTGGTTTTGGCGTGAACTTTAAGTATTTCTTTGCGTCCTTTTAAATCGGGTAATCCAAGGACCACTTGTCTGTCAAATCTTCCCGGACGCATTAATGCCTCATCAATACTATCCGGTTGATTTGAGGCGCCTACCAAAATTATTCCTGAATTTTCTTCAAATCCGTCAAGTTCGGCGAGCAGCTGATTGAGTGTTTGCTCGCTTTCATTGTGGTTTGAGAAAGAAGGTCCGCCGCGTTTTCCTCCTACTGATTCAATTTCATCAATAAAAATAATAGCCGGAGCGTTTTTTTTCGCTTCTTCAAATAAGTTTCTGACGCGCGAAGCGCCGACGCCGATAAACATTTCCACAAAACCTGATCCGCTTATGGAGTAAAACGGCACCCCGGCTTCTCCGGCTATGGCTTTGGCGAGTAGGGTTTTTCCCGTACCGGGAGGACCAAGCAATAAAATCCCTTTGGGAATTTTTCCTCCAATTTTCGTAAAGCGTTGAGGATTTATTATAAATTCCACAATTTCTTGAATTTCTTTCTTTGCTTCATCGCACCCGGCGACATCGGCAAAGGTTATTTTTGTCGCTCCTTCTTGAAATAATTTTGCCGGCGCTTTGCCGAATCCGCCAAGGGGATTCGTCATACCGCTTTGTCCGCGCCTCATCATAAAAAATAAAGAGAATAAGATGAGTATAATCCATATTATATATCCGGCGCCGCCTCCTTGATGCGTATCATTTGTTACGATATTTATTTTGTATTCACTGAAAAGCGGCAGCCAATATTCTTCCGCCAGACTTTTTAATACAAAAACTTTTTGCGCATCATTGTGCCATGAAAATTCATAGCTTATTTTTTCGGGTACGAATTTAATGCTCACAATCTTGATCGTGCCTTGCTTTACGCCGCTTTCCAGTTCCAATAACAATTCATTGTAAGAATAAACAAGGTTTTTTTGTTTTTGTTGGTCTTCGTTAAACGCGACATAGGGATCTTCTCTTATGGGATTTTTCGGAGCATTGATCAACGAAAAAGTTCCAATGAATATAATTATAAAAATGAATATAATTATATTGCGTTTATTAACATTCCAAAATGAATTATCTTTTTTTTCTTTCATTTATCGTTCCTTTCATATTTAATTTTTTTTCAAATAACTTATAGTAAATAGTATTGATTTTTTTTCCTTTTGTCAATTGAATATTTGGTTTTACTGTAATATAATCAGGATATGAATATAGAACGATTTACAATTAAAGCTCAAGAGGCGATGCAAAAGGCGCATGGAATTGCTCAAGAAAAAGCGCAACAACAGGTTGACGCTTTGCATTTGGCTTTGTCTTTGGTTGCGGATGAAGAAGGTCTCGCTGTTTCCATTTTACATAAACTGGGCGTTAATATAGATGAATTGAAAGATCGCTTGGCACGGGAAATTGACGCATTGCCTAAGGTTTACGGCGATATGCCTTTCGGTCATCTTTATTTATCGCAAGATTTGGCAAAAGTTTTGGCTCGTTCCAAGCGGGAAGCGGAAAAATTGAAAGATGAATATATTAGCGTTGAACATTTGTTTTTGTCTTTAATTTCAACGCCGACAAAGACCGCAAAAATTTTTAGCGGTATTTTGAGTGTTAGCGATATTTCTCGTGGTGGCGAAGCGGTGGCGGAAAAAAAGCAGGGCATTGATTACGATGATGTTTTAAAAGTTTTGGCGGATCTTCGCGGCGGCGCGCAGGTAACGGACGCGGAACCGGAAAGCAAGTATCAGGTTTTGGAGAAATATGCCAAGGATTTGACTAAACTTGCTCGCGAAGAAAAATTAGATCCGGTGATTGGTCGCGATCAGGAGATAAGAAGGGTTATGCAAGTTTTATCGCGCCGTACTAAAAATAATCCCGTTTTGATAGGCGAAGCTGGAGTCGGAAAAACGGCAATTGTAGAGGGGTTGGCGCAGAGGATTGTAGCGGGAGATGTTCCGGAAAGTTTAAAAAATAGGACAATAGTTTCTTTGGATATAGGATCTTTGGTTGCCGGAACTAAATTCAGGGGGGAATTTGAAGATCGTTTTAAGGCTGTTTTGCGCGAGGTTGAAAGATCGGCTGGACGATTTATTCTTTTTATTGACGAGCTTCATACTTTGGTTGGAGCGGGAGCGGCCGAAGGCGCTATAGACGCTTCCAATATGATTAAGCCGGCATTGGCGCGGGGCGATCTTCACGCAATTGGCGCGACGACTCTAAAAGAATATCAAAAGTATATTGAAAAAGATCCTGCATTTGAAAGGCGTTTCCAGCCGATTTTGGTCGTGGAGCCGTCGGTGGAAGATACCGTTGCCATTTTACGCGGTATAAAGGAAAAATACGAAGTGCATCACGGGGTTAGGATTGCGGATAGCGCTATTGTGGCGGCGGCTAATCTTTCGGCGCGTTATATTTCAGACAGATTTTTACCGGATAAAGCGGTGGATTTAATTGATGAAGCCACGGCGGCGCTAAAAATGGAAATTGACAGTATGCCACAGGAATTGGATCATTGGAAAAGGCAAATTATGAAGTTAGAAATAGAAAAAAAGGCCTTATCCAAAGAGAATGATAAAAGTGTTAAGGAAATATTAGAAGGTATTGAAAAACAACTTGCCGATCTTAAAGAAAAAAGTAAAGCGTTAGAAGCGCAATGGAACAATGAAAAAGCGGTTATCGTTAAAATAAGAGAGGCGCAAAAACAGGAAGAAAAGTTGAAAATGGAAGCGGAAATTGCCGAGAGAAAATCGGATTTAAGCAAAGTGGCGGAAATTCGTTATGGTAAAATTCCTTCTTTGAAAAAAGAGATAAAATCCTCGGAGATTAAATTAAGAAAATTACAAGTCGGCAGAAGAATACTTAAGGAGGAAGTGACTGAGGAAGATATAGCGGTTGTTGTCGCTCGTTGGACAGGCATTCCTATGGTAAAAATGTTAGAAGAGGAATCGGAGAAGTTGGCAAAAATGGAAGATTCGTTGAGGAAACGGATTATCGGTCAGAATAAAGCGGTGGAAATTATTTCCAATGCTGTTCGCCGCAATCGCGTTGGCATTGCCGAAGAAAACAGGCCTATTGGATCGTTTATGTTTTTGGGACCGACAGGCGTCGGGAAAACGGAACTTGCCAAAGCTTTGGCTGGGTTTATGTTTAATTCCGATCAAGCGATTGTGCGGGTGGATATGTCTGAATATATGGAAAAACATTCTGTTTCACGGATGATCGGTTCGCCGCCAGGCTATATTGGCTACGAAGAAGGCGGTCAGTTGACGGAAATCATAAGAAGAAAACCGTATTCTGTTATTTTATTTGATGAAATTGAAAAAGCGCATCCGGAGGTTTTTAATATTTTGCTTCAGGTTTTGGATAATGGATGTTTGGCGGATGCTAAAGGGAGAAAGGTAAATTTTAAAAATACAATTATAATAATGACTTCCAATGTGGGGTCGGATCTTTTGCGCGAAATGGCTACATTGGGATTTAACGAAGGGAGAGAGACGAGCAAGGAGGTAAAGGAAGAGGATATTAAAGATAAGATAATGTCAGCGTTGCGTTCTAATTTTAAGCCGGAGTTTTTAAACCGGCTTGATGAGATTATAATATTTAGCAGTTTGGGCAAAAAAGAAATTGAACAGATAGTGGATTTGCAATTAGTGTTTGTTTCTGAACGATTGGCGAAGAAAAAAATTAAAATTGAAGTTTCTTTGGCGGCAAAAAAATATTTGGCGGAAAAGGGTTACGATCCGAATTTTGGCGCACGGCCGCTTAAACGTTTGATCCAAACTGAAATTTTGGACAAATTGGCGATAGAAATTATTAACGGGAGAATCAAGGATGGAGATAAGATAAAAGTAGACGCGAAAGAAAATAAAATTGTGATTAATAGATGACCAATTTATCTTTTTCTAAACAATCATATTTAAACGGAAAGGAAATTAAAAATTTTCTTTATTTTTCTTTATTTTTCTTTTGGTTGGTTTTTTCTTACGGTTTATCTTCCTTTTTTTATTTGCCGGTTGTTTTGTCTGTAATTTCTGTATTTTTTGGCGCGTTATTTTTTGGTTATTGTGTTTTACGGTGGCTTCATTTGCGAAATTTGCTGTTCTATGTTTTTGTTTCGTCTTTGGTTATTTCGCAGTTGGTTTGGCTGATTCATTTTATGTACGCCGACCATTGGACGGCGGGAGCTTTGCTTTTAATAATTTATTTTGTATGGTGGGATATTTTTAAAAGAAAAATACAAAATGAATTGACTGTGGCGGTTTTTTTGCGCGATATTTTTTTTGGCGGCGCGGGTATGGCGGCGATATTGATTTCCGGTGAAATTATAATATAAATTAAAAAAATTATGATTAGCGATGTTCAGGTAAAACAATTAAATATTCACAATGACGATCGGGGATTTTTTATGGAGATTTTAAAATTTGGCGAAAAAATCTTTCGGGAGATAAAACAGACGAGTTATACTGAAACATATCCGGGCGTTATTAAAGCGTTCCACTGGCATAAAAAACAATGGGATATTTGGTTTGTCGCGGCTGGAATGGCACAGGTTGTTTTATATGATTTACGGAAAGAATCGTTAACAAAAGGCGAAACGCAGGTTATTTGCGCCGGCGAAGACAATCGCGTTGTTATAGTTATTCCTCCGGGCGTTGCCCATGGTTATCGTGTTTTAGGCAATAAAAAAGTCGGACTTTTTTATCACACAACAGAAGTTTATAATCCGCAAAATCCGGATGAGGAAAGAATCTCGTTTGACGATCCAAAAATCGGTTTTGATTGGACGACGAAGAATAAATAGAGGATATTTTATTATTTAAAAAACACTCGCGTTTTTTGTCGCAAGTGTTTTATTTTTTACCTGAAAATATCCGTATCAAAAATACTTTCAGGGAATTTCATTTCTAAAAGTTCCGATAAATCCTTGATTATTGCGTTCGCTCCGAACATTTTTAATTTCTCGGCACTGACGGTATTGGTAATGCCGATGGCGTAAATTCCGCATTCTTTGGCAATTTCCATATCTTTTTTGGTATCGCCGACAAAGAATGCGCGCTTGCAGAACTCTTCTTTGGTATCGCCGGTTAATTCTATGAATTTTTCTATATGCGCCGCGCTTTTTGGAATTTTTTCGGACGACATAATGTATTTAAAAAAGTGTTTAATGTCGCGTGTTTTTTTATTTACCACATGATTTACGCAGGCGGTTGAAATAAAAAGCGTCATTCCTTTTTTAAACATCGCGTCAAGAGTTTGTTCGGTATTTGGGAAAAGTTGGTAATTAATTTGCTTATCAGCGTGTTCAAAAAAAACAACCATCATACTTTCTATTTTTGCGATAAGGCGCGGCGCTTTATTTTGCAGAATATTCAAGAGTATTTCTTTAAATGATATTCCTTCTCCGAAATTTTCGGTAAATTTCTCTTTATTTTTTATGGGGATTTTATATTTCTTTTTTAATAATTCTATTAAAAGTTTATTATATGTTGGTATGCTATCAATAAGCGTTCCGTCGCAATCAAAAATTCCATAACGAAATCTTTCGTATATTTTCAATTTTTTCTCCTTTGCAAAATAAATTTTTTTAAATAACAAGAATTAATAATATATAACTATTTTGGCAAAATAAGTTTACTATGTCAATATTGTTTAAATGAATATAAGATGATAAGGTAATTTATTATATTGAATCGTGTGCTATATAATACGCAATATAAAACATAAAACATAAAACATAAAACAAACGGTAACTATAATATGTTCCATGCCTCATGTTTTATGAACCCCGTTAGAGGTCTTTGGCAAAAAAATTTCATCGAAATTTTTTTGCTTGGAATTAACGAGGATTATACTTTTTAATTTAAGTTTGTCTAAAATTGACCGCTTGGTTATATAAAGACGGACTTCTAACGGGGTGAATATTCTTGTTACCGGCGGCGCCGGTTTTATCGGTTCAAATTTTATACGGCATATTTTGGTAAAATATCCGGATTATAAAATTATCAATCTGGATAAGTTGACTTACGCTGGCAATTTGGACAATCTTCGTGATATTGAACATCAATATGGATTGGGCGAGAAGCGATATGGTTTTGTTCGTGGCGATATTTGCGATGCGGTGGTGGTTGACGAAGTTGTTGGTCGTAAGCCGGACGCGATTATTCATTTTGCCGCCGAATCGCATGTGGACCGTTCTATAATTAATTCGCAGGAATTTTTGCAAACGAATGTTTTAGGAACACGGATCTTGCTTGAAGCGGCGCGTAAATATAATGTCAGTAAATTTGTGCAGATTGGCACGGACGAAGTTTACGGATCAATAGAAGATGGTTATTCTAAGGAGGAAGATATTCTTGAACCGAACAGTCCTTATTCCGCTTCCAAGGCCGCGGCGGATCTCTTGGCGCGCGCTTATTGGATTACTTTCGGGATGCCGGTGATTATAACCAGGAGTTCAAATAACTTCGGACCTTATCAGTATCCGGAAAAATTAATACCGCTTTTTATTATTAATTTAATTAAAGGAAAGAAAGCGCCGCTTTATGGTGATGGAATGAATGTTCGCGATTGGCTACATGTTTTTGACAATTGCGAAGCGATTGATTTGATTTTACATCATGGGAAGATCGGCGAGATTTATAATATCGGCGGAGACAACGAGCGGACTAATATAGATATTACTAGGACGATTTTGGATTATTTGAATTTTGATGAAAATTTAATAGAATATATCAAAGATAGACCCGGGCACGATCGTCGTTACGCGCTTGATTCGGCAAAAATAAGACAACTTGGTTGGGAGCCGAAGCAGCGCTTCGAAGAATCTATTAAAGACACGATTGAATGGTATCGTAATAATGAATTGTGGTGGAAGAGGATTAAAGACAGCGAATACAATAAGTATTATGAAAAGCAGTATTCAACGCGGTAAAATCTTAATTTTAGGATCTAATGGTATGCTTGGCAGAGAGCTTGGTCGTATTTTTTTTAATTTAAATCCAATATTGTGGGATAAAAATGAGTTGAATATTACGCATCGGAAAGAAGTTAATAGGAAAATTTTTGAATTAAAACCAAATATAGTAATTAATGCCGCGGCTTATACTGCGGTTGATGATTGCGAAACAAATCAATATTTGGCAATAAAAGTTAACGGCGAAGCGGTTAAATATTTAGCGGAAAGCGCCAATGATGTCGGCGCTGTTTTTATTCATTATTCAACCGATTATGTTTTTAATGGGAAAAATCCGAATGGGTATAAAGAAAATGATGAACCGCGTAATCCGGTTAATGTTTACGGCGAATCAAAACTTTTGGGCGAAAAATACATCATAGACATCGTTTCTAAAAATCTGAATTTAAAATATTACATAATAAGAACTTCATGGCTTTATGGAGGAAATGGAAAAAATTTCGTTGACACTATATCTGAATTGCTTAAAAAGCGTGATAAAATAAAAGTTGTTAACGATCAGTATGGCAAACCAACTTATGCTTATGACTTGGCAATTAAAACATTGGAATTATTAGAAGGCGATTTCGTGTCGGGAATTTATCACATCACCAATGAAACGGAAAATAAGGAAAAGGGCATCACATGGTATGATTTTGCCAAGGAGATTTTCCTTATTAATAGGGAAAAAATAGGGAAAAATAAGGAAATTGCGTTTTGCGCTTCCGAGGAATTTCCGCGTCCCGCTAAAAGACCGAAATTGTCGGCGCTCATAAATACAAAGTTACCGTTAATACGGAATTGGCGCGAGGCGTTAAAAGAGTATTTAAACGGTTAAGTTCGCCTTAACTGTTTTTATTTTGCTTTTTTTCGCGATTATTGCTATATTTTAATTATGGATTTAAATAGGGAAAATAATAAGGAAATAAGGAAATTAACAGCAGCAGTATTTCGCGTTACGGAAAATTTTCGTGGCAGTCATATTCTTAAAGATAAAATACAGGAAAAGGCTTTGAATATTTTTGCGAAATCCAATCCGCATTTTGACAGTTCTGTTTCGGAGGACATTAATCTTTTGAAAAATTTTTTAAATTTAGCAAAGGATTTAAATTTAACCAAAGGCATAAATTGTGAAATTTTAATCGCGGAATATGAGCGCGTCTTAAAGTATGTAGTTTCCGTTTTACCGGAACAATTGAAATCGCAAAAAAATATTATTAAAAATAGTGAGAATAAAACTGCGCGCGAACAAAATGTGATTAAAAATCAAAATGAAAAATTGGCTGCGAGTCATCAGAAAATCATCGCTTTGTTTAAAAATAAAGAAAAATTGCGTATGAAGGAAATTAGCAAAGCATTTCCTGATATTACATCGCGGACTTTGAGAAATCATTTAAGCGGTTTAATTAACAAGGGATTGGTGTATAATAAAGGTAAGGGTGCGGGAAGCGTATATATTTTAAAATCTTAATTTCTATATTTTATATGAAAGCTCTTATTACGGCTGGCGGTCGTGGAACGCGGCTTAGGCCGATAACCAATACAATAAATAAGCACTTGATACCCATTGCCGGAAAGCCGATGTTGTTTTACGCATTGGAACACCTGTCTAACGCCGGTATAAAAGACATAGGAATAAATATCAATCTTGGAGAGCGCGAGCTTCAGCCAGTGATCGGCGATGGCAAAAAATGGGGGGTTAAAATTACATATCGCGAGCAAACTGGCGGCGCTTTGGGCGTAGCTCATATTTTAAGAGTTTGGAAAGATTGGATTGGGGATTCGCATTTTGTTTTTTATCTTGGCGATAATATTATTCTTGGTGGCGTGGATAAATTGATTGATAAATTTAAAAAAGATAAAGTTGACGCTTTATTGGCGTTGTCAATAGTTAAAGACCCGCAGAGATTCGGCGTGCCAACCATCAAAAACGGAAAAATAATTAAAGTTGACGAAAAACCGTTAAGGCCGGCAAGCAATTTCGCGGTTACGGGTCTTTATATTTACAATAAAAATATTTTTAAGGCGGTGGATAAGATAAGACCGTCGGCGCGTGGTGAATTGGAAATATCAGATGCGCATACATATTTAATTAAGCAAGGATATAGAGTTGGTTATGAAGAAATTACCGGTTGGTGGAAGGATACGGGCAAACCGGAAGATTTATTGGAAGGAAATCAGCTTGTATTAAGTCAAAAGTCAAAAGTCCCAGCCCAAGGCTGGTCCGTCTCGGGCGGAAAAAATAAAAATATCCTGGCGATTAATATAACAATAGATAAAGAAGTTATAATACAAGGAAGTGTTGAGGTGGGTAAAAATACGAAAATATTGGGCAAAAGCATGATTCGCGGGCCGGTTGTAATTGGGGAAAATTGCGTAATCACTGAAGGTTATATTGCGCCATTTACATCTATTGGCAATAATGTGGAAATTTACGGCGCGGAAATTGAAAACTCCATTATTATGGACGGCGTTGATATACATTGTCGGACACGCATTGTTGATAGTATAATCGGTTCTAATGTTTTGATAACGCCAAAAACGGAAACTTTTCCATCCGGACATAAGTTGATAATAGGGGAGAATAGCGTAGTGGAATTATAAATTAAAAATTTTTCAAAATGAAAGCCATTATTGCCGTAGCCGGAATTGGAACAAGATTTTTGCCGGTTACGAAAACATTGCCTAAAGAAATGTTGCCGATTGTTGATAAACCGGTAGTTCATTATTTAGTGGAAGAAGCGGTGGCATCGGGCATTAAGGATATAATTTTTATTACCAGTATAGGCAAGCACGCGCTGGAGGATTATTTTGACCGTAATTTTGAATTGGAATACAGGTTGCGTGAGAAAGGCAAGATTGATTTACTTGGGATGATTGGCGATATACAAAGTATGGCTAATTTTTATTATGTCAGACAGAAAGAACCAAAGGGCAACGCTCACGCGATTATGCAGGCGCAAAATTTGATAGGCAATGAAGCATGTATGGCGATGTTCGGCGATGATATTGTCGTTTCCGAAAAGCCGTGCGCGAAGCAATTGATTGATATTTACAATCAATATGGATGTCCGGTTTTGGCTTTGGATCGGGTGCCTATAAATAAAGTTTCGCTTTATGGAATTGTTGACGGCGTAAGAGTTGGCGATAAAAATAAACGGCTTTTTGAATTGAAAAAAATAGTTGAAAAACCGAATCCAAAAGATGCGCCTTCCAATTTAAGTATCATAGGCAGATACATAATTACGCCCGATATTTTCAGGGAAATTAAAAAAACAAAACCAGGGAAAAACGGCGAAGTGGGATTAACGGAAACTTTTGCCGGTTTTATAAAAAATAATTTGGCTTATGGTTACGAATTTGAGGGAACGCGCTATGATTGCGGTTCCAAAATCGGATTTTTAAAAGCGAATGTTGCGTTTGGATTAAAGCATCCAGAGACAGGAAAAGAATTGGCTAATTACATAAAAACAATAAAAAAAAATTAAATATATGAACCCCGTTAGAAGTTCTTGGCAAAAAAAATTCGATGAAACCCCATTAAAAACATTTAATTTTAGCCGTTGATTAAAAGTTTTTTAGCAGAAAATTTGAATAACAAAGTTTTTAACGGGGTAAAATTTTTTTTGCGTGGAATTAACGAGGGCTATACCTTTTAATATTGGTTTGTCTGAAATTGACCACTTGGTTGTATGAAGACGGACTTCTAACGGGGTGAAAAAATATTTTTTTTATTTTATTATTACTATTTTAGGGGCGGGTTTGTATCCGCTTTTTTCGGTTGAAGCCGATCAGGGATTTTATGTTAACTCCGAATATGAGCCAATGCGGAATACCTTTGAGGAAGCCGTTAATTTAACAAGTTCCACACGCGCGCAATTTTTTGTTGAGAAAGATTATTATGATAAATTATCCGATAAAGATAAAAATATTTTTTTAACTAAAACAGCCGAATTGGGCGTGGTTTTTGATTCAGAAATTTATCTTAAAATGAAATCGTTGTTTGGCGATGAATGGACGCCTGGCATTGATAAAGATTCGCGCATAATCGTTTATATCACAGATATGAAAAGCGATGTCAATGGATATTTTCGTGAAGTTGATGAATACGATCGTTTGAAATATCCGGACTCCAATCAGCGGGAAATGATTTATATCAATGCAAAATATCTTACCGGAGACACGATATCGGCGATATTGGCTCATGAATTTCAGCATTTGATTAATTTTAATCAGAAAAATCGTTTGCGCGTTTTAAGTGAAGAAAAATGGTTAAACGAGGCATTGTCCGAATACGCGGTAACTTTTTCCGGACAGGATAAAAAAAGCGATTATTTTAAAAATACTGTTAAAAATTTTCTTGCCATTCCGACCGATGCGCTGGGTATATGGGAAGAAACATCAAATGATAGGGCATCAGCTTCTTTGTTTATTCATTATCTCGCGGAACAATACGGTGAAGATGTTATTAGGGACATTGCGCAATCTGATGTTATTGGAGAAGAAGCGATAAATTACGCGCTTAAAAAAAATGGTTTTGATAAAAATTTTTCCGATGTTTTTTTTGACTGGACAGTGGCGTTGTTCTTGAATAGCGAATCGCCGTATCCGGGATACGGCAATATCGCCGTATCCCGGATACGGCGATATAAATTTATTCATTCCGATCTTCAGTATTCATCGTTTCATATTTTACCGCAATTAACTTATTTTGTAAGTGAAGCCGGAATTAACGCCAGTTTTGTCGTTCGTGATCTGGCTTCGGAATGGCACCGATTTTTACCGTCAAAATATGATCCGGAAAATCCGCGCGTGTTGCACATTGATTTCACCAGTCGCAATGATTATTATTTTCGCGTTCCGGTTGTAGTCACATATCTTTCCGGAAAAATTGATGTTTTAGAGGCTGACATAAAAAATGGCGGCGGTTTTATAGAAATTCCTGATTTTAACATTGAAATCAGCTCGGTTGTTATAATTCCGGCAAGCCACACGAAACTCTCTGATTTTTCGCAAAGAGACCCGTTGAGAACTTTTTCGTATTCGGTATTGTTGATTGACTCGCCGTATCCGGGATACGGCGAGATCCCCGTATCCCGGATACGGCAGAATAGTTATCTTCTTCGCGCTGAAAATCGTCAAGAAGTTTATGTCATAAAAAATGGTTATCGCCGTCATTTGCAAGATCCGAAAGTCTTCAATTTTTATGAGCATTTAAAATGGGCAAATGTTAGCCAAGTATCCCCGGATGTTTTAAACAATTATCGCGAGTCAAAATTAATCAGAAAAGCGGGGGATTACAAGGTTTATGAAATCATCGGTTTTCGTCGGTTTCGGTGGCTTGATATGACAGCGGAAGAATTTGAAGAATCGGGACGAGAATGGGAAGCGGTGTATGAAATAAATACCGCGGAATTTAATTGGTATAGAAATTTGTAAAGCAATGGTTGATAAACAACAATATTTATCTAAAATATATAATGATTACGCCGATTCTATTTATCGGTTTTTATTGCTCAAAACAAGTTCCGTTGAAATAGCGCAAGATTTAACTTCGGAAACTTTCGTTCGGTTTGTGCAGACGATATCGTCGTTGCGCCCCGTCCCGCCTTGGGGGTAGGGGACGCAACCGCAAGGAATATTGGTTCGGAATCCTCGCGCGTTTCTTTATCAAACTGCCAGAAATTTAGCCATTGATTATTACCGTAAAAAATCTAAAACAGTATTTTTGGAAAATGACTTAAGGGAGGACGGCAACGTATATGATGATGCGGTCGTTGATGATATTTCGAAGATAGCCAAAAAATTTGATTTAGAAAAAGATGTTTCGCGCGTACAAAAAATCTTACTTCAATTACGGGATGAATATGCCGAAGTCGTTATTTTGCGGTATATTGAAGAAATGTCTTTTTTGGAAATTTCGGAAATCGTAGGAAAACCAGAGGGAACAATAAGGGTAATATTGCATCGGGCGATAAATGAATTACGCGAAAATTTAGCGTTGTGATTGTCGAGATTGGCGCCGAGGCCGGGAGTCGGCAATTTGCCGACTCCCGGCCTCGGCGATTTATAGCGTTAGTTGTAACAAATACTCATTTAATCCGTCTTCTATAATAGAAACGGATTTTTTACATATAATACAAAAATGAACGAAGAAAATATAATTAAAAAAATTAGAGCCTTAAAAGCTATTAAACTAGATGAGGGTTGGAAGAATACCAATAAATCTATGTTGTTTTTATTAGTGGAAGAAAATAGCGGGCAATCAAGGCAAGGTTGGTTGGCGCGCGCGTTTGATTTGCGAATATTATTTCAGCCGATTCCACGGGGCGTTTTAGCCGGATTTTTAGCGATGTTTGTTTTTGGATCATTCTTATTTAATTTTTTAATTTCACGGGAAGACACTTATAATAGCGCTAATCCTGTTTTAGTTATCTATAATAAGGAAAATAATAAGGAAATAGAGAAAATTGAATTGGGAAATGAGGAAAATAATAAGGAAATAGTAAATAATAAGGAAATTTCCTTATTTTCTCAATCAATAAATAAAGAAAGCAATGTCGTTGTTGATGATAATAAGGAAAGTAAAATCAGTTCATATGCTTCATCGGTAAATAATAAGGAAGATTATTTAGCCAATTTCCGTATTAATCTTAATGAAAGAATAAATCGCGCTTGGGCGTTGTCTTACGAATCGGGTAGCGATGATATTTTAAAAATTGTCAAAGAAGCGGAAGGGTTATTTAATGAAAAAGATTACGATGCGGCATTGAGAGCAATAATGGTTGCGGAAAGTTTACTTTAGACTTTGTAAATTTTAGACTTATCCACACCCATTGACTTTGCTTAAAAATTGAAATAATATTATACTTATAAAATAATCAATGACATTAGTTATTTCAGTAAAATAAATCAAGTTTTAGCCCCTTTAAAGATTATTAGAAAAAGGGGTCTTTGTGTTGTTAATTAAAAATAGTAAATAAAAAATAAATACCAACCCCATTGTCTTGTGTTAAAAATCTAACATAAGACAATGGGGTTGGGACTGTCCATATTAAATTAAATGGCGGTCAAAATAATTAAAAGGAGGGCTGTCGGGTCTAATGTATCTCTCACGCCCTGTCTCTATATTTTAATGGGACAAGGCGTGAGAGCTATAGGGCTTCTTGCGAAAAGTATAAAGTAAGAAGTTCAAAATCGGCCCCGGTCGATAATGGCTCTAAAAGATAATAAGATAATTTAATTTTCATTTTATTTTTTGAAAAAGCGAATACGCTGATTTTGAAAATTTAATGAAAATTGAAAATTTGTTTAAAAATATGAATTATATAGGTAAAACAAAACTTTCAAAAATTACCTCTGTGGTTCTTTCGCTGACAACCATTCTTTGGCTTTCGGGTGTAGCGATGCTTGTTCCTGTTCTTACGGTTTCGGTTTCTGCCGCAACAATAGTGGACGGGGATGTCATCAAAAATCCGAGCGCTTCAGGAGTTGCGCAATTTGATGTTTACATCGTCAAATTGATCGGCGTAAAGAAATTTAAGAGAATAGTTCTCAATTCGCAAGTGTTTGAAAGTTATGGCCACTTAAGTTGGTCAAATGTAAAGAGCGTTGATCAAACAACGATGAGTTCTTACACCACTTCCGAATTGGTTCGCACCGACGGCGACACGAAAGTTTATAAACTCGTGCCGGACGGCGATAATGGAACCAAGGAATGGTTAAATATGACCGCGGAAGAATTCGCGGTAAGTTATGATTGGGATTCAATTTATACGGTAAATTCTGTTGATATCGGAAATTATAATGTCGAGACGATTAACGGTACATCTGGTATTATGCTTGACGCCGAAACTCCGGTAACGGGTTATATTGCCGCCGCGACTTATGACAACGAGTTTACAAAGATTAAATTTTCCGCCGGTTCAACCGGTTATATCGTAAGTTCTATTGGTATAACTCGTTCCGGTCTTTCCGAAGATGATGATCTTTTGAATGTCAAGTTATATGACGGCAATACGCAAGTCGGTTCCAGCCAGTCCGTCAATACTTTAACTCATAAAGCGACATTCTCCGGTCTTAGCTGGACAGTTCCGGCTAACGGTTTCAAGGTTTTGACTGTTAGGGGCAGCTTAAATGCTTCTTGCGGTAGCGAGCCTTGCGCCGATACGGGCAATATTATTAAATTCGGTATTGCCGCGTCCGGCGATATCGCTGTTTCTTCCGGCACGCTTCCGACAGCTACATTCCCGATTTACGGCAATGGCTTGACTGTTGCTGGCGTTACTGTCGGCACATTGGCGGTGACTGCATCCACCAGTGTTTCTTCTCGGACGCTTATTTCCGGAACAAACGAGCAATTGGTTGCTGGTTTTAATTTTAGCGCTGCAAGTGAAGCGTTTACTGTTAATAAAATTATTATCAGTGAATCCGGTTCAGCTGTTTCCACCGATCTTAAGAACATAAAACTTAAAGTTGATAATGTTCAGGTTGGTTCAACAATCGCGTCTCTTACTGCCAATGAAAAGGCGGAATTTAGCGGTTCGCTTTTCTCCGTCGCTTCAGGCACTAATAAGGATGTGTTTGTTTATGCTGATATTGCCGACAATATTACCAGCGCGCGAACGGTTCAATTCCAGATTTTTGAAGAGACCGATGTAACGGCGATTGGCGCCAATTCCGGCGGCGTAACTTTAATTAAAAGCACCACTAACGGCGCTGCTTTCACAACCGCTTCCAGTCCTTCTACGGCAAGTACTATAAATCAAGGTCAATTGACTGTTGATTTTGATACTGCCACCAATCCGTCCGGCGGCACAGTAACCGTTTCCGGTTCTTCGGCTGTTCTGATTCAGACATTTAAATTCAGCGCTACGGTAAGAGAAGGTCTTAATGTTAATTATTTAAAGTTGGACCTTAATACCGAGGAAACCGAGGATGTGGAGATGACCGACTACAGCAATGTTTTATTGTATGTCGGCGATTCAATAACTCCGATATCCACTACCGGCACAATCGGCAGTTCATCCGTGAGTTTTGGCGTTTCCGGTTCATCGGATGTTTTGTTTAATGTTCCAATAGGAGGAAATACGGTTATTAAGATTAAAGCCGATATTTCCACTACCGCTTCGTCAACATACGCGACTGATGCCGCAGAAGAAAGAATTGGTTTTTATGTTTCAGCTAAGACTAACTTGACGGTTCGCGGAGCATTATCCGGCGATAAGATTCCGGTTGATAATATGACTATTACCAGCGTTGACGCTGTCGGGGACAGCGGAGCTGGCACATTAAGTATCAAGGGCTACGGCACATTAACTGTTGCTAATGGTCCGGATACTCCGGCGGCAACCACTTATACTGATGGCACTTCCGGTTTTACTGTTTTCAAATTTAGAATGACATCCTCTTATGAGGCGATGAAAGTAACCACTATTAAAGTAAGATTGTGGGATGCTTCCGCTAATACCGATGAAGTCGCTGTTGATGATACGGATTTCAGCAATATAAAACTTTATGACGGCGCTACTTTATTGGATTCCGTTTCATTGGCGTCCGGTATAGCTACATTTAACCTTACCGGTTTTCAAGTAGATATGGACACCACTAAGACATTGACTGTTGTTCTTGATGTTCCGACCGGTTCAACTCTTACCAATAGTCTTCGTTTGACTGAGGGGTTTGTAACTAATTGGACGGGTGGAGCCGCTATTACTGATGCTGGCGAGCTTACCACAACGGGCGCTTCTTCATTGCAGTCGGTTACTGAAACCGGCAACGCGATTTCCAACGCTATGACTGAAGGCGCTCCGACATTTACGATTGCCGCTTCCACTTCTCCGGCCCTTAAGTCGGTTGTAACTGGCGCGACAGCAGTTTGGGTTGGCAGAATGTTAGTTACCGCTAATAACGAAAATATTAAGGTAACTTCCGTTCGCGTGGCGGCTGGCGATGCTAATGTGGCTTCCACTGACGAATCATTGGCTTCCGCCAATTGGTCGCAAATTACCATTAAAGTTAATGGCGCGGCTATTTCCGGCGGTGGTCCGAAACAATTAAGCAATGGAGGAACTTCCATTGTTGATTATGTTTTATTTGACGGTCTTAACTTTACCGTTAATAAAGATCAAACGGCGACTATTGATATTTATGCCGATGCTGTTGGAACCGCTACCGCGTGGTATTTTGGTATCACTGATTCCGCTTCCCAAATTCAGGGCGCGGGAATTGGTTCCGGTATTTCAGTGGCGGGTGGAGCGGCTGGCAGTATTTATGCCGGCACGGCTGTTACTATCGTCGTCTCTGGCGGCGTAACATTATCCGTTAACGCTGATACGCCGGTAAATCAAAATGTGGCTGTCGGCACGGGTGGCGCGACTGGCATTTCGTTCTCTAACATTAAGTTTGAGGCTTCCAATATTGAAAACTTAGTTGTTAAGAAAGTGCGGCTTACTTTGAGCGGCGGCGCGGCTGCTGATTTTGTCAATGTTAAGCTTTATGACGGCGCGACTCAAATCGGCGCGACCGGATATATATCCGGCAGTACAGTTGATTTTATTGATGATACTAATAGTCTCTTTACAATTACTAAAGGTACTTCAAAGATTATTACTGTTAAAGCTGATTTGAACGGCACTACTGCTGGCGGAGATGCTGTTTCTGGCGATGGTCCGCGATTCTATATCGCGAGCGTTACTGGCACATTGGATGGCACTTCCGGCAATAATATTAATTTAAAGATTGCTGGCACTGATTCATCTGCTGCTGTAACTGGCACCGCTGGAACACCGACTCCGGTAACTGATACTAATTTTGGAGCTATCACTCTTTATAAATCGGTTCCGACTGTTTCCAAGAACGCTTCCAGTCCATCTGGAGCCGCTGTTGGCGGGTCTAATTCCGAAGTGTTAAGAGTTGATGTTGCTGCCGATGCCAAAGGAGATGTGATATTCAATCATGTCGCCTTCACGGTTGCCGGCAATGCTGATCTTGATAATGAAGCTTCCGGTAATGCCGCTATCTATAAGTCAACCGATTTAACTACTCCAGTGGCTTACGCGCCTTATATTACTGGCGCGGCGGTAGCTTTGGGTACTACAACGGCTACGGGAGTTTCTACTGCGTTAGACGGTATTCCTGTTGGTTCAACGATAATTCTTGATGAAGCTGGTGTTTATTCTAAGGTGAAATTGTCAACAGTAACTGTGTCTGGTACCGTTGCTACAATTACCTGGACTCCGGCTGTTTCAACTATAGCGGCTACTAATGCGTTAACTGTCTATTATGTTCCAATGCAAGCCGGCGCTTCCGGTAAACTCTTCTTCGGCGGTCAAAGCGCTTTAGGAGCTGACTTAGCTTCTGGAGGCACGACTTTGACTGTTGCGAGTACTGACGGGTTTGCTATCGGCGATGTGTTGACCGTAACTGGTTATAGTGCGGCTGGCGTGGCCATAACCGATGATTCAGTTACTGTCGTTGATATTACTTCTGCGACAGCGATGACCATTTCCGGATTCCTTGCTGCAGCGACTATTGATTATGATTATAGTTGGAGCGCTGGAGACACAGCAGACCTCGCGGTGGCTTATGTGAATACCCGTTTGAATAATTCCAATGCCGCCACTGATGCCTTTATCGGCGAAACTGTTGCTGCCGGTACCACCAAGACATTTATAGTTAAAGGTGATACCACTGGCGCGGATGACGGAACTGGTACTGAAACCATTCAATTAAGTATTGGCAGTATCGGCGATTTCAATTGGGACGACACAATTAGATTGGGCGTAACCACATTGACTTCCGGATTACCGCTTACAGGCAATTCGTTGACCTACTAAGTATTTTTGATCTGAATCCGGTCGGAGGCTTGAAACTTCGAGACCGGAAACGCAAAACACCCTTGCTTCGCAAGGGTGTTTTGCTATACATTTTTATTGTCGTATCCTTGCCGTATCCGGGATACGGCGCTATAATAATCTTATGCCAATCAGAAAAATACAATTTGAAAATGGCGAATTTTATCATGTATTTAATCGGGGAGTAGAAAAACGAAGAATTTTTATGAATAATAAAGATTACTTGAGATTTATAAAGAATATAAATATATTTAATGATGATAAATTGGTTTTGCGTAGTGAGCGTCGTTTGTCGCACTTGCCGTATCCCGGATACGGCGATATCGCCGTATCCGGGATACGGCAAGAACCGTTTGTTAATATTGTATGTTTTTGTTTAATGCCTAATCATTATCATTTATTAATTCAACAATTAAGTGATAATGGTCTGTCCCGTTTTTTGGGTAAAGTATGTTTGGGATATGTTCATTATTTTAACACCAAATACGAACGCGTCGGTTCTCTTTTTCAGGGTCGTTTCAAGGCCGTCCATATAGATAATGATGAACAGTTAAAACATACTTCGCGTTATATTCATTTAAATCCAGTTGAACTTATAGAAAACGATTGGAAAGAAAAGGGGATTGAAAATTGGAATAAAACCAATGAATTTTTAGAAAATTATCGTTGGTCAAGTTATTTGGATTATATTGGAAAGAATAATTTTTCATCAGTGACTAATCGCGAATTTGTAATGCAATATTTTGACAATAAGCCGGAAAAATATAAAAAATACATCAATGAATGGTTTATTGACGATTTGAAAAAAATTGATGTTTTGGATTAAATAGATTTTTGATATTGACACTATTTTTATTATGGATAGGATATGATTATATGAAAATAGCGTCATTATTTTTATCCATTATTATTTTTATCGGGTTTGCGCATTTTACTAATGCCGTAAGTTTGCGCGATGTAGCGATTAACGAAGTAGCGTGGAGCGGCACAAAATCGTCCAGTGGCGATGAGTGGATAGAACTTAAAAATAATACCGGCAACGCGATTGATTTAACCGGCTGGGGAATTTACGAACAGGGAGGCGATGTTTTAATTGTCGTTTTGGAGGGAATTATTCAACCCGCCTTTTTTTATTTAACTGAACGAACCGACGATAATACTGTTTCGGATATTGCGGCGAGCCAAACGCCAAAATCGTTTAGCGGTTCCGGGCTTTCTAACAGCGGAGAGTATTTAGTTTTAAAAGACGCGTCGGGCGTTACGATTGACAGTGTAAACGCGGCTGGCGGTTGGTTTTTCGGCGCGACTTCGCCGGATTATTTTTCAATGGAACGGATTGATTCTTTGGCGTCAGGCGACGATGTTGTTAATTGGAAAAGTAATAATGGAGTCACCCGCAATGGCAAAGACGCGGAAGGCAATCCGATTAATGGAACCCCGCTTGCGGAAAATAGCAAAGGAGGAAGCGGAATATCGGATCAAGGCGGCGATAGCGAGAGTGCGTCTCCGAGCGGTGGAGAAAGTTCTTCTTCCGGCAGTTCGTCAATTTCGTTAGCGGTAAATAATTCGCCGCAAGCGAACGCCGGCGACGATATTTTTACTTTTCTTGGCGAAACAATTCAATTTGACGCTTCAAAATCGTCAGATTCCGACAGCGATAAATTGACTTTTGAATGGAATTTGGGAAATGGCGAAATTATAAAAGAAGAAAAATTCGGTTATGTTCATCAATTTCCCGGAAAATATATTATTACTTTGACTGTTTCTGACGGTTTTTCCAAAGCATCGGACGAAGCGCGCGCAGAAATTATTTCTGGCGGAATAAAAATAAGCGAGTTTTTGCCTGATCCGGACGGAAAAGATGAAGAGGGGGAGTGGATTGAAATTTTCAATTCCAGCGATTATTTAGCGGATTTGGGCGGTTGGCAACTGGACGATATGGCGGACGGCGGATCAAAGCCGTGGATTTTTCCGGAAAAGACATTTATTTCGCCAAAAAGTTATCTTGTCATATCGCGTGATATAAGCGGCATTGCTTTGAATAATGATAAAGATACGGCGCGGCTTATTTATCCAAACGGTATCGTGGCGGATGAAATTGTTTATGAAAAATCTAAAGAAGGCGATTCTGGCGTTTTAATGGGCGGTTCTTTCTTTTGGTCAAAATTTCCAACGCCCGGCGCAACGAATATTTTGGAAGCGGAAGTAACAAAATCATTGGGAGCGAAACCGATGAATTCTTATTTTGTGGAAAATTTCAGCGAGGCGTATCAGAATGTTATTTATAATAATATTAGCGGTGAGAATAAAGATAAGAAAAATCTTGTTATTATTGGGAGCGGTAAGACAAATAGCGGTGTTTTAGAAGAATTGTCGAATTTGCCGAGTCCCGGACTCAGCGAATTTGTCGAGTCCGGGACTCGGCAAGTGGGGCAAAATAAATTTGTGCCGTCAAAAAATATGTTACAGGCCGCAGTTGGGAATAATTTGCCGGTTAAAAAATTATTTTTATTTATTTTTTTGGCGATTTTCGCCGGCGGAGCGGTGTATTTATTTTTTTATATAAAGCGGAAGAAAAGAGCTAGTTTGGGAAATTTTGCGCCATTGGTTGGCGCGCTAAAACAAAATAACGCGCAAGATTCCGTTAAACAGAGTTGGGAT
>ERZ1292640.982-Hain-H43-02um-R1-982-length-23689-cov-6_pt1 | contig 23689 bp, 20 predicted proteins | sample MGYA00564404_ERZ1292640 | MGnify/ENA primary metagenome ERZ1292640 (study PRJEB36523, sample SAMEA6512636) | groundwater metagenome | collected 2019-01-08 | study: AquaDiva: Metagenomics assemblies of 32 groundwater samples
TGGACAAGATTGCACCGGTTAGCTTACGCGTGAACCCGGATGTAGACGCCAAGACTCACCCATACATATCGACCGGTCTTAAAGAAAATAAATTCGGCATCCCGACCAGTGAAGCTGAAAGAATTTATAAATCTGCCCACCGGTATGCTCATATCCGTTTTACTGGATTGGATTGCCACATCGGATCTCAACTGACTGATCTTGAACCCTTTATGCAAGCGGGCAACAAAATGCTCGATTTACTCAATAAACTACAATCACAGGGCCTGGAAATTGAACATCTGGATTTGGGAGGTGGATTAGGTATTCGCTACGCCAATGAAACACCCCCAACCATTAAAGAATATGTATCTGCGTTATGCGCCAAAACCCATCAAATCAAACAACGCCTCTTGATTGAACCGGGTCGCTCACTCGTGGGCAATTCAGGCATCCTGCTTACTCGAGTTGAATATCTCAAACATACACCTGCACGAAATTTCGCCATTGTCGATGCAGCGATGAATGACTTGATGCGCCCAGCACTTTATGATGCCTACCATGAAATTCTACCGGTCACTGAAAATAATGGAGAATGCAAAAATTACCAAATTGTCGGCCCTGTTTGTGAAACAGGCGATTTCCTGGGACATGATCGCAGGCTGAGTCTGGCTCATGGAAATTTATTGGCTATCATGTCAGCCGGTGCTTATGGCATGAGTATGAGTTCAAATTATAATACCCGGCCACGCGCAGCTGAAGTGATGATAGATAAAAGCACTGTTCATATCATCCGGCAGCGTGAGACAATTGATCAATTAATCGCTACTGAGCAAGTTCTGCCCTGATCAATCGTCATTCGCATAGATATGGAGATATGCTCAACTGTAGTAACATGCCTTATTGCCTTATGATAAATCTGTAATGACAAGTCTTTCCAGCATTGATGATGAACAATATCAGGATCATATCCTGCAAGGCGTATCTCGCACTTTTGCATTAACTATCCCGCAATTACCTGAAGCTTTACGTCGCGTGATTGGTAATGCATACCTTCTATGTCGTATCACCGATACGATTGAAGACGATAACGCTTTAACTTCAGAACAAACCAGGCAACTATCGCATATGTTCTCTGAAGTCGTATGCGGAAATGCATCAGCCGAAGAATTTGCAAACGAGCTCTATCCTCTTCTTTCCAATCACACCATTCCAGCAGAACATGATTTAATAAAACACACACCTTCAGTTATCCGTATTACACATAGTTTTAATTCCGCTCAACGCAATGCCTTGGAACGATGTGTTCGGATTATGGGGCAAGGCATGTCTGATTATCAGGAAACTGAATCTCTGGAAGGACTAAAAGATCTGTCTGCAATGGATCAATACTGTTATTACGTTGCAGGCGTTGTCGGTGAAATGTTGACTGAATTATTTTGCGATTATTCCCAGGAAATAAATCATCACAAACCAGCTCTGATGAAACTCTCCATATCCTTTGGACAAGGACTGCAAATGACGAATATCCTTAAAGATATTTGGGATGATCGTAAACGCGGAGCTTGCTGGTTACCTCAAGATATTTTCCTTAAACATGGATTTGATCTTCGCAATTTGCAATCAAGCACATCTGATGTCAAATTTCAGACCGGACTAGCCGAGTTACTGGGAATCGCTAAAAGTCATTTACAGAATGCACTTATCTACACAAGCTTGATTCCTCCACAAGAAAAAGGAATTCGCCGTTTCTGTTTATGGGCAATTGGTATGGCAATCTTGACTCTCAATAAAATCAACCGGCACCGTGATTTTTCTGAAGGTACACAAGTAAAAATTACTCGCCGCAGTGTTAAAGCCACAGTCGTAACAACCAGTTTATTTGCCAGCAATGACTGGATATTAGATCTGCTGTTTAAACTTACATCCAGAAATATTCCTGACGTTGACAGACACAAAGAAGCCTATCTCGGGAATCAAATAAAAGATCAATGACCTATTGTAGGTCAGATTATTCTTCTTATTTCTTCAGGCATTCCTAAACTTAAATCCCATAACAGACTACAAGGCATTATTTCATCATGAAATCATTGGTTACTGGTGCAACAGGATTTCTCGGTTCCGCTGTTATGCGGTGTTTGCTAACCGCTGGCCATGAAGTTCGTGTATTAGTAAGGCCTGACAGTAACCGAAGGAACCTTGAAAGTTTTCCGGTTGAAATTGCTACAGGTGATCTACGTGATCATAGATCGCTGAAAGATGCTATCCGCGGTTGCGATAATCTATTTCATGTCGCTGCTGATTATCGTCTTTGGGTTCCTGATCCTGAAACAATGCATGAAATCAACGTCACTGGCACACAAGCGCTGATCATTGCCGCTGCCGAGGCAGGATTAAAACGCATTGTTTATACCAGTAGTGTGGCAACTTTAGGTTTAAACCAGGATGGATCGCCCGCTAATGAAGAAACACCATCAAGTTACGCAACCACCACCGGATTTTACAAACGTTCCAAATATCAAGCCGAACAAATGGTCAAACAATTGACCGACGATCACCATTTGCCCTTAGTGATCGTTAATCCATCCACTCCAATTGGCCCCGGAGACATACGCCCTACACCAACAGGCCGCATCGTGCTGGATACTTTAATGGGTCGAATGCCTGCCTATGTCAATACAGGATTAAACATTGCCCACGTAAATGATATAGCCTATGGACATTTATTAGCTTACCTGCATGGAAAACCGGGAGAACGTTATATTCTGGGTGGTGATAACATGACTTTATTGCAAATCCTCCAAACAATTGATGAGATCAATGGAATACCCAAGAATCGCATCAATATACCCATTTGTTTAATGCTCCCAATAGCGTGGTTTATGGAGAAAATTGCAACTTTCACATACACTGAGCCACGTGCGACACTGGACAGTATCCGTATGGCCAGAAAGCTTATGTTCTTTTCCAGTGAAAAGGCTCATCGTGAATTAGGCTATCAATATCGTCCTGCGACTGAAGCGCTTAAAGATGCTGTTAAATGGTTTAAAGAAAATGGCTATTGCAACTAACTCAACTAGCTGTCAACCTCTATCCTTTTATTCATATCCTTCTAATAGATTTCTACCTATTTATCTTTCTTTTCAATCTTGATCATCATCCAGCAAGAATTCCAAATGAAATCTGCTACAAAATAGATACTGAGCCACAAATTTCAAAGTTTCCCTAAACAAATCTCCTTTCTTTCCGTAACAATAAAAACTGAATATCATTAAAAAGATTTAAATCACAATCTAATTTATATTTTTCATAATATTAGAAAGTTTTTTTTAGATTTAATCTAAACTTCCACTGTTAATTGTCGTTACATAAAAACATGGGGAGCCATATAAACAAGCTAATTAGCTAACTTACGAACTGAATTGAAGCAACTTTGATGGTTTAAAAAAACAGAGCTTATTTACGGAGAAAAAAATGCCTGACAAAAATTTAAAATTCTTGGTAGTGGATGATTTTTCCACTATGCGCAGAATCGTTCGTAACCTTTTGAAAGAGCTTGGATTTGTCAATGTTGATGAAGCTGAAGATGGAGCAGTTGCATTACGTAAACTGCAAGAAGGTAATTTTGATTTTGTTGTCTCTGACTGGAATATGCCCAATATGGATGGCCTGACCATGCTTCAGAATGTACGTGCTAGCGAAACACTAAAAAAGATACCCGTACTCATGGTGACCGCCGAAGCTAAAAAAGAGAATATTGTTGCTGCAGCACAGGCAGGAGCAAGCGGCTATATTGTAAAGCCTTTTACTGCAGCTACCCTTCATGAAAAATTAAATAAGATTTTTCAGAACATGGAAAGTAAAGCATCCATTTAAAAAAACAGCCGTTCTTCTCACAATAAATTATCGAGCTCAAAATGAATACAAAGCGCCTTATGAAAGCAAAAGTTGATGATGCTTCTCAAGAAGAAGCTAGCACAAAACCTGTTAAATTAGCCGAAACATCCATAGCATCCGCTCTAAAAAATATTGAAGAGAATGAACTTATAACGACTGATAAGAAAGTCATTGATCAGATTGGACAATTGACCCGAACCTTGCATGATAGTCTACGTGAGCTTGGGTACGACAAACGCCTCGAATCAATCGCGGCTGAAGCCCCCGAAGCACAAGACAAACTATCTTATGTCGCGGCTAAAACTGAGCAAGCAGCCGAACGCACGCTCAATGCCACCGAGATTGCGATGCCTATCCAGGAGAAGCTTTCAACAGATGCGATTCATTTGTCTGAACAATGGAAAGAAGCCTTTGAAGCGCAGCAAGCCAAACCTGACACGGAGAAATTCAAAATATTAATGATTGATACGCTGCATTATCTTGATAATGTCCCTGCACAAGCTAATGCAACAAATGCACAATTGCTGGAAATCATGATGGCGCAGGACTTTCAAGATTTAACCGGCCAAGTAATCAAAAAAATTACTCATATGGTGCAGAGCTTAGAAAAAGATCTAATAGAATTGTTACTTGCCAATGTGCCAGCCAAAAAAGCTGCTGCCGAAGAAGAAGGACTCATGAATGGTCCGGTCACAAACCCAGAAAAACGCAGCGATGTGGTAAGTAATCAAGATCAAGTCGATGATCTGTTAGCTAGTCTCGGATTCTAGATCATACATTCCAACTACACTTCTTTCATTTATCCACGTTGATTTGCAAGTGTCTTCAGAATTTTTAAACTACTAGGTACTCAAACAACGGCCCTGGGTATTTGACCAGGGTCGTTTCAAAACAATCTTTAGAATTTTATGCTCGTTGTGACTTTCTTATCGAGCATAAAAATGCTTAATTATCTGTTTTTTCTTTATCTGCTGTTGCAGCTTCTTCATCTGAATCTTCTTGAGATTCTTCAGAATCTACAACAGGAGCACTTTTCTTAGCAGCTTTGGTTGCTCCCTGTTTTGCGCTTTCTTTTTGAACTGCTTCAAGATCAGCATCACTTAACATATCGCGGTCCATTAAGCTTGGAGGATATTGGCCTGGCTTTGGATCTCCGCACGCGGTTAATGTCAGCGCGATAAGAGCAACAACAAAAAGTGAATATTTCATGAAAATCTCCTTTGTATTAATATCAAATATTGTTTATGGACATATTCAATGTCACATTGAAACTCAATCAGTCACAAGCCACATGCCTAGCTTACGATCTTTATTTGGAATTAAATGCAGTTCCGCAGAGAGAAAATATGCTTTCAGAAAATTATGTGTTTAAAGAACTTAATTTTCTAAATTAGTAGGATATGATTTCTGAAGAGCATAAGGATAAATAAAACATTTACCCTTACGTAACTAAGGATAACATTTAAAAAATATTGTGTGTGATTTTATGTCAGAAAGTTTTTATTAGCGGCTGACTCCATTAATGACCCACCGATAACACCCTGCACATTGACCCATAGATGGGGCAAACCGAGTTCATCCAGCCAATCGGGTCCCTGTTCTTCCTTGAGCATACCAATGGTTGATGCACTACCCGCAACGACACAAAATTCACCAACCACACTCACCGCCGCCATGTAGCTGACTGGCCAACCGGTTTTTGGATTCAATACATGACCGTAGCGAACTCCATTAACTGTGATACACCGCTCGTAATCCCCGCTACTTGCAAGAGCACCAGAATAAAGCAATAACGTCTGTAACACACCATCGGATCGACGTGGATGACGTATCGCTATTCGCCAGGGACTGCCATCATGATGAGGGCCAATGATTTTGATATCCCCTCCCAGATTAACGATTCCATGGCGAATTCCAGCCTCCCGGCATAACGATGCGGCACGATCAACGGCATATTCCTTGACCACCCCACCAAAATCAATTTCCATTCCAGGAATGGTAAATGTCAGGATGGGGCGCTGCCAGTTTAATTTATACCACCCAATCTTTGTGATCAGTGCTTGAATTGTTTCCTGGGCCGGTATGCTTCCAGATTTAAAATCCCAGACCCGGCGCAGAATTCCCGAAGTGATATCAAATAAACCATCACTTTGTTGATAACAAGTGGCTGCGTAATCCAGCAACCCGGCAGTTTCATCATCAACGGTTATGGAGCCGCCTCGTGCTGCTGTACGATTAATTTCGGATAAAAAACTGTCTGCACGATAGCGAGAATAGTTTGCTTCCAGACGATAAACATCATCCATGGCAATCTTGGCCGCACGCTTTGCTTTCTTTGCACTGCTGGCATAAAGCTGGATCGAGCAGGGTGAGCCCATTGCTTTAAAGTCATAGTGGTAATAATTTAGGCGAGTCACGATATTTTGCTAATGACAGAAATATTTTCAACAAATTATAGAGTCATGGAAAAACAAAACCTGTCCTTACTTAAAATCGATAACTCCAGGTTGCTGACAGTGCCCCCTTACGTTCAAGCTGGAATCCATTAAAGTCATTCCTAACCGGTTGTACCCATTCGAAACTGAAACGATTACCTGCAAACCGGCCGCCAGGAATTATGGCATTTAGTCCTAACCCGATATCCCAAAATTGCCCCCCATAATTGGCCGGAAAATCCATGGGGCCAATCCGCGCATTAAATGAGTTAAAGTCACGATGTATCGCTCCTTGTACGGTATAAGCGCCACGCACTGAAGCAGTTAGCCATCGAGTCAAATCATAGCCGCCCCAGGTTGTCGCCTGAAAAACATCACCCAACCGATAACCTGATTTATTTTGGTTTTCCATACGCTTGATGCCATTAACCTGTGCACCCCAGGACCATCGATTGTATTCCCCTGCATAAGTCAGATTCGGCATAAAATCCCAAGTACCGCTCCCCAGTTGCATGCCAAAATGAATCAATCCACCATCAATCTGAAATAGCCGTCGCAACTGCAAATCCACCTTCCCGGTTGGCGCGCTGAGTCCCAGACTCATGTGGACACGGTGACCGGGAATATCAATCAGTTTAACGAGTGATGAAATCATGGTATCCCCTACAGCACCCGTTTCATGGCCGGCAATACCCTGGTGCTCATGCACGCCAGGCACAGGGGCCGGACGTCCGGCCAATGTACGCAGATTCATATCCATGTCCATGAATGTGGGCATCAACATGATGTTCCACCATTTGGCGGGTGCATACATGATATCGAGCATATGCATTCTCATGTTCATGTAAGTTGGAGTAAATCGGCATAAGGTAGTATCGCATCCTTGATCAACAATCGTCTGATCGTTCACTTTATGCGCGCCATGCATCATGTTTCCGTTCGTCCAGCTATGCATAAACCGGTAACCCACCATAAAATCTCCTGGCTTATCGAGCATATGGCCAAACATAATGCCCGCCGGTGGAGCCTTGTGTTGATGATGAGTCGGTGAATCTTGATGCTGGGAAAGATTTCTGCCAGGCATCGACAGATTGGTTGATTCCAAGTCAAGTTTCAGCGCCGCATTTGCCACATAATAATCAAAATCGGCAAAACCGTTACGCCCGCCACTGCCCAATTGCATTGAACTGGCACGCGTATAGTATTCAAAACCCGCTTCCAGCGCGACACCTTTCATAATCATTTTGTTCAATGTAACCCCGCCGCTTAAAGCTCCGAAACCGGCCAAACGGTGATCGCTGGAAAAATTCCCAGGTAATTTTCCGGCATCAAATGAAGCTGTTTTAGGCTGCACATTCAACAAAGCCTCATTAACCAGATTCCCGTTCTGGTCAATCAGATTAAAACTCGAGTCACGAACATATTGGATATTGGGGTTTTTTGCATCAATCCAGATCTGCCGCCCTAAACTATCGACTTCATTCCTTCGATAGGTCTGTTGAGAAAATAAATAGGGGTTATAGAAACCGGCAGCATCCTGAGAGTAATAACGAATACGGGGAGTCAGCGTCCATCCGCTGCCAATCGGCTGCACCCAGTTCGCATCGAATGTATGCGTATTGATGCCCCAATCATCCGTTGATAACCGGTATCCCAGATGCAATGCCGCATCGAATGCACTGACATACTGAATATACTTGGTGTTGATGGCTACTTGATTACGAACATTGGGCCGTTGTTCGAGGAGCGCACGCATATCCCCGGTAATCGGAGTGGTCTGGTTATTGTTCAAAACAGCCGGATCGACAAAGATCACCGTCATGACCTTGTACGGGTTCTCCATATAGCCATTGCTATGGGTATAACCGATATTGGCCTCGAGCAAAGCATTCTTGGTCAGAACTTGCGTCAAACCCAAATTGCCTGTCCAGTCATGCCGGTTACCCTGCAATATTTCCGAGCCTCCACGGCTTTCTATTTGCCGTGAAAATGCAGTTTTGGTGATATAAGGCGAAGCATCATGATCCAGAATAGCGCTGATATTACTGCTGGTATACCCTGAACCGAATTTGACACTGGTCAATTTTTGATTAAAGTCCAGGCGCCCGCTCACATTGCCAAAGTTTGATTTATAGTCCCTTTCTCTTGAGAAACCGCCACTGACATTCAAAGCCGCTTCATTCCATTCCCGGCTCAGGCCAAAATTGGCCTGGTTACGCGTTTCCGGAGATGCCGAGGAAAGCACCATCACCGAGCGGGGATCTTTGTTCATCAATTGATGATTCTGAGAATCCTGCCGGAGCGGATTTAAATCCCTATCCAACAGAACCTGACTATTATTGATGATCGGCGAAGCACCGACTGTTGTTATCCCTGTGGCTGTATTACCGAGAATCGGGCGATTGCCGTTGGCGGCCAATGGCGATATGGTAATCGGTGTTGCTCCGGACCAAGTATCCTGCGTGTAGCTGAAGTTGAATTTAGTACGATCAGTGAGAGAAAAAATGCCGCTGCCATGCAAGACATCCGCAGTAATGGGTTTTAAATTATTGGGAACACCGAATAAATCCCGTTTCCCTTCCTGATAACGGCTAAATTGAAAATTGATCCGATCGGCATCCGATGCATGAGCAGGTGTCAGCAATAAACCGGGAAGAACTAAAGCCGCCGATGTCAGCGCTTGTAATGCCTTGCTGGTTGTTGTGGATGATTCAGAAAATGTTGCGCAAGCAAGAGTTGAAACAGATGTTATCTTTATTGGATATGACTGACAAGAATCGACAATAAGGTGAGAACTGTCACCCCTGTGCGATCCCTTCTTATTATTAACCACTATCTGCCGGAACTAGCTTAGTAACAACCGCATCCACCACCGCCCTCAGCGGAATGAGTACTGGCAGCAGCTTCCCGGCTGCCATAGTTATGCATTCGTACCGTGCTTTGCAATGGATGTGGATCCAGTGCCATTTGAGGTTTTGCCAAATTTCCACGTTCCCAGGCTGCCACACTGACACAACCTGACAATCCAATACTCAGTGTCAGCATAAAAATACCGGTAATAATTTTTCTTATCCGCATAGGAACTTCATTCAAGCATCATTCTCATATTGAATATGACATGATGATTATGGCTTCTCCGTTAAAAATTGCTCAACCATCAAGCGCAATTTATCCGTTTCTCCCTGGCGGAATCCCTGATGAACATAACGAATATTTCCTTGCCGGTCTATCAGATAAGACGAAGGCATGGCAATGACTTCAAAATCTTTGGCGCATTGTTTTGTTTGATCCGCAACAATATCAAACTCAACCGGGTTTTTATCCAGGAATTCCTGCGCATCTGCTTTTTTTTCATCCAGATTGACACCGATGACGCGCAGCCCTTGTGCCTTGAATTCATGCTCCAACTGGTTCAGAAACGGAAAAGATTTTACACAGGGCGGACACCATGAAGCCCAGAAATCAACATAAACGACTTCACCCTGAAAGGCGTGCAAGCTTTGAATGGGCACCCCATCCAAAGTAGTAAAAGCGCAATCCGGTGATGGTTTGCTCATCTGCTGCGCCGCCATCAAGGAAGAGGTAGAGAAAATGGCAAGCAATGCGAATACTATCGATCCGGTTAGAAAAATTACTTGATGTTTTATCATGATCTAATCAACTCTCCATCGATGTCTGTTCATTCTAAAAATCATTCAAACTGAGCAACCCCAATATCGGTACCGGTATGCACATCTGTTATCGTATTGCAGTGCCAGTCGATATCGAATGATCTCGCGCCCTTGTTAGTTTTATTGACAATCAGCCAATAAACGCCCGGCCCACCGTGCAATGTAACAAAGGGGCTGAAATCAGCATCGCCAGAAATCGTATCGCTAATACTCACAGCCTGATCGCCTTTATAAAGCTGAAGATTAGTCAACAAGCCTGAAACGGGTGGAGAATTGTCTCTGATTCTAGCTATTAGATGATGCGGTTCACCATTGCCATCGTCAAAACAGGTAATAAAGGCAAGACCTGTAAAAGTCCTGGATATGCCTTCGGGATCCATGGTGGCACTACCACTATGTGCGCTGCCGATCGTTGCATAACCCGACATGCACATCACCATGCAAATGCTGATCGATAATTTTTTCAGGAATCTGGATTGCATCATCATTTCTCCTCGCAATAATAGCGCCGTAACGCCAAAACAACAGAATCTCATTATCCTTTTCAAACAGATAAAAGCAATGTGGCAAAATGTCGCACCTCTATAAACAAAATCCGGCAAGCGCTCTATCGCTGGCCGGATTTTATCATTACGGCAAGCCGCAAGGAGTATCTGATTCAGTAGCTTACGGTTGCGGCCAGATTTGCTGTCCATTAATTTTTATGGGCATATCACGATTGATCTGTGCAGCCGATGGTTTCACCTCAACCGCCACACCCTCTCCACAGGATGAAGGAAGCGGATTTTTCGTCAGATCACGGTTGATCGTGAATGATGCGGGGCCATCGTCAGTTGTGCTCACGCGATCATACGGCGTACCCAGGTTGTTATGCGTCCATAGATCCACAATACCCTCCCCAAAACCATCCACCCCGGTAATTTCGCAAATATTGGCAATCGACACGTAGACTTTCACGCTTTTAGCGCAGGATGACGGCTCAATGCCGGCTGCCGTGAGTCTCACAGGAATCAACGCATTCAAATGATTCGGCATGCCAACTCCACCGCCTGACCAGAATCCAACCACGTTCCCACCAACAATTTTTTCATCCGAAGCTTCAAATAAAGAACGATCCATAATCAATTGAGCATTATTCCCGTAGTTGGTCAAAAAATCTGTCAATGAACCACTGTGAAGTTCACCACCCACCAGAATCGTTGAATCTACACCATCTGGAAAAACAACGGATGTTCCGATGACACGTTTATCTTCACCACAAGCGTGACCAATGACAACATAATTGATACTCCGCACGCCTTCAGTCGCGGTGGGAGTATCTAACCGGGTATGCGCCAGTGCGCTTTGCCCCAAACCCATTCCCATAATTCCAGCCAATGCGCATGCAAGTAATTTCATTTTATTCATCTTTACCGGTTCCCTAAAAATATTATAAAAGTAACTGTGTATCGTTATTGAATCGTATTGGTAACTTTAATCATTTATCGCCGTTGCTAATACTGAAAAATAGTATCTTTCTTCCTACAATAAAAAACAATGTGACAGAATGTCGCACCTGTATTACTTTTATACAAATTCCTGGAACAATGCTCTAGATTTAAGTTGAACTCTTATTTGTTGAAGAGAAGTATCACTAGAAAGTTTGAGAAGCGCTGCTTAGCGAAAGAATTTAAGGTAGAAACTATTTAAAAAACCAAGATAAGCAGGTTAAATTGAATACCCCTTTTTTAATTACACTTGAACAAGACTGAATTTTGGAATGATGATACAGTGAGAGGATAAATGTTGTTAAGTATTATTAGAATAGCCACATTGCTAAATTCTTTTTAAAAATAATCTTTATTCTTTAGAAAATATAGAATCAGCCCCGGACATGCGCTTCTTCACTACACACAATTTTTTGATATTGCTATTTTTATTAATACCAATTGCAGCTTTAGCGCACGGTATTTCTGAGGAAGATAAACTGCGGATGTTGAGCGGTGGATACCTCCAATACATAGAGCTTGGTGCCACCCACATGTTAACCGGGTATGATCATTTATTATTTCTATTTGGCGTAGTATTTTTTCTAACCAGTTTCAAGGATATAGCCAAGTTTGTAACAGCTTTTACAGTTGGACACTGTATTACTCTGATTTTCGCAACCTTCTACCAGATTACTTGGAATTACTTTTTGATTGATGCGATTATTGCGCTTAGCGTGATCTATAAGGGCTTTGACAATAACGGCGGCTTCCAGAAGTATCTGGATATGAAATCCCCCAACCTGCTGGGTGCGGTTTTTCTATTTGGTTTACTACACGGTTTTGGCCTCTCAACCCGTCTTCAGCAGTTGCCACTCGGCGACGATAATACTGGCATTCTACTACGAATATTAAGTTTTAATCTGGGTGTAGAAATAGGGCAGATCGTTGCTTTGGTGGTCATGGTGGCTTTGCTTTCTCTATGGAGACATAAACCATCTTTTAAACGATTCAGCTTTGCATCTAACCAATCTCTTATTTATGCCGGAGTACTCTTGCTGTTTATGCAATTGCACGGTTATCAACATGATTCTGATCCTGATAGTTTTCGCTTTCCCAGCCAAGAGCACAAACATGCTCATGAAGATCTAGAGGTTGAGCAAAGCACCACCGACACTGGACGAGATAGTCTTTAACTAAATCACCACAAAGGGGTAATGTAATGAAAAACTTATTATGCATAACGATATTGGCCACTACTTTGATTTTTTCAAGTGGAACTATAGCGGGTGAAGACAGTAGTTGCCACTTTCACGGCAATAAAATTGCTACAGAAGAAATCATCACTAATTGCGCGGTTGAGCGTAAAGAACTATTGATTACACAAGGTAAAATTGACCCATCTTGGAAAACGATCGAACCTGAAAAAGCCGAGTTGGTAGAAGGGAAGAAAGGCAAAGAATGGTTAATTACATTTACCAATCCTGCTGTCACTGACAAGATGAAAGAAAAGCTTTATATGTTTTTCACAGCACCTGGTAATTTTATCGCTGCCAATTTTACAGGCAAATGACATTATGAGTGAGTAAGGCGTAGGTTCCTGATACGCAGTTCGTGAACTTCATGTTAAGGCTTTTTATAGTTGCACCCCAATCCGAGGCAGAAAAAGCATGAAAGTCAAATAGCAACCGATAGTAGTTATAGCAGATAAGCCAAGACTAAGCCAAAAACCTAGGCCATGCTTAAGAAATATGGGCAACAGTACGAAAAATAAGAGCGATGGCAACACGAACCAAAAAACTTTCTTTGAAAGATCTGCAATTTGTAAAACTGTAAAACCCTCAACGTGGAGCCAAATAAAAGCCAATAATGATGTCAGCGGCAGAGATGCCACAAGTGCAGCAAGTCCTGTGTTTCGCTTTGCGATCTCTGTAATAGCTACTATTACAATGGCGGAGATAAAAACTTTGAGCGCGTAATAAAGCATAAAGTCTAATTTTTAATCAAAATTTAATGTTGTATGGTTAAGTATTTAATATTAAAAGCTTATCTTAGCCTACTCACATGCGCTGTTCTGTAACATTTCTGCCGCATGCTGACGCGTTGTCTCGGTAATATTAACCCCCCCTAACATCCGCGCGATTTCTTCTACTCTATCTTGTTGATTAAGGATGGTAATTTTACTCAGAACCTGCCTGCTTCCGGCATGATCGGCTGATTTAAACACTTGCCATTGCTGATCTCCGGTCGCGGCCACCTGCGGCAAATGTGTAATACATAATACTTGCCGCTCCTTTCCCAGTTTCCGTAATAACTTGCCGACAATCTCAGCAACTTGTCCGCCAATCCCGACATCAACCTCGTCAAAAATGAGTGTGGGCACCGTTCCAACTTTACTGGTAATGACTTGTATGGCCAGACTGATACGCGACAGTTCACCGCCCGAGGCTACTTTGGCTAAAGGTCTCAATGGTATTCCCTCATGCGCGGCAACTTGGAATTCAATCTGCTCCAGGCCATTGGCATTGCCTTGCTCCAAAGGAGTAAGCGCAATCGAAAATTTCCCTCCAGGCATGGCGATAGTCTGCATGGAAGCGCTCACCTGCTGTGATAACGTTTCACTGGCTTTCTGACGTGCGGCACTTAATGCTTTGGCTTGTTTAAAATAATGAGCCTGTGCGGCAGCTTCCAGTGTTTTCAAATGACTGATATCTGAATCGGAGCCTAATGCTTCAAGCTGATGATTAATAGTCTCCAATAATTGGGGTAATTCTTCCGGCGTTACGCGAAATTTTCTGGCTGTTGCGTGGATCGCTGACAGCCGCTGTTCAATGGTTTGCAATACTTGCGGATCCAGATCAAGCTGCTGGCGATAGTGTTTAAGCTCGTAAATACCTTCCTGTAACTGGATTCGGGCTGCATCCAGCAAATCTATAATGGTTCTAAGCTGGTCGTCATATTCGAGCAAATTTTGCAACTGGCTATGCACTGAATTGATTTGCGTCAGCACCGCTGTTTCATTCTCGGACAGCGTTTCAATGCCCGATTCGGCCGCTTCCAGCAATGACGCCACATGGGATAACCGGCTGTGGTCTACCTGCAGCGTCTGCCATTCTTCCAGTAAAAAATTTAACGCTGATAATTCACGTAATTGCCATTCAAGCTGTTCACGTTTTTCCAGTGATTCCGCCGCGCGTTGCTCCGTGGCTATTCTTTGCTGATAACGGTCTTGCCAATCGTGGTAGGCCAGCTTGACCGCATGGGCCAGATCACCACAACCGGAAAAAGCATCCAGCAACTCACGTTGAGCATCTTTTTGCAACAACGATTGATGGGCATGCTGACTATGAATCGATACCAGATACTCGCCGGCAATACGCAGTTGTTGCAGAGTAACCGTATGCCCGTTGATATAACTGCGCGAACGGCCACCGGCGTCAATAATGCGCCGCATCAAACAAATACCGGCATCACCTTGCAAATCATTTGCATCAAGCCAACGGATCAAGTCTGGCAAGTTGCCGATTTCAAAGGCCACATTGATCTCAGCACGCTCACACCCAAGGCGTATCTGACTGGCATCGCCACGCTCCCCCAAGGCCAATGTCAACGCATCAATCAAAATGGATTTACCCGCTCCGGTTTCTCCGGTCAGTACCGTAAAACCGGGCATAAAATCCAGCTCCATCTGATCAACAATAACAAAATCCCTGAGGCTTAAATGTTTTAGCATGATTGAATCTGATGCTGATACATATCAGGGAAACTCGCTCCAGCCCAGTTTTTCTCTGAGCATACGGTAATAACTATGATTTTTTGAATGTAACAACCGGACTGTTTTGGGAAAGCGCCGCACAATAATATTGTCCGTCTGCTCCAGATCAAAACAGGAATGACTATCGCAGTTAATGCGCACATTGGCAGAACTGTGCATATGGATTTCAACACTGGCATCGGGGCCGATGACAATGGGTCGGTTACTCAGCGTATGCGGACAAACGGGTACCAAAGCAATCAGATCCAGGCTGGGGTGCAAGATGGGACCACCCGATGACAGTGCATAAGCCGTCGATCCTGTGGGTGTTGTTACAATCAGGCCATCAGAGCGTAGCGTATTTACGTACTCGTTATTGACTCTCACTTCAAACTCAATCATGCCGCTGCTCATCCCGCGATACAGCACGACGTCGTTAAACGCCAAAGCACCGAAACTGCTGGTACCATCACGAATGACTTCAGCATGCAACAACATGCGGCGTTCGGTGGTATATTGCCCTGCCAGCATCTCATCCAGCGTTTCAAACATGGTATCAACGGACAAGTCGGTGAGAAAACCAAGCCGCCCCTGGTTGATGCCGATCAAAGGCACATCATACGAAACCAGCATGCGTGCGATGTTTAACATTGTGCCATCGCCACCCATGACAATGGCAAGATCAGCCTGCTCACCTATCTCCTCCAATGAAACGGCGGGAAATTTGTCACAACAAACCTGGGATGCCGTGAGATGATCCAGCAAAACCTTATAATTATGCCCGGTGAGATATTCGGCAAGATTTAGCAGCGGAACCGCAATTTCCGGATTCTTATGCTTACCGATCAGTGCGATAGTTGTGAATGAAGAATTCATTACCTAAAATTTAGCTATTATGTTGATTCAGCATTAAATATAAACGCTAAAATTACCGTTAAGAACGGTGCCCAGTCAACGAATAATCTGTGCAGATTGTAAAACGGCCACACGGCCTATATTTAACAAACTTAAAAACAAACTTCCTAAAAATACTTAAACCGGCAGTGAACTCCAAATGAATATCGGAATATCGATATGCTGATGCTTGGAAAGTTTAGCATAGATGGGGCAGAATCACTGCTTACAACTCAACTATGTAATCTGCTGATTGGTGTAGAATCACGCTATGTTAAATGAACGTGCTCAAATACTATTAAGAACACTGGTAGAACGATATATCCACGAAGGCCAGCCCGTTGGTTCCCGCGCCCTCTCAAAATTCTCCGGATTAGACCTCAGTCCTGCAACCATCCGTAATGTCATGGCCGATCTTGAAGAAATGGGACTGGTGACCAGTCCGCATACTTCAGCCGGAAGAATTCCGACGCCCCAAGGCTATCGCCTTTTTATCGACACACTCCTGGTGGTTAAAACACTGGATAAGATGGAACTGAATCATCTGGAAAACCAGTTGCACCCTGACAATCCTTCACGTTTAATCAATGTCGCGTCACAACTGCTTTCAGAACTGACTCACTTCGCGGGCGTAGTCATCACTCCCAAAAGAAAAGGCGCCGTATTCCGTTACATCGAATTCATGGCATTATCCGAGAAACGTATCCTGCTGATTATCGTAACACCTGAGGGCGATGTACAAAACCGCATCATCTTTACCCATACAGCCTACAGCCAATCCGACCTGATTGAAGCCGGCAATTTTATCAATCAGCACTATGCCGGCTGCACACTGGATGAAATTCGCGGCCGCCTGGATAACGAATTGAAACAACTGCGCGGTGAAATGATCAGTTTGATGAGTGCCGCCATTGAGGCCGGTGGCGACGCCATCAATGAAAGTAGCGAAGCTGTAGTTCTGGCCGGTGAGCGCAATCTGCTGCAGGTTCACGATCTGTCGGATAATCTGATCAGCCTGAAAAAATTATTTGAATTGTTTGAACGTAAAACGAAGCTATTACAATTGCTCGAATTAAGCCGTCAAGCCCATGGCGTAAAGATCTTTATTGGTGGCGAATCGGATGTCGCATCGCTGGAAGAATTCAGTGTCGTGACGGCGCCTTATGAAATAGAAGGAGAAATCGTCGGCACCGTCGGCGTCATCGGCCCCAGGCGCATGGCTTATGAGCGTATTATCCCGATTGTCGATATCACAGCAAAACTGCTCTCCAGCGGCTTATCACAGCATTAGTGCGAGTTAAATTTTTATACCTATGGCTTCTAAATCCATCTATCAGCACGGCTCCCCCAATAGAACCGGTGTGTTATTAATTAATCTGGGAACGCCTGATGCCCCGGCTGCCCAGGCATTGCGCCCTTATCTCAAAGAATTCCTGAGCAATCCCCGCGTGATTGAAATACCCAAATTGGTTTGGTGGCCTATTCTGCATGGCTTCATACTCCCTTTCCGGCCCCAAAAATCGGCTGAGAAATACGCGCAAATCTGGATGCCGGAAGGCTCCCCCCTTAAAGTTCATACCGAGCGGCAAACAAAATTATTGCAGCAAGAACTACAAACCCGCTTGAAAAATCCGCCGCTGGTTGAATATGCCATGAACATAGGCAAACCATCGGTTGCCACTGTGCTGGCAAAAATGCAGCAACAGGGTTGCGAACGCATTCTCGTCATCCCCCTCTTCCCCCAATACGCCGCCAGCAGTACGGCAGCCGCCATGGATAATGTTTTTGCGGTGTTAAAACAAATGCGCAATCAACCGGCTATCCGCACGGTGAAACAATATCACGACCATCCGGCTTATATTGCCGCACTGGCACAGAATGTACGCGACTACTGGGATACGCATGGCCAGCCTGACAAACTGATCATCAGTTTTCACGGCACGCCGCGAGCAAGCCTGGACAAGGGAGATCCCTATCATTGCGCATGCCAGAAAACAGGACGATTACTCGCTGAAGCACTGGCTTTGAATTCCCATCAATATTCAGTCTGCTTTCAATCACGCTTTGGCAAAGCCAAATGGCTCACCCCTTACACCGCCACGACCTTAATGCAACTGGGTAAAGATCAGACGCAGCGCGTGGACGTGGTATGCCCCGGATTTGTCTCCGATTGCCTGGAAACGCTGGAAGAAATCGCGATGGAAGCGAAAAATACCTTCATCCAGGCAGGTGGCAAGGAATTTCATTACATTCCCTGCCTCAATGAGCGCAGTGACTGGATTCAGGCATTAGCAGATATCACCTGCACGCACCTGCAAGGATGGCTGGACATCGAAGTGACCGAAGAAACGGCTCAATTATCCAGAAAGCTGGCATTGGAAATGGGCGCTAAAGATTAAGCAGGTTATTGCGCGGTCATCGCTATCGATAATTCATATATCATATTGATCGATCATAGCCTGGATCGTCTCCACAGGAAGTATTCCGGTGATGATAATTTGCCAGCTCCTCCCGTTGGCACGTGATTATTACGAGATTTGGTACTTTTTGGTACGATTATTTTGTGCTTCAGATTATTCCGCAAGAGATAACGCCTGAATCACTTCAGTCTCAATCTCATGACAAATATCTTCTAGACCTTGGGGACACCTTTCACGCACATTTCTCACAATACACTCCAAACGCCTACTCGGAACAGTCTCATCAATGTGTTTGATTACAAATTCTTGGAATGCAGAATGCGATATCAGTATCGCGCCAAGCTGTTGAATATCTGGCCACTGCTCTGCAAGCAAGAAAGAAATGGATTCACTGAAACCTTCTGCTATTGCTCCATCGTCGCAATGCGCATAGCGCCTGAATTGCTGATACACTTGATCCCAGGAGTTTGCCGTTGCCACTACTGTTTCGGCAGATCGCGCTTCTTCTTCTGTACAAATCCATATATCAGCTAATGCAACTGGTGAATAGTATAGCAAAGCTATCCATATTTCCACGGCTAAAAAACATGTTATGCGTTGCCATATCATCATTTTACCGTAATCGTTCTAAGTGGATCGATTTGATTCAGTTTACGCAAGAACTCAGTTGCCTCATCAGTTGTCCGAATACACCCTAGAGTTTTCGATTGCGGCCCACTACGACCAGAGTGAATACCCATACCAATTCGTCCGGGTACACTGAATACATGATTACCATTCGATCCATACGGACCCGTTGGTCCGCTCTTTGGATGTAAAACGTAATGTGAATAGGGGAATATCCCGTTTGGCCAGGGGCCATTACTTTTCGATGCTGTATTATTTCCGGCAGGAAACTGTCCGATTCGATTCCCTTTGTTGTCGTAAATAATGATCGTTCCTCTACCTCGATCGAATGTCACATCTGATAATCCAAATGGATCTAGTCTGTTAATAGGATTACCGTTCGCGTACCCATAAGTATTCAATCCTCCCTCCACTCCAATCGGATCACTCGACAGATACCGCCCCGTTTCAGGTTCATAATACCTGAAATAATTGTAATGCAAGCCTGTCTCCTTATCGAAATACTGCCCGGGGAATCGCAGGTTGTATTCAAATGATTGCCCATCTCCATCGGGATCTTCATACGGCAGGTTTGAACCAAATGCATACACATTGTCCCAACGCCAAACAGGAGCGTTACTTTGATTTACGATCAATCTGGGTGTATTGAGGTAGTCAGTATAAATGTAGAAAACCTGCACAGGTTCAGTGGCTACGGATTGCCTGATGACGGCTATCGGAATATCGCCTAGCCAAATGGTTTCCTGTTTTGGTATCCAGTTGATTGTCTGCTTTGCCCCTTTGGTTTTTTCATAATCGCCGATGAGCTGCCCGGTTGAATCATAAAAGTACAAATAAGGTCCGCCTTTGGCGCTGCGGCTGCCAATTTTAAGTAAACGTTCACCCAAGCCATTGTATAAATTGTCACTGACTTTATTGTTCAGCATGGTTTTGGACAACCGGCCGGAGGCATCCCAGGCGTAGTGAGTGATACCATCAGTCAATGGATTGCCTGCAGCATCATAGGTGTAGATTCTGGCAACGGGCCCGGCAACCTGAAGCAGGTGATTGCTACCGGTGTCCAGCGTATACGGAAAAATCATGCTGCCGGATTGCTCATGAGTGCGATTGCTGTTGGCATCATAACCCCATAGCCGTGTACTGATATTGTCCGCTTGGCGAATCAACCGATCCAGCACGTCGTATTCAAAGCTACGGTTATAGATTGGATTGGTTTGACTCGTACCGATAATGTGACCGGCAGCGTCATAGGTCAATGTCTGGATGTCTGTTCCTACCGAATGCTGAGTCAGGCGGCCATCCAGATCATAGCTGCGGTTGTATGGCTGCCCATTGCCCCAAACCCAGCTTTTGGGTGCACCAAATGGGTAATAAACAATGTCTTGCATCAAAACATTGTCATTGATGTGTATCTCAACCGGATGGCCATCAATGTCATAGAAAGTGTTGATCCTGATGCCCGAAGGATAGATTGTCTGGCCTAACCGCCCGCTATTGTCATATTGGTAGCTTAGAGTATGAGTAAAACTTTCTTTGCCATAATGGATTATTTGGGTTTTGTTCAGTAAACGGCCATACACATCGTACTGGTATGTTGTGATGCCCGATTCATCACTCATGCCAGTCAAGCGTCCGATACCATTGGTTCCTTCGTCATAGCGCCAGATAGTAGCCGCTGTATCCGGCACATCAACAACAGTAGTGTAGGATTGGCCAATAGGACGATCAAGCGCATCATAGGTGGTAGTTTGTATTACACCGCGTACATCGGTACGGGTGATCTGATTACCCGTAGCGTCATAGGTATAAGTGATAGTACCTCGATCCGCCGAGATTTCCTGCAATATATCGCCTAGGGCATTAGTCATATAAATGGTATCAATGCTTCTAGGGTCGGTTACTTTGGTGATTTTATCCAAATCATCGTAGTTTTGTAGTATCTGGCCACCTGCCGGATCAGTCGACTGAATCAGACGATTTAATGCATCGAAGCGATTGCTGGCTGTGTGGTGTAATGCATCGATTGTTTGCGTGAGATTGCCATTCGGATCATAGCTAAACTGAGCAGTCTGATTTTGTGCACCGATCATTTTCCACAGGCGGCTTAATGCATCAAATTCCTGTCGCTGGGTTTTTGACAACACATTACCGGCATCAAGGATTTCTTCCTTGACATAATTACCCATGGCATCCAACGTATAATGGATAGTATTTCCTAGTCGATCGGTGATTCTAATCAGGTGATATGCATCGTCATAGGTATAAGTCAGCGTACTATTGTCTGGGCGTGTCAGTTGTATCAGTTGTCCAGCCTTATCATACTGGTAACGGGTAGTTTCTGTGCCACTTGCGCGTGTTAACAAACGTTGACGGGTATCATAAGTCAATACGGTACGTAATCCATTGGGATCAATAATTTCTTCAGGCTGACCGTGTGCGCTATAGCGACTAATCTGAGTAACATGGCCCAGGGCATTGGTGACACGGGCTACCTGACCCCGGCAACCGGAGTGACCATTAGTGCAGATAGCCTCTGGTGCATAATAATCGATGGTAGTCACATCAGCGACATCGGTGCGCGGGCCATCTTCAATTCTTTGCACTATCACGCCCGGCACGACTGGGTGGTAAATATAACTCGTTGCCCAGCTACGGCTAGCACCGGTAGTCGTGTCTTTAATATGAAACTGGGTAAGATTCCCGTGAGCATCATAGTCAAGGCTTGTTTCCCGACTGGCTTCGATCATTCGAACAGGCAGACGAAAGGTTGCGTGCCAATCAGTAAGGATCTTGCGCTCGGATCTGTTGGTTGCAGGTGTATAGCTGAACAGATCATCCGGGCAACTACTGCCAGCAGCCAAGCCTTCAATGTGAACAATCTCCAAGTTACGATTCAGATCAAAGGCATAGCAAGTTTTGTTCCCATTAAAATCCGTGTGACTGGCAACATTACCATTGATATCGTAAGTTGTTGCCGATAACGCAGCAGTGCAACCGGCACCGGCTGGCTGGGATTGACTAGTGCTTCTGGCTACCCCGAGTATGGTCTGGAACTGATGCACATATTGGCTGCCCAGTGGATCGGTAACTATCGTGTGACCGCCATCCGCACTATAGGTCAGCATATACCGATCAGTACCACCTGCATGCTCAGTAATAATCGCACGGCCTTGTCCGTCATAGGTGTAAGTGGCATAACGAATACCGTTTTCATCGGTGATGCCGGTCAATGCATGAGGAAGATTGGTATTGCTGGTGTGAGCCGGTTCGTTGTAGTGGTAGATGCGAGTTCTGCCATCAGGATAAGTAATGCTAGTTAAGTTGCCATTGCTTTCATAGATAAATTGATAAAGATTACCCGCAAGGTCGGTCAGAGTGGCAAAATTACCATAGGCATCATGGGTAAATCGTAATTGCCGTCCGAAAATGTCGGTAACATTAACCAGATTTCCATTTGAGTTATATGACAATGTATGAGTGAATCCGCTTCGATCTTCGATTGAAATGAGTCTCCCAGAAGTATCATAATGTTCTGTTTTGTCAGAAAACCTGTCGGCATAAATCCAGCCTGTCCGTTGATTATTGGCATTAACAAGTTCAATAAGCGAGTCTTTGATATCATTATCGCTATGCCACTCCCCTGTAGTTTGGTCTTTATAAAATAAAAAAGCGCCTTTACCACGGTAAACGCGTGCACTCGTTGGAATTTCCTGACCATCAAGAACTATAAACTTGTAGTAAGTGTGCCGCCAGGTAACACCCAATCTTTTACTATCGTTATGTTGATAGTAAAGCTGGAAATCAATTGGAAATTGACCTCCCCATATTTTATAAATAGATTGAGTAACTTCTTTACGCCCAAGTCCGATATGGACTGGATTGGGGGTTCTCTCGCCGCAACTTTGTGGCTTGGCAAGGTCTTTCTCGCCATCAGGGTAGGAAGGTACAGGGCATGCAATATAGCCATGATGCCACCCTCCTCCAAGTGTACTGGGGACATAGAATCCTGTAATATTTGATGGGCAAACTCCATGCATGCTTGCGCCCTTCCATCCACAATAATCAGGTTCATAAGATCTGCAAAACCTGAATCCCCATAGCCATCCATCTTGGCTAGGTATTTTTTCATTTTGGTGACATAACCAGACACCTCCTTGCTCTAAACATACCCCCTCTCTTTGTGGATCTAAAGCATCATTTGGTGATGAGTAAACATGGTAACTGTTGAGTGCTTGCTCTGAGAAACCAGAAAGTGGGAAAAAATTCTGAAGCCAGACATATCTTGTTGGCGGTTGAATGGATATATCTGCAGGTATATTGCTGTTTGCCGAAGCACTTAAACCAACCCAATAGAGTAATACAAATAGGGCTAATTGAACTAAATTCCACTTAATCCGTACAAATTTTCCTAACATTATTTGTGATTAGAATGATTGAAGTATTCAGGTAATTACGTCATTAGAAATGAATACTTTAATTCAAAAGTGGATTCAGAAATAAAAGAAAAGCTCATCAGGGAAACTCTGATTAAGTCTCCTTTAATCAG
>ERZ1292640.983-Hain-H43-02um-R1-983-length-23679-cov-5_pt1 | contig 23679 bp, 22 predicted proteins | sample MGYA00564404_ERZ1292640 | MGnify/ENA primary metagenome ERZ1292640 (study PRJEB36523, sample SAMEA6512636) | groundwater metagenome | collected 2019-01-08 | study: AquaDiva: Metagenomics assemblies of 32 groundwater samples
ACCCAAACCCCCGCACTAACAAAACCGGAAAGAATTAAGTGGGAGAGGCACTAGTGCTGATCGCAAAGGCAGGCTCCTGCGCTGACTTTAAGATTCCCTGTCAATTCACTATACACCACCACTAAATTCTACCCCTAGCCATGCGTACTAACAGAGGAATAATATCTATTCCCGAGTTATTGACTCAGTTATTAAAAGGTGGGACAATTAATAGATAAATCTGGGGTGGATTATGGTCCTTAAAAAAGGGGGACGAAAGATGCGCTCAGCACTGAAAAGAATCAATCTAGAAATCGTTACATATTTAAGCGTCGCAACATTTATCCTATTTACTCTTATCAATGTCTCTACCGCTTTATCTAGCATAGCGGATGAAAAACAATCTGATTGTCAAATATTATATACTCAATGCATGAATGAAGTTAATCAAAACGGATCTGCTAGAACCCAATCGGAATGTAGTAATAATAATACAGCTTGCCTAACATCACATGTACCAGCAGCACCAGCACCAGCAGCATCTAGTGCAGGGGAACTAAAAGAATTAGCGGACGACGCCAAACACCCTGAGAAATATAAGAACGACGAAGCAGTGACTTCAGAAAGTGGCGATTGTGGCACATCAGAAAAAATTAATGGTAAATACACATGCAAGGGGACCAAAGCAATTGTACAAGGCGCTCAAATAACAAACATGGTGGGCCAGGCTGCTGGTTCAATAACAACACAAGTACAAGGCATGAACGCCCAAGTAAATACCATAGAAAGGGGAACTCAATCCGCGGCACTTGAGGGAGCCGCGGGCGTTCAGAAAAATGCTGGCAAGATGCAAGTCGGCCTAGGTGCCATGAATGCCACACTTGGCGTTCTTCAAATAATGCAGATGCAAAAACATAATAAGCAAGCCCAACAGATAGGCACTGATACAAATCCTAATAATTTAACTATAGATAAATTTAAAAATATAGGTGTAGACATTTCTAATGGAATAAGCCAAGACAACAGCGGCTATCTACATGTAAAAGATAACACAAAACATGCAGCAACTCAGGACATAATTAATGAATTCAATCTCCAAGGTGAGATTAAAAACAAAGTAACAATTAGTAGCACAACAGCCGCAACAGCCGCAACAGCCGCTAATATCCGAAAGTTGCAAATAAAAAATAGAGAAGATGAAATCTCCAAGAAACTAGAAACTGAGCGCAGACATCTCAAGCAAATCGGTGGCAATGCATCATCTGAACAACACAAAGTCGCTGAAGAAGCCAAAGGCGGCGGCATCATGTCCCTCGTCACAGGCACACAGCAGGTCATCACCGGGGCATTCAACATCAAAGCAGCGGAGCAGATGCAAAAAGCAGCGGATAATATGAAGAACATTGAAGAAAACGCCACGGTATTCAAAGAACAACCATTTGACCCGAACGCAGACCAGTTCGAGCCGCGCGGATCGGCGGTAATAACAGGCAGTGGGCAAAACACGGCAAGCGGGCAGGCGGCTTCATCCGACGATAGTGACAGTGATGGCGGCGACCTTGGACCGCCGATAGGCCAACTCCCGCCAAACGACCCGACATCGCTACCACCATCGCCTGGACCATTCAATGTAGGTGGTGACACTGGAACTGGCGGCGGCGGTGGTGGCAACGTAAGCGGTGGCAGCACACCACCGGAGACAGCAAGCGCGGAAGGTGAGCAAGCCCCACGCATGGCGGGCGGAGGGAGCAATGAGCGCTATGAAGTCGGCGGCGGATTCCGTTGCGGCGGCGGTGGAGGTGCGGGTGGCGGCCCGGATCTCTCGGGATTGCTAGCACAGTTTCTTCCTAAGAAAGATGATGAACTGCCAAAAAACGGCATACTGGATTACGGCAGGCACCCTGCCTCGGAAGCGCCTCTGTCGCTTCTGGACAGGAACGCCAATATCTTTGAACGGATTCACGAGGCTTATCAGGAAAAACACAGACGGGGAAGTGTTGGAGGCAAATAACACACGCACGGAATAAGGGGGACTAAGCCGTGTTTGGGATATTTAAAAAACAACCTTTTGTAATTGTTTTGACCGCGGCGATATTTTTACACACCATCCAGCCATCGTCAGCCGTCGGATCTGATTATAGCAATGTATGCAAGGCGCAAAACAATGAAGAAAACCCACTCACACGCACTGCAATCACACAAAAGCAGCAGTACTGTGACGCCGCCAAGAGCGCTGAAAAATCAGCGGACACACAAGGCGTGCTCTGGAAAGTCTGGGCAGGCGTGGCAACAGTATGCACCACCGCGTGCGCAGCTTCACTGAGTGGACACGCATGGAACCAGTACATCTGCGTCGGCACAAATGTGGCCGGAGCGGTGACTGAAGGGATCATGGCAAAGGACCTCTCAGCCGCGTTCATGGGGATCCTGGGGGCAGGCGGAAGTCTCCTGGCCAATATGGTGGTGAATAAGGCGAAAGAGCGAGCCGCAAAAGAAGCAACAGATGGCGTTGTCAAGAAACCAGCAACCAAAGATATTGGTTCATGTCTTGCCGCAGCCACGGCCGCGATGCAGAGCTTCAGCAAATATAAGTCAATGCAAAACCAAGAAGACGCCGCGAAAGATAACCTAGAACAAGCGCTTAAGATTCAAAACACGCCAGGCACGCCGATCACCTTCTCGGCAGCGGCAATGTCAGGCACGCAAAACCCTGGCGCTGGCGGCAGCACTGGCAAGACCGGTGGTGGGTTCGCGCAGGGTGAGCCGCAGGATACTGGCCAGGATTCAAGCTCATGCAACAAAAATCTCGGTGCCTCAGGAATGGTCCAATGTGCGGCCGCGCTTGACCGCAACCTGCCAGCGTTCGTGGCAAACCCACGCTTTGCAGACGAATTCAAGAAAACCTCAGGCATGAACCTGGGTGACTTCTTAAACAATGACACCCGACCGTCGGAAGCCATGACATCAGCAATGGGCGGCTCCATCGCGCCCGGGCCACTCTCAAGGCTTGCGGCAGTGCTGTTTGAAACGGAAATGCAATTTACCGGAAGCTCACCTGGCTCAGCATACGCATCGGGCGGAGGAGGAGGCGCACAGAATTCAGGGTCAGGCGGCGATGGACTTGATAAATCACTCGGGGACTTCATGTCAGGAATGTTGGGCCAGTTAGGTACTAAAAAAGAAGGCGAGTCATCAAGCGGCGTGAACCAGGCCGTGTTTGCTAACCTCTACCGATCACCGGCCTCAATCGCGCAAAACAAATCAGTGAGCCTCTTTGACCGGGTCACATACCGCTACTATTTTGTATCAAGAAGAATACTGACGGAGGCGGCGAAGTAATGCGCTACCGTGACTGCATACTGGGTACATGCAAGTTTTTAAAAAAGGGGGGGGCAGCAATGAACACGATAATCAGGAATGTAATATTGGGTATATATTTTATAACGCTTATAACTGCCGGTATCGTATCATCCAGTATAGTATCTGGCACCGCATTCGCCGCAGGCTGCGACCAGACATGCGAAAAAGTTTTAGGCGATCTAAAACAAGCGGCAAACAGCCAGGTAGGCCCGCATTGCGCGGCTTATAAGGCAAGCGATGAATCAAAAGGCCCCGAAATCGCTCTCATGGCGCTTGATCTGGCGGTTGCTGGAATGTGCGGTTACGCTTGCGTGGCCCAAACAGTTCAACCATGGATGTACTCTGCCTGCGCGTGGGGATCGTTTAGCGCTGGAGCTGCGGAACTAATCTCATCATTAGCCATGAAGTCAAACAGCACATTACAAAAAGTCATTGGTGCGGCGGGTGGAAGTGCCGGGGCATATTATGGTTACAAGGGCATAAGCGCGGTGTCTGCACTTAAGGCAGCATCGTCAAGCAGCGGGTTAACAACCGCCGCAGCAAAAGAAGCCGCAGCAAAAAAATCCTCATGCATTAGCGCAATCACATTCGCCATGATGACTGGCTTGAGGGCGGCAAACATGAACAAGCAAGATGAAATGAAGGAAAACTCCTGCAACGCGGTCACAAGGCTCGCATCTGAATACCCGGTATTACCGCAGGGTTCGGCAAGCGGGGGCAGCACCGCGGGCCAAGCTGGAAGCAGCTCAGGCGGCAGGGCTACTGACCAGGCACGCCAGGGACTGCAGTGCATTTCCAGTAAAGGCGGGCTTAGCGCTTGCGTGACAAATGCCGGCAAAGTAAGCGCTTCGGCAACGGACGCCGGATTTTTGTCCCGTTCAGGACTTGATCGCGCAGTGGCACCAATGGCTTTAGAGGGCCTTGATAAATTAAGTGACAAATTAAAGGATAAATTAAATGGCAAGGTGAATGCCGGAAGCATGCTTAGCGCGATGTCAGGCGACTCGCTTGGGGAATTCGGCGCTGACCTCGCCAAAATAGCAAACAGCGCACAGGAACACGCGGACGAATTCGGCAGCATCAGCTCGGTCGCGTTCACAAACGGTGGGAAAGGCGGATCAAATGTTAATACCGCCAAGGGCGATGGTATTCTAAGCTTCCCAGGCTTTAACTTCAACAATGACCAAAAAACAACTGGCACATCAACTCTTGTCAGCTTTAACTCACAGGAGCGAAAACCAGCCGCTGGAGACGACGACATCTGGCACTCAAGTTCTACGATGACGATATTCCAAATAGTTTCAATCAAGCTTAACCAATCAGCCGGCAGGATAGAGAAGCTTGATTGGTCAACGCAACTGAACCGGGCACTTACAGGAACAAGAAGCCAACTGAAATAAGGAGAAAAACCAAGCGGTACGTACGTTATGAAAAAGCTTAGGAACCATACTACAATACTTACGGCGATAATGGCGCTTGCGAACCTGTTTATGGTGGCACCAACAGCGCTGGCGTTTGATTGTAATGGTTACTGCAAGCCGATCCTTAAAAACAAAAAGATGATCGATACGCAGGTTGGCTCGCACTGCAAGGCTTACCTAGGGTTAAATGAGGCCAAAACACCTGAAATAGCGATTCTCGGCATGGATGCGGCAGTAGCAGCAGTGTGTGGGTACGCATGCGCGGTTCAGATGCCACAAAGCTATGCATTTTGCTCCTATGGCGCGATTGGCGCCGGCGTTGCTGAAATAGCTTATACTTACATGCAAAAATCAGGAGTACTTGCAAAACTTCTTGGATCAAGCACGGCCGCCACTGGAGGCGCACTTGGTGTCAAGGGCGCTAACGAATATGGCGAGCAGGGCAATAGGGCAAAGAGATTGGGGAAAGATGGGATAGAGCTTGGCAAAGAAATCAAAGCAACCGAAAAGAGCGCAAACTTGGCAGATATGGGAGAGGATGGCGCCGAAGAGGTTGCCGCTTTAAGAGAACAGGGTGACAAGTTAAAAGCAAAACAGCGAAAGACAGCCTGCCTGACCGCAGCGGCATTCGCGATTACAGCAGGGATCCGTGCTTACAATCTTACTAAGTACGATACTTATCGCAAGGAGGCCTGTGAGAATGTAGAAAAACTGGCGACCTCTCAGGATGGCCAGCCGGTGTCGGTGCCAGACTTCCAAACAGGCCCGTCACCAATTCCAAACACCGGCTCCAGCGGCATTGGTAGTGACACCACCAGTGGTGCAGAAAGCAATCTCGGCGCTGACACAACCACTGCATCGTCACCTTCTTCTGACTCTGACCCTACTGATGACAGCGGCACAACCGAACAATCTGAAAATCTTCTTAACTGCATAGCTGGCCAAGGATCAAACGGCTGTCTTCAACAGGACTATATAGACACGGGCTCCCAATCCGCAGCAACCGCAATGGCAACAGACACAGGGCTTCTCGCGCGGACAGGGGTTGATAGAATCGTTGCACCGATCGCTCGCAACAATATGAACATCATCAAGGCCTCGATGAACCGAGGCCAGTTGGATGCTGGCTCGATCATAGCAGCAATGTCCGCTGGATCGCTCGGACGGGTTGGCTTCGAACTCACGCAACTCGCGAGATTCAGTCAGCAGCATGCGCCTGAGTTGCTTGGTGTCGCGACTCCGTCTTCAAGAAACAGCCCAGCCTACCAACAGCAACACTATGGCGTTACCCAATCCGGCGACACCTCATATAATTCTACTAATCAGCCAGGCTCTGCCGCGCTTACACACAATACAACAAGCGGTGACATGGCTTCAGCCGTGGCAATCCCGCCACCTGCGCCACAGGCGGTTGATGATGATGACATCTGGCACTCAAATGCGACTGGGTCGATTTTTCAGATCGTATCCAATAAGCTTGTCAAGACACGGGGTCGTGTAGAAATGCTAGAATGGTCCACCAAACTCAATCGAGCAATCACGGGCCTGCCGGCAAAGTGAGCAGCTACTTGGCGGGAGCAGCAACGCCTGCGTCGTCTTTAACATCAGGACCACTTGCCCGCCCTTCCCCTTGTAATTCTTGACGGCGCGGACCTGCAGCCTCAATGCTCGTACTAACCTTGGCATCGTCAGCATGCTTCGCCCCAGACACGCCGCCTGTGCTCCTTATGACATCAGCAGCTTGATTCATGGATAAGGCTTCGAGTAATTTTTTCTCACTTGATGATGCAATTTCATGGCGGCGACTTTTTTCATCAGGGTTTTTAACCATTTCTTCCTTAAAAAGCGGGAGTACTTTCTCAAGACAAACCACCCTGGCGGCTTTTTTTTCCTCATTCGTGGCTATCTTTGATTCATAATACTGCCCAGAACTATTAAACAAACTTAAACATGTTTCGCGCATGTTCTCGATTAGCACTCTATAAAAGCTGACAATCTTTTTTTTAGGATCATCATTAGGCAAAGTAGGCAGAGCACTAAACTCTTTAAGCAACTTATCTAACAACAACACATCACCCGCCCCACTCAGGGCAACTGAAATAGATAAACCTACAGCATCCCAGATGCGCGCACTTATTGTTTTATTTTGTGCTTTTGCTGCAGCCATCAGGCCGGGCTGAATTTTTTCGCGTAAAAGTTTAATATTATCAGGCGTACTATTCCCAGCGAGTTGGCGTGAAATAACATCCAGGGCATTAGCACTGCTTTTCCGTATTAAATAAAAACTCTTACTTTCATCATAATTCACTGTCCTAAGAAGCGCGTCGATGGCTGGCTTTGCTAATGGCAACCCTATTTTAGCTAACACACCGGCTGCATTGCTTCGTACAACGGAGAATTCGCGATAAGCGCCTGGCTCAGATTTGTCCAAGATATCAATAAGCATAGGCACGAGCGTTTGTTTAATTGCGTTCTCACCATATTTTTGTTTCATTTCCTCAAGCGACAGACTCTCAAGATTGTAAAGGCTCTGGCGCACCCGTTTCAGCTTTTCATCGCCTTCCTTTGATTTTATTTTTTCAACTGATCTGCTTTTTTCAGCACGAAGATCATCCACCGACTTAGTTAGTTCGTCAAATGACATGATTTCTGGTGTCACGCTTTGTTTAGGTTCATCCTGCGCGGCAAAAACTTGACCACCATAAACCAACTGAGCGACAAGAATCAGGCATACCACCGGAAAATTATTAAATTTCATGTCGTTTATCCCTCCACAAAACCTCAGTAAATTTTTGCAGACAAAAAGCTTTATGTCACTATTATTAAACCTGTATGCTTCATGATGACCTTTAAATAAAGCGAGACAAGGAAATGACGAAAACACAAAATGCGATCATGCAGGAAACAAGACAGCAGATATTAAAAGTCATCAAACACCTCTCTTACAGCTACAAAAAAGTACAGAACCTACCAAGCAAGACAGAATCCCTCACAACGGAGCAGCTAGAGATATGGGAAAGTTTCACAGCCAGGTTCTCCAGGGTGAGCGACCTGTTTTTATCAAAATATCTAAGGTCATTTGTCATAAGAGGAGATCCGGCCTTTAGCGGGTCATTACGTGATTTCGCTGATCAGGGCGAAAAAATGGGATTGATCGATGACACAGAAACCTGGATGCAAATCAGGGAACTTAGAAACACGTCAGCACATGAATATTCAGAAACCGGGCTATCCCGTATCTTTGAACAGTTAAGAGTTTTAGCGCCCAAGCTCCTAGCTCTGAAAGAGCAGCTTGAAAAACATGAGGATTAAAACAGAAGTGGTGCAAAAAATACTCACGACTCTTGACGGCTTCCTGCCAAACACTGAGGCAAAACTATACCTGTATGGCAGCCGCGTGCACGATGACCTCAAAGGCGGAGAGATAGACTTTACAATAGCCGACGTTATTAAAGCCAAAACAGACCCTTTTTTGATACAAGTGCTCACCACTGCTATTGTTCTACATGAGTGGTGTAATAACGTAAAACAAACACAATAAAGCCATTGACTACAAAAGACATCTAAGCTAACCCGATAAAACTGATCAATCGGGGGTATTTATGAATAAAAAAGCAATAATACTGCTTGTATTTACATTGGCGCTACCGGCATCCGCAGGCATTAAAGAAGATCCAATGGGATGTGCAAAGGTAATGAGTTTTGACGATGTCATTTTAATACACATCGGTGGTGCAGCAGCGGGAGCGATTTTTAATGCCATGAAAAAGGTCAAGACAGACACAAGGCTCCCAGGCATCGATCACAAGAAAAAAGGGAAAGAAATAACCTGCTCAATCAATGGTTGCTGGCTTCTTATTGATTCAACCGGTAAAACAATTCCAGCAGAAAATATCACCATACCTATCAAGCCAGATAAAACAGCCCGGGGTAAAACATCTGTCCTTTTGCAATACCCATTTAACCCACACATCATGCCTTCCGTCGAAGGACCAGCTGCTGAACTGCTTTTTAACTCGCTCACGCGATTATCAGAGAAATCATTTATTGAAGACGGCATACGGGTTGTCGCAAAAGAAGGAAATGACATCACCTGCGCATGGACTTTTGAGCAGGACTATAAGGCTGTTACCTGTAGTTTTTATGTCCTTTCAAATGGCGCCATCATGCCAACTGGCACTAAAGAGTAGACTTAAACTGATGAGTTGCCCGCGCTGTCTTAAGAACGAGAGTCTGTGTGTTTGTGAATTAATTAAGCCTATTTTCAATAAAATTAATGTACTAATTTTGCAACACCCCCAAGAGCCTGACAAGGATCTTGGCTCGGCCCGGCTGGCAAACCTCTGCCTGTCAAATTCCACTTTAAAGATAGGTCTAAGCTGGCCAAATTTAAGCAAGGTCCTCGGCAGAGCCTCGCAACCCTCGCGCTGGGCGGTCATGTATCTTGGCAGCGGGATTAAAAGCACAGAAAAAATTCCACCAGGCTTGTATTTTGTGAATAAAAAGGGGGAACTGCTTCAAGAAAAACCTGACCATCCCACGGATCCAGTGGAAGGGATAGTAGTACTTGACGGGACCTGGAGCCAGGCTAAAACATTATGGTGGAGAAATCCCTGGTTGCTGAAACTTAGGCGCGCCATTATCGTGCCGTCACGCCCTTCGCTTTACCGCAACCTCAGGCGCGAACCAAGAAGGGAGTGCCTATCGACGATCGAAACCGTGGCCGAAGCACTGGCGCTTCTTGGCGAAGACGGCCAAACCGCCGCGAACCTCAAACTTGTTTTTGAAAAACTTCTAAAAAAAGTGAAGCACCCAGAGGCCCCGGCCTTTAGGCCGTTGGGTGCTTCACCCCGCCACGCTTGAAGACAGAGCCAGGAATTTTGACTCCGTCTTTTCCATACTTCAGTTCAAAGTATACTAAAGCACCCGCTTCAACCCTTCTTGCCAGGGCAGGCACTCCACACCATGGATTCGGCTTGGGCGCGGATCCCTTGAGAGAAGAAAAGCATGTGCTTTACCAAATGTTGAAGCGATCCTTGCAAACCTGGCTACTGATTCAGCATCCACACGATCTGTGGATTTTATCTCTATAAGCCGTTCCGGTGTTCCAGGCCTGCTAAGTATGAGATCTATCTCATTACCCTCCTTTGTTCGAAAGAATGAAAGGCGGTAATCCAAATCATGATATCTGTTTAACCGGAAGATCTCCAGGATCACCCAATGCTCGAACGCTTCACCATATGCCGAAGTGGCAGGAACCAACGGCACATGAAGAGTTCTTTCCAGGGCACGCTTCACACCAGGGTCGAAAAGATAGAACTTTGGATGAATCGCTTGTGCCTTGCGAACGGAGCGGTGATAGGCCGGGAGAAAAAAACCAAGCCACGTCTGCTCAAGAACCTGGAAGTATTGCTCGACTGTCTTATGATCAACGTCCACCTGCCTTCCGATAGCGGCAAAATTGGTCTGTTGGCCGTTGCATTGAGCGGCTATCTCCAGGAAAGCCCTGAACGGCTCGATCTTACGTACCACTTGTTCAAGCTGAATTTCCTCACGGACATAGACTTGTGCATAAGAACGAAGGTATTTGGCTTTAGTCTCTGGATCTGGCAAGCAAAGGATTTCCGGAAGAGAGCCGTATTCCAGACACTCCTGGAGCTTGAAAGCGCCACCCATTTCCGCGGCTGTAAGCGGGAACATGTGTTCTGTAAATGCTCTTCCGGCTAGCAGATTGGCACCGGTTCGCTTCAGCTTCCTGGCGCTTGATCCTGTAAGAATGAATTTCTGTCTCTGGCGCGTGATCATGCGCTGCACGTGATCCAATAATGCTGGTACCTTCTGAACTTCATCTATAAACACCCACTCGGGACGTTTGTCTCGAACCGCAAAATCTTCCTCAAGCCTAGCTGGTCTTCGGGCATAATGCTGTTCCGTATCGGTATCAAGCAGGTCTATGCGCCACACTGTTTCGGGGTGCGAACCACATAAAAATTGTTTCTCAATGAAAAACGACTTACCTGTGCCTCTTGCGCCGAATATGAAGAAACTTCGTGTTTTTGATGGATTTAGAATCCTTTGGAACATACTCCCAAATATTACGCGATTTTGGGAGTATGTTCCAGATTAATTATTTAAACTCGCACACAAAAAAGACAATAATTTACTCAGCTTTAGGCAAGCCCCACCACTGGCCTTCCTGGGTCCCGAAGATCCGGAGTGTGGGACCGTGGATATAGTGCAGGACCGCCGCATACCTCCTGGTGCCGATGTTAACATATCCAATGAATGATCTCGGTATGCTTTGGTTGTCGAGCCCTTGGAAAAACCAGCTTTCTTTAGGCGTGCTGGAGTGGATTTTATAACGCGTGAAAACTCCAGGCGAGTAGCTTTGTGCTTCTGATACATCAATACGGTTCATATAAAGAGTGAGCGATGTTTTTTCATGGCCTGGCGATTCGATATCTAAATTAAATGCATAGAGGCCAAATTGTGTAAATTTCTCCTTAAACGAGAACGTTGCTGAATAGGTGTCGGTAGCGGAAAGCCTCAGATCTTCTTTGATCTGCCAAGGGATGCGGAAGGCGGATTCCGGTGCCTCCCAGGTGAGTGAAAATATCTCACCCGGGCGGAAGGCATACTTCCAATTCGGACTTTCAATCGCCACCAGAAGTGGTTTTGAAATGATTCTGGTGCCGCGTGATGGATCCACCAGATCGGCGACCCTGCTATCCATGACATAAACTGAATCATGCTTCATCCCGAAGACATGTCCAAGCTCATGGAGTAAAACATGTTTTATTCTGCCGGGGTCACTAGTGAATGTCTTGGTCCAAACATAGCCCCCGGAGCGATAGGTCTGATGGTTGTAGTCTTTGCGAACGGCGAGGCCGATGGAATTTTGAGCGCCATGTTGAATCGCTTCATCGATTACAGGCGTTGTCACCCCGAATAAGAAAACAACTTCTTCAGCAGGCTCCTGCGGGCACGTAGGTATTTTTTTGAAGTTAAGCGATAACCCTCTTGCCTGATGATCCGGGAAAATACCAAGGCGTGGATTCTTGCCTATTGTCGATTCGTCCAGACTGTATTTATGAAAAAAAATTCTCCAATCCGAAAGTGCCGATTCGATCATTTGATCAATCTCAGTATCGCCGAGCGGGAAGTCTGGCGCCCTGAGCACGCAGTAAGATACCGGTTCGGTGCCAAGGAACCAAGCGTTTTGCTGGTCCCGGAGGTGGTCGCCTCCATTACCTGTCCAACCACCACCGGCCATGGCAATTTGGAAATTATAAAAAAGCCCTGCTAAAAGGCCTACTGCTATAAATCCATTATGAATAGCGGTTTGCGGACGTATCATACGTTTCTCCTAAAAATTAAAACCAGGGAGGCGCATTTAGAAATGTCTCCCTGGTTTTTAATAGTCTTATCACTTCCTTGATAAAGTACATTTAGCTTTGGCAGGGCCTGCGTCAATGGTTTGTATTAATTGGTCGTTTTCGATGAACATCCGCCCCGTTATATCAATCTCTATTGGCGCGGAGCCGGCTCCCATAAGGCTGATTTTTATCGCCATGCGGCCGCTGAGGAGTAGTTCGGTGCGCTCCTGGTTCCAATAGTAGGATGTATACATCACGGTTCCCCCAAGTCCGAAGATCGAGGATCGTAGGTCGAGCGTATCGATTGTCATCGTATCTCCATTAAACGCCAGCGTTTGGCACTTGTCTTGTTCCACGGTTCCATCAATGGGGGTGTGCTCTTCTTTGCCGTCGTAGAGCTGAATACATTCGCCGACCCAGTGTCCGGCGAAGTTAGTGCATTTGTCTTGGTTGGGCGGCTCCGAGACATCCAGAATGCGATTTTGCTGCTGGTTAGACAAGTTTGTGGCGTATTTTTGTAGGTTGTTTTTAAGTGTATTCATGATCGGATTGGCGAGCGCAAACTGCGGAATCAAAGCCATTACAATGGTAACTGTGCATATCTTTTTTAATAGTTTTATTGGTTTCATTTTCATTCTCCTGTTTTGTTTTTTCGGTTTAACTTAACTTCTGATTACAGTCTCGGTGAATGTTATCCCGCGGTAAACTAATTATAAGTTTATTAAGATATAAAAATGTACTATTAGTAAATTATGACAGATAAAAGCCTTGTTTACGACCACTTAGACTATCGGGCCTATATTACGATGGTTAGCCGAAAGAAGAGAATCTCATTTAAGCACATCGCCAAGCGGTGCGGGATCCATGCTTCATATTTTTCACGCGTCATGGTCAATAAGGCGCATTTTTCACAAGAACAACTTTTTGGAATCGGCAATTTCTTTGAGTTACGTGAGGAACAGCTTAGGTATTTGCTTTTGATGGGCCAGCATGACTCCAGCGGCAATGACTCACATCGCGTTTATTTAAAAAATAATTTACTTTCAATCCAAGCCAAAAGGCAGCAAGTGGCAGAGAAGCTTAAAGATGCAAGCCATATACGAGCAGATAGCAAGGAGATTGACGAATACTATCGCGAGACCGTCACGGCGAAGATCCATATGTATCTCACTATTAACAAGTACCGTTTAAGTCCCCAGCTAATCGCTAAAAAGCTTCACTTGTCGGCAAGCAAGCTTGAGCAGGAGCTTAAGAAGCTTGAAAAATTGGGACTGATTACAATTAAAGACAATACCATAAGCATGCTTCATAAATCGATCCACTTGGAAGAGCATCACCCGGCTTCACCATCCAATCATATTAATTGGCGGCTTGAAGCTGTTCACAATCTAGCAAGGCGCGAATCTGTGCTGTCCGATTATCATTTCTCAGGTGCTTTCTCCGCTGACGAAGACACCAAGCTTCAGATCAAGCAGATGCTCAAAGATGTGCTTGTAAAAATCCAGGCGCTTGTCGCCAAGAACCACGAGCCAGAGAGTGTCTACGCGATCGGGTTTGATCTTTACTGAGGTTTTGGTATTGTCCCAGATTTGTAGGAGAGCCCATCTCTCCCAACTTGTCTGGTGCTGTTAAAATCGAGCCTCTTAGTACACTAATTTAACCCTGTGCGTAATAATTATTTATGCATAGTGTAATTATTCTATTATGGCGAGTTTTTACAGTCGGGGACTGACAAAAAAAGATGACCCTAACTTGGTTGGTCGGTAATGTTTTGTTGTTAAAAAAAACGAAGTCCAACATACCCAAGGAGGGTCTTATGACCTTGAACATCGGGATGATGTTCAAGGTCAATTTAAATAAATCCAACTTAAAAACCACATCCATTTCCTGAAATAGTCAGCCGATATTTTCAGTGCCGCCAAGATAGGGCGTATTCGAAATGGATATTTTTTGGAGGTTTGAAGAGCGTGTGAGCGCACCAGTTTTGAAAATTATATAATATGGTATGGAGTGTTTTATTGATCTATGCCATGTTAGCAGTATGAATCTTTTAACCCCAGCCATTAAGGTTCGCTTGGACCAAAAACTAGCGAGCACCCAAAAGCATCGTCCCATCCCTCCATCAACTGTAGCCAAACTCAAAGAGCTATTCGCCATTGAGATGACCTACAACTCGAATGCTATTGAGGGGAATCGGCTGTCGTTGAAAGAAACATTCCTCGTGATTAGCGAGGGTATCACCGTCAAAGGGAAATCTCTCCGAGAACATCTGGAAGCAAAAGATCATTATGAAGCGATTCAGTTCCTCTACGTCTGAATCACAGCGGGTGTAAATAATACCTTGACAAGGTATACCCGATAGAGGTATATTTAATCTCGTGGCAATTCAGTCTTTTGCAGACAAAGGCACTAGGGTTTTTTTTGAGAGTGGGAAGGCTAGCAAGGTTGGTTGGGCGAATGTGAGTGCCATCGCGAGACGCAAGCTCGATATGGTTCATTACGCATCAAAGCTCGTAGATTTGAAGGTTCCGCCAGGCAATCATCTAGAGGCGTTGTCTGACGATCTGGCGGGCAAGCATAGCATCCGCATCAATAATCAGTGGCGGATCGTATTTCAATGGACTGCTGCTGGACCCGCGCAGGTCGAAATTACGGATTACCATTAACGGAGGTTTTATGAGTCACACATCACGCAAACCAACAAGCCCAGGCGAGATATTGGCTGAGGAGTTCCTCAAGCCCATGGGACTCACACAGGGCGTTTTGGCTAAGCACATCGGCTGTGACGTTAAGGTTATTAATCGTATTATTAACGAACGGACTGCCGTGACGGCTGAGATGGCGCTCAAGCTCAGTGCCGTTTTTGGTAACACGGCTGATTTTTGGTTGAACGCCCAAAAGGCCGTCGATCTCTATAATGCGAGTAAGAAAATTGGAAGGCTTCCGAAGCCTCTTGCCGCTTGAGCCTCAGGATAATCTTGATGAGGTTTTAAGCCCGGCTCTTTCGTCAACCTAACAAAAAATGAATTACAACTATGAAGGTGGTAAGGCGCTGACTATCACAAATGTATCTGACGTTTATCAACTGCTAGAGCGGCTTCACGCATTACCTCGCTTAAAGTTGGGTGGGCATGGCAGGTTCTGGCGATATCTTCTGAACTGCCGCCGAATTCGATTACTGTAACAGCCTCTGCAATAAGCTCGCTTGCCCGCGGCCCAACGATATGGACCCCGAGCACCCGGTCGGATGCGGCATCGGCTATGATTTTCACGAACCCTTCGGTTTCCTCCATTGCCTTGGCGCGGCCGTTAGCCATGAACGGAAAGAGCCCGACGTTGATTTTGCCACTTTTGGCGTGCGCCTGTTCCTCTGTCAGCCCAACCGATGCGACTTCCGGTGAAGTATATATGATGCTTGGGATCGCGTCGTAATTGACGTGCCCGGCTTTACCAGCCATGAGTTCGGCCACCGCAATACCTTCGTCTTCAGCCTTGTGAGCCAGCATTGGGCCACGGATGATGTCGCCGATTGCAAAAATTCCAGGCACAGAAGTTTTAAAACCTTCACTGACTTCTACGCGCCCAGTTTTATCAAGTTTAATACCGAGGCTTTCTAAACCGAGACCCGCAGTGTATGGCCGTCTTCCTGTTGCCACCAAGACGGAGTCACATTCAATTTGTGATTTAGCCCCACTCTTAACATCCTCAAGCGCCACGGAAACAGTGTCACCACTTGTTTTATACCCGGTACACTTTGTTGAAAGCTTAAACTCCATGCTTTGTTTCGAGAGGCATTTGAAAAGCTCGGCCCCGGCTTGTTTGTCAACCATTGGGATAATGCTATCAAGAAATTCCACCACGGTGACACGTGACCCAAGCCTCAGCCACACCGACCCTAACTCGAGTCCAATGGCTCCTCCGCCTATCACAAGCAGGTGCTTGGGAACGTCCTTGAGTTCAAGCGCTTCGGTGGAAGATAAGATCTTTTTTCCGTCAAACGGCAGTGCCTGGAGCGGAGATGGCTCGCTACCTGTAGCAAGTAAAATACGTGGCGCGCTTAAGACGTGTTTACCGCTATCCATAGTCACTTCAACAGTTTTATCTGGAAGAATTTTTGCCGTCCCAAGAACCGATTCAATTTTATTTTTCTTAAAAAGTCCTACAATTCCAGCACAGAGCTGGCGGACTACGGCGTCTTTACGCTTCATCATATGCCCAAGATCAAGTTTTATATCCCCAGCCACGATGCCATGTTTTTGAAATTTGTTTTTTATGTTTGCATAATGTTCGCTTGATTCAAGAAGTGCCTTTGAAGGTATGCAACCTATGTTTAAGCATGTCCCGCCAAGAGTTTTTTTCTTTTCAATGCAAGCTGTTTTTAAGCCAAGCTGTGCCGCTCTGATGGATGCTACGTACCCGCCTGGCCCGGCTCCTATGACAATGAGATCGAATTTTTCTGTATTCATTTTAACTCCAATCGCAGTTTTTCAGGGTGTTCGATAAAGTCCTTAAGCGTAACTAAAAAAGTGACTGCCCCTTTTCCGTCAATCATCCTGTGGTCGTATGACAGAGCTAAATACATCATCGGCCTGATTTCAACTTTTCCATTTACGGCCACCGGGCGGTCCTGGATTTTGTGCATACCGAGAATGGCGCTTTGGGGAGGATTGAGGATTGGTGTGGAAAGCAGCGAACCATACACGCCGCCATTAGAAATCGTAAATGTTCCCCCCGAGAGGTCTGCAATCGACAGCTTGTTGTCGCGCGCTCTCACGGCGAGCTCGGCGATTTTTTTTTCTATTTCTGGAAAAGTCATCTTACCAGCATCATGCAAGACTGGTACTACAAGGCCGCGGTCGGTGCCAACCGCAATCCCCATGTTGTAATAATCATGGTAAACCATATCGGTCCCATCTATTGATGCATTGACTTCTGGGATGGCTTTTAGCGCCTCAATGCAAGCCAGCGTGAAAAATGTCATATAACCAAGCGAGACACCATGTGTGGCTTTGAATTCTTCTTTATATTTATTTCTTATCGCAATTATGTCGCTCATGTCAGCTTCATTGAAAGTGGTAAGAATGGCAGCGGAGTGCTGGGCGTGTAGAAGTCGTTCAGCGATTCTCATACGAACGATGGACATAGGCACTCTGCGTTCACCTGCAGTTTTATTTAGCAAGTCAGCTTTGGTAATTCTTCCTCCAGGCCCGCTCCCTTTAACTCCATTAACGTCAATCCCCGTTTCAGAAACGATTCTACGAATTGCTGGGCTGAGTGGTTTTACCGCGGCTGCAGCTGCAGGTTTTGCGGGCGCTGTGTCCGCCATGTTTGCAGTCGTGTCGGTATTAGCTGGCTGCGGTACCTCTCTTTCCACGCCCTCATCATCTATGACGGCGACGACTTCACCTATGTTAACTCGCTCACCAACTGGTTTTTTAATAGAAATAACACCAGCGTATTCGGCTGCTATTTCGACAGTTGCCTTATCAGATTCGATTTCGAGGATGGTTTCACCAAGCTTTACCATTTGTCCGTCTGACTTGTGCCACTTTAGGATGCTAACCTCGGTGATTGATTCACCTACGCTTGGTGCCAGTATTTCATGCTTCATTAGGTTCTCCGATTGCTTTGGCTAGAATTTCCTTTTTCTCAATTTCGTGAATTTTGGCTGAGCCTACTGCAGGAGCTGCGCAAATATCACGGCCGATGTAGGAAATTTGCCTATCACGCAAACCGTTCCATATGCCGTTCCATATGGATGAAACGTAGTTCCATGCTCCCATATTACGCGGTTCTTCCTGTACCCAAATAATTTTTGCTGAAGGAGGATATTTTTTTAAAATGGAACTTAATTCCGCTACCGGCCACGGGTAGAGCTGCTCAATTCTGATAAGCGTGATGTTTGTTAAGCTTGCGGCCTTCATTTCTTCAATAAGGTCATAGAAAATCTTTCCTGTGCATACAAGAATCTTTTCAACTTTCGAAATATCATCTGGCGTGTCTTCAATTATATTGTAAAAACGTCCATCCGAAAGTTCCGTCAAGTCAGATACGGCCAAACGATGGCGTAGCAAGCTTTTTGGCGACATAACGACAAGTGGTTTTCGAAAAGGTCTTTTCATTTGTCGCCTGAGTAAATGGAATAGTTGCGCTGGAGTGGTAGGGTTGCATACGCTGATGTTATTCTTTCCGCAAAGCTGCAAAAACCTCTCGAGCCTTGCGCTTGAATGTTCCGGGCCCTGGCCTTCAAAGCCGTGTGGCAGTAATAATACAAGTCCATTTGGTGTTTGCCACTTTGATTCCGCTGTCGTGATGAACTGATCAATGATCACCTGCGCGCCATTTGCAAAATCGCCGAATTGTGCTTCCCATATGACTAGCGTGCCTGGATCAGCCATGGAAAAACCAAATTCAAAACCAAGAACACCTGCTTCTGACAGCGGACTGTTGTAAATCTCAAACCGCCCCTGCTCTTCAGCTATATGTGCCAGGGGGATATAAGGCGCTCCTGACTCAAAATCATTCAGCACTGCGTGCCGATGTGTGAACGTGCCACGTTCCGAATCTTGCCCTGAGATGCGGATATTATATTTTTCTATCAACAATGTGGCGAAGCAAAGGGCCTCAGCATTTCCCCAATCGATGTTTTCCCCATGGCGGACGGATTTTAATCTTGAATCCAGAAGGCGACCCAGCTTTGGGTGGAGTTTAAATCCCTCAGGCAGGCTAGCCAATCGTTCAGCAACATCCCGAAGCCTACTTTCGCTGAATACTGTTGATATGGATTGTGTCAGGTCTGCCTCGCCAGCAACGTGCACGGGCTTTTGGTTTTCCACTACGCCTGTTTTTGCTTTGGTGTGTGCCTGTGTGAGTGAAGCTGTAATTTCGTCTTTAATTTTTTGAGCTTCATCTTCGGCGAACCCGGCGGCGTAAAGATCACGTGTGGATGCGTGTTTCGCTATCTTTTTGTACATGATTGGCTGAGTGAAGCTTGGTTCATCAGCCTCATTGTGGCCATGTTTACGGTAACAAATTAGGTCGATGAACACGTCTTTGTTGAATTTAGTGCGGTACTCGGCGCACAAGCCTGAGATTCTCCAGACAGCCTCTGGATCGTCAGCATTTACGTGGAATATCGGCACCTCAAGCATTTTGGCAAGATCGGTTGAATATGTGGTCGAGCGGCTATCTTCGGGCGTGGCGGTAAAACCTATCTGGTTGTTGATCACGATATGCAGGGTTCCGCCCGTAGAATAGCCCCGCAGGCGCGACAGGTTCAGTGTTTCATAACAGACCCCCTGGCCCGAAAATGCCGCATCACCGTGAATCAAAATCGGTACTACGGATGAGCGCGTACGATCGTCTAGCGCTGTTTGTCTGGCTCGAACTATTCCTTCAATAACCGGATTTACGAATTCTAAATGACTTGGATTTGATAGTAGCCACAGGTGGACTTGTTTGCCTTGTCTTGTGATCCTGTCTGATTCGAAGCCCATGTGATATTTGACATCGCCTTCGCCAAGCGATGTATCGATTTTGTAAGTGCCTTCGAATTCAGTGAAAATTTGTTCTGGTTTTTTCCCGATTACATTTGCAAGCACGTTCAGGCGCCCGCGATGGGCCATGCCAAGAATGATTTGCTGTGCCCCAAGATCCGCCACCGACTCGATCATCCTGTCTATGGCTACAATCGTGCTTTCCGCACCTTCTAGTGAAAATCTTTTTTGAGCGACATATCTAGTATGAAGGAATCTTTCAAATGATTCGCTCTGGGTTAGCCTGAGCAGTATAAACTTCCGTGTATCCAGATCCAGCGCGTCTTTGTACCACGGGCTTTCCAATTTTTGCCGGAGCCACGATCTCTCTTCCGTATTTTGTATATGCGTGTATTCCACCCCAACCGTGCCGCAATAGATTTTTTTCAGCTGCTCAATGATTAAATTAAGTGTCGCTGTTCCGAGCCCAACCAGTTTCCCGGCGGTGAAAGTCTTGCCGAGATCAGCTTCGGACAACCCGAAACGTTGCAACGAAAGGAGTGGATGTGAATGTGGTGGCTCGCTTAACGGGTTTATGTGTGCGATAAGCCTTCCAAGTTCCCTGTATGCATTGATTAGCTCGGCGACTTTGGCTTCATTGCTTAAAACAGGGCCGACAATATCTTTTTGTGCAAGCGCGGCGGATGCGCCTAGTCCCAATCCATCAAAGAAAAAGCGCCAGGATGGTTCGACCGAATTAGGGTCGGCGCGATACCGTTCGAACTGTGTTTCTATGTATGATGTGTTGGCAGTATCCAGATAGCTGAGTTCCATGAATCCCATATGCATTATCACTTTAACATGCTTGAGGTGGATCTGGTGTTATGTTTAAGTGAATTTTGCGTCAATGAAAAGTTTTGATTCAAAACAAGAAAATAGCAGGCCTGGATTTTTATCTATCTGGGATTTTGTCCTGGCGATATTAGTCATTTTCCCGCTTATTACCGGCGGCATCTGGTATAAGCGCCCCGGGATTTTTATTGAATTAGCTGATCTCGGAGTGCCAGTTCTTGTGACCGCTTTTTTTGCTTTTGTTTTTAAGGTGGGTTTTGGGTGGCCTATAGAAAAAAGTTTTCTCACCTCCCGCCTGACACATCTTTGGGATTTCTGGCAGAACGCATTAATAAAGCGCGACAAGCTTTATATTTGGGGTGCCGCCCTTTTCTTTGGCACGTTGTGGTCCGTGTCTTCGTTTTATCGGCATTGGTTTTTTGAGAGCAACTCCTTTGATCTCGGCATTTTCACCAATGCTCTTTGGAATCTCACGCATGGTAATGGCTATGTTTCGGCGCCTAAAGGCGGGATTAATTTGTTTTCTGATCATCAATCGCCATTGTTCTGGTTGTTTGCCGTCTTTTTTGCAGTGCTGCCAAGGCCTGAAACTCTGCTTGCTATCCAAGGCTTCGGGCTTGCAGCGGGCGGTGTGGCTCTTTTCCGCTTGAGCAGGCAGTATTTTAAAAAGGATCACTGGGCGGTCGCGCTTCTCCCGCTGCTGTACTGGTCATACGGGCCTCTTAGAAACGCAAACAGGTTTGATTTTCATCCTGAAGTGCTGATGTTGCCGCTGTTTCTTTGGGGTGTCGTTTGGATGCATGGGCATGCTTGGTGGCGAAGGCTTTTTGGTGCACTTGCTTTTTTGGCTGCCACGGCAGCTAAGGAATCTGCCGGACCTGTCCTAGCGGGAGTTGGTTTTGCGTGGTTGATTGGCGGTTTTGCTGCGGTCCCAGCTCATCCTGCACGGCGGTTTTTGCAAAAGACTGGTTTTATTCTTATCGTGGTTGGTTGTGCTGCTTTTTATTTTGATGTCAAAATCGTGCCCACTTTCTTTGGGCAAGGTTATCAATACGCAGGTCTTTACGAGCGATTTGGCAAAGACATCATAAGTGTTTTTCTTTCTCCGGTACTTAAGCCTGATGTTTTTTGGCCTTCTATCTTTGGTGTGGCGAGGCTCAAGTTTTTGTTTTGGACACTTGCGCCGCTTGGTTTTATCCCACTACTTAATTGGCGTGTGTTTGTCGCGGCACTCCCTGGCTATTTGATGCTTTTTTTGAGCGAAACCGATCACAGGGTGAACATCACTTACCATTATGCGATTGAACCTGCGGTGGGATTGTTCCTCGCTTTGCCGGGGGCGGTTACAGTGCTAGAGAATCTTACTAAAACCCGGCAAAAGTGGCGAGGGTGGGTGACAATTTGGATTGTTTTCTGGGCCTTGGCTGCCTTTGGTAGGAGCGAGGTCTTTCATATCCGCCAGTATCAGCCAACCGCTCACATGAAGTGGTTGAGACACGAGTTTATCACAAGCATATATCAGAACGCGAGCATTGCGGCCACAAATGCCTTGGTCCCACATCTCGCAACACGCACTTGGATTCATCACTTGCCTGGGATACACGTAAAGACGCCGCTGTCAACGTCGTCTAGCTCGGCTCTTGTTGACTGTGTGATCACCGACTCCGCATTAAATAATTGGTTTTTTGATGAAGCAGGTAAGCAAGATCTCATGCGTGATTTAACGAGACATGGTTACGAAGAAAAGTTGAGTTGCGGGACGCTCAAACTTTACTCGGTACCAGGCCGCGTCTGCCTGATTCGCACTCCTCAATGTGACAGGTAATGTACAAATTTAACCGACTCGGTTATTTTATGCTGTTTTGACAAATTTGACCGAGTCGGTTATTTTAGAAATATGCCTCATATTAGAAAACGCTATCTAGCTGACGCCATTCCAAAGACAATGGCATTTTCCCCGATTGTTGGAATATTGGGGCACCGACAGGTTGGGAAAACGACACTTGCTGAGTGTATAGGGCAAAAATACATTTCGCTCGATGGTAAGGAGTACAGGGAGCTTGCGCAAAATGATCCATATCATTTTTTGAAGGTCCATCACTCCACTCCACTTGTTATCGATGAATGTCAGAAAGCGCCTGCACTTTTTGATGAACTCAAGGATTGGGTGAGAAAACACAAGAGGCCGGGACAATTTCTTTTGACTGGATCGGTTAGGTTTACAAGTAAAAAGGCGATTCGAGAGTCACTTACCGGAAGAATCATTTACCACGAATTGCTTCCATTTACTGTTTCTGAGATTGAGCGCCGGCCGCTGCCTGGCATAGTCCGATCCTTGATGAAGACAAGAAATTTGGTGAGTTGGTTAGAAAATGTCGCCAGGAACGCATATCGGAGTTCTTCTCTTGTTAAAACTATAGATAACTATCAGCGGCATGGCGGATTGCCAGGAGTTTTTTTTATCAGAAATGAGAAGCTGAGAATTCAGAAAATCAATGATCAGTTGCAAACTATTCTCGATCGGGATTTACGAGAGGTTGTTGCGACGCGACTCTCTTTTGCACAAATCCTGGAATTCTCGGAAAGCCTGGCCAAGCAAGAGGGTGTTCCAGTTTCATATACCAGGCTTTTGAGAGATACAGGCGTTGCTGCGGTAAGCGCGAAGGCACTGATTGCCGCATTTGAGGCGGTTTTTCTTATTAGGCTTTTGAAGGTAGAGGGTGGAAAAAAAGGGTGGATTTATTATTTTGAAGACCATGCTGAGTCGCTTCATTTGTCAGCGTACAAGCTTGATCATTCGATTTACTATTCTGGATTTCTATACAGGAATATACGCGCGGAGTTCATGTACGCCGGTGAACATCATTTTCGATTTTTCCACTATCTCACACGACACAACACTACTCTTCCATTCGCAATAGAATGGGATGGGAAATATCTGGGCTTTTTACCTTTGAAATCATCTCAGCCCGCCCATGCCGAGATTATGGCTGCACAGAGCTTTCTTAAGCGCTACAATGACTCAAAAGTCATGATGCTTCATCCAGATTCAGAAATGAGGAGCATTTCGGATCGGATCGTACTGCTGCCCGATTGGGCGCTTTTTTAGGTCATCGGTTCCAAATGATAGTAACGTATAGGCTTACTTATTCTCTTCCGAAGGCGTTGTTGCGTAATTAGGCCTGACGAAACGTGGGTTTGGGTGGAAGCTGATGT
>ERZ1292640.984-Hain-H43-02um-R1-984-length-23678-cov-9_pt1 | contig 23678 bp, 20 predicted proteins | sample MGYA00564404_ERZ1292640 | MGnify/ENA primary metagenome ERZ1292640 (study PRJEB36523, sample SAMEA6512636) | groundwater metagenome | collected 2019-01-08 | study: AquaDiva: Metagenomics assemblies of 32 groundwater samples
TTGTAGCAAATTCTAAAGATTCATTCGTTGCAAGAAACATCATATTTTCAAATTCGCTAGAGTGCGCGCCTGTTGTCATATATTCAGAAAATCTCGCGAGCCTTTTTAAATTTATATTAAAGCTACCCATAAGTATATTGTAATTGTCTAGTGATTCAAATGAAATACGTCATACCATTCAGCAATATCCGTCGCAAGGATGTGGCGCTGGTCGGCGGCAAGACCTCTTCGCTTGGCGAACTGTTTTCTATGAAGCTGCCGGTGCCTAATGGCTTTGCCATAACCGCGGACGCCTACAGATATTTCATAAGCTACAACAAGCTGGATTCGGAGATAAAAAGGATAATCAAGGACACGGACATTAAAAAAATCAAACAACTCAAAAAAGCAGGCCGCGAAATTCGTGGCTTAATCAAGACTGCTTCTTTTCCTGCTGATTTGGAAAAACAGATTCTTTCATCCTACCATACCCTTGGCAGCAGATTCGTTGCTGTTAGGAGCAGCGCCACGGCAGAAGACCTTCCTAGCGATTCTTTCGCTGGGGAACAGGAAAGCTACCTCAATATTGATGAGAAAAACCTTCTAAAGCGTATCAGGGATTGCTTTGCTTCGCTGTTCACTGACCGCGCAATAAGCTACCGCGAGGACAAAAGGTTTGACCACTTCAAAGTCTACCTGTCGGTTGCCGTGGAGAAGCAGATTTTCTCCAAGGCTAGCGGAGTGATGTTCACGATTGACCCGGACAGCGGCCACAGAAATTTTATCGTCATTAACAGCAGCTACGGTCTTGGCGATTACATTGTTCAAGGCCGCGTAACGCCTGATGAGTTCTGGATCTTCAAAAAGAACGGCAAACTCATAGGAAAAAAACTAGGCGTCAAAAACGTAATGGAAATTCGTTCCATATTTGGCGTCAAGCAAAAGAAAGTTTCGCCGGGCATGCAAAAGACATTTTCCATAAGCGATAAGGAAGCAGAACAGCTGGCGTCCTACGGACTTCTTATAGAAGAACACTATGGCTGCTCCATGGATATAGAGTGGGCAAAGGATAATGATAATAAAATTTATATCGTACAGGCGCGGCCTGTTACTGTTCATGCTAAGCAGACGAACATCTATGAGGAGTATCGGATAAAGGAAAAAGGGACGCTGCTTGCAGAGGGCGCTGCTGTAGGAAGAAAGATAGCCACGGGCCATGTTAATGTTATAAAAAATGTGCGCGACATGGGGCGCTTCAAAAAAGGAGAGATACTTGTAACAACAGTTACGGACCCTGACTGGGAACCTTTGATGAAGATGGCCGCTGGAATAATAGCAGAGGAAGGCGGCAGGACAAGTCATTGTGCAATCGTATCAAGAGAACTTGGAATACCTGCAATCGTTGGCGTAAGCGGAGCCACAAGGAAATTACATGGTTTGGTTACCGTGGACTGCTCGGGCGAGAAAGGCAAGGTATGGAAAAACGCTTTGAAGTATGAAATGAAACAGCATGACATCAAGAAAATGCCAAAGACGAGAACAAAAGTCTATGTAAATATAGGCGAGCCGCAGGAGGCTGTTGATGCTTCGCTGCTGCCGGTTGACGGCGTTGGCTTGGCAAGAGAGGAGTTCATAATAAACGATGCTATTGGCGAGCATCCTTTAGCTATGATAAAACAGAATCGCGAGAATATTTTTATTGACAAACTTGCTGCAGGCATCGCAAAGATAGCCGCTTCGTTCTATCCGCGGCCTGTTACCATAAGATTCAGCGACTTCAAGACCAATGAATACCGCAACCTGAAGGGCGGCGAACCTTTCGAACCAAGGGAAGAGAATCCAATGATTGGTTGGAGAGGCACATCACGCTACATAAGCAGTTATGAGCCTGCTTTCCGCCTTGAACTCAAAGCGATAAACAAATGTTATGATGAGCTCGGTTTAGATAACATCAAGATTATGTTGCCTTTTTGTCGCACATTGGGAGAAGCAGACAGGGCGATAAAAATAATAAACAGTGAGAAAGTGAAGGCAGAACTGGGCGTTATGGCTGAAATACCGTCAAATGTTATCTCTGCGGCGGAGTTTTCAAAACGCTTCAAATTCTTCTCCATCGGCAGTAATGATTTGACGCAGCTCACGCTAGGCATTGACAGGGACAGCCAGATGCTTGCAAAGGAATTCGACGAGCGCGACCCAGCGGTCAAGACCCTTATTTCAAATCTGATAAAAACAGCGCATAAGCACAAACGTAAGGTTGGTATATGCGGTGACGCGCCTAGTACGTTCCCAGAATTTACAAAGTTTTTAGTGCGCAGCCACATTGACTCGATTTCCGTGACACCAGACGTAGCAGTTAATACTAGATTGTTAATAGCTAAAATTGAAAAGACATAGTTACTTACTGTAGCTTGTAATAGCTAAAATTTTTTATAGTTGACATTTGAATATATTCAAGGGTAGTGGTTTTCTTGTTAAACGTTACAAAAGTAGACACATATGAAAATTTACTACAAAATAAAAATGTTTATGTTGCTGTTCAAAAGGAATTTATTCGTGAAATAAGGTGTAAGATAAAGACACGCTACGGAACTCTTTCTAAATATAATAAAATTAATTTAGGCCTGAAATCCTGCACGTTTAGATATATGTTTAAGAAATATGCAAGAACAATTCAATTTTCAAGATTAGTTAAAATGTCGGGTGATTGTGGAATACCTAAGGAAGTTGTCTTCAGTAAGATAACTGGATTCCGAGCGTCTGGATCGCATAGAAAAAATAATATAAAATTACCTAGATATATACCGATTAATGAAAATTTTATAGAAGGATATGCATTGTATTTAGCTGAAGGTGATACTGGCTTAAGTGGAAAGACAAAGCCTAGAAAATTAAGATTTACAAATTCAGAAATATCTGTAATAAATCATTTTATTGGGTGGATTAGAAAATATTTTAGAGACCTGGATTTTTATGTAAATGTTATAGTGCCAAATAGCGTAGTTTTGAAGAATTATGAAAAGTGTATCATTTCTCAAAAACTTAATGCCTCTGAGAAACAAATAAAATTTTCTTCCGGTAATTACAATAAGAAATTAAAATACCGGGTTTGTGTTGACAGAGCGATTATTATAGATTTGTTTCTTTCAATAGAAAAAATAATAAAAGAAATTTCTTTTATTAACACAACTTATGCCTCGGCGTATATTCGAGGTATGATGATAGGTGAAGGAACTGTGTATTCAAATAATTACTTCTATGTCAGATTAGAAATGCGCAATGAAAGAGAAGTTAAATTCATCTCTAATTTATTGAACAATTTAGGAATAAAACATACTATAAATGAGAGAAATAAAAGACATGGAATGTGGTCGGTATTTATAGGCAGGAAAGATTCTGTATTGAAATTCCATCAAATAATAGGGTTTGGCGTCCATAGAAAGCGTCAAGCTATATTAGATGGAATAATAGACAGCATTTCGGTCAATCCTGATGTTGCTGTTACAACACGACTACTAATTGCCAAGGCTGAGAAGCACATCGCGTAGTTACGGACATTTATATATCACAAAATCCTATATTAAAATCAGGTTAAACTATGGTTAAAAAGAAACGCAAAGATTTTGGCATAAATAATATGCTTAATCAAATCGCTAAAGATACTTCACGCGTTGCGAAGAAAATTGGAAAGGATATTGTACGCGGACAAGCAGCTAGACTAAAGACGAAGAAAATCACATATCTAAAAACTATCAAATCGGCCAAGCTAAAGGAAAAGAAGCTCAGACTAAAGGAGAAGCGTCTTACTAAATTGGACGCAAAAAAAACAACTAAACTAAAAGCAAAAAAGGCGGCTAAACTAAAAGCGGAAAAAACGCCCAAGCTAAAAGATGTTAAGGTTACTAAACCGTCAGGCGGTGCAAAGAAAGCTGAAAAAGAAATAGTTCCACCCGAAGAAATCAAGAAGAATGTTGCTGCCCTGAAAACCACTACTGCAATGAGCAAGATGAACGCTAAAGAACTCATGCGCCTCAAGACGGATGAAAAAATAAAAACTAAGAAAAGACATGAGGAGAAGCATGTATTATCCGCAAAGGAAGAGAAAACCGAGGGAAAGAAAGTTTCTGAATTTCATGTTCCTACGGCTGACGAGATAAAGAAGCGCATCGAGAAAAGAATTCAAGGCAAAGGCGCCATGGATGAGCATACAAAAGAAGAAGTCTTCAGCACAAGGAAGGATATTGATAATACTATTGGCAAGCTTGGGGCAAAACCTACCAATGGTTACATAAAAACAGGAGTACCGGGATTTGACGAGCTACTTGAGGATGGCATACCAAAGGGAAGTGCGATTCTCGTAGCTGGCGGAGCCGGAACGGGAAAGACTATCTTCTGCCTACAGACTATTGCCTATGCTTGTGAGCACGGCGAGAAGTGCATCTATTTGTCACTGGAAGAAAACGAGGAACGTCTCAAGCAACATATGAAGGACTTCGGCTGGAATCCTGACAAGTGGATAAAGCAGAAGAGGCTGATTGTCAAACGTCTCGATCCCTTTGAGATTTCACGTTCCGTGGAAGCGTTGCTAACAAAAGCAAAGGGCGAGCTGATGATAGAGTTCGACAGCATACCAGGCATGATACCGAGCGGCTTCAAGCCGGACAGAATTATTCTGGACTCGCTGACAGCGGTCGCATCGGCTTTTGCAGGCAAGGAGGACAGTTATCGCATATACATCGAGCAGTTTTTCAGGCTGCTGGAAAAAATAGGCGCCAACACGTTTCTTATAACAGAAACAGAGCAGATACCAACAATCTTCAGCAAGACCGGCGATGAAGAATTCCTGGCGGATGGTGTTATAGTTCTGTACAATATAAGGAAAGAGAGTGTGCGCATCAATGCCATAGAAGTTCTGAAGCTACGCGGAGCCAAACACCAAAAGAAGCTCATACCGTTTGAGATAACAGCAAAGCGTGGAATAGTGGCTTACCCCAACGAAGAAATCTACACGAACTTAGACAAATAATTCTCACTTTAGAACATCACTGAATACTTATTTTTTCTTGTTTTCTTCGGGTGTGAAGTACAAATTGTGCAGGCTCATCTTTTTGGGAGCGGGTTTTTTGAGTGACGGGAGCTTTTTGCTGGAAAAGCTGTAGGCGCCTGCAAGCTTGTCCATGTTGTCAATGAGTTTTGCTGCTACGTAAAACAGAGCTATGCTTATGATGACAAAGAGCGCAAGGTACATACGTTCAAAGAAAATTATGTTGCTGTCAAACTGCATCAGATCAGCCCGCAGGACATTCAATTGAATGATATACAAAGGAAATATCAGCTGAACGCATAGAAGACCCACGAAGAACTCACTCAAATTCTTGTAGAATTTGCTCAGCAGGCCTGTAAACTGGTCCCTGTGAGAATAAAATTTCTTGATTATGACAAGGTTCATTAGGAGCACAACAGCAAGTCCAGCCAGACCCAGTATAATGTTTATCAGATAGTCTGCCATTTTATCACCTACACTGTAATATTTTTATCACAAAACTGCGTGAGCTGCGATTCCATACCTTCCTTCAGGTTGCCGACGGAAAGCAAAATACCCCTTGCATTTTCGTTTCTTATCTTTCCGACAAGGGAGTGCATAAATCTTATTACCATGGACTCATTATTATAGTTTAGCAACGTGTTGATGGTGTCAAAAATAACAAATTTTTCGCCCTCTATGGAGGATAGCACCTGATCAATGGCTATGGAGACGCTCGTAAGGTCACCTGGGTTGCCAAGGTAGAGGCAGTTGGAATCCTTCCGCGCGTCATTTGTTTTTGTCACCATGTCTATGAAAAAAATCGAGTCGACCTTTATCTTGTTCCTAATAAATGACTGCTTGAGCGTTTCAAATGGCTTGTTGACGCTCACGTAAATGCCGCTGCCGCTCTTTGAGAACAGCTTGGTCAGGTTTGCGGCAGTTTCAGCGTAATTCGCGCTGTTTGTCATGACGAGAAGGATTTTCTCTTCGGGCTTGAGCACCATCTTCGAGTCCATATAACTAATTGTTGCCGGGTATTAAAGAACATTGAGAACTTCGATTAACCTTATAATTTGTCAAAGTTCACAATAAGGACTTTGAACGAAACATATGTTATTCAAAGTCCTCTATATCTTGAAAGCGTAGCTGACCTGACAAAAATCTCGCTTTCGATAAGCGAATGCATCAAAGCCATAAAAGGCAAAAAATTCATTTTTATTGACTCGATAACCACCATGCTCATCCACAACAAACCCGATGTTTATGCGAGATTTATCCATAATATTCTGACTAAAATGAGGATGAGCGGAATAAACGGCTTGCTGATTTCTCTGGAAAATGAGACAAACAAGGAAGTTCGCGCTGAGATCGCGCAGCTTTGCGACAGGGTTATAAAAGTGTAAAGGAGATGCCCTCTTCACCCCAGACCAGACGAATTTGAACTTTTTATAATGGAAAGTATATATTTATATAGACTTTCTCTATAGAAAAGTTTAAATATCAGCCTATCTATTAGTCAGTTGTGTACGACGCTGATGTATTGAAACAGTTTTCAGGCATGCCGGTTTTTTCATTGTCTGATGTAAACCAAATTATAAACAACAAAAATTATGCAAAGGTATTCATCAGAAGAATGGCAAAAAAACAGAAGATTCTCAAGATTAAGAAAAATACTTATACCCTGCACAACGACCCTTTCTTAATCAGCACATTCCTGGTTAGACCAAGCTATATTTCAAGCGCCTCTGCACTCTCCCATCACAACCTGATAACGCAGATGCCAAACGAAATCTTTTGCGTTACATCAAAGACCAGCAGAAGAATTAATTTCATCTCGCCAATTAATTTTTCACATACAAATTATTTTTTTGGCTTCAAAACCGAAAACTATGACGGTTTCAATATTCCAATAGCATACCCCGAGAAAGCAATAATAGATTCATTTTCAATTTTACCAATATCTGTTTTTGAAGAGGCTTTCGACAGTATAGATGAAAGAAGAATGATAGACTACATTAAAAAAATTAAAAAAAGTTCCATAGCCAAACGGGTTGGCTTTCTAATGGAAAAGAGCGGTTTTGATATTTACAGCGATATAAGAAATATAATAAACTACAAATACATACCTCTTGATCCTTTGATAAAGAACCGCGGCACCATGAATACAAAATGGGGAATTATAGACAATATGAAACAATGAAAATTCAGCGCGTGATTAAAAATGATATCGAAAGAGATGCTGTTGGAAATAGGCAAAAAAAAGGGATTGAAAAACAAGGAGCATATAGAAAAAGATTATTTTCAGGATGTTTTTTTATTGAATTTATTCGGGAAAACAAACAGGCTTGTCTTCAAGGGCGGGACTGCCATTTATAAACTCTATGGACTTTCAAGATTTTCAGAAGATCTGGATTTTTCATCGCTTGACAGTGAGCCGGGTTCCGTAGAGCGCATAATTGAACATGTTTTGGACAACATAGATTTTTTTGAATTGAAAGGGATGAAACGAACAAAAGACTCGCTCTTGATCAGAATATCGGCTGATGGAATTCTGACAAAATATAATTCACTGAGAATCGATGTTAACCTAAGAAACAAAATAATTTCTGGGTTTGACGTTAAAAATTATGTTTCAGAATACGTTGACATAAACCCATTCTCGATGAGAGTGCTTAAACCAGGAGAGATGATGTCTGAGAAGGTGCACTCGCTTTTTGCCAGAAAAAATGCCAGGGACCTGTTTGACTTATTTTTTTTGCTTAGAATGTCAAAACTAGATAAGAATCTTGTCAAAGAAAAGCTAAAAATATTTGGCATGAAATATGATGAAAAACTGCTGAAAAAGAAGATTAATGATATTGAAGATATATGGGATAAGGAATTGAAGGCATTTGTTCTGGCTGAACTGCCTGATTTTGATGTCGTGAAGAAATTTGTACTCGTCAGATTAGGCATAAAATGAAAAATCCAGACCCCGCACCTCAGGGTCTTTGAGGGCGTAGTAATAAAAGTGCGAATTATAGTAACTTTTCTTAGTAATTATATGAAGTTACTCTGTTTAGTAAGTTTTAAGAACTGCCGCTGCAATAGTTAATTCATGCCAAGGGGAATAGAAATAGACAGCAGAATAGTCGCCGCGCTGAAGAAAAAAAACAGGCCTGTTTCTACACTGGATCTTGCGAAAGAGATAAAAGTATCATGGCATCCTGTACGCTTTCACTGCCTTAAATTGAAAATGGAAGGCAAGATAGACGGCTTCCGCGTGGGCCATATGGATTTGTGGGTGAGTAAAAAATGAAAGGCAAAACCACGTTTATAGTTGCAAGCAGCACGATTTTCTTGATTTTAGCCGTGGCCGTATTCGCTCTAAATTTCGGCGATCCTTCCCCAGATGTAGGAACGCCTGAGAATGGCACGATAGTTAACTCAACAGCCGCGTCAAACTACATAGACGGCAACTTTACAGACACACAGAGCACCAATGATGTTTATTTCACAGTTGGAAGGAATAATCCAGGCGGCGTTGGGAACGAACTGGAAGCTTTCATCAATCTCACATACAATATAACGCCAATCCACATCCAAGGAAACCAGATTTTGCAGCTGATATTCAATATTAGTTATTGTACGACGCGGGATGTCACTGCTCCAAGCACATGCGATGGCAACGGCGCGCAAGGCACAGCCAATACAATGGACGCTGAGATCTATAACTGGTCTTCCGGAGCGTATGCCGATATTGGAAATATTGCGGATAACAATGATGAGTCAGTAGCAACTTATTTTGTCAACAGAAGCTTCTCGGATTTCTTGTCAAACGGCTTGATTAACATAAGATATGAGGCGAATTATACATTAGGCAACGGCCAGGACGCAGTTCTTTCTATAGATTACGCCCCGCTTACCGTGAAGTTTGACAATATAACGCCTGTTGTGGCATTGAATCTTCCGGCAAACGGCCTAAATACAACAGCAAATAATATAACAACCAATTTTACATTTACAGATAACAATGCAACGTCTGCGTGTTCATTGATTATAAACAACGCAGTTAACCAGACAAATACATCAACGCAGAACAATACAGTAACAAACTTTGTATTAAACAATCTGGCAAATGGCAGATATAATTGGAGCGTCAACTGCACGGACATAGCGAATACAGGTGCTTCTGCAATAAGAACATTCAAAATAGACACAGCCCCTCCGCAGGTATCAATACTATTGCCGGCATCAAATCAATTTTTCAGCTCTAACTTGTCCATACCTCTCAACTTTACAGTATCTGATAGCTTGGATTACGATAAAGTTTTCTATAACTTGGACAATGGAGCAAACACAACAATAACAGGCAACATAACGTTCAACACAAGCCAGGGAACCCATACGCTGCGTCTGTTCGCAAACGACACGTCTGGCAACCTTAACTCAAGCAGCGTAAATTTCACAGATGACTTGATAGCACCGACAGTCACACTTAACCTGCCTGCAAACAATACGGTCAATCTCTCGGCGAGCTATACGTTCAACTTCACCGCCACGGATAACCTTAACACATCAATGATATGTTCGCTGTTGATAGACGGCTCGGTCAATCAAACAAACACCTCCATGCAAAACAACACAATAACAAACTTTGCTGTTTCAGGATTTTCAGAAGGAAATCATACATGGGGGGCGCGGTGCAACGACGGAGCGAGCACTACAGCAAGCGCTTCACTATTTTTCAATGTAAGCATCACACCAGTCCTCTTCTCAATAGCGGCTTCGCCAAACCCGATAAAGGGCGGAAATGTTTTGACAATAACCGCATCTGGTGCTGATGACCCGAACAATGACACGCTTAACTTTTACTGCGATACAACAGAAACACCTACAGCAGCCAACACAGACTGCACCGGCGGTACAACGATAGACACTACGCCGCCCTACAGCCTGAGCTGCACGTTCGCGACAGCTGCAACAGACACGTCAAATCTTGTATATTGCCGGGTTTATGACGGCGAAAGCTACAGCACGGCACGCAACACCACATATACAACAGATTCGACTGCCCCAACTACAACAGTAGCAAACGTTGCTAATGATTCCACACTACCTTATACCGACAAGCTGAACGATGGCTCTACCAACATAACCGTGAACGGCGAGTCGGGCATGTCATGCCGCTTCTCTACTTCGGACATAGCATACTCTTCCATGACAAACGACTGCACCATATCAGGCACCCAGGCGCTTTGTCCTGTTCCTACGGTGACCCAGGGAAGCTATACAAATTATGTCAGCTGCCAGGACAGCCTGGGCAATGAACAGAACTCGACCACAAATCTTGATACAGCCTTTACTTTGGACTACACTGTGCCTACGACAACCGATAATTCCTCTTCAGCCATACAGACGCCTGGCTACAATGTCACCATAACAGAAGCGGACAACATAGACGGCGATCCGACAACACTGTACTGTACGGATACAACAAACACGTGTTCTCCAAATACGGCGATAGATACTGGCGGCAAAGTGCAGTTCAGTTCTAGGGGCACCTACTACATCAGGTACAACAGCACGGATTATGCAGGAAACCAGCAGACAACCGCCAGCAAAACAATAATCATCAACCAGCTGCCTACGTTCACCTCTGCGTCAGGCACCAGCGGAACAGTAAAAGGCGGCTCAACAATAAATATAACAACGGTTTCTTCCAGCGCGGACTCTAATCAGAACGTGACGCTGTTTGTGTGCAAGACCAGCTCAGCTACATACATAGGCTGTGTCAGTACATACTGCGCTGCAAACGCAACCGGAAACGCTACCTGCACATTCACCTCAGAGACGGATGACACAACGCATACCTGGTATGCTTTCATATTTGACCAGTCCAATGAAAGCGCTGTGGCTAATCCGAGGAGCGGCACTTATACAACAGATTCGACAGGCCCCACGATATCAATCCTGTCGCCTGCGAACAGCACCTATACACAGAGCAACGTAACAGCTACCGTAACCCTGAGCGAAGCAGCAAGCAACGTCAGTTACTCGCTGGATGGTGCTGCTAATGTTTCCATGACAAGCATATCACCAACAACATGGACTATTGATTTAACGAGCCTCTCCGACAGTTCTCATACATTGGTATTTTATGCAAACGACACGGTAGGAAACAGTGCTGCGGAAAAGAATGTAATTTTCACTGTAAATACAATACCTCCGGACACGACACCGCCTTCTATTACAGTGATTTCGCCTGTCAGCGGCACATACTACACGACGCAATCAATACTTTTTAATATCTCGCTCAATGAGAACGGCACCTGGGCTGGCTACATAATTGACGGCGGAACACTTACAATTCTTGACAACATATCAAACAGAAACTGGAACACCACGCTTACCGTTGTGCAGGGAAGCCATAACATCACATTCTTTGCCAACGACACTTCCAGCAACCGAGGCAACACTACAATATCATTCTTCGTGGATGTTTCAGCGCCAGCATACAGCAACGTAAGCGTAGCGCCAAATCCTGCCAACCAGTCGCAGGCTGTGACCTGCTCGGCTTTCTGGACTGATACATTTAACATAACATCGGCGAGCGTGGAAGAAAACGCAACAGGCGTCTTTGAAAATCACACGATTACCATGACAGGCAGCAACGGATGGACGAACTATACCATTGTCGGCGCCAAGCTTTCCAATGTCGGAAGTTACAGATGCAATTTCTACACCACTGACGCAGCAGGAAACTCAAATTCAACAGGCACGAGCTTTACAGTTCAGGACCTGATAGCACCAACAATTACAATAACGAGCCCCACCAACACAAGCTACTCCCAGAACGACATGGCACTGCAAATCGTGTCCAGCGAGCCGCTGCTGACAGCTTACTACTGCCTGGATGCCTGTGCTTCTAACACAACAATGACCAACACCTCATCAACTTTGTGGCAGGCATCTCCTACTGTAGCAGGCGGTTCTCATACAATAAAATTCTACGGCAATGACACCAACAATAACATCGGCAACGCGACCATAAGCTTTACCATAGACACGACGCTGGGCGATACAACACCGCCCAGCGTAACAGTTCACTCGCCTGTCAACGGCACATATTTAACAAACACAACCGCCCTCCTTAATATCTCGCTCAGCGAGAACGGCAGTTGGGCCGGCTACAAAATCGGCAGCAGCAGCCTGTCGAACCTTGGCAACACATCAAATAGAAAATGGAACATTACCCTGACAGGTCTGGCTAATGGCGTCCAGCATAATGTAACCTTCTTTGCAAATGACTCTTCTGCAAACAAAAACACAGGAAATACTTCTGTAATATTCTTTGTGGACATTTCAGCGCCCCAGTTTTCTTCCATATCCGTTGCGCCTAATCCGGCCAATGAAACACAGACAGTTACATGCTCGGCTTTCTGGACTGACACGTTCAACATAACCTCGGCAAGCGTGGAGGAGAATACAACAGGCAGCTTTGTTAATCATAGCGTGATCGTAAACACAGCAACCGGCTGGACCAATTACACAACATCTTCTCTGACCAAGGGCAGTTACAGATGCAATTTCTACACCACTGACGCAGCAGGAAACTCAAATTCAACAAACACGAGCTTTACTGTGCAGGACCTTATATCACCTACTATCACGATAACAAATCCCCTTAATACAACCTACAACACGCGAACACTGGATTTGAACATAGTAACAAGCGAAAACATCATAGCTGCTAATTATTCTCTGGATGGGACATTGGGCAACCTTACAGGAACAGGAAAATTCTGGTCTGCGACTCTATCTGGCATTGCTGACGGGCCTCACACACTTATTGTTTTTGGCAACGACACTTCCAGTAATAATGGAAACTCCAGCGCAGTGTTCACTGTAAATACAGCTGTGCTGGATGTCACATCTCCCATACTTACCGTAAGGTCGCCTATCAACGGGACTTACTACAATGCGAGCAGCGTGGTTCTCAACATAACAGCAAATAAAAATCTTTTATGGGCTGGCTATTCCATCAATGGCACAACGGTTCAAAATCTTGGCAACACCACGCATAGAATATGGAATATTACAAAAACATTCAGCGACGGCGTATACAATATAACTTTCTACGGCAATGACACTTCAAATAATCTGGGCAATACAAGCGACAATGTTGTATATTTCTTTGTTGATACTACAGCACCGCAAAACAGCAGCATCGGATTCACACCTTTGTCACCAAATGATACTTCCACGATTACATGTTTCTCCACATGGACAGATAACATAGCGCTTTCTGCGGGCTTTGTTGAACACAATATATCCGGCACGTTTGTCAATTCAACCAATACCACACTTGGCGCCACGCGGGGCGATGTGAACTTCACCTTTGTCGCCAACAGCAGCACACCAGGAAGAGTAGGATGCAGATTTTATGCCTATGACAATGCCGGATTGGTGAATGTCACTAGTTTTGTAATCATGAGCATTTCTGATACCACTGTGTCATTTTTAGAGAACATCACTTATGTACCTAACACAACTGCTGCGCTGGATCCTGGCGTCCGTGTAAATATTACAGTAAACGTAACGGATAACAGGGCTGTTGGAAGTGTGTTGCTTAATTACAGGCTGACTAACGAGACAAACTACACATCGTCGCCTATGTCATCAGCAGGCGGCACAGGCTACAATGGGTCTGTTACGCTGGGAGCGGGCAACTGGACATTCTTCATCAACGCTACGGACACAAGCAGTAATGTTAACTCCACGTCTTTAGTTAATCTTAGTGTTGCCCTGGACGAGACGTGGACCAATTCCACGACCATATCTGCTGTAAAAACCATGACAATTAATCAGAGAAGTTCTAACATTACATTGGGCAATATAACCATAAACAATACCGGAGACTTTGACCTCAACTTTACAATAACTTCTGCATCGAGCGGAAACAGGGTAACGCTTAATGGAACGGCTAACACGACACTTCTTCTGAACGTGTCATACACTAACAGCAGCACATTTTCCTTGGAAGTGAATACAACCGATCTTGCTACAGGCATTTACAGTTATTCTATAAATATAACTGCGCGACGAAACGGGACACCTGTCAGCTCAGAGCTGCTTAATTTCAGCATAGTTATACAAAACGTTGCAGGACCTTACCTTTCGACAACCATAGATACCTTTAGCTCTTCTGTTTCCAAGGGTGCTACTGGCATTACCTATCTAGCCAGGGTTCAGAATATTGGCACAGCAGACGCGTCAGGTGTCTGGCTTGCCTGGACCCTGCCATCGGAATTCACGCTTACTTCAGGAACTTTGAACAGAACCATAGGAGCCCTTCCGGTTGGTGCAAGCGCTACAAATACCATAGTGATTTCAGTAAACACATCAATAAACGATGTTAATACTACAATAAACGCAACGTCAATGGGTGTTGACATTTCATCATCAGATTCAAAAAGAGTTAAGATAGGAAATCCTGTTACGATTACAGAGACAGTAACTACTGTCATACCCGGTAGCGGCGGCGGAGGAAGTGGCGGCAGCGCGGCAGCTGTTGTGGAAAAGCTTTTGCTGGGCGAAGAAATTTTGAGCTCCAACGAGACCTTTGAACTGGTACGCGGCTATAATGATTCGTTCCCGATACGTGTGAAAAACATATTTGAGAAGACGACAATCTATAATGTTTCCCTGCTGATTGACGGTTATTTGTCGCGATATATAACAATTTCTCCGAGCTTTGCCAGCGAAATTAAATATAATAAAACAAAGGACTTTGTCGCCACGATTGTTTCTCCTGAATATATGGATAAAGTAACTTATTCATTGAAAATTATTATAAAAGGCACGATAATAGGCCCGGGTGTGATAAAGAACCTTACAGAGACCAAAAATGTCATGCTTGTTATTCACACAGTTAGCAGGGAGGAATCAACCCAAAATCTTGATACGGCCAGGGTTGCCATAGAGGAAATGAAGAACGCCGGTTTTCCAACAACAAAACTCTCAGGATATATTGATGAGGCTGCTACAGCTTTGCAAGCCCATGACTATGAGAAAGCAAGTCAGCTTTCTGACTTGATACAAACAACAAAGGACGATGCATTCCTTGCACGCAGTCTCATAGATGAAATTAAAAACAAGATGTCTGGGTCTCTTGTCACTGGCGCTGCTGTCAGGCTCAAGAGCTCCACAAGAACTGAGGAACTTATAAATCTGGCTATGGCAGCATTCGAGCGCGAGGACTATCAGACAGCTATACAACGCATAAAGGACGCCAATTTCACGCTTGCTCTGGAAAGCACAACCTTTGACCCGGTTTATTTTGTGATAACTTACTGGTGGGCAATGACTCTTGGAGCAGTGTTTGCGCTGTTCTTCATGATTTTCGCATACCGCCAGCATGTCAAAGCTACTATAACCCAGGACATATTGAATCTTGCAAAGGAGGAAAATAACATTCTGCACATGATGAAGATGAACCAGAAGAAACACTTCACTAGCGGCGGTGTAAAGGCATTCAGAAAAACCATGGAACAATATGAGAGACGTCTGGCGGAGATACGACAGACAAGAATAAAATTAAGGCACAAAAGACTGCATCTGCTCAAGCCGGGAAAAATAATAGAAGATCTTCAAAAGGAGAGCGAGGAAGTCATGGAGCTGATGAAGCAAACCCAGCAAAAATATTTCGTCAGCGTGAAAATGAGCAGAAAAACCTATATTGATAACATGAAGCTTTACAATGAAAGGTTAGCTGAGATTGAGGACGAAAAGATAACAGCAGAAACTCTGTTAGCTACAAGCGAAACGCCTTTCAAACAGACTACGCTAGATACGGTGCATACCACTTTCCTTAAGACAGTGGTTGCAGCGTGTAAACAAACTTTGCATTGTGATGCCACCACATTTATGCGGTGGAAACAAAGTTTGTTTCACAAAATAATTCCTTTCCTGACCAAGTTCAAGCTGCCATCGCTGCTTAAACTCAAAGCAGAAACTTCTGGTAAAAGCAAATCACCTGAAAAACATCCTGAATTAAAATTACCTTCACTTCATCTTAGCGTCCCAAAAATACACTTCACTATCCCGAAAGTAAAATTACCAAAGATATCTATGAAAGGATTACATAATTTAGAAAAGGAAATAAAATATATTGAAAAGGGGTATGTGAAAGGCGCAACGTCTCTGGAACCTAAGATGAATCCTGTGATGCTTAAGGCGACCCGTGTCCCACGCCAGTATGATTACGTGCGAGCGGTTAGTTGGGTTCACCACAAAGATCCAGATGCAATAAAAATGCGTGAGAATATCATGAACCTAAGAAAAGGAATTCGGAGGATGTTGAAATGGTAAAGAAAATAATTTTTATCCTGTTCTTGCTGACTATGCTGGCCTCACTGGGTCATGCGGCTTCGCGAACGGATGCTCTTCTGGCTATAAACCAGTCGCAGAATGATATGAAAGAAATGATGGGGGCAGGATTTTCCGCCAACTCTGTCAACGATACCATAGGTGCCATGCGCCAGGCTCTTGAACGGGCTGACTTTGCTGAAATGCTGCGACAGAATGCGACCGGTTCTCTTGCAGAACAGGCACGGAAAGCTTTGGAAGGATTGAACTACGAGGGATTTACCTATGACAGTGTTGTGGCTTATGGCAACCAGACAGCGATAAGAAAACAAAAGGCATTTGAACTGCACGACTCCATACGGGCTTTGGAAATAAGGATTGGCAATACTTTTGGATTGAATCTGTCAGATGCAACGGCGCTTGTTGGTCACGCAAAAGAAGAATTCCAGAAAGAGCACTATGACCAGGCGGAGCAGTATTTATCCAGCGCCAATACTATTCTTGAGACTAAAAAAGCAGAGGCAACAACACTTTCGGCAATGGTGGAGGCTGGCAGAAGCTTCATTGAAAAATACTGGCATGGATTACTGGGACTTATAATACTCATTATAGTTTTGTCATGGTTTGGGCGGGAAAAATATAATAGACGTAACCTAAAGAAAAAGATAAGGCGTATGAAAGCAGAAAAAATTACACTAAATTATCTCATGAAAGAAACTCAACGGGATCGCTTTGAAACAGGAAAACTTTCCGGTCCGATTTATGAAATACGCATGGACAAATACAATAAGCGGATTAATGAAATTGACCAGAAACTTCCGGTGCTCGAAGCCATGCTGAAGGGAAAGAAAGTTGAAGAGAAATCACAAAAATAAAATTTACTTAGAATTCTTCCAGACGACCCTTGAGGATGGCAGCAGCCTTCTCGCAGCCGATGGCACAAATAAACTGGGCTAGGCGCGGACCGCGCAAGCTGTTCAGGAGAAGGACATAGGTTGCTTCGAAGAATTTTCCCAACTCCAAGCCGTCTTCCTTTGGTATGGCGTAGAGGCGCGCATAAAGCTCTTCTTCTACCCAGTTTTTTGCTTCCAGTTCGTATATTAATTTCTTTATGGATTTTTTCTGGCTATCTGTCAAAACGTAAACTATTTTCTCCTCTGGGAGAGTGTCATTTATCCAATTAGTTACGTAAGTAATACGCTGCTCGAGTTCATGCTCTTCTTCTTTGTTCAAATCTTTTGGAACATGACCAGTTCTTTCTAATATATTTTTCACGACTTCCTTGTTCTTGGCTATACGCATCATGTTGGCCAGCATGTTATAGGGAACAGCAACTTGTTCTTTAGGTGTCTGTAGGAAGTTTACAAATTCAAATAAACGTTTTTGATGTTCAAGCTCTTTCTGATTGGCAATTTTGCTCTTCCCGAAATAAACCTTCGACAGCTCATCGACTTCATCCATGTAGGCTGGTATGGCGTCAGGGTCAACAACGCGGCTCGTGCCAAGACGCTTTAGGAAAAGCAGACGTAAACTTGGAGGAGATGCGTATTTCATCCATCTTGCCGGAGTGAAGACATTGCCGGCGCTTTTGCTTATCTTTTTGCCACTGCGCTCCGTAAACAATTCATAGAAAGAATGAATAGGTGGCTCCCATCCAAATATTTCCTTGCTGATACGGTCGTTGCACCTTACGCTGTCAAGTATGTCTTTGCCAAAAGCTTCATAATTAATATTGAGCGCAGCCCATCTTGCACCGAACTCCACTTTCCACGGCAGCTTGCCATCACGTATTCCACAGACACCGTCATGACCACATCCTTTTACTTCTATGACTTGTCCGGTGTTGCTGTTCTTTCCCTCAAAAGTCTGATCACATTTGTAATGAATTTTTTCGTCAGCAAATCTGTAAGCGCGGGTTGTATAAATTTTACCACATTTTTCACATACGGCCATATAGGGCAGTTGGGTTATGTATTTATCCTGTCCCGTGACTTCACGTATTATTTCGCCGCACTGCTTCGCGTTTTTCAAGGCAATAATTATCTGCTTATCGAGAGTACCTTTTGCGTATTCCTCATGAGCACGTAACAGCCTAAACTGGACTCCAAGACGATCGAAGGCATCCGTGAGCAGCTGGCCAATGTGCAGCGCCATATTTTTGTGACAGCCGAACGGGTCGTTTATAGTTGATACTGGCTTGCCTATTTCGCTCTCTGCCACAGGAAAGCCCACAGGAATTTTTCTCAATCCATCCCTATCATCACTAAAGGCAATGAATTCGCTTTTCACGCCGAGCTCTTTCAGAGCAAGATTTACGACAAAGGAGCGGATTCCGTCACCGGTTGAACCGACATGGGGAATACCACTTGCCCCCAAACCCATTTCGGTACGAAAAGTAGAGACACGACCAAGTTTTTCCTCCCGTTCAATGACTTCTTTCGCGACCTGGTCTGCCCAGAACTGGGATTTCGTATTATTACTACTATTCATTTAATCATCTGTAAACTTTTTTTATTGTAATGTTAAATTTCTGTCCATCTTTCATATTTTCTTTTTTCGCTATTTTATATGGTATCATAACTACGAATAATCCATCTCGTTTTCCAACATTGCCCTTTATTTCTATCATAATTGTCAACTATACATTGAATCACTAAATATAAAACCGTCTTTAATTATTAGCCTTATTCACCCGCCGCAAAACAAACGTTTATTAACCCTTCCCCTAAGTTATACAAATGAAATGGTTTGCGTTATCTCTAGCATCAGGAATAATTCTCACGGTGCTCCTTTCTTTCGTATTATCGACAGATATTGCGCTGTTTGCAGGTTTCATAGTAGTAATAGCTTTGCTGATTTACAGTGATCGCAAAAAAGTCAAACGCGAAGGCATAGTCATTATAAGGAGGACGCAGAAGGGTAGAAATTTCATAAATAACGTGGCAAAATCACACGTGCGATTCTGGCGGATCCTTTCTGTGATTGGTATTGTTGTTGCGATCATACTGATGGTTGTCGGCTCGCTTGTCCTAATAACACAAGCAATTGCTGTTATAGAAGGAGCAAAGGGCGGTGGCGTTAAACTATTATTGCCTGGCCCTGTCTCAGCGCCGGTAAATGCACCTGGCGTGTTTGTCGTGCCGTGGTGGATATGGGTTATTGGCATAGCTGTCGTGATAATCCCTCATGAGTTCATGCACGGCATAATGTGCCGCATTGACGGCGTAAAGATAAAATCAGTTGGCTGGCTTCTGCTTATTATAATACCAGGCGCTTTTGTTGAGCCGGATGAGGCACAACTTAAAAAGAAAAGCCGCATGACAAAGCTGCGCGTTTATGCGGCCGGCTCCTTTGCTAATATGATTGTTGCTGGTATTATTTTCGTCATTGCTTTTGTTGTAACATTTGCAATCTTTTCTTCTGGCGCTGCTGTTCCCTATGGAGTCAACTTTGCTGGCACGCTGAACGGCACGCCTGCCTATAGCGCTAATATGACAGGCTCTATAATCCTGCTTAATGGTATTGAAATCAGAAACCAGACAAGCCTCAGCAATGCATTAGAAAAATACAACGCTGGAGACACGGTAGAAGTTGTGACAGCTGATACTTATTTCATTAGCGGTATCCTGCCTTCTGGCATAGTTGACAAAAACAGGATACATCAATACAATATTATCCTGGCTAGCCATCCTGATAAAGCAGGAGGTTTTCTTGGCGTATCTGGTGTAAGCCAGTCCATAATTCTCAACATGGACATGAACGCCTATGCTACATTCTCTGTGCTGCTATTGTGGGTTTTCCTATTTTCCTTTGGCATTGGACTCGTAAATCTATTGCCCATAAAACCGCTGGACGGGGGGCTTATATTAGAGGAGCTCGTCGGCGGAAGAAAAAGAGTTGTGCAGGTAATATCAGTGGCTATGTTGCTTCTGCTGATTTTCAATTTAATAGGGCCGCTGTTTCTGGTATGATAAAGCTGGGCATACTTGCTAGTGACAACCAAAGTATTTCACGGGACAATCTCTATTAAGGATAACTTTCAACACTATAATTTTCAACTTTCTGTTTTCGGTTTCTTGAATGCACGGTTCTGATAGTAGCTGGTATATTTTTTATTTTTCAGAAACTTGTCAACGGCCAGTACCAATGACTTATAATCTCTCTCTGTTTTTCCGATATTATTAAGATCTTTTTCGTATTTTTTAATGAATTTAACGAAATAAGAATGAAATCCTTGTAATCGTATATCTAATCTAAATTTATTGTTTAATTTCTCTATGACTTTATCCGTAAGCATATCTGTTGCAATTTCATTCGAATCTGTTGGTAGTGTTAAATTTGTCTGAAAACGAAACCCAACGTTAATATGAATTAACTCATGAACTAAAAGACCGATATATGCATTTTCCGACATGCTTTCAAAACCAATGAATATCTTATTATCCACAACCGTCCCGCCAGAATAAATAGATGGAATCAACCAGACCTCTCTTTCAGGCCATTTTATTCCAGTTGATTTTGCGATTGAGTCAAGAATAAAATTCCCGTACGTATTACATAAATTTTCAACACGAACAGAAACGATTTCAAGATCATCTCGATGTTTTTCCCATTCTTCATTATGCAATTTTTCCGCTGCATATAAAATATTTTTAAATTCTTTACTAAAATTTTCCATATCTAGCATTGGATGTCTTTCAAAAGATAATTTAACAGGTTCTGAAAATTTTATAGCTTTTTTTGTCAGTTCTTTTGGCACTTTTTCGAGAGGTCCTCTTCTAATCCACGGCCACCTCTCCATATTCAAAACATGCCGCAAATATCCAGAAAAAGCAACGTCTTTGTTTAACACTACTTTTATTTGCATATAATTTTGATGCATATTCTATTTTATAAACCTATTCAAAATCGGATATACCGAATTACAACAAAAAGTTTTCTATTCTCTCATTCTAATAACTCAATATTTGATGCTGCATAATATCTAGTATCTAAACTAAGTAACCATTAGGTTTACACTAATCATAGCATTATCTTTACGTATATATGCTATCGAACAATAGGTATTGTAAAATTGCTGTCAACGTATCTGTCAGCCCATCTATTGTCGCCCCATTCATGCAAGAATTTTGGGTATTCGCAAAGACGTTCTCTTATTACTCTTGCCAGTACTGGGTTTTCGATTCTTTCTGGGTCAAATACCATTTGTTTGTAACTTACCAATTTTGGACATTCACACGGCATGTTGTTTCACCTCCGCTTTTGCCAATTCGACTTCAACTCTTTTCCTAATATGAGAAAACAACATTTTGTAACCTGCACAATAATAATCTCTTTTATCAATATCTCCTGTTTGCATATATGCACCATGCATACAGCCGGAATTACAGATTTGTCTATAATCACACGGAAGACACTCTTTAATCCTTAAAGCCCTGTCTCTTAGCCACTGTCTTTTCTCAGATTCCAATACTTTGTTTAAATCATCAGTATTGATATTACCTAATTTGAATTCGTGGATTCCATCGAACCTAGTGCATGGATATATATCGCCTTTGGTACCAACAGAAATAAAGCTATTTTGACACGATTGTGAATAGTTACAACCAAAAGGAACTCCGGTTAGAAGATTTCCCATTAGTTCTTCGAATGTGTCTATTCCTATTGCTGGTACATCATAAAACCATCTGTCAAAAAGATCTATCATAGCTCTTCCGTATTCTTGAGGTTCGAGTCTTATGTCGCCATAAATTTGCAAAGCTCTGCCGGATCTTATTAATGGATTTAATTTTAGGTTTAATCCTTCAGATTTTGCGAATTCATAAATATCGCCACATTTGTCCACGTTTAATTTACTTACAACGACTATTATGCCGCTGCCTAAGTTTCTTTGCTTTACTTTTCTAATTGCACTAATTGTCTGTTCAAAAGCACCTTGGCCATTTGGGAACACTCTTGCTCTATTGTTTATAGTTTCCGGCCCGTCTAGACTGATTCCAATTTTAAAATCGTAATGTTCACAAAAATCTAGGACGTCATCTGTTATAAGAGTACCATTAGTTTGAAAACCATTTGTAACTTGTCTATCCGGATGCATCTGCTGGAATTCAACGGCTTTTGCATAGAACTCGAGAGGCACTAAGAAGGGTTCACCGCCATGCCAAACAAAATCTACACGATCATGCAATTGCAGAGATTTAGAAGTCATATTCCACAGAGTTGTTTCATTCATATTAACTCTTTCTAATTTTGGGTCAACATAGCAATATGTACATGCTAGATTACAATCATGAGTGGGTTTCGCAATAACAGTGAGCTGCTTTTGCTGTGGCTTGGGCATGTTTGTAGTATAATAAAGAACTATTTAAGAATATTTGATGGGCTGTTCAACCTGATAGGGCCGCTGTTTCTATAATTGTTGATGTCAATAGATGTCTATTTAAATCTTGTCATATATAGAATACAAAGTGGTAAATATGCAAAAACAAAAGGAAATCAGTGAACTCGTTTCAGCTAGACTAAGCCCGAAAGACTTGGAAGGAATAGAAAAATTAGTTGAAGAAGGGTTTTACATGAACACAGCGGATTTTGTCAGGACGTCGGTAAGGGAAAAGCTCGAGTCGATTAAAGTAATAAATGTTCGTGATGTAAGCATGGAAAAGGCAAAGAAAGAAGTTATAGAATACCTAAGAAATAATAAAAAATCTTACCCGAGTGATATCGCAGATGCCTTGCAGCTGGATTTTGATATTGTTCTTGATATAATCAAAGAACTCGCGAAAGAAGGCAGAATAAAATGATTTTGAGAAATTTAGGCGACGAAATCCAAGGCGAACAAATAATCTGCTTCTATAGAAAACGTGACCGGGAAGTTTTATTTCCAATGACGTCCGGGCATATGGGTCTTAGTGTGAAAATAAGAGGACTGCCGGCACGGGCAATTATAGAAAAATCTGTTGAATTTGTCAAATAATGGTTAGTGATTAGCATGTCAGCGGTGGCAAAGATACTTAGCAGGGGAAGAGTCACGATACCGAAAGAAATCAGAGAATATTTGGGATTAATGACAGGCGATAAAATTATATTTGTAGAAGAACCTTATGGTTTTGTAATAAAACGAAAATAATTCTAAATACAGAAAAAGTAATATCAAGAAGAAATGTTCGGCGCGGACAAGAAACTGAAGAAATACAAAGAATCTGAGGAACGGGCAGGATTCAGATAAAATCAGGTGGATAAAGCTCTTCTTTTAATGTATTTCTATAAAAGTCGAAAGATTTAAATAGTCTAAAGGATAAAATTAGAAAGTGATTTTATGAAGAAA
>ERZ1292640.552-Hain-H43-02um-R1-552-length-30678-cov-8_pt3 | contig 23673 bp, 29 predicted proteins | sample MGYA00564404_ERZ1292640 | MGnify/ENA primary metagenome ERZ1292640 (study PRJEB36523, sample SAMEA6512636) | groundwater metagenome | collected 2019-01-08 | study: AquaDiva: Metagenomics assemblies of 32 groundwater samples
TGGCGCTTAACGCTTTCGCGACCGGTAGAAATCCAGAGCATGCGGTTGTGGCGGTAACCGAAGGTTTATTAAATCATTTGGACAGATCGGAGTTGGAGGGAGTAATCGCTCACGAACTTTCGCATATCGGCAACAGGGATATGCTAGTCTCTACTGTTGTGGTTGTTTTGGTCGGTTTTATCGTTATTCTTTCTGATTTTTTTGTCCGTTGGTCTTTTTTTGGCGGCAGAAGCAGTAAGCGCGAAAATGGGAACGCCGCGGCTATCATGATGCTTATCGGAATTTTTTTGGCGATTCTCGCGCCGATTATGGCGAAACTTATCCAGCTTGCGGTATCCAGAAAGAGAGAATTTTTGGCGGACGCTTCCGGCGCGCTTTTAACAAGATATCCGGAAGGATTGGCAAGCGCGCTGGAAAAAATTAGTCAAGATGAAATGCCGATGCGCCACGCTGGCCATGCCGTTGCCCATTTATTTATCGCCAGTCCATTCAAGGGGGAAGAAAAAACAAGCTGGTTTACGCGCCTTTTTATGACTCATCCGCCGATCAGTGAAAGAATAAAGATTTTAAGGGGATTAAAGATATAAAGGTATGAACCCCGTTAGCCCCGTTTAGAGATTTATCTCTAACGGGGTTAGAAATCTATGGCAGAAAAATTTTGGAAAAATTTTTCTGTATTGAATTAATGAAGGTTATATTATAATAAAGTGTTTATCTGAAATTATATTAAATTATATAAAGATAAACTTCTAACGGGGTGAAAGAAAAATTTTCGGAAGAAGATCAAAAAAGAGAGTCGTTTTCCGGCGTATCCATTAATTTCTTGGGAGCGCTTGAGATTAAAAACAAAAAAAATAAAAAAATTTTCCAAGAAACTATTGAAAAGTTAAAAAAAACGGTTTTAGCGTATGCTCAACTTGTGGAAAATATGGAAAATGCCGTGGGTGTTAATAGATTTGAGTTAAGCGATGATGAATACAGGAGTAGTGTAAAAAATATGGATGACACAAGGGTTGTTCATCATGAAACCATAATAAATTTGCTGAATTTAATTTCGCGTTTGTCTAAAAATAATAAATGGCGCGGATTATGGGGAACTGTTGGCACGGAATTTGAGCGTAAAAATCTTACCGAATGGGCTATTGAAATAGCTGATTATTTAGAAAAAAATAAAAATGTCTGAATTAAATTTGGAAAAAAATAAAAATAATCACGAAACGGCTGAAGTTTGGCAAGATTTATGGAAAGAAGCAATTTTGGCGGGATGCGATGATGGATTTAAAGAGAAGTTATCGGGCGTGGATTGGAAAGTTTCCAAAGAACAACCGGGAGAAATAAAAAATCATCCGCGTTTTTTGATTGATAAATTTGCTTTAGGCAAAACTACCATTTGGGAATTACTGGTAGTTTTAACCAAGGAAGATTATCCGCCGCAACTTCTAATAGAGGCTTATGGCGGCGATATTATAAAAACTATTATTTTTCAAAATGAAAATGATGAATATTTTGACTTAAGTCAATTATTGCCCGTAAAGTCATATTTTATACGAGAAAAATCTTTCAGTTGCGGACAGATGAAAAGTAAAGATGGATATTTCTATATCATAATGTATAATAAAAAATTATTAAGAAATGACAGCGGATTTTTATCTTTTTTGCACGAAATAGGGCACGCGCATATAAGGGAAAAGACTGACGAGACTATATATAATAAAAAAATTATTGAACCAATTATGAATGCCAAATTTTTATTAAAAACGGAATTAATTGATAAATATTCCGATGAAGATAGGGCAGTATTATTGCAAAACGAAAGAAATGCTTGGGCTTGGGCTATAAAAACCGCGCGAGAATTAAGAAAGAAGGGGATTGATTTAATCCCGGGATTAGGAAAAGAAAAAATTAAAAAATGGATTTATGACGAAATGCGTTTGGGTAGTTATGAGTATCAACTGGATATTACACCCAATGCCTTAAGGAATGTCAGGAAAGAAAAATTAGTGATTTTTAAAAATGAACTTCATTAGACATTAAAATTATTTTATTATATTTTTAATGTCTAATAGTGGATTAATTAAAAAAAGATATTTAACGAAATGTCTAATGAGGTGAAAAAAGGTAAATTGTTTTATGTCATTTGCGATAATATTCGTAGCCGGTATAATGTTGGTTCAATTTTTCGGACGGCGGATGGAGCGGGGGTTGATAGGATTTTTTTGTGCGGGATAACGCCCGCGCCGCCGCACCCAAAAATAGAAAAAGTTTCATTGGGCGCGGAAAAAACTATGCCGTGGGAAAAATGTCGGCAAGTATGGCGCGTAATTGAAAAATTAAAAAAAGACGGTTTTTTTATTTTGGCGCTGGAAAATAAAATAAAAAATGCGGAAAATATTTTTAATTTTTCCGAGCGTCAAAATAAAATTGCTTTAATTATTGGCAGTGAAGTGAGCGGAATTTCGCCGGTAACAATAAAACGATGCGATAAAATCGTTTATATCTCTATGTGCGGAAAAAAAGAATCGTTGAATGTCGCGGTGGCGTTCGGAATCGCGGCGTATCAAATAAATCTAAAAAATAAAAAATATGAATTTTAACGAATATCAAAAAAAATCGCGTAAAACCGCGCGATATCCGAATAAAGGCAATAATTTTATTTACCCGACATTAGGCCTCGCCGGAGAATCCGGGGAGGTGGCAGAGAAAATTAAAAAAATAATAAGAGACGATAACGGCGTAGTCAGTAAAGATAAAAAACAGGAAATATTAAAGGAATTAGGCGATGTTTTATGGTATGTGGCGCAGATAGCCACCGAGCTTAAATTGTCGTTGGATAAAGTAGCCGATTTTAATATAAAAAAATTGTATTCCCGTTTAAAAAGAGATAAAATTTCCGGAAGCGGGGACAATAGATAACACAGAGGGTTTGCATAGTCCCGCCAAAGGCGGGCAGGGGTTGAGTGTCCCCCGTGGGTGATCAGCCGTAGGTTGACGCCGTTACAAAGCGGAGAGGTGCCAGAGCGGTCTAATGGACTTGCTTGGAGAGCAAGCGTATGGGAAACCGTACCGCGAGTTCAAATCTCGCCCTCTCCGCTTTGTAACGGGATTTGGAAAGCGAGTATACCGCAAGGTATCGAGAGTTTGAATCTCTCGCTATCCGCCAGTTGGGAAAATGCAAGTTTAAAGAGGTTTCCTCGTGGCGCGTTTCGCGTCGTTCGGCTATAATTTAAAAGGGATTTTTTGGCGAAAAGGAAAAGGATTTATTAATGAAGGGCAAAAAATTTTTATAAAAATTATGAAACAAAAGGGATTTATAAATATTGCAATTATAACAGGAATTGTTGTTATAATTGGAATAGCCGGATATTTTATTTTACGCCAGCAAACCACCACAATACCAATAACTAACTTGGATTCCAATATGATAACAGTTTCGTTGGGGCAGGAGTTTACGCTGAAAAGAGGCGAAACTGCTCGCGTAAATAATTTAAATGTTTTTTTGAAAGTAAAAGATTTTATACATTCTCCATGTCCCAAAGGTTCGCAATGTATATGGAGTGGTCTCGCCGTTGTTTATGAACTCATCGTTGACGGAAAAATATATAACGCTCCAATGGGCAATCTTCCTTCAGAAACTCCTTATAATGTGTTAATAAAGAACACTGATTATAAAACATACGCAACCTTCATAATCGAGAAACTTGAGATAAGTTGTGCCAATCGAAGCGGAATATCGCAAGACGAGTGCTGGCGCGGATTGGCGAAAAGATTTAATAACCAAGCTTATTGTGGTAAAATTCAAGATATTACCGTCAAAGACATTTGTTTTGAAGATTTGGCAGAGTAACTAAAGAACAGTAAATTGCGTTAAAATTGAGGCAGGAGCGACATTAAACTCTGCCATTAATATGGTTTTTAAAAAAATTGTAGACATATTAGGCGTTTCACTTGATGATTTAATAAATAATAAAATAACATTATGAAAGAAAGATTTATACGCGGTAGTTAAAGAATGTGATAAAATTTTAACTTTTTAATCAAAAAATGTTAAATATGATGGGAGAATGGTCGGCTTCTATTAGCTCTAATCAATTAAATAATTTTATGATGAACTTTGGATTTACGCCTTTTGGCGATTTTAGTTGGATTTTTATGGTCATCTTTTGGGGCTTCATAATTTGGGCGATTATCGCTTTGGTAAGAGGCGGTTTTGGAAATAGTCATATGTGTGGACATGACCATGGCGATGATGCGCGCGGAAAAGATAAGTCTCCACTTGAAATTTTAAAAGAACGTTACGCTAAAGGAGAGATTGACAAGAAGGAATTTGAAGACAAGAAAAAGGATTTGAACTGATTCTATATGGCGTGTCAATGGAATTAGCATGGTTTCAAAAGATTTCAAAAATCAAAATAGCTTGAATTTATTCGGGCTATTCATTACTAAATAATTTTAATAATTTCCTTAAATTACGAAATACTTTAATTCTGGTTCACGCCCCGTCTACCTATGGTAGACGGGGCGTGAGAACTGCGCGCGAAAACCGCATTTCGTAATTCAAGATAATTTGTAAATTTAATTTTATGGAAAATAATATAATTCAAACGGAGCCGTTAAATATAGAGGAAAATCAGCAAAAAGCTGATAAAAAATCAATAAAAATAAAAATCAACATAAAAATCGCGATTATTATCGCGGTGATTATCGCGGTGGGCGCGTTAGTTTATATTTACAGGGGTTTGTTTATCGCGGTAACCGTTGATGGCAGTCCGATAAGCCGATTGACTGTTATTCGTAATCTTGAAAAAGCGTCGGGCAAAAGTTTATTGGATTCTCTTATTACCGAAAAACTCATTCAAAACGAGGCGAACAAAAAGGGGATTATCGTCAGCAATGACGAACTCAATGCGCGAATAACAATTATTCAAGATCAAATTGTGGCGCAGGGTTCTACGCTTGACGCGGCGCTCGTTACCCGGAATATGACTATGGAAGATTTAAGAAAACAGATTGCCTTGCAAATAGAAGTGGAAAAATTGGTTGCGGACAAAATAAATATTACGGATGAAGAAGTGGCGCAATATATTAAGGATTATGCAGTTTCAATTCCAAAAGGGCAGGAAGCGACAATTGTCGCTAAGATAAAAGATGATTTGAAAAATCAAAAAATGAGCGCAGAAGCCGATTCGTTAATAACCTCTTTGAGATCTCAAGCCAATATTCGTTATTTTGTAAATTATTAATTTATGTCTGATAATTTAGAGCCGAATTCCGGCAAAAATTTAATTATTGAATTGAACAATCATAAATACGCTCGATTTCCGATCAGGACTCATATAATAATGAAAAATGACGGTATTTTGGATGTCTGCAATAAATATGCTAAACCGAATTTGCGTGGCGGCGATTGGCTTTTTATCAGTGAACGGATAATAGCCATAATGCAAGGCCGCGCTTATCCGATATGCGACATTAAGCCGTCGTGGCTTGCGAAATTTTTAGTTAAATTCGTGCATAAATCTTCCTATGGCATTGGCCTGGGCAGTCCATGGACAATGGAATTGGCGATTAGAGAAGGAGGGAAGTTAAGAATTATTTTGGGCGCGTTATTTTCCGCCATTACAAAGATTTTCGGGATCAAAGGATTTTTTTACAAATTTGTCGGTAAAAATATAAATGCGATTGATGGTCCTTGTTCTTATACTATAGCCCCATATAACGAATATGCTAAATTGGGGCCGGCTAATCCCGCGAAAGTCGCTTGCGAAATTAAAGATGCGATTGGAAACGAAGTTATCATTATTGACGCCAACGATATTGGTGTTGTCGTGTTGGGTAAATCGCGCGAAGATATTTCCGATGAATTTTGCAAAAAAGTATTTAGCGATAATCCGCTTGGGCAATCATCGGAACAAACACCGCTTTGCATTGTCAGGAAAATATGATACTTGACACTGCTTACGGCATAATATAAACTTTACAATATGAATATGGAAAATGAAAATAATACAAAAAAATACGAGTTTTCTTACTGGATTAAGCCAGATATTGCGGAAAATAATTTTGGCGATATTCAAAATGAAATAAAGGATTTTATAGAAAAATTGGGCGGAAGGATAGTTAAAGAAAAAAATATTATTCGCGAAAATCTTGCATACCCGATTAAGCATTACGGGTATAGTTTTTTGAAAGTAAATTTAATTGAATTCGCGGTCGTTAAAATGGATGATTTTTTAAAATATTTAAAACTTAACGCGAATATACTTCGATATACGATCGGATTGACTGATAATATTGATATTATTAAAATAAAGGAATTTAAAAAAATAATCGTTGAACCGCAAGAAGTAAGGCGGGTGATTGTTGAAAAAACGAGAGAGGAAAAGGAAGTGGTTGATATTTCGTCGGAAGCGTCTGTCGCGCATCAAGTTCCGGAAAAAGAAAAGATTATCCTTGAAGATGTTGATAAAAAATTAGAAGAAATATTGGGGCGTGAAATTTAATTTTTAATAGTACGAACCTCGTTAGAAGTCTATGGCAGAAAAAATTTTGAAAAATTTTTTCTGCATTAAGCTAACAAAGGTTATATTATAATAAAGTGTTTATCTGAAAATATATAAAGATAAACTTCTAACGGGGTGAATTTAAATAGAGTTTTATTGATCGGACGATTAACCAATAATATTGAATCCAGAACTTTGCCTTCCGGTCAGACCGTAGTTTCGTTTGGTTTGGCGACAAATAGGGTGTGGAAAGATAAGGATGGAAAAAAACAAGAAACAGCCGAATTTCATAATATGGTGGCATTTGGAAAATTAGCCGAAATATGCGCTACTTATCTAAAGAAAGGTCAATTGCTTTTTGCGGAAGGAAGAATTCAAACAAGATCCTGGCAGGGACAAGATGGGGCGAAAAAATATCGCACTGAAATTATAATGCAAAATATGCAAATGGGACCGAAAGCGGCCGGAAATACAATGGGAAATACAAAACCGGCGGAAACCGGTTCTCCTCGCGAATCAATACCTATTGTTGAGGAAAGCGAAATTTCTCAAGCGGAAGAAGAAATTAATGTTAAAGATATACCTTTTTAATTTAATAAATAAATTTTGAAAAATTGCTATTTGTGTAAAAATAATATAGAGGAAGTCAATTGGAAGGATGTAGAAACATTGCATCATTTTTTGACTACTCAAAATAAAATAGCGCCAAGAAAATATTCGCATCTTTGCGCTAAACATCAAAGGAGAATCGCGCGTACCATAAAACGCGCTCGCATTATGTCTTTATTGCCGTTTGTATAAAGTCATTGGAGGTTTTTAACAAAATTCAGCATTGCTTGAAAAAGCAATAATTCATCCGCCGAATCGGCGGCATTTTTTAAAAAAAAATTTCAGCGATTGCATAAAAGATGAATTGGATTTATAATTATTCCATATGCTTAAGAATTTCATAGACAATGTTTGGGAAATTTCTAAGATTATAATTATTTCTTTGTTAATTATTGTTCCCATCAGATATTTTGTCGTTCAGCCGTTTTTTGTCAAGGGAGCTTCAATGGAGCCGAATTTTAATGACGGCGAATATATTATTATTGACGAGATAAGCTATAATTTCAAGGAACCAAAAAGGGGCGAGATAATCGTATTTAAGTATCCTAATGATATTTCGCAATATTATATCAAAAGAATTATCGGTCTTCCAGGCGAGAATATTAAAATCAATAATAAAAAAGTTTTCTTGGTAAGCAATGGAAAGGAAATGGAAATACGGGAAAATTATCTCGGCGATATTATTACAAACGCCGATACGAATGTTAAATTGGGGGCAAACGAATATTTCGTTATGGGCGACAATAGAACGAAAAGTTTTGATTCGCGTCAATGGGGACCTTTACTGAAAAAATATATTATAGGAAAAGTATGGATCAGGGTTTTTCCTTTTGGCAAATTTAAAGTATTTGGCTTTGGCGAAATTAATTAAAATGTAAATTATTCATTAATTATGACTTCTATAAAATCATTAACTCAATTGGTGAAGGGTATGCATGATATTTTGCCCATTGATCAGATTTATATTAAAAGAATCAATAATATTGTGGAAATGTTTGCTGATGCTTATGGATTTTCCAGGATAGATTTGCCGGTTTTGGAATATACTGATTTATTTATTCGCGGTACGGGCAAAAATACCGATATTGTGGAAAAAGAAATGTATTCTTTCAAGACAAAGGGAGGAGATATGTTGTCTTTGAGACCGGAGTTTACTCCCGGTATGGTGAGAGCATATATTGAGCATGGGATGCATAATCTTTCTCAGCCGATAAAATTATATACCATCGGTTCTTTGTTTCGGCATGAAAATCCTCAGAAAGGACGTTATCGCGAGCATCGGCAATTTAATTTTGATATTTTTGGTGGCACCGATTCCGCATTGGATGCTGAGATTATTTTTATATGTTGGCTTATTTTAGAAAATTTGGGACTTAAGGATATCGTTGTAAAAATTAATAGTATCGGGTGTAATGAATGTAAGCCTGTTTTTCGATCAGCGCTTTTGGCTTATTATCGGAGCCGGTCTAGGAAATTATGCAATAATTGTTCCGTCCGGATTAAATTTAATCCATTGAGAGTTTTGGATTGTAAGGAAGAAAAATGCCAACAATTAAAGAAGAATGCTCCGCAAGTTATTGATCATATTTGCGAAGATTGTAAGAATCATTTTAAGAGCGTATTGGAATTTATTGATGAAATGGGCGTGCCTTATTTTTTGGACATTCGTTTGGTTAGGGGATTAGATTATTACTCAAGGACGGTATTTGAGTTTGTTCCAAAGATGCAAAGCAATGATGGCGAAGCCGATTTATTAAGTCAATCGTCCATAGGAGGTGGCGGAAGGTATGATAATTTAGTATCGGATTTGAGCGGAAAAGATGCTCCGGCCGTAGGATGCGGTATAGGCATAGAAAGGTTAATGTTGCTTATGAAAGAACAAAATGTAAAAATTCCAAAAAACAAAAAGCCGTCAATTTTTTTAATTCAATTAGGTGATCTTGCAAGAAAGAAAAGTTTTAAATTATTTGAAGAATTAAGGCGCGCCGGATTATTAGTCATTGAGGCTATCGGGAAAAACAGCATAAAATCTCAGTTGAAGATGGCGGATAGAATGATGGTGCCAGTAGCATTGATTTTTGGACAAAAAGAAGTTTTAGACAGCACGATTATTATTCGGGATATGATATCGGGGGTGCAAGAAGTTGTGCCATTGGAAAAAATAATTCCACAAATTAAAAAATATTTAAAAAAATAAAATTAAATCAATACTATGGGTTTATGTATTTTTTGCGAAATAGTAAGTAAAAAGACGGAAGTTACTGTTTACGAGAATAACGATTTTATCGTTCTTAATGATATAAATCCAAAAGCCCCCGTGCATTTATTATTATTGCCAAAAAAGCATATAAATTCCGTTAATGAATTAAATGATGATGATAAAGATTTATTATGGAATTTATTTTCTTTGGCGAAAAAGATAGCTAAGGAAAAAAATACCGAGAAGGGATATAAATTAGCTTTCAATATTGGTCGAAAGGGAGGGCAGGTTATAGATCATTTGCATTTACATTTATTGGGAGGATATTAATTTTAAAATCAGGAACCTCGTTAGAAGTTTTGCGCAGAAAATTTTTCTGTTCCCAACCAATGAGGTTTATTATAAGGAGTGTCTGTCTAAAATTGATGTTGATAAGTCATATAAAGACAGACTTTTAACGGGGTGAAAATAAAAATTACAAAAAAACCAAATGAAACCGCAGGCGCTTTGGTACGGCGTTTTTCTCAACAAATTCATCGCGCCGGAATTTTAAAGGAAGCAAAGAGACGCAGACATAGAGAACAGCCATTAAACAAGAGATCGGTGAGAGAGTCGGCTCTTGCGCGCGTAAAGCGTCGTCAAGAATACGAAGAATTAAAAAGGTTGGGTAAAATATGACCCAGTAATACAACTTCCAGCGCATTTTTCTTGTTAGAAAAATGCAAAAAGAAGAAAGGATATTTCTGGGATTAAGATTAACATTAATTAATTTCTAGGATATAAATAAAAAATGTTTTATAACTGGAAGTTGACCCCGTATAGCTCCCCATTAGGGGGTGATTATACGGGGTTGATATACTGGGTATGACTTTATACGAGACTATACGGCTGAATCTTAAATCTGCGTTAAAAAATAAAGACAATAAAGTTGTTTCTGTTTTGCGTTTATCGCTTGCGGCTGTAAAAAATAAAGAATTGGAAAAAAGACATCGTTTTAGCAAGACCCCGCTCTTTTCAACAAAAGAGCGGGACAAGATTGAAAAGCCGGAAAAATTAAATGAATTGAGCCGACTTAATGATAATGAAGTTTTGGAAGTTTTAATGCGCGAAGCAAAGAAAAGAAAAGAATCAATCGGTATTTTTAATAGCGGAGGGAGACACGATCTTGAATTGAAGGAAAGAGAGGAGTTGGATATATTGGAAAAATATTTGCCGAAACAACTTTCTGAATTAGAGATGAATATTGAAATTGATAAAATTTTATTAAAGATTGATCTTGAAAAAACGCGTGATTTTGGAACGATTATGGGGTTGGTAATGGCGCAACTTAAAGGAAGGGTGGATGGAAAATTGGTCGGCGATTTTTTGAAAAAGAAACTTGTCTTTTTGCAGAATATTTCCTGAAAGGAAAAAGCATCAAATAAATGGAATTTAATTTAAATATTTGCAATGAAACTGATTTTTCCATAGACAAAGATAAATTTATCTTTGCGATTAAATTGTTGTTAAAAAAATGCGATATAAAAGCGAATGAAATTAAAATTGATTTGAATATTGTTTTTGCGCGAAATATAGCCAAGATTAACAAGAAATACAGAAAAATTAACGATTCTACGGATGTTTTATCGTTTAGTTACATTAATGATCGTGATTTTGTAAATTCGAGTAAAAATATTATTTATTTGGGCGAAATTTTTATCGCTCCGGATGTCATAAAAAAAAATGCCGAAAAATATGAAACGGTTTTTGAGCAAGAATTAAGTCGCGTTTTGATTCATGGATTATTACATTTATTCGGATACGAACACGAAGGTAGTCGGAAAAAATGCGTAGAAATGGAACAAATGGAAAAGAGCATTGGTTTAAGTTTTAAAAATAAAAAAGTTTATTTTTTAAAAAATACGAAAGTTTAATTTTTATTTTTTTTCAATGTTTAATATCCATTATTTTATAAAAAGTCTCGGTTTTGCGTTAAATGGTCTCGCGTATGTCTGGAAATCAGAACAAAGTTTTCGTTTCCAAGTTTTAATAGCCATAGTTATTATTTTAGGCGGATTTTTTTTTAAATTGAGTTTAATAGAGTTTTCTTTATTGACGCTTTTAATAATTTTTGTTTTAGCGGCTGAAATATTAAATACGGTTATGGAAAAATTATTGGACATAGTTCATCCGAATTGGAGTCCGGCGGTAAAAATAGTAAAAGATATTTCCGCGGCTATTGTTTTGGTGTTTTCTTTTGGCGCTTTGATTGTGGGAATTTTACTTTTTACTCCTCATATTATACAATAGAATAATAGACTAAATATTTATTTCCTATTGCGGTATTTTGTGTTTTAAAGTGCGGCAATGGAAATAGATTCGCTATTGTGAAATTTCACAAAGATATTTTCGTAGGGTTGGATATCGGCACCAGTACCGTCAATACGGTTATAGCAAAAGTTGACGCGAGCCAAGAAACGATAAAGCCTCAAGTTATGGGCGTTGGTATGGCGCCTTCTTTCGGTTTACGCAGAGGAGTGGTTGTGGATATTGATGATGCCGTTTCCAGTATAAAGAAATCAGTGGCGGAAGCGGAAAGAATATCGGGTATAAAAGTAGACCATGCTTATATAAGTATAGGAGGTGTTCACATAAAGGCGCTGGCAAGTAAGGGGGTTGTTGCCGTTTCGCGTGCCAATGGGGAAATTTCTGATGAAGATGTGGAACGCGTTATTTCCGCTTCAGAAGCGATATCAATGCCTCTTAATCGTGAAATTATCCATATTATTCCTCGCGTATTTACAGTTGATAACGAAACCGGAATCAAGAATCCTGTTGGAATGCATGGCGTAAGATTGGAGGTGGATAGTTTGATTATAGATGGTTCAACGCCATTTATTAAAAATTTAGTAAAATGTGTAAATGAGTCGGGAATTAATATTGATGCCTTGGTATTGGATATTCTGGCCGCAAGTCGCGCTGTTTTAAATAAAAGACAAAAAGATCTTGGCGTACTTTGCTTGGATGTTGGCGGAGGCACTTCGTCGTTATGTATTTACGAAGAAGGGGATCTTAGGCATGTAAATATTTTACCGGTAGGCGCTATGCATATTACGAATGACTTGGCGATTGGATTGCGTACGGCCGTTGATATAGCCGAAAAAGTTAAAATTGAATATGGTTCTTGTCTTCCCGATGAAATTCATAAAAATGATGCGATTGATTTGGCTAAATTCGGATTTGGCGAGGAAGATCTTGTGCCCCGCAAGGAAGTTGCCAATATAATAGAAGCTAGGGTTTTGGAAATTTTAGAGTTAACTGTTCGTGAATTGAAAAAAATTGATCGCAATCGTCTTCTACCGGCAGGCGTTGTTATAATCGGTGGCGGATCTAAAATTCCGGGATTTATTGATTTGGTTAAAAGGGAATTAAAACTTCCCGCCCAAATCGGTTTTCCGGCCGAATTTGACGGATTGGCGGATAAAATGGATGATCCTGTTTTTGCAACGGCGGTTGGTCTTGTTTTGTGGGGAATTGATTCTGAATTAAGCGGCAAAGGGCACAAACCTCCGAGTGATACTGTTAATAAAATGAAACGGTGGTTTAAGATATTTTTGCCATAAGGAATAATCGTGAATATACGAATGTTAAGTATTATTTTTTATATATTTATAAAATATTTATGTTTAAAATCTTTATAACAAGAAAAATACCGGATGTCGGTATACAACTTTTAAAAGATAAAAAATACGATATTGTCGTAAGTCGTTTTGATCGGACGCTCACGAGTCGGGAAATTATAAAATATGCCAAAGGCGTTGACGCTCTTTTGTGTTTGTTGACGGATAAAATTAATAGTGAAGTGATGGATGGAATCGGGAAACAGTTAAAAATTATTGCCAATTACGCCGTCGGTGTTGATAATATAGATCTTGAAGCGGCGAAATCTCGCGGCATTATGGTTAGTAATACGCCGGGCATTCTTACGGAGGCTGTTGTTGAACATACTGTTGCTTTATTATTTACAGCAGTAAAAAGGATAGCGGAAGCGGATCGTTTTACGCGCGCCGGAAAATTTAATGGTTGGGAACCTATGCTTTTTCTCGGTTCCGGTGTTTCCGGAAAAATTTTGGGTATTATTGGTCTTGGCAGGATAGGCGGGGAGGTGGCAAAAAGAATGCGCGATGGTTTCAATGTAAGAATTATTTATTACGATCAGGTTCGTAACGAAGAAATAGAAAAATCATTAAATATAGAATATTTTGATTTGGAAACTTTATTAAAGATGGCTGATTTTGTCAGTATTCATGTTCCTCTTTTGCCGTCAACGAGGCATTTGATAGGCGAGCAAGAATTAAAATTAATGAAGCCATCGGCTTATTTAATCAATACTTCTCGCGGACCGGTAGTGGACGAAAAGGCATTGGTTGAAGCGTTGAAGAATAAGACAATTCGTGGCGCGGCGCTTGATGTATTTGAATTTGAACCGAAACTTTCGTCGGGATTAGCGAAATTAAATAATGTAGTGTTAACACCGCATATAGCTTCCGCTACCGAAGAAACGCGCGGAAAAATGAGTGAGATGGCGGCGCAAAATATAATAGATGTTCTTTCCGGCGGTAAGCCGAAAAATATAGTGGTATAACTTGCCTATCGGCAGGCAGGCTTGTATTTATGAATAATTTGTGGTAAATTATCAATTATGAATAGCTTAACGCTTAATGTAGTAATTAGAAAAGATATTGGCAAGCATCTTGGCAATATGCGAAAATCCGGTAAAATACCGGGTATATTTTATGGTTTTAACGCGGAGAATACGCCAATTGAAATAGATTATAAAGAATTTAGCAATATTTATGAAAAAGCGGGTCAAAATACGATTATTAAATTAAATATTCCTGGCAGTAATCTTAAAAATGATAATATATTAATTCAAGATGTTGTTAAAAATGGTATTACCGATAAGATAATTCATGCGGATTTATATGCGATAAGAATGGATAAGAAAATTAAAATTACAGTACCGCTTGTTTTTGAAGGAAATTCGCCGCTTATTAAAAATAGTGGAGGTATTATGGATAAACATATAAGCGGTGTGGAAATTGAAGTTTTACCGCTTAATGTGCCGCGCGAGATAAAAGTTGACATTGGTTTATTGAAAGAATTCGGCGATGTTATTAAAATAAAAGATATTGCGCTTCCGGAAAATGTTTCTTTTACTCAGGACAATAATATTGTCGTAGTAACGGTGAAGAAACCGAAAACCGAAGAAGAGATTAAGGAAGAATTGGGAGGCGCTCCGACGAGTTCGGTCGGAGATGTTAAGGTGGTTGGCAAGGAACGAAAAGAAAGCGATGACGAAACAAAGGATAATAACGGCGACATAAAAAATACGGCGAGCAATAAAAAGAAAGGGGGAAAATAAAATCATTAAGATTTTAATGAATTTAGCAATGTATGATAATGCCAAATTTTTAATAATAAAATACGGTCTATCATTGGAATTGCCCTTGTTTTGCATACTTACAGTATGTTTTTTTATTTTTTTGCCGATAAATGCAAATTTTGTTATTTTAGCTCAAACAACTGAAGATACGAAACTGGAATTAAATAATCAGATTAACGAATTGCGTCGGCGGATTGCGGAAGATGAGAAAGAATTAGAAGCGGCAAAAAAACAAAAGAAAACATTGCAAAATGAATTATGGATTATCGGACAGGAAGTTAAGAAAATCAATCTTGAAATAAAAGAAAGTAATCTTGTGATTAACGGATTGGAAACGGAAATTAATGATGCTAATAATAAGATTGTTAAAATAGACGAAAAAATTGAGACGCAAAAAGTATTGATTGCCGCCACCATTAGAAACCTTTACGAAACCAGCGATAAAAGTTTTTTGGAAATTATTTTGGCGCAGTCGGAGATTGTGGATTTTTTTGAAGAAATGAAAGCGCTGGAAGACATACAAAGATTATTGAAAGAAAGTTTGGATGCGATAAAATCATTAAAGATTGATCTGGGCAATAAGATAGAAGTTCTTGAAGAAAAACAGGAAGACCTCTCTCAAACTAAACGATTGCAAGAATTTCAAAAAGTGTCGTTGGGTCAAAAAAAGAAAGAAAACGATAATCTTTTGAAAGAAACACAGGGGAAAGAAATTTTATTTCAGAATTTAATCAATAAATCCCAAAAGGATATAGGGGCAATTAGGGCTCAGATTCGTTACCTTGAGCAAAGCGGTATTACTGCCGAAGATGCCGTTAAATTTGCCAAACTTGCGGCAGTTGGGGCCGGGATAAGGCCGGCTTTTCTCTTGGCTCTTCTTGAATGGGAAACCGGTCTTGGAAGAAATGTCGGGCGGTGTTATTTGAAAGATCCGGTTACCGCGACCGGCATTAATATTTTGACTGGAGCGACTATTAACCGAGTTATGAAACCCATGGGTTTATCGGGCCGTAAAGGGGATGTGGATGATTTCATTGTCATTACAAGAGAATTGGGTTTTGATCCCTTTAGTACTCCAATTTCTTGTCCACAAAAAGGAGTTGTAGGATATGGCGGAGCTATGGGTCCGGCTCAATTCATTCCGACAACTTGGGTGGGTTATAAAGCAGAAGTGGCAAGAATTACCGGTAATAATCCTCCGAATCCATGGAACATAGAAGATGCTTTTACTGCTTCAGCCATAAAGTTGGCGCGCAGCGGCGCTACTGCTAAAACCAGAGAAGCGGAGATTGCCGCGGCTAAGGCTTATTATAGTGGTAATTCCCGCTGTTCAACCGCTTCCTGTAATAAATACGCTAATGGTATTCAAAGTATAGCGGCGGAAATTGAGAAGAATCTTTGAAAGTAAGTTGCGAAAAAATACAAAATACCAAAAACCATTGACTTATAATTTTTAGTGTGCTACAATCATTCATAATTTACGGTTGTAGTTTTTTTGACAATTTCACAAGGAAAGAGGTGAAAAATGAATTATGTATGCAAAAATAGTAGCAGACAGGTAGAGGGCTTTGCGGTTTTAAAAAGCAAGGGTATCGAATTTTACCCTTTACCTTTTGGAAAAAAAGAGTTTTTTAATAATAAAAATCTTTCCGGTGGATTTTTTATTTTGGAACCAATTCCAGAAGAAAGCTTTGAAGCCGTTATGAAATTGCGGGAAGGGACCTTTGATGCGCCATCCAGCGCATTGAAAGAGCGTGAAGTAAATATAAAATTAATTATTCAAGCATTGTAAAGATGGAAGTCTAAAAGAAATATTTTTGAAAAAATATGGGCATTACAATGTTAACGATATAATGCCATGAAGGGAGCATAAGATGAAGGATGAGGCAGATAAAAATAAGGACGAAATAATAATAGAAGAATGGAAGGTGGGAAGTTTTGAACAGTTTATTGTTCGGATTCCTCCACTCGGTGATCCTAATTTAAAGGATAAAGTTATTGAAGCTCGGATTGATCCGAAATTAGGAGTAGCACAGCTAAAAAAATATTATTATTGCAATGGCTGGGGCGGGGCGTGCGGTGAATGCGGTTTGTGTCCAAAAATAAAGAATGTAGATCGGGTAGATAATAAGATTAGCAATCAGGATATCGCCAGAGCTTGTGATAATTTTGGCGAAGAAGGATTGCGAAACATCCTTTTGCAATTGAAGTTTCCGCATAATTTCAGCGGTCCGATTTATATTCCCATTCACGCAGGGGAATATATTTGCGCGAGGGTCAGCGAAGGTTCGATTGATGTCGTAGGAATGGATTTAGTCAACAATATGTGGCTTGATTATCACTTGGAAATTGACGAATTTTTCTTTATAATCTCTGACAAGACGGACGAAGCGATCAAGAAACAAATTTTAATTGGTTTGGTAAAATACGCGCGTTGTCTTATAGGAAGGTAAGGGTAGTATTTAAATAAATTTTTTTAAAACAAAACCCCGCTGAATAATAATTTTCAGCGGGGTTGTTTTTTTTTGAGAATATAGTTATACTGTAAGTAATAGACCTGTCGCGTAATAACTTTTCTGCTGCAATTTTCATATTTTGGCTGCGACTTCGCAAAAATTTTTCAGCATATACGTTTGTATATTCTTCAAAATTTTTTCTTCGCCTCGCCTAAAATCTGAAAATTTCGCTACGAAAATTATTACGCAACCGGTCTAATTAAAAAATAATAATATATTTTTCATTTATGGCAGTACCAAAAAGTAGACAAACAAAATCAAAGAGGAATAGTCGGAGATCGCATGATGCTTTAAAGCGAGGTGTTTTCGGAGTTTGCGCAAAGTGCGGAGAACCGATTTTGCCGCATCATACCTGCGCTAATTGTGGATTTTACAAAGGCCGTGAAGTTATAGATGTGCTGGCGAAATTAGAGAAAAAAGAACGCAAACATAAAGCGAAAGAATTGGTTGAGCAGGAAAAGGAACAAAAGGGAAAAAAGCCGTTGAGCGCCGAAGAATTGTCAAAAAAACCTCAAGGAAATTAAATTATGGCTAACAGACATCTGTCCAGGTCCATAGTATTGCAATCGCTCTATGAGTGGGATTTTAATAATTTTCGCAGTACAAAAAGTATGGATGGTTTATATGAAGTAAAGAATATTGAAGAAAGTCCAAAGCTAAAAAAAATAGTAAGCCACAATATTGACAAATTCGGTCCGGGCATAGAAGATGCGTCTTTCGTATGGGGAATTATTCAGGGAATCGTTGGACGGCTGAAAAAAATTGACATTATCCTTGAAAAGGGCGCTCCCGAATGGCCCATTGAACAAATTGCTTTTATTGACCGTAATGTTTTGCGTATCGGTATATACGAACTTTTGTTTGTTGATCGCGAAGAAGTGCCTCCAAAAGTTGCCATAAATGAGTCAATTGAACTCGCAAAAACATTTGGCGGAGAATCGTCTGGAAAATTCATAAACGGAGTGCTCGGCACGATTTATCGCGAAATTGGGGAACCGATGAAAGACGATTCCACCGAAAAGGCGCAAGAAAGGAGAGAAAAAGAATCGGTAGAAAAGGGAGAAACGAATCAAACGGAAAATAAAAGTAGTGATAAAAAAGAAGAGGCGAAAAAAGAAGATAAAAATGGCGCAACAGAGGAAAATAAAAATATTAATATTTAAAATTCCAAATCTTAATTTCTCTCCCTACGGGAGATGTCCCGTAGGGACATAAACTTTTAATTTTAAAATTGTTTTGTATTTAGCGCTTAGGATTTAGAATTTTACCAATTTTACCGATGAAAGAATTGTCTTTATTGGAAAATATTCTTGGAGTTGTTTTTAAAGAAAAAAAAATATTGGAAGAATCTTTAACGCATCGTTCTTATATAAATGAACATTCTAAATGCGGTCTGAATCATAATGAGCGGTTGGAATTTTTGGGCGACGCGGTTTTGGAATTGGTGGTTACTGAATATTTATACAAAGAATACGATAAACCGGAAGGTGAATTGACGAGCTGGAGGGCATCCTTGGTTAATGCTGAAATGCTCGGTGATTTAGCTTATGAATTGGGAATAGACAGGTTTATTATGGTATCCAAGGGAGAGCATAAGGATAATGGTAAAGCGCGCCATTATATTTTAGCGGATGCTCTGGAAGCGATTATCGGGGCGATGTATTTGGATCAAGGATATAAAAAATGCGAAGATTTCATTGCGAAATATCTTTTGGTAAAATTGTCTGATATAATTAAAAATAAGCTTTATCGTGATTCTAAAAGTTTATTTCAGGAAGCGTCGCAGGATATCGTGGGTATAACCCCCGCTTACCATGTGCTTAAAGAATGGGGACCCGATCATGCCAAACGATTTGAAATTGGTTTATTTTTAAATGAAGAAATGGTTGCCGTTGGCGAGGGATCGTCAAAGCAGGAAGCGGAGCAAGACGCGGCGCAAAATGGGTTGAAGGCGAAGGGGTGGTAGGTATGTAAAAAGTCGGCGCATATAAGCGCCGACTTTTTTATTTAAATATATTTTTTAGCGGCATTTTATTGTATAATGATAATGTGATATTGTTTATATTAAATTTATGTATTTAAAGCGTCTTGAAATTTCCGGATTTAAATCTTTTGCCCAAAAGACAATTTTGGATTTTTCCGGCGGTATTACAGCCATAGTCGGTCCTAATGGATGCGGTAAGTCAAATATTGTGGATGCTATAAAGTGGGTTATGGGAGAGCAAAGTATGAAGAGCGTAAGGGGAAAGAAAGGAGAGGATTTGATATTTTCCGGATCTGATAAAAAAGTTCGTCTTAGCAAAGCCAGAGTTTCTTTATTTATGGATAATTCCGGCGGTACGGCGCCGATTGATTTTGCGGAAGTGGTAATAAGCCGTAATATTTTTCGAGCGGGAGAAAACGAATATCATATCAATAATTCAAAAGTGCGACTTAAAGATGTAGCGGATATTTTAGTTAAAGCCCGTATGGCGCAGAAATCATTTTCTATCATAAATCAGGGTATGGCCGACGCGATATTGAATTATTCTCCTATGGAAAGACAGCTTATTTTGGAAGAGGCGGCCGGTGTCAGGGAATATCAAGTTAAAAAAGAAGAAGCGGTTCGTAAAATAAAAAACTCTAAAGATAATTTGGGAAAAGTTGTGTCGTTGATGGCGGAAATCGCGCCTCACCTCGGTTATTTAAAAAACCAAGCGCGTAAAGCGGAGAAAAGAGAAGAGGTTGCCGAAGAGCTTCGCAATATACAAAAAATTTATTTCGGCGCGATTTCAAAAAATTTGTATAAAGACAAAAATCAGTTAAACAGAAAAAATAAATCCATCAGGGATGAAATATTTCGTAAATCGCAAGAGTTGATCAATTTAAAAAAGGATCTAAATAAAGAAGAAAAAAATATGTTTAGCGGGAATACCGGCGTTTTTGGTCTTCAACAAAAATGGAATGATTTGCGAATAAAAATTGGAGAAATGGAAAGGGTGGCGGCAAAAATAGAGGCTAAAATGGAATTTATATCGGCGGCGCGTGAACCGCAAATATTGCCGGTTGATATTGATTACATAAAGACACGGATTTCTCAATCGCTGGAATTATTAAAAAGGGCGTTGGATTTGCAAGAAGTTGACGAAAAAAATAAAATATTAAGCGAGGGGCTTAAAATGCTTGATTGTTTGCATAGTGAAATTGAAAATGGCAAAATTAAAAAATACTTGAAAGAACCGGAAATTAACCCCAATCTTTTGGAAGAAAAAAAAGAATTGGAAAGTAGAATTGCAAAATTATCTTTGGAATCGCGAGAAATTCAGACAAATATTGCTGAAACGCAAAGCCAAGAATTAAAGGAGAAGGCAAAATTTTTTGAAATGGAAAGGCGAGTAAAGGCCATTGAAGACGAAATTGGCAAAAACAAAGATGCTTTGCGCGATTTGGATATAGAGGAAGCGAAAATCTCTATGAGACTTGGCGATATTGAAAAAGAAATTGCGGATTCTGGTATGGATATTCAGGAAATTATAAAAGCCGATATTAAAATACCGGAGTTATTCAATCAAGATGATTCGGAAAGGGAAATCAGGCGGCTTAAGGTTCGGCTTGATGAAATCGGCAGTATAGATCAAGCGACGATTCGGGAATTTCACGAAACGGATCAGCGGTATCAGTTTTTGGAAAAAGAATCGGGAGATCTTACGGGATCAATTTTTTCATTAAAAAATGTAATAAATGAATTGGAAGAAAAAATCCGTAAAAGTTTTAATGAATATTTTTCTGTAATCAATAATGAATTTAACAATTATTTTCGGCTGATTTTCGGCGGCGGGCGGGCTTCGCTTTTGCGAAAAACTATCGCGAACCAGATTAGCGATGGTGATAATGCGATTGGCGATAATAATGCGGAAAATGATAACGCAAATCGTGAAGGAGTGGATATCAGCGCTATGTTGCCCGGCAAAAAAATCAAGGACTTAAGTTTATTTTCTGGCGGGGAAAGATCGCTTACAGCCGTTGCTTTATTGTTTGCCATAATCGCTTCCGCTTCGCCTCCCTTTTTAGTTTTGGACGAAATAGACGCGGCGCTTGACGAAGATAATTCGCAAAAATTCGGAAAAATATTACAGGAACTTTCTAAAAAAACACAGTTTATTTTAATTACGCATAATCGCGAAACAATGAAATTAGCCGATATTCTTTACGGCGTAACAATGGACGAAGGCGTATCGCGCGTGTTGTCGTTAAAGTTGGTTTGATTGTTTTAATACTTTAATTTTAAAGAAGTTAAAAAGAAGATGTAACTAAGCCGGATTGTCGTTAAAATTGAATCAAGCGAAATGTTTAATTCTATTATTTATATAATCAAAAAATCGCGGACGCGTTGGGCGTGTCGCTTGATGATTTAATGAAGTAAAAATATGGCAAACAGCAATCTTACAAACGCAAAAAAGGCAAAGAATGACGAATTTTATACCCAGTTCAGCGATATTCAAAAAGAGATTGGAGCATATTTAGACCTCAACCCCGATGTATTCCGGGGCAAGGTGGTGTATTGCAACTGTGACGATCCGTTTGAGAGCAATTTCTTTCGATATTTCGCGCTCAATTTCAACAAGCTGGGATTGAAACAGCTTATCACCACCAGCTACAAGCCCTCGCCGATTGCCAATACGGAACTTGTATTGCAGCCAGCCTTTCTTCCCGGTTATGAAGATAAGGTCGTGAGAAAACCGGCAGAACCAAAGGGTAGACCGAAGGTAACCGCCAACAAGTTCATTATCAACGAAGCGCATGACATAGACGGCGACGGCGAATTCAATTTAAAGGATGTTGCCAAGCAGTTAAAGGCAAACAAACATAACGAATGGACGCCACTAGAAGGCGACGGCGACTTTCGCAGTGATGAGTGTGTAAATCTACTTAAACAATCAGATATCGTGATAACAAATCCGCCGTTCAGTCTGTTTCGAGAATATGTGAAGCAACTTTTTGATTACAACAAAAAGTTTGTGATTATCGGTAATATGAATGCGATTACTTACAAAGAAATATTTCCACTGATAAAAGAAAACAAAATGTGGCTTGGCAATGGCTTTCACGCTGGCAATGCTTATTTTTCCACTCCTTTTGCTAAAGAATATGGAGAGGGAGTTTATATGCCCGAAACTGGTTTAGTAAAGTTTCGAAATGTCTGTTGGTTTACTAACCTTGATCACGGACGACGCCACCAACCATTGCCACTTATGACAATGAAAGAAAATTTAAAATACAGCAAGCACAAAGAAATTAAGGGCAAAAAAGCGTATGACAAATATGACAATTATAATGCCATAGAAGTGTCGTTTACTGATGCGATCCCGAGTGATTACAGTGGCGTAATGGGCGTGCCGATTAGTTTTTTGGATAAATATAATCCTGACCAGTTTGAGATATTAGGAAGTGATTACAATATCAAAGAGGGTTTATTACCTAAATTAGTTAATCCTAAATGGGCAGGTAAATTAGATAGAGGTTATGTAAATAGCAAAAGACTTTATACTCGAATATTTATAAAACATAAGGAAAAATAATATGATAACAATTTTAAAAACCAACATCACTGTCAAAGATATTTGCGAAGATTAAAAATTATGAAGAAACAAGAAAAAAACAATATAATGAATAACAATAATTCCGGTGAAATAATTATCTATGAAGGCGCGGATGAGGCAACTAGTATTGAAGTGTATGTTGAGGGTGAGACGGCGTGGCCTTTGAAAGAGCAGTTAGAAATAAAAAGGTAAAAAAATATGAATGAACTTATAAATATCAAAGTAATTCAAAAAGATTTCAATGGCGAGAAAAAGCGATTTGTGAATGCAAGGGAATTGCATAAGTGGCTTGGTGTTGGCAAGTTCTTTGCGAACTGGATTAAAGACAGAATTGAGAAGTATGGTTTTGTGGAAAATTTAGACTATTTCATAACCATTGCCAATTCTGGCAATGGTTTAGGCGCGCAATCTAAGGGGAAAATTGTTGACGCGAAAACAGGAAAAGTTTTAGCCAAAGACTATATTCTTTCCGTGGATATGGCCAAAGAATTGGCGATGGTGGAAAATAGTGAAATTGGCAAACAAGTCAGGAGGTATTTTATACGGGTTGAGGGTGATTTTAAAAAAGTGATGCGGATTGCCACGATGGATCCAAAAATCATTAATCAATTAACGACTCAGTTTTTTGAAACCAGAGAGGAGACCAAAGATTACAGAAAAGATTTTACGGATTGCATAAAGAACTTTGTGGCAGTAAAAAATTATGGAACATATACGGATATGCTATATAATTTTTTATTTTTGGAAAAGGCGAAAGAATACAGAAAACTTTTGGATTTGGCTAAAAAAGATTTTACCAGAAATTATATGTATGAAGAAATTTTATTAACTATTGGCGCTTTTG